>Ga0209591_10001337_pt1 | contig 30963 bp, 32 predicted proteins | sample MAT01_FD_187207 | JGI IMG/M metagenome (GOLD analysis project Ga0209591, IMG submission 187207) | Freshwater microbial communities from Lake Fryxell liftoff mats and glacier meltwater in Antarctica - MAT-01 (SPAdes) (version 2) | ecosystem: Environmental > Aquatic > Freshwater > Ice > Liftoff... | reverse complement strand
ATAGCCTCGGGTGCCGAAGCACTGTTTGGTCAGGCGGGCGATCCACTCGGCACCGTCGCCCACGGCGTGAATCGCGCTCGGGCTGGCCCAGCCGGCTTGCCGGGCGGTGTGTTCCCCTTGGGCGGCGACCTCGCCGAGGTCGCCGCAGCTCACGCCGTAGTAGGTCTGGGTTTGGCCGACGGCTTGGACCGCGCACAGGCGGATTTCCCGCCAGACCACCTTACGGCGTTTGCGCCAAACCCAAGACTCGCAACGGCTTCACTAGGCTCTCCTCCGCTGCGTCGATCGTGCCGGGGCTTCGCCGCCCGCGCGCACCACCGCCAGCACCGCCTCCACTTGCCCGGCCAGCGCCGGGTGGGCGCGCAGCACTTCAATCAACTTGGTCTCCTCTTTACTCAGGGTTATTGATTTCATGCTCTCAGCCCTAACCTGCTTTTCGGAAAAATTGATCGGAATCCGCTCCCACCACTTTGGCACAGATAGAATCACCCCCGCCATCAACAGTCAGCCCTTCATGGTCCGGAAATAATTATTTCTTCATTATTACTGCCACACCTCTTCGCCAGATTGGTCAATGCCTTTACCGGCTGAACGCTTCCGCGCACTGCCGCTGCCTAACGTCGCTATTTCACCTCAACCCTCCCTTCATTCTATGAACATCAAATCCAGTCTCTCCTCCGCCCGGTTTATTCCCGTGGCTTTGCTCGCTGTCGGTCTCTCCGCCCTCGCCCTTTCCGGTTGCTCCAAATCGGAGAGCGAAAAGGTCGGCGATAAAGCCAAAGACGCCTATCAGGACACCAAGACCGCCGTCGCCAATGCTTGGGGCGACGTCAAATCCTACACCTTCGAGAAACGCTCTGATTTCAGCGCGAGCGCCAAGGCCCTCAGGGCCAAGATGGATTCCCAAATGAGCGAACTGCACGCCAACTATTCCGAAGCCAAAGCCAGCGCCAGCCGCAAGGCCGCCATGGCCGAACTGAAGGATGCCGACGCCGACTACAAGGCGAAGCTCGATGCCCTCGGCAGCGCCACCGCCGACACGTGGGACAGCGCCAAGCAGAACGTGATTGCCTCGTGGGACAAGCTTCAGGCCAGCTACTACAAAGCGAAGGCTGAGTGAGTTTGGAAGAACCTCGTCGCTCAGGTTTTCTCTCGCAGACCGGAATAACTTTCCGGTCTTTTTTGTGCGTAAAACCAAGCCCGTCAGGCCCGGCGCTTGGGTTCTCGATAAACGAGGGGACCGAAGGCTTTTTCCCGCGTTGACCGGGCTTGGCGGACGGGTAGTTAAACCAGTTCCTGTTTAATGAACCGAGTTTATCTCAAAACCTCCCGCCTAGGCCTCGCGACTGCTGCCGCGACTCTTCGACGCGGCAAGGCGGGTGCCTCATGAATCGTGTTTATATCAAAACCTACGGGTGCCAGATGAACGAGCGCGATAGCGAGGCCGTGGCGGCTTTGCTTCGCGCCCGGGGCTACCGCATGGTGGCGGATGAAAACGCGTGCGATGTCATGCTCTTGAACACCTGCTCGGTTCGCGATGCGGCCGAACAGAAGGCCATCGGCAAAGCGGCCAACGTTTCCCAGAAACGGAAACGCAACCCGCGCTTCATCCTCGGCATCCTCGGCTGCATGGCACAAAACCGCGGGGCGGAACTCCTCGATGCGTTGCCGGATGTGGACTTGATCATCGGCACCCAGAAATTCCACCAGGTGCCGGACTATCTCGACAATCTGCGCGCTGCGCAGGAAGCCGGTGCCCCGATCGGCAACACGATCATCGATATCGCGGAAGAAGCCGGTTCGCAAAACACCATCCGCGACCACGTGCTGGAAGAGCATCAAGTCACCGCTTTCGTTTCCATTCAACAGGGCTGCAACATGGATTGTGCGTTCTGCATCGTGCCGAAGACGCGCGGCGACGAACGTTCGCGGCCGATGGATGAAATCGTGCGCGAATGCGAGCAGCTCGCCGAACGCGGCGTACGCGAGATCACGCTCCTCGGCCAGATCGTCACCAGCTACGGCCGGCGTTCTGCTGGCCAGCAGAATGCACACCCCCATAAGTACTCTCCTTTCGTCCATTTACTGGAACGCGTGAACGCCCTTCCCGGAATCCGCCGCATCCGTTTCACTTCGCCGCATCCACGGGGTTTCAAGGACGACCTGATCCAGGCGTACGGTCGGCTCGAGAAACTCTGCGAATATGTCCACCTGCCCATGCAGTCGGGCAGCGACCGGATTCTCAAGGCGATGAACCGGCCTTACTCGCGTGATCGCTACAAACAGATCGTCGACGACCTCCGCCGCGTGCGGCCCGACATGTATTTTTCCACCGATGTGATCGTCGGTTTTCCCGGTGAGACCGACGAAGATTTCTCGCAGACGCGCGAGCTGTTCGAAACCTGCAACTACGACATGGCGTACGTTTTCAAGTATTCCATCCGCACCGGCACGCCCGCGGCGACGCTGGAAGACCAGATCCCTGATGACGTGAAGGAAGCACGCAACGAAACCCTCCTGAAAATTCTCGCCGCCAATTCCGACCGCCGGAACGCCACGCTACTCGGCACCACCCAGGAAGTGCTGGTGGAGGGGCCGGACAAGAAAGGCCGTGGTTTCATGGGCCGCACCCGGGGTAATCGCATCGTGCATTTCCAAGCGAACGAACGCCTCGTGGGCGAACTTGTCCCGGTCAAAATCGAACGCGCCTCGACCGCGGTGTTGTACGGCTCGCTGGTGTTGGCGGGAATCGCGGTAGAAAGTCCAGAGACCAGAGCTTAGAGTCCAGAGACTAAACCGAACAATTCCGTTCCTGATCACTCCGCCTTTGACTCTCAGCTCTCAGCCCTAAACTCTCAACTTTTCCGATGCCACTCTTCCTCGCGGTTCTTCTTCCCGGACTTTTTCTCGCCCTGCTCGGCGGCGTGCTGTTGTGGAATGATCCACGGATCAGCTCCGCGGCGAAAGCCTTGCCGCGCTCGCAACGTTGCGCGTGGGTGTTTTTCGGCGCGAGCGCGGCGTGGTTCATCTGGCGGCTTTCACGGGTGGGAGAATCCGATCTGATTTTCTTCCAACAACCGCTGCCGCTGATGATTGGTTTTGGCGTGCTGGCGGTACTGGCGTTCATCTACACGCCGGACTTTCTCGCCGTGCGCGGGCTCAGCGTGCTGCTGCTACTGGTCGGCGAGCCGCTGCTTAAATCCGCGTACATGGAGTGGACGCATCCGTGGCGCTTGCTGATGGTCACGGCGGTTTATATCGGACTGGCACTGGCGCTTTATCTCGCCGCTGCCCCGTTCCGGCTCCGTGATTTTTTTGCGTGGCTGTACGGCTCAGCCAGCCGGCCCCGCGCGCTCGGTGCGGGGCTGCTGGTTTACGGCCTCGCCACTTCGGCGGCGGCTTTCACCTGCTGAACCATGACGGCGAATCATACCGCGCTGCTGATTCTCGCCGGCCCGGCCGGAGTGGGTAAAAGCACGCTGTGTGAACGTCTCGTCCAAGAAGTGCCCGGATTCGAGCGCGTGGTCACGGCCACGACGCGGCCTCATCGACCCAACGAAGTCGAGGGCCGCGATTATCATTTTCTCGGCGAGGCGCAGTTCGACACCAAACTCGCCGCCGGCGATTTTCTCGAATGGGCGTGGGTCCACCAACGCTATCGCTACGGCACGCTCAAGTCGGCGGTGCTCGACCGGTTGCCGCACACCAGCCTGATCATGAACATCGACGTCCAGGGCGTGCGCAACATCCGCACGGCGGCGCAATCGGTGCCGCTGCTCAAGGGCAAGGTCGTCACGATGTTCGTCGCGCCTGACTCGCTGGAGGTACTTCGCGAGCGGATGCTCGGTCGCGGAGAGATGAGCGACGCCGAGCTGCAACGCCGGATGCAGAGCGCCGAAATCGAAATGGCCGAGCGGAATTCCTTCGACTACATCATCCACAGCAAGACGAAGGAGCAGGATTTTCTGGCCCTCCGGGATTTTTGGGAACAAGCGCAAAAGAAATTATCCGTCCCATGAGCGACTCGCTGGCCCCTTTAACGTTGGAAGAAACCTTGGCGGCGCTGACCCGCGCGAATGATGAAATGCCTCGGGCCGCGTTCGCCGCGGCCGAAACTCACCGCGCGGCGATCACGCCGGCATTGATCGCCAGTATCGAGGCGCTGACGATTGCTACCGCCAACAACACGATTGATCCCGAAGATCAGCTGCCGATTTATGCGATGTATTTGGGCGCAGTCTGGCGGGAGAAAAAAATTCATGCACCCTTGCTGGCGTTCCTTTCCCTGCCAGGAGACCTCGCCCTGAATGCCACGGAAGATATTCTAACCGAACAGGGCGATAAGCTGCTGGCCCAGACTTGCGGAGGGGACTGGAGTGGCGTGACCCGGTTAGCGGAAAATTCCGAGGTCGACCTCTTTGTGCGCTGCGCGGCCCTGCGCGCGCTCGGCTTGCTCATGCATTGGGGCGAGATGCCCCGCGCCGTCCTACTCACGCGTTATCTAACACTGATTTCCACTTACCCTCGTCTACCGGACAAAGAAACCTCCAGCCATATCCTCGGTGAAATTGCCAACCTCACTATTGATTTTGGATTGGTGGAATTACGCGAACCGTTGCTCGCTCTTTTCGATCAGGATTTAATCGACGAATTTATCGCCGGCCGCAGTGAAGTGGAAGAGCTGGGGACGACGCCGTATATACCGGATGAGTTTTTGCCGATCACTGATGTCGCCGACGCGATTTCCTGGTGGGCTTGTTTCTCACCTGAGTGGGACGAAAACCTTGAGGAAGACGATCTGATGGACGAGGTCTTGGATGAACCGAGGCCGATCCCCCCAGCCGTGCCGTATTCCTATGAGCCGCAGGTGCCGTATCGTGCCCCGGTGAAGGTCGGCCGCAACGATCCCTGTCCGTGCGGCACCGGCAAGAAATTTAAAAAATGCTGCGGCGCCGCATTGCCTTTCGTTCCCTAATTTTCCTCGCTTCTCCTTATGGCCAAATCTTCCCAGCCCACCTACCCCGTCGTACCCTTGCCAGTCTGGCGCGAGTTGCTCGATGCCGCGCTGGCGTTTCGCGCCGCGAAACCGTGGGAGCGACGGCACGACAACGATCTCTTCGCGTTGATCGACGACCAGCAACGCCCGTGGTTTCCCTCGGTGCTTGGCGCGGCCGGGCAGGTTTTCGGCGTGGTGCTTTATCGCGGTGAAGCCGGCCTGCGTTTTCTTTTTGAAAATGTGCAGACCTTGCCAGGCAACGATCCCGATCTGGGTTTCCTGCAGGATGCGCTGATGCTGGACTGGGGCGCGAAGAAGGCCCTCGTGCCGGAGGAAATCGCCCTCCTCGCGCAACTCGGCTACACGCCCAAGCCACGGGAGCGTCAAGCTTGGCCATGCTTTCGGACGCATACGCCGGGGCTGTATCCTTGGTCGCTCAACGAAACGGAAGCTCGCGAACTCACGCTCGGCCTGCGCGCCACGCTGGCGTGCCTTCTTTTCGCAGACACGCGGCCGTATTTTTTTATGCCCGGCGAAGAACGCAGCGATTTGTTGCCCACCGTGCTGATGCGCGACGCACTCGCCGGACCCTTGCAGCCGGAGCAAGTCGAGTGGCGTCAGTGGCAATTGCCCGCGCCGGCCAGCCCGGCCAGTCCGCAACCGTCGCCCCGTTGGTTGGCCGAGCTCAAGGCGCTGCCCCAAGAGAAAGGCAGCCTGATGGAGTTCGATCAATTTTATATGTTCACTCCGATCTTGGAAGACGGGCGTCCGTATTTTCCGCGGATGGCCTTGGTCGTCGATGGCGGCACCGGTTTTATCTATGGCATGGAAACGGTTTCGCCCAAAACCTCTTGGGGCGACATCGTGCTGGCAGTCTGGAGCAAGGCGCTGCTCAGCGCCCGTGCGCGGCCGGAATTTATCGCCATCGGTCAGGGACCTTGGCTTTCCTCGCTCAAACCGCTCGCGTCAGCCCTCGGCATCAAGCTCCTGCTGAATGAAAAGCTGCCCTATATCGCCGAGGCTCGGGCCTCGTTGAGGCAATTTTCCCAATAAGACGCTGAAGCGCTGCGGGAACGAACCGGCCGACACGATGCGCTTGCCCTTTCCGATCACCGACCACTGCGACGGCCAACGATTTTTCAATCCCGATGGCGTGCAGGCGCGTTCGTTTGCGAATTTGCCGAAGTGGTGGTGGCAACGGTTGGTCTTGCGCCAGGGAGAACGTTGGCCGAAGTCGGTTCCGGCGGTGGCGCACTCGCTATTGCCAATCTTGGTTCCAACCGGACAAGTCGCAGTGACCTGGATTGGCCACGCCACGTGCCTGCTCCAATTTCCCCGCTTCACTCTGCTGACCGATCCGATTTTTTCTGAGCGCGCCAGTCCCGTTTCGTGGGCCGGACCCAAACGCGTGCGGCCACCCGCGCTGAGATTACACCAACTGCCCCGCATCGACGTCGTGCTGGTGAGTCACAATCATTACGACCATCTCGACCTGTCCACGCTGCGATGGCTCGCGCGGGAGCATCAGCCTTTGATTGTCACCACGCTGGGCAACAAGGCGTGGTTGGAAAAACGCGGGGTGGGCAACGTGGTGGAGCTCGATTGGTGGCAAACGCACCGGGCCTCGGCCGATCTCGATGTGCTCTGTACGCCCGCCCATCATTTCGCCGCGCGCTGGCCCTGGGATCGTTGCCAAACACTTTGGGGCGGCTTCATGCTGCAAACGGCGGATCAGTTGATTTTCTTCGCTGGAGATACCGGTTGGGGCTCCCATTTCGCCATGATTCGCCGGCTGCTCGGCGCGCCGGATCTCGCGTTGTTGCCCATCGGAGCATACGAGCCGCGCTGGTTTCTTGAGCCCGTGCACATGAATCCCGATGAAGCCGTGCGCGCTCATCTCGCCCTCGGTGCGCGCCAAAGCATCGGCATGCACTACGGCACCTTTCAACTCACCAATGAAGCGATCGACGCGCCATTGCACGATCTGGCCAAGGCGCGAATTGAACACGGTTTGGTCGCACGGGTTTTCCCAGCTGCACAAACCGGCGAGACCTTTGCCGTGTCGTTGGCTTAGTGGTTTCGCCAAACCTGCCTCGACACGCGCGGAAACTTCCTGCTCTATGCGCTGGACGGGCCAAGATATTCCTTAAGCATGAAACCCCTCCTGTTTACGCTGCTGGCCGTCTCCTTGGTCGCCAATGTTGTGCTGAGTGTGCGGTCCCGGCACTCGGCCTCTTCACCTTCGTCTGACGCATCCGCGTCGGTGTCCGCCCCGGGCACGATGGTTTCTTCCACGACTCCCGATCAATCGCCCGCCTCCGGCCTGGCTGAGGGTGCGCCGCTTGCCCAAACGTGGGCGCAACTGCCCTCGGGTGACCTCAAGGGGCTTGTCGGGCGGCTGCGGACCGCCGGCTTTTCTGAGTCAATGATTCGCGCGATCATCGCGGCTCAAGTTAACGAGCAGTTTTCCGCTCGGCGGAAAGCACTGCTCGCGCAACAGGAAGAAACGCCCTATTGGAATTCGCCGCAGCGTTTTGGTCTGGACCCAAAAACGATGTCCGCTCTCCGAGAACTTAATCGCGAACAAAAAGAATTACTCCAGCAATTACTCGGGCCCGACGGCGCTACCAGGAATGACGAGAGGCAAGCCTATCAGCGCCGTCAGTACGGCCCGCTCGCGCAAGACAAAGTCGATCAGTTGCAAAACATCGTCAGTGACTACGGCGAGCTCCGGCAGCAGATCTACTCTGCGGCTAACGGCGTCATCCTACCCGAGGACCGAGAGAAACTCACTCTGCTGGAAAAGGAGCAGCGAGCCGACTTGGCTGCGATGCTCACCCCGCAGGAACTCGAAAACTATGAACTGCGCCGTAGTAGCACGGCCAGTCTCTTGCACTCGCAACTCGGCACCTTCAAACCGACAGAGGAAGAGTTCCGCGCCATCTTCCACGCAACCCGGGCAGCGGAGAATCAATTCGGCTCGATCAGTCCGGGCGGGGGCACGCAGATCCAGCAAATCCGGACCGCCGTGCTCGATCAGGCCAAAATACTTCTTACGCCCGAACGCTTCGCCGATCTCAAACAGGCCACCGACCCTGTCTATCAACAAGTCAACCGCCTTGTTGCCCGGCTCGAACTGCCTGCTTCCGCCGCGATCCAAATTGTCGCAGTGCAGCAGGACATCGCTAAACGGGCTGGCGCCCTTCGCGCCGATTCCAGTCTGAGCCCCGCACAACGGAATATCCAGCTCTCTGGACTTTTACAGGAAGCCACGACCAACCTGACCGCCGCTCTCGGTGGCGCGCGCGGTCTTGAAGCCTACAAGCAATACGGTGGCCAATGGCTGCAAATCCTCCAGCCGCGGCCCGTCCAGCCGCCGAAAGGTTGAGGGGTTTCACCGCGTCCACGATGTGCTGAAAAAATTCTGCTCCGGCCGACCGTGCGCTCACTCCTGCGCCGTCACGTAGTGGCAGCCTTTGCTCACGGGGTTGAGCGAGGCGGCGTGGACGACCAGCAGGGCGGTTTGCACGGCGTTGCGCAACTCGATGAGTTCGCGCGTGGGCTGGCAATCGCGATAGAAGGCCTGGATATCTTCGCGGAGTTCGAGCAAAATTCGGCGGGCTCGCGCGAGGCGACGACGTGAGCGAATGATACCGGCGTAATTCCACATCGTCGTCTGGATTTGCTGCAAATCCTGACGGATGAGCAACGGATCGGGAATTTTGTCGGGGCTTTGCCAGACCCGCGGCACCGGCAGATGGAAATGATTCACGCGCAATTCCGCGGCATCGGCCCGCGCAGTGGCCTTGGCGCTGACGAGACATTCGAGCAGCGACGTGCTCGCAAGGCGATTGGCGCCGTGCAAACCGGTGCAGGCGGTTTCGCCAATGGCGTTGAGATGATGCACGTTTGTGCGGCCGGAAAGATTGGCATGCACGCCACCGCAGGAAAAATGCGCGGCGGGCACGACGGGAATCGGAATTTTTGTGATATCAATGCCGTTAGCCAGACAGCGCTCATGAATGCCGGGGAAACGGTCGCGGATGAACTCCGGCTTCATCGCGGATAAATCGAGATAGACGCAGGCATCGCCGTTGCCGGCGAGGTGTTGTTGGATCGTGCGCGCCACGATATCGCGCGGAGCGAGCGAACCACGCGGGTGTGCCTCGTCCATGAAGCGTTCGCCACGCACATCGACCAAAACCGCACCTTCACCCCGGAGCGCTTCAGTGACGAGAAAGGGTTGCGCGCCTTTTTTATGAAACGCCGTGGGATGAAATTGCACGTACTCAAGATCGATGAGCCGTGCGCCGACCCGATAAGCCATCGCCACGCCGTGTCCCACGCTGCCGGGTTGATTCGTGCTGTGTTGAAAAATTCCGCCCAAGCCGCCGGTGGCGAGAATGGTTTTCTTCGCCACCAAGGCCATGACCTCGCCGGTGACGGTGTTTAAGGCGTAACAACCGAAACAGGTGAGCGGTTCGTAGCGATCGTGCTGCTCGGAGGAATTGTGCGAGAGCGTCAGCAGATCGACCGCGACAAACCCGCTCCGACGCATGATGTTTTTCGTCGCATCGACGCGTTGCGCGACGGCACTGAGAATGGCGTGCCCGGTCGCGTCCTTGGTGTGGATGATACGGCGTTCGCTGTGGCCGCCTTCGCGCGTGAGATGCAACTCGCCGGTGGGTTCACGATCAAAACCAACGTGCAGGGAGTCGAGCAACAGCTCCTTGACGGCCGCCGGGCCTTCGCGCACGAGCTGCTCGATGGCCGCAGGATTCGCGGTGCCATCGCTGGCCTCGAGGATGTCCTTGGCGAGTTGCTGCGGGTCCGGCGTGGTGTCGTAGATGATCCCGCCCTGCGCCCAATCGCTGTTCGCCTGCAGCGGTTCTCCGAGGGAAAGCAGTTCGACTTTCAAGCCGGCCTTGGCGGCCTCAAGGGCGTAAGCGGAACCAGCGAGGCCGGCGCCGAGAACGAGACAATCCGTTTGGATGGTTTGCATGCAGGCGGAGAAATTAACGCCGGCGGCGCCGCGACGTCGGTCGGATGTCCAAACTCAGATCGACGGACATCGCCGAGTGGGTGAGCGCGCCGATGCTGATGACATTCACGCCGGGCAAAGCGTAATCGCGCAAGGTCTCGAAGCGGACGCCGCCCGAAACTTCCACGATAGCGCAACCGGCGATGATTCTCACCGCAGCGCGCACCTGATCAGGCGTCATGTTATCCAACAAAATAACTCCGGCTCCAGCATGGCAGGCCTCGCGAACTTCAGCCATCGTCTTCGCTTCCACTTCTATCTTCGCCGCATGGGGTGCGGCCAGCCGGCAAAGTTTCACGGCCTTGGTGAGCGAACCGGCGGCGGCGATGTGGTTATCTTTGATCAACACCTGCTCGCCCAAAGAAGAGCGATGATTGAAACAACCGCCGGTGCGGACTGCATATTTTTCCAGCGCGCGATAGCCGGGTGTGGTTTTGCGCGTATCGACGATGCGCACCTCGGTACCCTTGACGACCTCGGCGTAACGGCGCGCTTGCGTGGCAATCCCCGAGAGACGCTGGATGAAATTGAGTGCGGTGCGTTCCGCGGTGAGCAACGAAGCCGTGGGGCCTTCAATCTCCAGAATCGCTTGGCCGGGTTTGGCGCGGGCACCGTCGCGCACGAGCGCTTTGGTTTTTAGCGTGGGATCGACCCGCCAGAAAACGCGCGCCGCCACTTCGAGACCACAGACAATAAGATCTTGCTTGGCATCCATGATAGCCCGGCTGCGATGCGTGGGAGTGAAAATCGCCCGGCTCGTGACATCGCCAAGCCCGGCATCTTCTTCAAGGGCGAGATCAATCAAAAGGTCGGTGCGAGGAGTAAGCATGGGACGGGAAAAAGTGGTTATGGGAGTAAGAGACGGCACGGCCACAAGGGCCGGCCTTACAGGAAGAATCAGTCTTTCGGGGCGAGTTCGAACATCCGATCTATGCAGCGGGCGGCGCGCTGGCGCAAGGTTTCGTCGAGGGTCACAATCTGGTCGGGGCGCGGGGCGAGAAGGGCATCGCGGACTTTCTCGAGGGAATTAAGCTTCATGTAAGGGCAAAGCCGACAGCCACCAATGAAATTCTTTTCGGGCGTCTCCACCTGCAACCGTCCGACGAGGCCGCACTCGGTCAGCATAAGGAAGTAAGGCGCCACGGTATTTTTGACGTATTTCATCATCGCTCCGGTGGAGCCGACGAAATCGGCGGCGGCAGCAACCTCGGGCGCGCATTCGGGATGAGCGACGACTTTCAAGCCGGGAAAACGAGCACGCGCATCGGTGATGGCCCCCACGTCGAAATCGTCGTGGACGATGCAGGTGCCATCGGAGGAAATGATTTCCTTGTCGACACCGCGATGTTTCAGCTCGGCCCGGACGTTTTCCGCCATGAGGCGATCGGGCACGAAGAGAATGCGGCGCGCCGGCAAGTTGGCGACGATGTCGTAGACATTCCCCGAGGTGACGCAGACGTCGCTCTCGGCCTTCACGTCGGCGGTGCTGTTGATGTAGCAGACGACGGTCGCGTCAGGGTAGAGTTGCTTAAGTGCGCGCACGCCGTCGCCGGTGATGGAGTCGGCCAGCGAGCAACCCGAGCCGCGATCCGGTACGATCACGGTGGCGTCGGGGGAAAGAATTTTTGCCGTCTCCGCCATGAACACCACGCCGACGAAAAGGATAATCTTCGCCTTGGATTCACGGGCTTTCAGGCTGAGAAAATAGGAGTCCCCCTTGAAATCACCGACGCCGTAGATGATTTCCGGTTCGACGTAGGAGTGGGTGAGGATGACGGCATTTTTTTCTTTTTTCAGCCGGTTGATTTCCAAGGTGAGAGGCGCGAAACCCTGGCACGCCTGATAATTCCACGAGCGTCCCGGGGTGCAATCGGCGTGCATGAGCGCCTTGAAGAGGCGCTCGGTTTCAGCTTCGAGTTCGGCGGGAGTGAAAATGGGGGCGATCATGCAGGGTACCAATATTATTTTTTAGCCGTTGTTGAACCTGAAAGGTAGCGGCGGTTGCCCTCAACCGCCATCTGCCGGAGAGTATATTCGCAAGGCCGTTGAGGGCAACGGCCCCGACCCGATATAAATCCAAATATTATGAAATGTGGGTGTAAGGGATAAAAAAGCCCGCGCGCGCGAATGCACAAACGCGGGCGGAAATTAGGCCGGGCTATTTCACATTTCCAACTGGGGACGGGTGGCCTCGGGCCAATCAATGTGGAAGAACTTACCACGCGGCTGATCGACGCGTTCGTAAGTATGCGCGCCGAAATAATCGCGTTGGGCCTGGAGCAAATTCGCGGGCAGGCGGGCGGAACGATAGCTGTCGTAGTAGGAAAGCGCGGACGAGAACGTGGGGGCAGGGACGCCGCATTCGGCGGCGAGAGCCACGACTTTGCGCCAGTTGGCCTGGGCTTTCTTCACCGTCTTGGTGAAATACGGATCGAGCAGAAGATTGGCGAGGTTCGGATTGCGGGCGTATGCCTCGGTGATTTTTTGCAGGAAGGCGGCGCGAATGATGCAACCGCCGCGGAAGATCTGCGCAATCTCCCCAAAGTTCAGCTGCCAGCCGTACTCCTTTTGCGCCGTGCGCATGAGTTGGAAACCTTGCGCATAAGAACAGATCTTCGAGCAATAAAGCGCATCGTGGATCGCCGCGATGAGCGCTTTCTTGGAGCCGCGATATTTTTTCGCCGGTCCTTTGAGAATCTTCGAAGCGGCCACGCGCTCGTCTTTAATCGCACTGATGCAGCGAGCGAATACCGACTCAGCAACGGTCGGGGCGGCCACCCCCATGTCGAGCGCGTTGATGGAAGTCCATTTGCCGGTGCCTTTCTGACCGGCGGTATCGAGGACAATGTCGACGAAGGCTTTTCTCTTATTCTTCGGATCCTTCTGCTTGAGAATGTCGGCCGTGATCTCGATGAGGAAACTGTCGAGTATCCCGGTGTTCCACTCGGAGAAAATCGCGCCCATATCAGCCGCCTTGAGTCCAAGCAGGCCGCCCATCAGCGCGTAGGCCTCACAGATCATCTGCATATCGCCGTATTCAATGCCATTGTGGACCATCTTGACGTAATGGCCCGCGCCGTTCTCACCGATGTAAGTGGTGCAGGGCACGCCGCCAGAAACGGGTTGGCCTGGTTTGGCTCCGGGGATGGGACGTCCGGTCTTGGCGTCCACCTTGGCCGCGACGGCTTCCCAAATGGGTTGCAATTCTTTCCAAGCAGCAAATTCGCCACCGGGCATAAGTGAAGGGCCGAAGCGGGCACCTTCTTCACCACCGGATACGCCTGAACCAATGAAACGGAGATTTTTTTCGCGCAACGCTTTCTCCCGACGAATCGTGTCAGTCCAAAGGGCGTTGCCCCCATCGATGATGATATCGCCTTGTTCGAGGAACGGAACAAGGCCGTCGATCACGGCATCCGTCGCTCTGCCTGCTTGCACCAGAATGATCATCTTACGCGGCTTCGCGAGGGATTGAACAAATTCCTGCAAGGTTTTGGTGCCAACGAGACCACCGGGAGTCGTTGGATTTTCGCCTACAAATTTATCCGTTTTTTCCGTGGTTCGGTTATACACCGAAATCTGAAAGCCGTGATCGGCGATATTGAGAGCGAGATTCTGACCCATCACGGCGAGGCCGATGAGTCCGATGTCAGAGTACGTTTTAGCCATAAAGAAGCGCTATCAGTAGCAATTGCCGGGCAAAGACCAATCCGTTTTTAGGGGCCGGGGTGTAATAAAAGCCCATGCCAACTTAGTGATTAGGCTTCGGTTTAGGTTTAGGCTTAGGATTTTTTTTATCGTCCACCCTTAAAGTTTCACTGGAGAAAAAAGGCACGAGTTGATCGATCAGTGGCGTAAGAAATTTAGGTTCGTTTCTTTGGCTAACCCAGGAAAAGAAAATGATCGTGCTCGCGACAAATCCGATAATGCACAGGATTATCTTGTTCATTTTGAATACTTTGGGAACGATCACGAACACGACTACGACGACCAAAATACCCGCGCCTATCTTGAGCCAAGTATTTATTGGCATTTCTTTCATAGCTTCTATCGCGGTGACGGCAAGTGGCAGCATGGGATGATCTCTACGATGATATTGGCCGGAGACGAGAAATTTTAAATAGGCGGACGGCTTTAACTAATCCTTGGCAATTTCTTTCCGGCCTTACTCAGTTATAGCGGCTCGGAAAGCCAAAATAGTCCAGCAACCAAGCTTCCTTCCACACTCGGAAGCGACCTTCGGGCGTGATTTTCCCATATTCTTCGCGCTCGGCATTGGGTACCAGAAATCCCAATTGGGTATTAATTTGCTCCATCTGTTGTTGCTGACGATTGAGATCTTCCAGGGGTTCGGTATCCCAGACCACGGTGGTTTCCTCAGCCACTTTCAATCGTTTGAGGTGGTAGGCGAGCATGTTGGGCAACGTGCGCCGCCAAGGACTTCGGTCGACCAACCAATTTTCCGGATAGAAACCACCGAAGGGCAAAAAGAAATTATCGGTCACATACCGCTGCCCACTTTGCGTCTCAGTGGATAAACTGTAGCAAACGGTGATGGCACCATTTTCTTGGGGTAGAAAGGCTACTTGCAACCGCACCGTATTTTCGCGGTTTTGATAAACTGAAACCCGCAGCCAAATACCTCCTCCAATCTCAGATTTAAGCGCTTGCACCGTGGTGAAATGATTGGTCCGAAGCCAGTCGCGGACTTTCAGCAGGCGGCGATTCGTCGGCCATTCGCCACCACTCGCATTTAAAATAAACTTCGGAAATAAGGGCAGAGGACTAAGGCTGATCGCACTTACCCGGAGCCAATTAAAAACCGATTCTGCGAGTAACCAGAGAAGAAACGCCGTGGTTAATAAAACCCAGTAGGGCCGATCAATCCAACCACTGCGCAGACTTGCTTCTGCTGCAAACAAAGTGAAAAGCAGCCAGCGCAACCAGCGGATAGGAATGGCCAATAGCGGTGAGGCTATTCGCAAATTTACGTAAAGCAGGAGCAACAGGGCTGTGGTGGCGGCGAGTAACCATGCGAGGATCTCGGTCATGATTATTCTCGGGATAAAATGTCCGGCTAAAACCGTGATATTTCTCGCCGTTTAACTCAGCCGCACCGGCATAATCACGCATACGAAGTTTTCGAGTGTTTTAAAAACACCCGGACTTACCTCATCCTTCACCTCGAAAAATACCTCGTCTTTGGTCAAGGCGCGCAACGGATCCATGATGAACTGAGGATTAAAGGCCACTTGGAGTTCCGGACCGCTATAGGCAATGGCCATTGATTCATGCGCTTCACCGAAATCAGGGGAAGACGCGGATATTTCCAACAGATTGGTGCTGACCTTTACTTTGACGGAATTTGATTTTTCCGAAGTAACAAGCGCCGCACGATGGACGCATTGCAAGAATAGCTCCCGTTCCAATTTAATGCGCTGATGGGTTTCTTTCGGGATAACTTGATGATAATTCGGATAATTTCCCTCCACGACCTTGGAAAAAAGATAGATGCTATCGCAGAGTCCACTGGTGTCTTTACCGGTCTCAATTTGGAAAGCCGCGCGGCGTTCGTTAAACGAGATGGTCAGTTTGTCGCCTTTACCCAGTAAACGAAGTAATTCCGCGACCGTTTTGGCCGGAAGAATAATCGCGCCCGCATTGGCCGCGGGAACAGGCAGTTCTTTGCTCACTAAGGCCAAACGTCGGCCATCCGTCGCTACAAGTGAGAGCTTACCATCCTTAAAATTGAAATAGACACCTGCGAGGATGTAACGGGTTTCATCGGTAGACTGCGCGTAAGCGACGTTGCCCAACATCGTGGCCAATTCACCTTGTTCGAGCGTATAGGTCTTGTCGTCGCCTGTATCTGGTAACTTGGGAAATTCCTCAGCGCCGATTCCCATGATCTTGAAATGAGAACCACCTGAAGAAAGTTTAACCTGATGGTTAGTCGCTACATCAAGCGTGACATCGACATTGGGTAGTTCCCGAACAATGCCGGCCAACCGTTTGACCGGCAACGTGACACTGCCGCCTTCCTTGACCTCCGCCTTGATTTTGCAACGGATGCCCAAATCAAGATTGGTCGTGGAAAGAGAGATGTAATCCTTTTCGGCTTCGATGAGCACATTGCTCAGGATAGGCATCGCGGCTTTGGAGCCAACGACGTTGAGGACTTGGGCAAGACCGTTGCTGAAGTGATCGCGATTGATCTTAAATTTCATCGGGGCAGGGGTGGCGTTAATGGAGTTCTTCCCAGACAATGGATGAATAGATAGTATTCAATAAGGAAGTATCACTATTACTATGGTCTGCGAATATCTGGGTAACCAGCTTATTTCCGAGTGAACAGGGTTACGTGAAACGTTGCGAGTAGTTTTGGCCGGGGTGCGAATAAGCCAAGGGTTGTTCACAGCCGGGAGTTATTCAGAAGATTCCTGACGCATCTTCACAACCTTATTGCGAAGCATGCGGCGTTGGCCGTGACGCACGCTGCGCTGATAATGCGCGAAGAGTCCGTAGATAATATAACCGAGAAAAAGGAAGAAAAAGGAGATTTCGTGCCAGCGCCAAACCACTACCCCGATAATGAAGAGCAGCACCGCATATTTCAGTCGGGCCTTCATTTGAAAATCCACCTGTTTAAAGCTGGGATAGCGCACGGTGCTGACCATTAGAAAGGAAACGAGTACCAAAATGAAAGGCAGCGCCAAAGCCCATTGCCCAAGTTCCCGGTCATTCGCCGATAAATTCAACAATAATAAAACCAAGGAGGCGACCGTTCCGGCGGCCGCCGGTATCGGCAAACCAACGAAATCTTTACTAGATTCCGCTTCGCCCCGGTAAAGGAGTGGATGGGTAATCACATTGAAACGGGCGAGCCGCACCGCCCCACAAAGCAGATAAATAAAGGCGATTAACCAGCCAAATTCGCGAAACCACTGATAGTTTTCCCGGGGTGACAGAATCAGGAAAAAAACCATCAAAGCCGGTGCCATACCAAAAGAAATCACATCAGCCAGGGAATCAAACTCGGCACCAAAAAGCGAACTGCGCCCACTCATCCGGGCCAGCCGCCCATCGAGCATATCAAAAACGACTGCGATCAATATAAACCACACCGCCTGAGTATAAAGTGTGTTGGCCGACAGGAACTCATACGTTTTGTAGTAGTCACCGGAATCGGTGATTAACCGGGCTTGAATACATTTGATGATGGCAATGAACCCGCAAAACAAGTTTCCCGCCGTCATTAGATTCGGCAGAAAATAAATCCGGCTCGCTTGATTGACGTGATTGGGATGGTCGCGTTGGACGGGCTGGACGGGATCAGGCATGACGTGGGTTTATTTGGTGAGACTTTCGAGATATTTCCAGAACTTGCTGTGCTGTTCGACTAGTTGCTGCTCGGAAACAGGCAACTTTAGTCGGAAAAGCGCATCTTCCAAGGAATCCTTGTGCAGGATATAGTGGGTGTGAAGCTTGTCCTCATCCACCGTGAAATAAAACCGGAAATCGCCCGCGCGCAGTCGGTAGAAATCGGTGCCTTTGCGGTTAAACTTACCCAAGGGCTCACGCGGATGGGCCAAAGCGTCCGGCGTAATTAGGCTGATCGGTTCGATGGCGGACATCTGCGTGAGTTTATCGAGCCGGTTGAGCTCGCGCATACTTTGTTCGGAGAAGGTGACTTGATACATGGCGGAGAAGAATAAACCTGTGAAAGACTGCGTTAATCAACGCCACACTGTCAGCAACGTTTATCCCCAGGAGGAAAGTATCTTTCTCTGAGTCGGCAATCAACCGCTACGGTTTCTTTCCATAAGCAGGTTCCACTTTAATTAGGGCAGTGATGATGAACGACGGGATGGTGGCGACACACACCCAGAGGAAGAATTTTTCGTAGCCGAGGTGATCTTGAATCCAGCCGGCGGCCAGCCCTGGCAGCATGATTCCCGCCGCCATGAAGCCCGTGCAAAGTGCGTAGTGGGCCGTCTTATGCTCACCGTCAGCGATCATCATCATGTAAACCATGTAAGCGGTGAACCCGAAGCCGTAGCCGAATTGCTCCACCGCGAGAGCCGCGCTGATAAGCGGCAGGCTTTCTGGCTGCGTTTTTGCCAGTAGAAAAAAAACGGCAATCGGCGCATGCATGATCAAGATCATCGGCCAGAGCATCCGCTTCAACCCGTGGCGCGAAATCAAGTAGCCGCCGAGCAGGCCACCCGCGAGCAACGCGATGACGCCGACGCCGCCGTAGGCCAGGCCCAACTGTTGATTGGTCAGACCCAGCCCGCCGATCACCCGGGCATCGAGCAGAAAAGGCTCCACGAGTTTTAAAGCCAAAGCTTCGGCCAGTCGATAGGTGAGCAGAAAGCAGAGAGCGATGATGATTCCTGGCTTGGAAAAAAATGAACCGAACACGCGAAAAAAATCTCCAGCTGAACGGTTTTTCTTTTTTGTGACCGTGTCAGCGGGCAAAACCGGCAAACTCCAGCGGTGATAAAACCCCGCCAGCAAAAAAACGGTGGCGAGCAGCAAAAAAATCAGACTCCACGCCTTGGTGGGATTACCCGTGACGCCCATTAGCCAGCCCGCCAGCCAGACGAGACCGCCTTTGCCGGTGAGGATGGCGAGACGAAAGCAGGTGCTGCGCACCCCGACAAACGCCGCCTGTTGATCAGGGGAAAGCGCGAGGAGATAAAAGCCATCCGCCGCAATATCGTGCGTGGCGGAACTGAAGGCCATGAGCCAAAGGAGCACGAGGGCAAACCGGACAAAATCCGGAGCCGGGATGGTCAGGGCCATCAGGCCAAAAGCCAGACTCAGGACGAATTGCAGGCCCACGATCCAGTGCCGCTTTTTTCCAAATAGATCAATCAACGGTGACCAGAGCGGTTTGATCACCCAGGGCCAATACGCCATGCTCGTATAAAACGCGATGTCGGTGTTCGAGACGTGCAGGTTTTTGAACATGACAACCGACAAGCTCGTCACCACCACGTTGGGCAGACCCTGGCAAAAATACAGCGACGGCACCCAGCGCCATGCGAGCAGTGCCTTCGGTTTGGGATTTTCCATCAGATTAAGTCTCAGGGGAAGTGACGAGGAATGGGACTGCAAGAAATGCGGCCGGTCTAGGGCTTGGAACCGGACGATGGGGCCTTGTCAGTCTGGTGCAACGGCAGAGCGTTGAAAACTTCCAACCAAGACCAAGCGGTCTTTGAGAGACACGCGGGAGTTTGTTGTTTGTTGCCAAAAAACAGCGCAATAATTAAGTCTGCGGAATTTCTGGAATAAGACTGGTCGCCGTGGCCTGAAATTTGCTAGAGCAATGCCATGAAACGCCACCCTGCCTTCGTTGTCCTGCTCGCCCTGTTTTTCGCTGCTGCGCCTGCCGCCCTCGCTCATCCGGGCCACGAGGGCCACGAATTGACTTGGGATTTTACCACCGGGTTCACCCATCCGCTTTTTGGCTGGGACCATCTTGTCGCCATGCTGGCAGTCGGTCTTTGGGCCGCGCAACTTGGTGGCCGCGCGCGCTGGTTCGTGCCGGCGGCGTTCGTCACGGTGATGGCCATCGGCGCCGCGCTCGCGCAGAACCGGTTGATGATACCCGCAGTGGAGCAAGCCATCGCGGCCTCGGTGCTGGTGTTGGGTTTGCTGATTGCGAATGCCACCAAGGTGTCGGTTGGCGTGGGCATGGCGTTGGTCGGACTCTTTGCGATGTTTCACGGTTTTGCTCACGGAGCTGAGATGCCAGCCACCGCTCGTGGGTTCAGCTATGGCGCTGGTTTTATTTTTGCTACCGCGCTCATTCACGCTGTTGGTGTGAGTGTGGGCCTGCTGGCTGCACCGCGTGCCAAGCAAGTGACTCTAGCCGCCGGCTGGGCCATCACGGCTTGTGGCATCGCGTTGTTCGCGGTTTGAAGGATTCTGCGTTGGAGGCGGGGTGCCCTCACCCCACAGGTTTCAATTCTCGCAGCGTCCGTCTCGCGGGGTGGGGGCACCCCGCCTCCTACAAGGCATTGATCGCCTCACAATTTTCGCGGATCGCACGCGAGTTTTGGAAAATGTCCCGCCAGAATCCGGCGCAACTCCAGCATGGTTTGCCGCAAGCGAAGACTGTCCGGTGCCACGCACTTGAGGCTCCAACCGCCGCGCCGCAGCGCGCTCACGCCGAGCCAAATCCCTGCGCGATGCAGCGCCGTCACGGCCGGAATCCACGTGGCTGTGCCCTCGGCTAGCAGCACGGCATTGCCAAAACAGGCCGTCGGCCCGGAGCCGTTGAGCTCGGCCAGTGCGCGCAGTGCGGCTCCGGAATGCGTGAAACGTTCCCGTAAGATAAGTTCTCCACTCAGACGTACATCGATTTCCAGACAGAGTTTTTCCCACGCCCACGCCTCGCCGTGCCCTACGCGACCGGGCATCAACAGATCCGCGAAAAACAGCGCGCCGCCGGTGGCGACCTCGATGTGCGTCATCTGCCGATACACACATCCACGATGCGGCACGAGCGGCTCGGGCAGGACCTCCAGCCAGCCACCGGACGCGACCGTAAAATGTTGCCGGCACTCGGCGGTGCCATCCTTCATTTTGAATACCCGGCTGGCGCTCGGCGTTGTAACCAACAACGCGGCATTCTCGGCGACGGTGATATTCGATTCGAGCCGGTCGCCCGAAAGAATTCCCGCCGTGGGATTCACCACTTGCACGAGCAAAGTGCGCGCGGCCTCATCCCAGTACGGTTTGCTGATATGGTACGGCGCGCGAAACGATTGCGTGGCCAGCACGGTGCGGCCATCGGGTCGCGCCTCGGCGCGCAGCGTCAGTTGTCCGGAGAATTCAGCCATGATGCTTATAAGGGTAGGGCGAATCGTCCCGATGAGCCGGGAGTTTGTGGTGTGCTCATCGCTCGGCTCATCCGGAGGATTCGCCCTACCTTTTGGCCTTCTGTCCGAACAGTACCTCGCGCTCGATCCAAGCGATCACTTGGTCGAGGTTATGTTCGCGTTTCAGGTCGCAAAAGAGAAATGGCCGCGTGCCGCGCTGGATTTTGGCATCGCGTTCCATCACGCCGAGATCGGCCCCGACGAGCGGGGCAAGATCGATTTTGTTGATGATGAGTAGATCGCTAAACCGGATCGCCGGTCCCCCCTTGCGCGGGATTTTGTCTCCTTCGGCCACGTCGATCACGTAGATAAACGCATCGACCAGCTCCGGCGAAAACGTGGCGGTGAGATTATCGCCGCCGCTTTCGACCAAGAGCAGTTGCAGGTCGGGGAACTTCGCCTCGAGCGCGCGACACGCTTGTTCGTTCATCGTGGTGTCGTCGCGGATGGCGGTGTGCGGGCAGCCACCCGTTTCCACGCCGGCAATGCGCTCTGCCGTCAGGGCACTTTGCTTGATAAGAAACTGCGCGTCTTCGGAACAATAAATATCGTTCGTCACGACTGCCATCGAGTAGCGCTCGCGCAGCCGCTGACAAAGTTTGAGACAAAGCATGGTCTTGCCGGAGCCAACCGGGCCACCGATGCCAATTCGAGGAGAGCGAGAGGGAGCCATAGGAAATTAACCACTAAGCCACACTAATGACCACTGGTGGAGACAAAACATTTTTGAGATTAGTGATCATTAGGGTGGCTTAGTGGTTAAGAAATAAACATCCGCGCTTCAGCCGTCTCATGCCGGGCCGCGGCAATATCCAACCAGGGATTAAACCAACCGATCTCCGTGAACGGCACTTGCTCCGCCGCCGCGATGATGGCCGGAGCGGCGCCGAGCGCTTCCGTCAGTAGCGACTGGCTGGCATTCTGACCGAGCCGCAGCACTTTCATCGCGGCCGAAAGCAAGGCAGCGACCGTCGAGTAAGTGATGCCCGATAAAACTGCCGGCAACGGCGCGCCCAGCACGCGGCCTTCGAGGGCCGCCGAAACGGCTGGCGAACAGGGCCACGTTTCCGCGGTGGCCCGTTGGAGAAATTCGCGGGCCACCGGACTTTCCCGCAGCGTAGCCATCAACTCTGCGCGTTGCCGACCGATATTCTCGGCGGCGAAGCGGGCTTCTTTGGCTGTCTTCAGTGCGGAGGAAAGCCGGCAGATTTCACCAAGTTGTTTCCAATCCGGTCCCTCAAAGGCACGCCAAGCGTGGGCTGCCAGCGGTAACTCGGTGTTTTGCAGAGTGGGTAAAGTGGAGCGAAAAATAAATTCCCTTAACGTGGCCCGATCCCGCACGACGCCTTCCTGTACGAGCGCTTCGAGCCCGAAGGAATGCGCGTAGCTGCCCGTGGGATAAAAAGAATCCCCGGCCTGCAGAAGTCCAACCAGCCACGCGGCGGATGAGGGAGTCTCGACCGTTGTAGGTGGCGAGCTCGTCGCGCAACGTGGCGCGACGAGCTCGCCACCTACCCCGGAATTCATCGTGCCTTCTGCCATTTCAATGCTTGTGGCTGGTTCCGAGTTCATCCGTGGATTTATTTCCGCGCGCGAAACGTCCGGGGCGAAAAAGCGCCGTAGTCGGAGTAAAGGGGACTTGCAAGCGGTCGAGCAACTGCCGCACGGCGGGTTCATCCGCCGTCAGGAGCCGCTCGGTTTCAGCCGAAAGTTCGAGATGCAGATTGCCTATCGCCCAACCGATGCCCGCAGCGGCCGCAGGGGTGATCTCCAGGGAAATTTCCAGCACCGCTTCAGGTAATTGGCGGATGAGATAACGCGCGATGCTGGTCTGCCAGACCACCGCGCCGTCTTTGAGCGGGGCATGCAGTTCAAAACCAAACTCCAGTCCATCTGCCGCCGACCCCCGCCACCGTCGCTTGGCGAGTTTTAATCGTTCGACCGGTACCGCCACCTTGGACAAAGTGGGGTCGGGCTGGGCAACGGGGTGTTGAATTATTTGCAGCATGGAACGGAGAGCAGGGTTAACGATGGTGAAATCAAAACGCCGGGGCGCAAGACTCGAGGCGATCGCGGGGTTACTGGTAGTGCCCAGTGCTTTGGCTGGAGACGGTTTGCGCGCGTTACAACATCAGCTCTGCCGGAGTGGGTGGGGTTTGCTGTTCGATATGCTGCCGGATCGTAATGAGATTTTCGCGCACGAGTGCGCCCATGGATTCGCAGCGCAGGTAGCGGTCCGAGCTGAAATGTTGTGCGAGGCCTTCGCGGAGTTGAATGACGTGGGCTTCGGGTGCGATGGGATCGAGCATCATGGCGTCGAGCACGAGTTTGAGTCGGGAGGCGGAGAGATCGGCGCGCTGGAGCATGAGCGCCTGTTCTTCGCGTTGGTATTGATAAGCTGATTGGGGATTGAGCAATCGCTGGCAGAATTTTACCACGGCCGCGTTCTCGGTAAAGAACTGGGGCAGATAAAAGTTTTTCTTACCGAAGTAAGTCTGCTGGTCAAAATCCATGGCGCGAATACGAATCTGCCAGCCCTCGAAATCCGGCGTGAGTACGACCACGTAATTGTAGCTGCGCATATCGCCGAGCAGGCGGATGAAGCAGCGTTCGTTGAACTTGACGAGTTCCTTGGCGATGCGGATGGGTTTGAGATCGTGGTTTTCCAGCCAGCGTTCGCTAAAAATATCTCCGGGGACGCCGGCGATGTGTTCCTCAACCAGCGTATCGCCGTGCGTGAGATAGTTGAGGCGGTTGGGGGACAGCAGATGTTCCAGCTCGAGACCGTAGAGACGGGAGGCATCGGCTTTTTTGATATAGAAATAATCCTGATTTTCGTTGTAGGCATTCACGATCCGGATGCGGAAGGGCATCGAGTTGCCGAAACTGCAAAAATCCACGCGATCAATATAGAGATGGCGTACGACCGAGAGATCCCCGTCGACTTTCAGCAACGCATAGACGCGTTTTAAGTTTTCGTTGAGCTCGTGGATCTCGAAGGAATCGTAGATGACGGAGTCCCAGAGCGTGGGTTTCCCATCGGTGCCGGTGAGAGGAATGGTGTCCTTGAAGGCGCGCAGTTTTTCGTAGGTGATGGGCAGCTCACGCTCGCGCCGGTAGCGGTTCAGGTATTCGCGTAACAGCCCTGAGATCGGGTAACTGGGTTTTTTGCGGGTACGAAACCCGGGGAGATCGTGAGCCTGATCCATGCCGACAACGTAGGCCCTGAGCGTTGCGAGGCAATGCGCGAGTCAGCGGGATCGTAAGAGAAAGATTATTCGCGAGTGAACGCAAAGGGCCGCGACTGAAAGACCGGCAATCGAGGCTCGTGCTAGTGACTGACGTGGGGTGGAACGGATTAACCCGAATGCGTTAGCCTGGCCAGAGGTGACATTTAGCGTTTGAGGTCAAGCCGCTCAAATTTAGGTCGTGCGACTGCTTGGCGAGTTTCAACGGCAGACTGCACGCAGCAATCGTTCGCACAACGCCACGAGCCGCGCACGCAACGGCTGGCTGCGCTCCGCAAAACTGCGCTGATGAATCTCGTATTCGACGCGGCCTTCGGGGGTTTCGATTTTGATCGGAGCGTAGTTGAGTTTGGCGAGATCGTACGGACTCGCCCGCATGTCGATCTCGCGGATGTCGCGGGCGAGAGCGAAGCAGTCGCCGATCAACTCGCTCGGCGTGAATGGCGCGAGTTTGAAGGCCCATTTGTAGAGATCCATGTTGGCGTGCAGGCAGCCGCGCTGCTCGAACTGCGCCGTGGTGGCGCGCTCGGGTTGCAATCGGTTGAGCGGACGCGCGGGTGGCGTGAAAAAACGAAACGCATCGAAATGCGAACAGCGGATGGGCTGGGCTTCGACGATGCGCGCGATCTCGTCGGGTGCGAAGCGCAGTGGCAAACGGTCGTGGCGGATTTCGTCCGGCGTCTGCCGGTAAACCATCGCCCACTCATGCAGGCCGAAGCACGCGAATTGCGGCGGACGTTCGGCAGTGGTCCGCAGGAGATGCAAAATCCACGCGAGACTGTCGCGGCGTTTCGGATCGAACGCCGCAGGGTTGAGGGCGACACCCTCGTTGGTCGCGTAATATTCCGGCCAGCGCAGAAATTCGCGGGCGGCCTCGCCGAGCAACACGACATCCGGGCCGGGGTGCCAGCGCTTCAGCCAGCTCGGCCGGAAGCGGTAATATTCAAAAAGAAAATCCTCCACCGGATGTTTTTCGCTGCGGGTCGCGCGTTGTTGATGCGGATCGGTCCACGCACAGATGCGTTGCTCATGCGCCGCGCGGCGTGGTTGCCAGTCGGATTCAGCGAGGAGCAGGAAAGAGGCGGTGCCTGATCCACTCACGGCTGCCAGATTTTGAGTTGTTTGAAGTAATCCCGCAGGTAACCGCGATCCCGGACGAGTAAACGGTCGGCATGAAACTGCGCGTGCGCGGCGATCAGAAAATCCGGCACAATCCGGCCGCCTTTGCCACCTCTGGTCAGAGAAGAGGCAAACAGCCGGCCGGCGAGTCGGGCGCTGTCGGCGGTGGAAGGTTCGAAGCGAATATTCCAATCGCGGAGAAATTCATCCAGGTGCCGCTCGCCGATGACCGGAGAAATTTCCGCGAGGACACATTCACCAATCACCAAGCTGCCTTCCTTGGCGGCAATACGCAGGGCCGCTTCGGAGGCATCCGCCCACTTGGGATCGTCGGTCACGACATCCAGCAGGACGGAACTGTCAATCGCGGTGACCATCGCGAACCTTTTTTAGATAACCATCGACGTTGAGCTTGCCTGGCAGGCGGCCGTGCCCGCGCCATTTGGTGAGGTGATCCGTTGTTTCCGTCTTGGTGGCGACCAAGCGACCGTTCTCAGCCGCAAAAGTGAGGCGGGTGCCCGGACGAATCCCGAGTTTGGTCCGGACTCCCTTGGGAATCGTAACCTGGCCTTTTTCGGTGACGGCAAAAGTCATACTTTCTGGATAATGAGTCATACTTTGTCGGCAAGGGCAAAGACGGTGTCACCGAGATTGGGAGTAGCGGCAGGGGTCCCGGCCTGCCGGAGTAGCCGCACTTGCGCCGAAAGTGAAAGTGCGGTGCTTGCGCGCTTGTGGCTCCATTTTCGGGCTGCGCCCTCTGATGCGGCTACCAGGGGCCAAGTGGAAGTTCAGGTTTTTCACTATGGCAGGTCGCACGCTCGTCGCGCTATTCTGCTGGCCAGCAGAACGAGGCAAGCTCGCAACCTACAGATTCTGCAATCCCGTCGCACCACAGTTTTAAAGGGGGGGGCCTCTCACGCCTTCATCAACAGCCGACGCACGCCTTCGATGGGCGAGGTGGTGATGAAGTTCAACTCCACCGGCCAGGCCAGCTTTTCGGCGAGCGAGCGCAGCGCGAAGTTGCCGGCCGTGCTGTTTAAAATCCGTCCGCTGACACCGCAGGGAATTTTTCCGGTGGGTTGCGGGAAATATTTATGGATCACCGTATCGGCCAACCGGGCCAGATCCGTGATCGAATCGGCCACGACTTGCTGAGCCGGTCCGCAATTTTCTTCAGCGAGCGCGAGGACACGTGGCGCGAAAGAGGCGATCGTGGCGTTCGCGGAGGAATCGGTGTAGAAGTAGCGTGAGTTGGCGGCGTAATCCATCAGGCCCGTATGATTGACCAAGGCTTCGGCGAGAGGGGATGGTCGGGTATCGGCCATCAGGTTCGTCGCTTGCAGTTCGAGCAGGGCGAGGGCGAGCGCGCGGCGGCCAAGATCGAAGCCGCTGCCCGGATCGCCGAATTTCCAGCCGAGCCCGCCGGTGTAATGGATCAAGCCATCCAGCGCACGCGTGATGACAAAAGAGCCCGTGCCCGCATGCAGCACGAGTCCGGGGGCGCCGGCCGTCGCGAGCTCCAGCACGGGCGCAGAATCGGCGGTGGTGTGGACGGTGCCGTAGCCTGTGAGTGAAGCCGCGACTTCCGACCAGAATGGCGGACTCCCCGCCATGCAGAGGAGTGTGCGGCAGATTTTCGATGGGAGATTGGATGTCGCTCCGCTCGGTAATTCGATTTTGGTTTGGGTCAGCAGCGCAGCGAGGCCCTCGGTGAGAATCGTGCGTGCTTGTTCTGGACCAATTTGGCTGGGGTTGGAGCCGGTTGTGAGCTGCCGGGCCACGATCTCGCCGGTCGAATCGACGAGAATCAGTTCGGTCTTAGTGCCGCCACCATCGACGCCGATCTTGTATGAATTGAGATTAGCCACGGAAGACACGGAACTCTACAGAGCCAAAGGTTTATAATTTGTGATGGGTTTTTGCAAAACCATCACCCGAGAGACAGTAATTTGTACAACACCTTCTTGTTCGGAATGACGGGATGAAGTTGGAGGTGCGCGACAATTTTAGTCTCGATGTCCTCACGTTTCATTTGATCGGCTGTAGTACTGGCGGCCCACTTGCGACCAGGATGCATGGTGTCCCAAGGGGAACGCTTGTTAGCGCGGGTAGTGGCGCTGTCGCCGTGTTTACCGATGCCATAGCAAATTTTGCTTTCATTATTCCAGATGGGCCGGAATAGACGAATCATGAAATCTTCCACCGTTGCCTGCATACCACTCTGGATGGCAGCGGAGCGGTAGTGAAAATCTGCCAGGTTGAGCTTGGTTATTTTGATACTTTTAGCGTGTTCTTTTAGGCGTGCGTAAAGTACTTGGCCTTGGTCTTCGACTGTCTCGGCATAAGCTTTCGTGGGATTGACCTTTCCTACATAAATCGGAGTTTCCGTACCAGATAGCGCTTCGTAAGCATTCTCGACTTTCCCGTGGTAGTAGATTGCATAAACCCCTGAACCGTAAAAAGGGTTGGTCATTAGTTCGCTCAGGTTGCGTTTGTCCTGATTAACGAAACTGAAGGCAAAGAACTTGGCGATACTGTCGGAGCGACCGAGTGTGATGTGGATGGAGCCAAAACGTACAGGGGAGATTTGCTCCCGCACCTGTTGTAGTTCGTTCATTAGCGCTCCAGACGCATCCACGAATTTATTGACTGTGGTCGGGCGGGTTGCCGTGAATTTTGCGGCAGTGCCAATTCCGGCCAGAGAATGACGAAGCGCCACGATCTGTTGTAAGATTTGATCGAGATCCGGTTCGATCTTGGTTGGTTTGGCCATACTATGCGCGACGGGTGATTAGTTGCGACGTCGGTGCAGGTCGAATCCTCGATACCTGCTGGATTTTTTCGGCGACGGAAGAAGCGACCACACTCGCGAGCTGCACCGGGACGGCGTTGCCGAGCTGCCTCATGCTCTCCGTCCATGAACCGGGAAAAATGTAATCGTCGGGAAAAGTTTGAATGCGTGCTGATTCACGGATCGTGTAGTAGCGCACCTGTCCGTTGGGATGCCGCAACATATTTTCACCGCCGGGAACGCCGTGATCTCCAGCCTTCAGCGCCTTGGAAGGCTCGTCCAGCGGACTGCCAGTGTGGCCTGGATAAACACGTGCTCCCGATTGAAAACGATGATTGGGAAAGTCGGTCGTGTCACGCGGCTCAGGAAGGTCACACAGCGCATCGCGTACGGTGAGCCAGCGTTCAGTGGTGGGGAGGAGATTGCCTGAACGGAGATTCTCGACCCGACGATGAAGTCCAGTCGGTGGAGTAGCGGGGCTCAAGCCGTGATCAGACCAATATTCGCCAGTGATGTATTTGGCTCGTATGAGATCAACCTGCGTGTGGGTGGGCCCAGGGAAAGACCAGCCAACGTGGAGATCGTGGCGAAAACCCACGAAAAAGACGCGGTGTCGGCGCTGCGGTACGCCGTAGTCGGCGGCATCCGCGAGGTTGATCGTGACGTTGTAGATCAACTCCGCAGCGCGATTTTTTGAGGTATGGTGACGCTGGAGACGCCGTAGGTTTGTTTCCCAATCCACATTTTCGGAAATAGGGAACCCCGGATAGGTCAGCTGGAGGCGGATGAACTCTACGTAATTCGCAAAGGCAGGTCGAAGAAGACCTCGGACGTTTTCAAAAACAAAAGCCCGTGGCTGAAGTTCACGCACTGCGCGAACAGCCTGTGGAAACATGTCGCGATTATCTTGGAATCCCTTGGCTTTACCGCCCATCGAAAACGGCTGGCAAGGCGGTCCTCCCGCTACCAGATCAACCGGACCACAGCTGTTGAAATCGGTGTTGCGCACATCGCCTTGGACGATGTTCCAGGTCGGGCGGTTATAACGAAGGGTGGCGCACGCATCAGCGTCGCGTTCATACAGGGCCACGGAATCGAATCCCGCTTGCTCCAATCCGAGAGCCATGCCGCCGGCACCGGAGAAGAGTTCTATTGAACGCATGATGAAGATTTAGGCTGTGGGTATTGCATGTCGAGTCAGGATTGGTGGAAGCACGACGGAAATCTTACGGACAACTAATCAAGTGGGGAGCTGACGCTTTTAAAGCTAATCGGATTTTGCGCTCAGTATTGATCGGGACGTGATGCTACATAGCATGTAGCGGTGTCTTCACGCTAGCTGGCGGCTCAGGCGGCCTTTGTATTTTTTGCCGAGCTCGCGGTTGTGTTCGATGGCGTTGGGCATGTTTTGGCTGCGAAGAATGGGGAGATGATGGCCGTTGGTTTTCAACCATTCGATGGTTTCGAGCATCAGCAGATTCAGCAGTGTGGTGCCGATCAGGGTTGAGGTGGGGCCGGCGTTGATGGTGTCGGTCACGGGGGTGATGGCGTCGCCAGGAAGTCCCAGATTATCGAGCGTGTAGTCGGCGACCTCGTGGAGCTTCTTGCCGCTGGGATGGATGGTGGCGGCGATCTTCGCCATCTCGACGCTGGTGAGGGCGATCACGTTCATGCCTTTTTGCTTCGCGTAGAGCGCGACCTCGATGGGCGAGGAATTTTTTCCGGAGTTGGAAATCACGATGATCGTTTCGCCGGCAAGCAGGCCGTGGGCGCGATCATAGCGTTCCGCGAGTTTGGTGCCGTAGCCGACGAGGTTTTCGATGAAGCCACCAGTGGCATCGTAGATGCCGCTGACGCAGACGAGACCGCCGGCGCGGCCGATGATCTCGCGGCCGATGACATCGCTGTGGCCGCTGCCGAAAGTGTGGATCACGCCGCCGTTGGCGACGGACTGGCCGAGGATCACGCCGAGTTTTTTAATCGTGGCAGCGTTGGTGTCACGCGCGCGGGCGAGGAGGGCGGTGGCGGTGGCGTAGTAGGTGTCGGCGAGGGAGGGCATGGGTGCGGAAAAGTTGAGAGTCTAGAGCTGAGAGTGGAGAGCCAGAAAAGCAAGGCCGGTAGATCTTGGCTAGTAGCGAAGGAGATCTTGAGGGTGGCACGCATTGACCTCAAGGCGTAGGTCAGGGGCGAGCGAGAGAAGCGTCTTTAGGTCAACGCTCCACCTCGAGGTGGCTGGGACCAGGCGCTACGTTGCGAGGCAAGCTCGCAACCTACATTGTTGGCACTTGTCCGTAGGACATCAGTGAGAGAACGAGATTCCGACGGAGCCAAACACATCGCGCTGGGGTTGCCCGTAAAATTCTTTGGTGCGGTAATTCTGGGTGTAGGCGATCTGGAAACTCGGCCAACTGAGGACAAAGCCAAGACTGAGATCGGCCACGACCGGACGTTTGGCAATCGAGGGACTGTCGCGCCAGGTGTTACCATCCAGAAAAATATCGCGGGCGATTATGCGGGTTTCGCCACTGGCGTAGATTTGGGCCGAGAAACGCCGGGGCACGCCACCGTTGGGGGTGCTGCCTCCGGTGGGACGAATCAGGTCCGCGCCGAAATCGGCGGGCAGCCGCCAGCCCAGCCGCACCACCACACCACCGGCCACATGAGTGGCGACGTTACCGATGGTCACGCGATGCCGGAGGATCAGATCGCAGCCGAAGGGTGTGGCCGCGGCGGGAGCAAATTGCCAGGTGCGGTAGCGTCGCTCCCAGGAAATTTGCAGGCCGGGCTCATCGTGCAGTTGGTTGTCCCAGCCTTTCGCGTGCGGTACATTGATGACATCGTGCCAGGAGTTTTGGACGGCTTCGCCGATGGCCGAG
>Ga0209591_10001335_pt1 | contig 30982 bp, 24 predicted proteins | sample MAT01_FD_187207 | JGI IMG/M metagenome (GOLD analysis project Ga0209591, IMG submission 187207) | Freshwater microbial communities from Lake Fryxell liftoff mats and glacier meltwater in Antarctica - MAT-01 (SPAdes) (version 2) | ecosystem: Environmental > Aquatic > Freshwater > Ice > Liftoff... | reverse complement strand
CGGATGAAGAGATGGAGACGGTGAACATTCGGCGAAGCCGATTTCATGGCGAATGGAACTACGTCATCGAGCCGCATAAAGTATAGCATTGTTGCTACCTTAATTTATTTACGGCTCCTAACCGAACTTCGAGCCTTTCAGGGAAGCTGAAGGCTGGCTATCAGCCGGTTTGGAAACCCGAGGAGTGATTGGGACACCGGGGAACCGAAACACCTCGGTTTACTCGAAAAATGACCGTCCGCCAGCGGTCGCCACGGTTCGGGTGACCAATGGGGAATCTGCGCGAAATTCTTCCGATTTGACTCTTGCGCTTGGGGCATTGAGTTCGGGTCGAAGATTGAGGCCGAAGGCCCGCATCAAAATGTCTTCACCGATTTCCGTCATCGAGCCGTCGGTATCGATTCGCCAAATCCAGCGGGCGGGTTTGAGCCATGACGGGCGGGATGGGTTTTCAGTATCCGTAGTTTTCACCGGCAGAAATCAAACCAAGTTCGAGGGTTATCCGCCAATTGGGGTGAGCGATCATTTGGAGTAAGGGAATTACTTAAGAGCTCGTCGGAAAATTGGGGGTCTCCTCTGCTCATTTTCAAACGGACTGGATCCGACTCCGACGGAGCCGCATCATTGGCAGAGAAGGTCGCTCGTTGCGGCCGCGCACTGATTGAATTCCTAAGGTGAATCGTTCCAAACCCAGAATTGTGGTGGTGGGCAGTTCCAATACCGACTTGATTGCGCGGTTGGATCGCCTGCCACAGCCGGGGGAAACGCGCTTAAGTTCCAGCTTTGAGACAGCGGCGGGAGGGAAGGGTGCGAACCAGGCGGTGGCCGCCGCGCGGGCAGGCGGGCGAGTCAGCTTGGTGGCCCGTGTCGGTCGTGATGCGTTTGGGGACCAGGCCCTGGTTGGTTTTCGCCGAGCTCACCTCCAGGTCGATCATGTTTACCGCGACCGAGTCGCGCCTTCAGGAGTTGCCCTCATTTATGTGGGGGCTCGCGGAGAGAACTGCATCGCGGTCGCTAGCGGTGCTAATGCGCGGTTGTCCCCCAAAGATGTTCGCCAAGCTCGGCGAACGTTGGAACAAGCCCAGGTGCTACTCCTGCAATTGGAGATTCCTCTCGCGACGGTGCAGTTGGCGGCCCAGATCGCGTCGGCGGCCGGGGTGATCGTGGTTCTCAATCCGGCGCCGGTGGCGACCCTTCCGGAGACGCTGCTGCGTCGGGTGACTTATCTGAGCCCGAACGAATCGGAAGCCAGTCGGCTGACGGGTCTCACCCTTGGCTCCGAGTCCAGTGTGGCCAAGGAGGCCACCCAATTACGCGATCGAGGGGTGGGGACGGTGATCATTACCTTGGGGGCGCGGGGCGCTTTTGTTTCTGGGCAGGGACACCACCAGCGCGTTCCCAGTTTCCGCGTCCGCGCGGTCGACACCGTGGCGGCGGGGGATGTCTTCAACGGTGCTTTGGCGGTGGCTCTGGGTGAAGACCAGCCCTTGCTGGAAGCCGTTCGATTTGCGGGAAAAATTACCCGTCCGACCGGTTCCGCACGCTTGCCGAAGGGACACGATTTGCGACGTCGGCGGCGGCAATCTCGGTCACGCGGCCTGGGGCTCAATCCTCGGCGCCGACTCGCCGCGAAATTGTTCAACGCCTCTGAAGCCACTTCAGCGCGGCGCCAGCCGACGGATTCGATGATTCTCGCTGTCACCAATCAGAATCGAACCGTCCCGTTCCACGAACACGCCATGCGGACGGGCCAAGCGAGCTTTGAGCGGGTCGCCCACAGGACCATCGCCACGCTCACCGGTCCCAACGACGCGTTCAAGCGTTCCCCGTTTCGGATCGATTCGACGAATGGCGTGGTTCTCGGTGTCGGCCAAGTACACCGAGCCATCCGGAGCCACGGCAATTCCTTTCGGGCCTGACAGAGTCGCTTCCCGAGCCGGTCCACCGTCGCCCGTGAATCCTTTTTTCCCGGTGCCAGCCACGTGAAAGATGACGCCTTGGGTCAGATCGAAACGCAGCACTTGATTGCCTTCTCGGGTGACCAGCCAAAGGTTGCCGGTCGCATCGAAATCGAGGGACCTCGGACCATTGAGCGGCGTTCCCATCACCGGGGCACCTTGGGGAGTCGGACCTGCTCGACCCGTGCCGGCAAACGTGTCGATGGTTCCAGTTTTACGGTCAATCCGGCGGATCACGTGATTGCCAATGTCGGCAATAAAGAGATCACCGGCCGGACTGAACTGAAGGCTGATGGGGAGCTTAAAGGTGGCCACAGCGGCGGGACCCTGGTCGCCCGAGTAACCGGCCTTTCCCGTTCCAGCGATGGTCGCCAGCACGCCAGTTCGGAGATCCAATCGGCGGATCGCGTGGTTGCTGGTATCGGCCAGGTAGAGATTTCCATCGGGACCGAACCGAATCTCATGGGGGTTATTTAGGGTTGCTTGAAGGGCGGGACCGCCATCCCCGGAGTAACTGGCCTGGCCGGTTCCGACCACCGTCGAAACAAGGCCTTCGGGGGAAAGCCGTCGGACCAGATGGGCTGTAAAATCACAAAACCAAAGTGCGCCATCGGGACCTCGGACGAGCCCGAATGGATCTTTCAACTGAGCCTGCAGCGCCGGTCCTTCATTGCCCGCGTCACCAGCCTCGCCGGTGCCCACGAGGTTTTGGAGGGTTGGAGGGTTAGGATCCGCGACAGCCTCAGCCGCTTGAAGCGCCGCGCCGCTGAAAACGCTGGCAGCGAGGCCGAGGACAAAACGGCTGAGGAGGCGGAAGTTCATGGATTAACGCCAAGACACTTCGCTCAGATCGAGATGCCAGTCACTGCCATCGGTTACCCGCAGAGCACCCGGCTCCTGTTTGTAGCGGACGGAATCCAATTTCACGGCGGGCGGTAGGACGTTGATGATGACTTCACCGCTGGAGGCCGAAACGATTCGGGTCCGTATTTCGGCCCGGCGTCGGAATTCGAACGTGACAGGATCGACGGAGAAAACGTGTCCGGTTACTCGGACGACACCCTCGGAATAGGCATTCACCACGCCGACAAAATGCCGATGAGGTTCGTGGTCAAAATGGCGCCGGTGGACGAGGTGAACTTTTTCGCCGGGGGAAAGGATATCGATCTGCACGGGAAGAGAGTTTGAACGTTCCGGAAGGATTTGTCGCGCTTGGAAGCCGCCGACCGTGGAAAATTGGAAAATCTCGAATTCGGTAATGACCCCTAGTAACTCGATTGACGTGAAGCCCGATCGACTGCGAGGCGAGGAGGTCGCTCTCGAAGGGAGGAGTAGCCCAAGTGACGCTGGGGCAGGGACCCGAGGCAGGATACCTATGCCAGCACCGCTCGGATCGGTTGCAATTGCGCCGTTCCAACCGTAAATCTGCCGAGTCAGCCGCCGATTCGGGTGAAGTTCGCCCCTTAACGTCGCGTCTGGCTTTTGCCTGTGTCCATGTTCCTCAAATTCACCGTGCTGTCGCTGGCTGCCGCGACGGCCGTCTTCGCCCAAAGCGGTGACCGTGCCGGCGAAGTTCAGCCTGAGCTGGTGCCGCGGGAAAAGATCCCGCCCTCCCCGGTCCTGAGCGCCGAAGCAGAGGCTGCGACCTTTCAATTGCCCGCGGGTTTTCGTGCCGAACTCGTCGCCGCCGAACCGCTGATCCAATCGCCTGTGGCCATGCAGTTCGATCACCAGGGTCGACTCTGGGTCGTGGAGATGACTGGCTACATGCGGAATCCGGAAGGCCAAGGCGAAGCGGAGCCCAATGGCAACATCGTCATCCTCACCGACACCGATGGCGATGGCCGGATGGACCGCCGGACAGTTTTTCTGGACGGACTGGTGATGCCCCGGGCCGTCATGCTCCTGGCGGACGGGGCATTGGTGGCGGAGCCACCCAAGGTCTGGTTTGCCCGCGATACCAACGGCGATGGGAAGGCCGACGAGAAGGTTCTGGTGCTGACCGACTACGCCACCCAGAACGATCCCGCACTCGGCCCCAAGTCCAATCCCGAACACGCGAGCAACAACCTCATGTGGGCCCTCGACAACTGGGTCTATTCGGCCAATCACACCAAGCGCTATCGTTGGAAGGGCAGCCCGACCAATTGGCTGTCCGGTGACACGATCTTTCGCGGACAATGGGGTCTGTCGCAGGACGACGTTGGGCGCTTGTATCACAACTCCAACTCGGATCCGCTCCGGGCTGACTTGGTTCCCAGTGCCTATCTCGCTCGCAATCCCAATTTGCGAACGCCGGTGGGGGCCAATTATCAGATCGAAAAGAATATGCGGACCTGGCCGGCGCGGGTGAATCCCGGGGTGAACCGGGGATACCAGCCGGGTCAACTCACGCCGGAAGGTCGTCTGGCTACCTTTACTGGCGCTTGCGGCCCGGTCGTGTATCGGGGCGATCAGTTTGGTCCCGAGTTTGTGGGGGATGCTTTTCTCTGTGAACCGACGGGAAATTTTATCCGGCGGAGTCGCATTTTGAACCGCGGCGGGTTGCTCACCGCCACCAACGCTTGCGAACAGGCGGAATTTCTCGCGTCCACCGACGAGCGGTTCCGGCCCGTCAATCTGGGCAATGGCCCGGATGGTGCTCTATACGTTACGGATTTCTATCGGGGGCTAATCCAACACCGTATTTATCTCACGAGTTATCTGCGGGGTCAGTTGGCGTCCCGAAATTTATTTGAGCCAGTGGACCGGGGGCGGATCTGGCGAATCGTGAAGACCGACCGTCCGATTGCCCGTACCGACGTGTTGCCGGCCCAGCCGGCGACCGAGCAGTTGCTTGAGCGTTTGGGCAATCCCAATGGATTCTGGCGCGACACGGCTCAGCGGATGTTGGTGGAACGGGCTGATCCAGCGGCGCCGGTGGCGCTGAAGAAGCTGATGCGCGCCTCGCAGAATCCCTCCGCAAAGGGTCGTCTCCAAGTCTTGTGGACGCTCGAGGGTTTGGGGCAACTGGATCTGCCGACCCTGACCAGCGCTGTTGACGATAGTGACGGAGCGGTTCGATCGGCGGCGTTGCGACTCTTGGAGCCATTCCTGGCTGGAGCCCAGCGAGAGGAGGCGGCCAATTTGATTTACCGACGCGCGGGCTTCATTCCCGCCGAGGAACAGCTTCAGTTGTATCTGACACTGGGGCAGCTCAGCTCCACCACTGGAGACGCGATCACCCGGGCGTTGCTCATGAACAGCGCACCGGACACCTTGCGACTGCACGCAGCTCTGAGTGGTCTGGGCGGGCGTGAACTGGAGTTCCTGGATGCCTTGATTGGGGATCCCGATTGCAACGCCACCCGGCCGGGTCATGTGCAACTCGTGCTCGAACTGGCGCGGTGTATTGCCAACGAAGGTAAGCCTGCCCGGGTAGAACGATTGCTGGAATTGGCCGGTTCGAAGAAGCCCGGCGACTGGCAGCAGTTCGCGATTTTCGATGGTTTGATCGCGACTCTCCCGCCGGCGCCAAAAACGGGGCAGACGGGTACGCCTGTGAAACCGATTGTCTTCTCCAATGAACCGAGGATCTGGACGGAATTGCAGAAACTTCAGGACGGTTCGGTTAAGGAACGCCTGGCGCGGTTGGATCCGCTCCTGGTGTGGATCGGCAAAGCCGGAATCTCCGCGCCCGTTGCGGCGCGGGCTCTGACGGTCGACGAACAAGCCAGTTTCGCGCGAGGCAAGGACCTTTACCCGGTCATCTGTGGAGCGTGCCACCAGCCGCACGGGCGTGGTCAGGACGGCTTGGCGCCGCCGCTGTTGGATTCCGAGTGGGCCTTGGGCAGCGAGGCGCGAATGATTCGGATCTCGCTGCATGGTATCCGGGACGCGATCACCGTTAAGGGTGTGACCTGGAACCTGGCCATGCCGGCCTTTGCCGAGGCGCTCACGGATGAGCAGGTCGCTGATTTGCTGACCTATATTCGTCGGGAGTGGGGCCATGCGGCGGAGCCGGTCAAGGCCACAGCGGTTGAGGCAATCCGGGATCAACATGTCGACCGCGAGGATTCCTGGACCGAGGCGGAGTTGTTGAAATTGAAGTAGGAGGTAAAGAATTAGGGGGGCGAGGTCCTCTGGAGGGCAGTGGCGGAGCGCAGTGGAGCTGCTGCCTTAGAAAGGCGGGACCCTCCGAAAGAGCGGGCGGGCCGGCGAATCCGCAATGCAACGTGAAAGAGTTTGATTCACGTCAAAGTCGCTGGGCCCAGTTTCCTTCATAAAGCAGAGGTGATGCGAAGCAATCGAGGTCCGGAGGGTGCGCCATGCTAAGCAAATCTCAGGCGCGCGTATTTTTTTTCGGCGGAACAGGCGTTTTCACGGCCATTTTTCTCGCCCTGACTTGGGATTCCATGAGGCGAATTCCGGCGCTGACTCATGATGATCAAATCACCCCGGCGGTCGAACGGGGTAAGCAGATCTGGGAAGACAATAACTGCATGGGTTGCCACACCCTTTTCGGCGAAGGGGCCTACTACGCTCCAGAGCTGACTAAAGTTGTGGAACGTCGCGGTAAACCGTGGATTAAGATGTTCATCCGGGATCCACAGAAGATGTTTCCCGGCGAACGCAAGATGGTGAAGTACGGCTTCACCGATGCACAGATTGAGGACGTCATCGCGTTTTTGGACTGGTGTGGAAATGTGAATTTGCAGGGTTTTCCGCCCAAGCCTCCGCTGCAGGCCCAACTGAAACCGGTGGCCCGAACGGCTAACCTCGGTGGTAAGCCCGCACCGGACTTGGTGCAAACGATTTGCCTAGCCTGCCATATGGTCGGCGGAGCGGGCGGTGTGGTGGGCCCGGCACTCGACGAGGTTTACCTGCGAAAGAGCCGACCGGAGTTATTGGCTTGGGTTGCCGACCCGCAAGGTCTCAAGCCCGGAACCCCCATGCCCCAGATCGATATGACCGAGGAACAGCGTGAGGAAATTGTGGACTGGTTGCTTAGCCTCGCTTCCGTGCCCCAATCGGCTCGGCCGGCTCCCACTGCCCCCGTCAAACAGGAGATTTACGAATGAAATTCCGTTCTCAACGCGTGGCCTACTGGTTTTTTGCCTCGGCCCTTGGTCTGCTCGCGCTCCAAATTGTTTATGGCTTCATTATGGGCTTTGCCCGCATCGGGCTCGATGGCCTTCATGAGTGGGTTCCCTTCAATACAGCCCGGGCCGTCCATACCAACTTGCTGGTCGTCTGGTTGCTCTGTGGTTTCATGGGATCGGCCTATTTCATAATTCCAGACGAGGCTGATCGGGAGCTGGAATGGCCCCGATTGGCCTACTTCCAACTCATTACGTTATTGGCGGTCGGAGTCGCTGCCGTCGTCTGCTATCACTTCAATATTTGGGAAGGTCGCAAGTTCCTGGAAATTCCGCGCCCGCTGGATTGGCTAGTGGTGGTGAATGTGCTGATGTTCATTGGCAACATTGGCGTCACGCTCTGGAAGGGTCGCCGACAGACCACGACTTCGCTGGTGTTGTTCATGGGTCTGCTTTTTGCCGCGCTCCTGTATTTGCCTGGAATGATTCAGGAGAAGAACCAGACGATTGATTCCTTTTACCGATGGTGGGTGGTCCATCTTTGGGTGGAAGGCGTGTGGGAACTCATCATGGGAGGAATTCTCTGCTATTTGCTAATCCAGCTTACGGGCGTAGATCGCGAAGTGGTGGAAAAATGGCTCTATCTCATCATTGGTTTGACGTTTGTGTCGGGAATTCTGGGTACGGGTCATCACTATTACTACATCGGAACTCCGCGATATTGGCTCTGGATTGGTGGAATTTTCTCGGCGCTTGAGCCCCTTGCTTTCCTTGGAATGGCAATGGCCGCTTTGGCCACGGCACGAAAAGGGGGACGGAAGCATCCAAACAACATTGCGCTCACGTGGTCGTTGGGTTGTGCGATCATGTCCTTCGTCGGTGCTGGGTTCTTGGGTATGGCGCATACCTTGCCGCAGGTGAATCTCTATACGCATGGCACGTTAATCACGGCGATGCATGGTCACCTCGCGTTTTGGGGTGCTTATGCGATGATCGTGTTGGCGATGATCGCGTACGCATTGCCTTTACTCACGGGCCGCAAACTCTGGGATACGCCCATGGCGAGTTGGGCCTTTTGGACGTCCAATATTGGCATGGTGGGAATGACCGGAGCGCTCGCCGTTGCCGGAATCACTCAGGTCGCGTTGGAGCGGCGTCTCGGTCTCGATTTCATGGTGGTACAGAAGGAAATTGAAATGCACTTCGTGGGCATGCTGTTGGCGGCTGCTCTGTTTACGATTGGCATTGGGATGTTCATCGTCACGTTCTTCCGACACGGACTACCCAGCGATGAAGCCATGAGAGTGGATGTCCATGGTGCTCCCGTTGCAGTGGGTAAATAACGTCCCACCCGACTCGTTATGTCACTGTTCTACTTGCCCATTGCCCGTGAAGAAGAGCTCTTTCGCCATGCTTGGGAAGCGCGTCTACCCCTGATGGTCAAGGGGCCAACCGGTTGCGGAAAGACCCGGTTCATTCAACACATGGCCGTTCAACTCGGTCGGCCGCTCATCACGGTGTCGTGTAATGAAGATACTTCGGCGACGGATTTGCTGGGCCGCCACCTATTGCTCGGTGGCGAAACACGCTGGGTGGATGGCCCGGTGACTCGAGCGGTCCGGACCGGTTCATTGCTCTATCTCGATGAAGTGGCCGAGGCGCGAGCCGACGCGCTTGTGGTTATACATTCCCTAACGGATTACCGGCGCGAACTGTTTCTTGATCGGACCGGTGAGACACTCGCCGCGCCGGATCCGTTTATGCTCATCGTCAGCTTCAATCCGGGATACCAGCGATCCCTTCGCGAACTGAAACCGTCGACGCGCCAGCGCTTCATCGCCTTGAGTTTCGGTTATCCGTCCGAAGAACAAGAGGCCGAGATTATCCGACACGAGTCTGGCGCCGACCCGGCTTCGATTCGGCGAATCGTACAAATCGGTCGACAGATTCGAAACCTCACGGAGCTTTCACTACTCGAATCCGTCTCGACTCGATTGCTCGTATCGGCCGGCCGGTTGCTGGCCCGAGGCGTGCCGCCGCGGCTAGCCTGTTTCACCGCGATTGCAGAGCCGCTTACGGATGATCCCGATGCTCGCGATGCGTTGCGTCAGGTTATCGAACTTGCTATCTGAGAAGGCCATCCTGGGCTAGTTTTTCCTGTATTCACCTCATTTCTAAAAATTATATGCCTACTTACATTACCCTACTTCGTTTCACTGCCCAGGGCGCACGGGCTTTGGGTAAATCCGCTGTCCGAGCGCAAGCGTTCGCCAAAGCGGCCCAAAAATCCGGGGTTACCGTCGTGGGCCAGTATTGGACGATGGGAGCCTGGGACGGTGTGTTAATCCTCAGCGCGAAAACTGAGGACTTGTTACAACGTTGCCTGGTTTCACTCACCGCTGCTGGGAATGTTACGACCCAAACGCTGACCTCGCTGGATGCGGAGCAATTCGCCAAGATTACCAGTCGTCGAGCGGGTTAATGGAGTCTCGTTACTTCGTCGGTTACGACCAAGGGCCGACTGCTCATGTTTGACTGGGAAGAACATCTGTTTATTGGCCTGCGGAAACTGTACCGGCAGGCGTTTGTCCGGCCGGAAGAACGAAGACGCGAGGAGGTGCGCGTCACCCTTCGCGAACGCCGTCGTACTTTGTTGCTCTTGGCTGAAGCCTTAGCCGGGCGGCCGCTTGGAATTCTAGAAACGAGCGAACCCTGCTTCTGTGGCGGTGACCGCATCTTTCTCCCTGTCGAATGCTCCGTCGCCCTAACCCGCGCGGCCAATGTGGGTCTGCTGGAATTGCGGGCCATCATTGCCGCGCTTGCCCTGCGCGAGGGATGGCATCGGCATGGCATTCCGCTGCCGACTCTATTGCAGCGCTGCGCCGAGGAGTTTCCCGGACTCGCCGGCAAGCTGCAAACGGTTCGGGCTGGGTGTACGCCCGACGCCGATTTTTGGGAACTCCTGGGGCAATTGCCTGAACCGCTCCCTCCGACCGTCACTTCAGAGGTGCTCGCGCCCGCTTCACCGCCCCTGACCACTGGAGAATCCATTACCGCAGAACTTGAGGGCGCCGGTCGGCCCGACGTGAAGGTTGTTCCGTCGCGCGAAGATTTTGGAGACGGCGAGGAATCACCCCAACACGCGTTTGAAAAGGTCGAGACGGCTGAGGAATACGACACCCAGAGCGTTCGTGCGGATCAGGACGGCGACCTGGAGGAACATGCCGAGGCACTGCGGGACCTGCGCATGACGAAAGTCATTCGGTCGCCCGAACGTCCCCGTTCGATTTATCGTACAGATCTGATCCTTGATGGATTTTCTCTTGAGGTAGACGCCGGGGCCAAACCCGTAGGAATCCCGTATCCCGAGTGGGACTATCGCCGCGGCCGCTATCGTCCTGATTGGTGTTTTGTCCAAGAAACCTCCGGTACCGTGGGTCGGCCGGGTTGGGCTACGGAAGTTGGGATTCGGCACCGCGCCTTGATCCGCCGGTTAAAGCGCCAATTTGCGACCCTCCTCTCTGAGCGGCTTCGTCTCCGATGCCAAATGAATGGGGCCGAGTTTGATTTGGATGCGGTGGTCGCCTCTGAACTCGAACGACGAACTGGTCATACGCCGTCCGAAGCGGTGTATCTCGACACCCGACGTGATTTGCATGACGTAGCGGCGCTCGTCTTGATTGATGGCAGCTATTCCACCGACGCCTGGATCGCCAATCGTCGCGTGCTTGATGTCATTACCGAAACTGTCTTTTGCGTGGGCGAAGTCCTGGAGGATTACGTCGGTAAGTTTGCCTTGGCTTCCTTCGCCTCTCAAACGCGTCAAGCCTGTCGCTTTGAGTTGCTCAAGGGTTTCCCTGAGCCGTGGGTTTCGACCCGTGATCGCCTTGGTTCACTGAGTGCGGCCGGTTATACCCGGATCGGTCCGGCCCTGCGTCATGCCCAGGAGTTGCTCGCACGAGAAACGGCCAGTCGCAAACTGATCATTCTGATCACCGATGGTCGTCCCTGTGATTATGATCGGTACGAGGGGGCGTATGGAATTCAGGACGTGAAGAAAGCCATTGAGACCGGGCAACAACAGGGTCTCCAGACGCACGCCTTCGCGGTGGAACAGCAGGCGGCTGAATATTTTCCTCAAATGTTCACGCCCCGCCGCTATGACATCGTGCCGTCCCCGGAACGGCTCGCGCGCACGTTGTGCCGGCTGTTCGGGCGTCTCCTCGCCGGGGGCTGACGGGGAGCAGGGGAAGAGGTGAGGGGTAAGAGATCCGTGTTTTCTTGCCTCGTGTCGCCTCGCTGATTCGTCGATTTCTGAAACGAGTCGAAGGCAATTCCTAGGGCGTCGGTCGGAAAAATGGGGCGGCTTTGAGCGTCGGTGCGACCGGTGTCCAGAGGCGGATGTTGTCCACTTTGCCGGTGTCATCGAAGGAGCCAAATCCCACCCAGCCCACTCCGAACGTTTGATCCTCCGCCCACATAATCGGACGCGTCATATCGTCGAAGAAGACTTTCACCACGCCGTTCTTTCGTTCCAGACGGACGTGATGCCACACGCCCAGCCCCCAGTTCACCCCGGGCGTCGTCTCCTGCGAAATCTTGGTGCGAGGAGCGCTGTTGACGATGAAGATATTGTGGGCGTGGTCATCCGTCTTGGTAGCGACGTGGGCGTAGCACAGGTGCGACGGGTCTTGAACTCCGAAGAAGAGGCACATGTCGCGGTGACCGTATTCCTGGCCGGTTTGGAGCAGGTCCACTTCCAGGATGAAGTCGCCGAACACGCGGTTCCCGATCAGAGCGATGTTGAAGGGAGAGCGGACAGCGGGTTGGTAGTCGCTCTGCTTAACGAGTTCGAGGGCGCGGCTGGCGCCATCATCGGAGAATTTCCAAGCCTTCGGATCGCTGAACACGAAGGACTGCAGTGCGTCGGGTGAATCGAAATGTTGTTCGAACGTCAAGACGTATCCCGGCGGTAGGATTGCGGCCGGAGCTTGGCTAGGTGCATCAGCAGCTGAGGCGCTCAGCGCCACCAACGCCAGACTAGCCAGCCACGACAAACGGGGAATCATCATGCCGCTGGCGTAGCCTGGTCCCGGTCGGTCGGCAAGCCGGGGCTTTGAGGTCAGGCTGTACCGCAGGTTTTCAATCGGCTTCTGGGTTGCACCGCCCGAGCCATTCCGGGGCAGTCACACCGGTCGATGTCGGCGGTACGGGGCCGCACGGCGCGACTGGTTAAGCCAAGCCCAGATTCCGGACGACGCGCGCCGTGGAATAGGGCTTGTTTAAGGTGTAAAAGTGCACACCTGGGGCGCCTTCCCGCAGAAGTTCCTCCACCTGACGCGAACAATACTCGATCCCGAACTCCGTCACCGCGGCATCATCGTCGCCGAGTTCCTCCAACTTCGTTAAAAATGCAGCGGGCAAACGCGCTCCACACATCTGGGTAAACTTCTTGGTCTGATTGCGCGCGAGCACGGGCATCAGGCCGGGAATAATGGGCACCGTGACCCCGCATTTCGAGGTGAGGTATTCCCGAAACTCAAAGAAGTCCGTGTTGTCGAAAAAGAGTTGCGTGACGATGAAGTCAGCGCCGGCCCGGGCTTTGTCGGCGAGGTAACCCCAGTCGACGTGTTTGCCTTGGGTTTGGGCCACGTGGCCTTCGGGGAAACCGGCCGTACCGATGTCGAAGCCACCCAGTTCGCGAATGAAGGAAACCAACTCGCTGGAGTACTCAAAACCGCCTTCAGTCTTAGCCCAGGGTCCGCCGCCTCCGGGAGGGTCACCGCGCAGGGCGAGGATGTTCCTGATGCCGCGTCCCCGGGCCTCTTCGAGCACATCGAGCAACTCCGTCCGCGTCGCGTTGACGCAGGTGAGGTGCATCATCGTGGTCAGATCGAACTCCCTTTGGATGCGATCGACGATGGCGATCGTCTTGTCTCGCGTCCCGCCTCCGGCGCCATAGGTCACGGAGCAGTAGTTGGGCTTGAGACGCAGCAACTCGGGGAGGGTGTTGGTGAACAGATTCCGGTCGCCCTCGTCGGTCTTGGGCGGAAAAAACTCGATCGAAATGGCCGGCTTACGAGCGGCTGCTGCCTCGACATGAAGGTCGTGGATGTTCCGGATCATGGGAAGGAGGGTGAGTTGTCCAAGGGAAGTCTCAAGTCTTAAATCAACGCATCAGGATGTTTTGATTCGAACCCTATAAAGCGTCTTAGGATGGACTCGGTCGGTCGATTGTCCGTAGAAGGGCCGGGCGCGTTTGCCGATTTCCCATGACTCCTGCTGAAGCTGTCCAACTGCTTGATGCCTTTTCCCGCGGAGAAACCACTCGCGAAGACGTTTTGCGGCGTTTCCAAGCGGCTCCAGTGGCGAACTTGGGTTTTGCGACCGTGGATCTCCACCGCGAACTGCGGCAAGGCTGCCCGGAAGTTATTTTCGGGGCGGGCAAATCTCCCGCCCAGGTCACGGCGATTGCGGGCAAGATTTTGCAGGCGAGCGGCCGGGTCTTGGTGACTCGAATCACGGAAGCGCATGCGAAGGCTTTCCGGCGCAAGTTCCCACGGGCCGTGCATCATGAAGCCGCACGGTTGCTGACGGTTGGGGTTCCTCCACCCGCGGAGTTGAGCGGTTTGATCGCGGTGGTCTGCGCCGGCACCAGTGATCTTCCTGTGGCGGAGGAGGCCGCGGTTACGGCCGAGTTTATGGGCTCGCGCGTGCTTCGGGTTTGCGATGTGGGTGTCGCGGGCCTGCACCGGTTGTTTGCTCGGTTGCCGGAAATTCAAGAGGCGCAAGTTGTGGTCGTGGTAGCGGGGATGGAGGCAGCCTTGCCGAGCGTTCTGGGAGGATTGGTGGCGAAACCGCTGATTGGCGTGCCCACCAGTGTGGGATACGGCTCCAATTTGGGCGGCTTCACCGCGCTGCTCGGAATGCTTAATTCCTGCGCCAGCGGGCTTACGGTCGTCAATATCGACAATGGGTTTGGCGCGGGTTTTGCGGCGAGTCGTATCAATTCCTTGGCGGCGCCTCCGTCCAAAAAATCCTGAATCCTCCAGAACAAGCACTCAGAGGCGACAGGAACCGCGATACCCTTTATCATGTCGCGGTGCTGCCTGATGTCCGTAGTCAAACGCGTGAGATGCTGTTGAGTCAGTTTAAGGCTTGGAATGAACCGGCCTACCGGCTGGATCAGCTGCTGGGCTGGCTTTATGCGCGTCGGGCGGCCTCGTGGGCCGAGATGACCAATCTGCCCAAGGCGTTGCGCCAAGGACTCGCCTCCGGCTTTGCCCTCGACCTACCTCAACTCGTCCGCCTGCAAGGGGCCCAGGATACGACGCGCAAATTCCTCTGGCGTTTGCGGGATGGCAGTTTGATTGAAAGTGTGTTGATTCCTGCGAATCCGGCGCTCTATGGCGAGCGGAGCGACCGGCACACGCTCTGCATTTCCACCCAGGTAGGTTGCGCCTACGGATGCCGGTTTTGCGCGAGTGGGTTGGAGGGTTGGAAACGCCATCTCCTTCCGCACGAAATTTCCGGTCAGGTTCTGGCCGTGGAGCGCTGGCACACCTTGGCATCCCAGGCGGCGGGTGCGACCTCCGGCGAGGCGTCGGTCCCCGCAAGCGAACCGGGTGCGGCGGCACGGATTCCCGAGCGACTCGTGAGCAATATCGTGGTGATGGGCATGGGAGAGCCGATGGCGAATTACGCCCATCTGATGACGGCTCTGCGCATTCTGAACGCGCCGTGGGGCGGCAATATTGGCGCGCGCAAGATCACGCTCTCGACCAGTGGTGTGGTTCCTGGGATTCGGGATCTGGCGGAAGATCCGTTGCAGTTCCGGCTCGCCATTTCGCTGCATGGCGCGACGGACGAAGTCCGGGCCAAGATCATGCCGATCAACCGGAAGTATCCGCTCGCCGATTTGGCCTCCGCCTGCGAGCACTACGTGATGCGGAAGGGCAAGATGATCACCTTGGAATACATCCTGATCGCCGGGGTAAATGTGGGGTTGAACCAGGTGGAACCGTTGGGGCGGTTGGCGCGGCGACTCCATGCCAAGGTGAACCTGATTCCTTACAACACCGTGGAAGGCTTGCCTTGGAATCGTCCCGAAGAGAGCGAATGCCGAGCGTTTGCCCAAGCCCTGGAGAATGAGGGAGTCACCACCACCCTGCGCTTGGAAAAAGGACATGACATTGATGCGGCCTGTGGACAACTCCGGCTGAAGACGGAACGCGAACTTGACTTGACCGGGTCATCGGCCGCTCTTGCCCGTTGAGTGTACTTAGTTACCACCTGTCAACTGGGCGGGCCGATGGGCGGCGCTCCGCAGCCACGCCTTTGCTTCCTGATTTCTGACTTATGATTGCCCTTCTCGATTACGGCTCCGGTAATATCCGCAGCGTGGAAAAAGCCCTGCGGGCCGCCGGTGCCGAGGTGAGCCGGATGGGTTTCGCGGCCGATTTGAAGAGTGCCCGGGGTGTCGTTCTGCCTGGGGTGGGTGCGTTTGACGATTGTCTCAATGCCTTGCGGCGACAGGAACTGGATGGGGCGGTGAAGGACTGGTGTGATTCCGGGAAACCATTTCTCGGTATCTGCGTGGGCTATCAAGCGTTATTCGAACGTAGTGCCGAATTCAATTCGTGCGCCCGTGGGCTCGGGATTTTCGCTGGACCGGTCGTGCGGTTTCAGCCCACGGAGCAGGAACCCAATCTCAAGATTCCGCAAATCGGCTGGAACGAGGTGGAGATAGCCCGGCAGGACTGCCCCTTGTTTGCTGGTATTCCGGACCGTAGTTATTTTTACTTCGTGCACAGCTTTTACCCGAAACCGGCGGATGACTCCATTGTGGCGGGTCGGACCGAGTATGGCGGCACCTTCGCCTCGGCTGTGTGTCGCGACAACGTGTGGGCGACGCAGTTTCACCCCGAGAAGAGCCAGTCCGTCGGACTGAGGCTGCTCCGCAATTTTGTGGAATTCGCCGGTAACTGAGCCGGGCGAACTACCCGAGGAACCGCTGATCTTCGCCCAACGACTTCCGGCGGTGAGCACTCGCGAACGGAACAAGCTTTGCTACCTTTCGCTGACAAACCTCCAGTCCATTGCTCATGATCCGCCGATTCTTCCTTTGTTTCCTCGCCCTGCTTTCCGGCTCGGTTATGGCCGCGCGCCTGCCTGGATCCGCGGAGGTCAGTGTCTTTGTTTTGTTGGAAGGCGAACCCCTCGCCACCACGCCGGCTGAGGGCGTTCGTCCGACCGGACTCTTCCTGCCGTGGCCGGATCGCCAGCAGCAGATTGCGGCGCAGCAGCGCGCATTGGAAGGTGAACTCGTTGCGCTCGGCGGCACGGTTACCGATCGTTTTGACACTCTGCTGAATGCCCTGGTCGTGAAGATTGGGTCGGACCGTCTCTCTGCCGTCCGCCAACTCCCTGGGGTTAGGTCGGTGCGCCGGGAGAACCATTTCCGTCCCACTTTGGAAACGAGTGTTCCGTGGGTCGGAGCGCCGGCGGCCTGGTCGTTCTCCACCGGACCCTGGACGGGCGAAGGAATTCGCATCGCCATCATCGACTCGGGAATCGACTACAATCACGCCAGTCTGGGTGGAAATGGTGATCCGGATGCTTTTAACGCCAATGATCCGACTGTCGTTGAAAGTGGAAGTTTTCCCACTGCCCGGGTTGTGGGTGGAACGGATTTTGTCGGCGACAACTACGACAGCCGAGGTCAAACGGGATCTACTTCGGCCCGGCCGGATCCAGATCCTCTCGACACCTTCGCTAATACCCACGGGTCACATGTGGCGGGAATTGCGGCGGGGAATGGTGTGTTGACCAACGGCGCCCCCTATAAAGGTCCCTACACGGCGGCGTTGGATTTCAGCCAGTTCAGCGTGGGGCCCGGGGTGGCTCCCCAAGCCAAGCTTTACGCCTACAAAGTTTTTGGGAGCGGTGGAAGTACTGCGTCGTCCATTGTAGTGCGGGCCTTGGAGCGAAGCCTTGATCCCAATCAGGACGGTAATTTTTCGGATCACGTCGACGTGGCGAATCTGTCTCTGGGAAGTCCGTTCGGCATTATGGATGGCCGGGATCCGGAGGCCGAAGCCATCAATCGTCTCTCCAGCCAGGGCGTGATTGTCGTAGTGGCCGCGGGTAACAGTGGCAATACCTTCTATTCCGGCGGATCTCCCGGCATCGCCAACCGCGCGATCACCGTGGCCAATTCCCTCGATAATGGCGCCGCTTTCTCCACGATCAAAGTAATCGCCCCGGCGGCGGTAGCCGGCGATTACGCATCGGTGGAAGGCGTGTTTACCCCCCCGCTCGAAACCCACGGCCCCGTCACGGCCCAAGTGGTTCTGACCGATCCGGCGCTCGCCTGCGACCCGTTGAGAAACACGGCCCTCCTTCAAGGTAAGATTGCCCTAATCGACCGCGGTACCTGCTTCTTCGTTGATAAAATCCGGGCCGTTCAAGACATCGGCGCCCTGGGTGTCATCGTCGTCAATAACGTGGACGGTCCGCCGATCGAAATGGGTGGTCGCGGGGACGCCAGTGATATCCGCATTCCCGGAGTCATGATTTCCCAACTGGACGGTATTATATTGAAGGGCCAGCTCGCCAATGGACTGACTGTCACCCTGGATGCTTTCGCCGCCGTTGGCCGCCCGGAACTGGCCGATCAAATCAGCGATTCGTCGGGGCGAGGTCCCAGCGTCGGGAACAACCAGTTGAAGCCGGATCTGGCCGCCCCGGGAACGGGAATCGTTTCGGCAAAGGCTGGAACTGGATTTGAGGGGACCTCGCAGACGGGTACCTCAATGTCAGCGCCTCATGTCGCTGGGGCGGCGGCCCTCCTGCGCCAAGCCCGGCCAACTTGGACGGTGGAAGACATCAAGGCCGCCCTGATGAATACCGCCTCACCGATGCTGTCGGGTTCGAAGATTCCGTATCCGGAGAGTCGGATTGGGGCGGGCCGGCTCCAAGTGGATGCGGCCTTGCGCACCTTGACCTTAGCCCGCGCGGAAACCGGGCAGGGCGATGTGTCGGTCTCGTTTGGAGCCTTCGAAGTCCCTGAGCCGCTGAGTCTGACCCGCACCCTTCGAGTGGTGAATCAGGGTGCAGTTCCGGTCACGTTCCAAATCCGAGCGAGTCACACGCTCACCAATCCCGGGGTAATCCTAACTCCATTGGCCAATTCCATCACGGTGGCCGGCAAATCCTCGGCGCAGATCGGAGTTCGCCTCGACCTTGATCCGGCCCAACTCGTGGTGGGAACTGATCTCACGTCGGGTGAGGCCATTGGCGACAAGGCTCGGTACTTTCTCCAGGAGACGAGCGGACAGATCTGGTTCACCAACGCCACCCAACGCCTGCACGTGCCTTGGCATGTGGTGGCTCGGCCCAACTCTGTGTTCGCCGTAGCGGCCACGAACATCGGAGTTCCCGCCGGAACAATCGTCCCAGTTCCGATACCGACCCGCGGCCCTGCGCGGTATCAGGAACCCCTCGCCTCGATCTTTCAACTCGGCTACCTGAATCTGTCCGCGGGCGGCAGTGCGGGTGATCTAGTGGCGGCCGGGGCGACCAGCGATTACTCGCTCACGGGTGACCTCACTCGCACGCACCTTTTCTTCGGTTTAGTCACGGGGGGCAAATGGAGCACACCGCAGTATGAGTTGGTGGGGTTGGAGGTTGAGATCGATACCAACCGAGATGAAGCGGCGGAGTTCCTCCTCGTGAATGCCAGCGGCGGGAATTTGAATGGGCAAGGGGTCGATCCGGACCTGGCAAATGATGCGTTGTTAACCCTGCTGGCGGATTTGTCCTCCAGCTTCGGGGATTATTTTATCTCAAGCTCTCCGCTCAATGTCCTCACACCGCAGTTCCGGGACACGGCTGCCTTTCACAATCGGGCGGTTATCCATTCCGCCGCCGTTTCCGTCCTGGGACTCACCGCCGGCAATACGCGGATCAAATACCGGGTCACCACGACGGACTCAATATCGGGCGACCAGACTGAATCCAACTGGATCGACTTTGATGTTGCGGCACCGTTGGTGGATCCGACGCCTTATGGACTACAGAACACCCCGCTTTTCGACGAAGGAAGTTCGTTGCGAGTGGAGGTGGATCGGGTCGCGGCTGGAGCGGCTGGTTTCAATGCCGTCAATCCGCTCAAGGCCTTGGTAATTCACCAACAGGGCCGGGCGGGTCAGCAGGTGAATGTGGTCCGTTTGGATCTGAGCACTGCGGACACGGACGCGGACGGGTTGCCGGATGCCTGGGAGTTGGAGACGCTCGGTGATTTGACCGGCACCGCGACGGGTGATCCCGATCGGGACGGCCAGAACAATGCTGCCGAACTGGCCGCCGGAACCAATCCCTTGGATACGCGGATGCTATTGCCTGAGGCGGCGACGGGAACCCTTCGTTGGTTGGGGTTTTCCGGGCGGACCTACACATTGGAGCGCGCCGTGAATTTAGGCGGTACGTTCGAGCCGGTGCTGCGTCGCCTTTCTGGAGTGGAAGGGACAAACTCGGTGGTTGACCCGATGCTCGCCTCAGGAAGCCACTCTTGGTTCTACCGGATTCGTCCAGACTAGATGGGTTAGCTGCTGGGACCGACGCTGGCGAATCCAGAATCGAATCGTAATTATTAATCGCGGCACCCTTCGGGAGTCACCGGGTTGCGGAGCGGCTGCGGGCTGCCAGTGGGTTTTGCTGGAGACATTTACTGAAGGCAAAGGCCTTCCCTTTGGAGGCCAAACCTGCGGAATCGCCGATGTGGAGATCCGCCAGAATCGGGCTCTAAGCCGGCCCAAGGGGCATCAGGACATGGTGGGCGTCCAGGTGTATCGAGGTGAGTTCTCGATTAACTGACGGGTTACCTGCTTCCCCCTTTCCACTCCCGCTACTTCGTCCCACCCTAGAACCTCATGGCCGACCGGTTGGTAAGTGATGTCCTGACGAAACCCGATACTGCATTGGAGGCAACGTTGCGCCCGGCTGCCTTTGCGGAATTCACCGGGCAAGCCAAGACCCGCGAGCGGTTGGAGATTGGTGTCGAAGCGGCCCGTCGCCGCGGTGAATCGTTGGATCATGTTTTGCTCAGTGGCCCTCCAGGACTTGGTAAAACCACCCTGGCCAACATTCTGGCCAAGGCCATGGGCGCGAACCTCCGAACTACCAGCGGTCCCACGATCGAGAAGGCGGGAGACCTGGCGGGTTTGCTAACGAATCTGGAGGAAGGCGATGTGCTGTTTATCGACGAGATCCATCGGTTGCAGAAGACCATTGAGGAATACCTCTATCCCGCGATGGAGGACTTCAAACTCGATATCATCATCGACCAAGGACCTAACGCGCGCAGTGTGCGGCTCAATCTTCCCCGGTTCACTTTGATCGGGGCCACCACACGGGCGGGTTTGCTCAGTGCGCCGTTGCTCACGCGCTTCGGCATCCGAGAGCGGCTTGACTATTACCCGGCGGGACAGATCCAACAGATCATCCAACGGGCTGCAGGGTTGCTAAAAGTCAGCCTGGACGAAGGGGGGGCCATGGAGATCGCCCGGCGCAGTCGCGGTACACCGCGGATCGCCAACAATTTGCTCCGCCGGGTCCGGGATTACGCCGAAGTTCGGGCTGACGGTCGCATCACTCGTGAACTCGCCGATCGGGCGCTGGCCATCCTGGAGATTGATCAACATGGGCTGGATGAGATGGACAAACGAATCCTCCAGGCCGTGATTACCAAATTCGGGGGCGGACCCGTCGGGCTCAATTCGCTGGCGGTCGTCGTGGGGGAGGAAGCCGATACGTTAGAGGAAGTGTACGAACCCTATTTGATCATGGAGGGTTATTTGCACCGAACGCCTCAGGGGCGAGTGGTGACGGAACTGGCTTACCGCCGGTTCGGGCTGGCGACGCTCGCTGAGTCGAAAGAAACGCTGTTGTAGCGTCTCGTTTAGCGGGAAAGCGCCACCAGATAGCGTTGCAAACGTTCCTCTTCGTCGCGTTCTCGGCGTTCCTTGTGGATGAGGTGCAAGTTTGCGATCATCCGCTGAAGGGTCCGACGATTACTCACGGGGGCGAGGTGCTGATCATCGTATTCGGCCGCCAAATCGACGAGCCGTTTGCGGCAATCCAGCCGGCTCAGCAATTTTCCCCCATGGAAGGGATCAATGAAGATCTCCTCAGTGGCGGTTTGGTAGCGACAGATGAAGTGGCCGGGCATGCCGATCCCGACTAAGGGAAAGCCCAAGCGGCGCCCGAGGAACAGGTACAAGGCGCTCAGCGAAATCGGGATACCTTTGCGCCGGTCCATGACGCGATTGAGGTAGCTGTTGGCCGGATCGAAGTAATTCTCCGAATTGCCCCGGAATTCGAGCTGTTTGAACAGCACGTCATTGAGGGTATCGACGGCAATCCCGGGCCCATAAACGGGACCGAGTTGTTCGTGAACCCGGCCCGCCCAGTCATCCAATTGAGCCTTAAAGGCCGCGACATTGGTTTCCGGATGCGAAGTAAGGGTGAATTTCCAGACGCCTTCTTCCAGATCGAAGTGTTCTCCCTGAGAGAGCACAAACCCGAGAAACTCAGAGTCGTAACGGTTGGCCGCCCGTTCGTTGAGCAACTCAAGAACGCGCCGGCGGATGGCCGGATCGGCGTGCAGTCGACTCTGTTCCAACAGGCGGTAGGCCGGGTCCCCCGCAGCCAATAGTTGACTGCGAATGGTACGGAAAATCCCAGGATTATCGTCTCCGAGCAATGTCAGCATCGCCCTGAGCTGGGATTCCGTTAACGTCGCTGGTTCGGACGTAAGCGGGCTCGCGTGCACGTCACTAACTTACGGGGATAAGCTCGAAAGGCGAGCGCTAGTTAGTGGGCGGGCTGGATTCAAAAAAAGGCGAGCCCTTAGGCCCGCCTTTCCAAACTTTATAGGAATCAGGATTACTCGCCGATCACCGGCGGCGCTTCGGTGGCGGTGGCGGCTGCGGCCGGAGTTCCCTCTTGCTGTTCGCGCTCTTCCATCGCGGCCTTGCGGCTCAGACGGACACGTCCCTTTTCGTCAACACCCAGGCATTTCACCGTGATTTCATCGCCCATCTGGACGATGTCTTCGACCTTCTTGACCCGGAAGTTGGCGAGTTCACTGACATGCACAAGCCCTTCGGCTCCCGGTGAGAATTCGACGAAGGCGCCGAAATCTTTGATGGAAACCACTTTGGCGCGATAGATCCGGCCGGGTTCAGCGGCGGCGGCAGCTCGGGCTTTGTCCTCGGGCGATCCCTGTTTGGAGCCACGTGACGGCTTGGATCCGCCGTCGCCTTCGGCGGCGGCTTCCGGTGCCGGGGCTGATTCAGCTCGTGGCGCGCGTTCGCGTCGGTCACCGCCTCGGTCGGGTCGGTCACTCGTTCGGCCGGCCCGTTCGGGACGATCATTCCGGGGCGGACGCTCAGTCCGGTCATTCCGCTCGGGGCGATCACCAACCGGCTCGGCGGTGATGGATTCCCCGGTCGAGGCGAGTTCACCGCGCTCTTCCATGGCTGCCTTACGGCTCAACTTCACGCGGCCCTTGTCATCGACACCGATGCATTTGACCCAGATCTCGTCGCCCACTTTGACGACGTCTTCCGGACGGTTGACGCGTTTGTTGGACAGTTCGCTGACGTGAACCAGTCCGTCCTGGCCGGGAATCACTTCCACGAAGACGCCGAATTCCTTCAGTGTGACCACGCGACCCAAGTAGATCTTGCCCACTTCGATCTCAGCACCGATGGCTTCGATTTCTTTCTTGGCGATCTCCATGCCTTCAGCAGAAACGGAGAAGATTTTCACCGTTCCATCGTCTTCGATGTCGATTTCGCAACCCGATTCGTCGACCAGGCGCTTGATGTTCTTGCCGCCGGGTCCGATCAGCATGCCGATCTTCTCCGGGTTGATGCGCATGATGGTGATGCGCGGGGCGTACTTCGAAATGTCGGTGCGCGGCTCGGACAACACGGTGGCCATGTGCTTGAGAATATCCAAGCGTGCGGTGTAGGCGTTCTGGATGGCCTCGGCCATGATCGACAGCGGTAAACCCTTGAGCTTGAGGTCGAGCTGAAATCCGGTGATGCCTTTTTCCGTGCCCGCGATCTTGCAGTCCATGTCGCAGAACGCGTCTTCCCAGCCGATGATGTCGGTCAAGAGTTGATAGCGGCTGATGGAATCGTCCGAGCCGTACTCGGAGCAGATGCCGATCGAGATTCCGGCCACGGGACGCTTCAGCGGCACGCCGGCATCCATGAGAGCCAGAGTGGCGCCGCAGATGGATGCCATGGAACTGGAGCCATTGGACTCCATGATCTCGGCAGTCACGCGGACGGCGTAGGGATATTCCTCTACCGGCACCATCGGACGGACGGAACGTTCAGCGAGCGCACCGTGGCCAATTTCGCGGCGGCCGGGTCCAGTGATACGGCCGGTTTCGCCAACCGAGAAATTCGGGAAGTTGTAGTGCAGCAGGAACTGTTTCTTAGTCTGGCCGCCTGTGTAGGCGTCGAACTCTTGGACATCATCGCTGGTGCCGAGCGTGGCCAGGCAGATTGCTTGGGTTTCTCCGCGTTGAAACATGGCTGAACCGTGAGCGCGGGGCAGGAAACCTACCGTGCTTTCGAGCGGTCGAACGGCGTCGAATCCGCGACCATCGAGTCGCTTGCCGTCGTCGAGGATCAGTGCTCGGACTGCTTCCTTCTGCAAATAGTATTGGGCGTCTTTGATGACGAATTCGGTCACTTTTTCGGCTCCGAACTTGGCCACCAACTTGGTGCCGATGTCCGCGAAGATCGCATTCACCGCGGCTTCGCGAGCGAGCTTCTGCGGGGTCAGCAGTGCCGGGACAATCCGGTCAGCGGCTAGCGCCTTTGCTTCGGCGAGGATTTCCTCGGGCACGACCTTGACGGTGATCTGGCGTTTGGCCTTGCCCATCTTGGCGGCGAGGTCCTTCTGGGCCTGGATCAATGGCTGGATGGCCTCTTGTCCGAAGCGGAGGGCTTCAATGAAGTCAGCTTCGCTGATTTCGTTGGCGGCACCTTCGTACATCACCACGTCGTTCGCATTGCCGACATAGATCAGGTCCAGATCGGAATCAGCCTGCTGATCATGGGTGGGATTGGCGACAAACTGGCCATCCACCCGGCCTACGCGCACAGCCCCAATCGGGCCATCCCAAGGGATGTCGGAGACCATCAGGGCCGCGGAGGCTCCGAGGATGCTGAGGATGTCGGGATCGTTTTGTCCATCCGTGGAGAGGAGGACTGATTGAACTTGGACTTCGTTATAGAAGCCTTTGGGGAATAAGGGGCGGATCGGACGATCGGTCAGGCGGCAGGTGAGAATTTCTTTCTCGGTCGGACGGCCTTCCCGTTTGAAATAGCCGCCTGGGAACTTGCCGGCAGCGGAGGCTTTCTCTCGGTAATCCACCGTCAGGGGGAACCAGTCTTGTCCTTCCTTCGCCTTGGTGGCCGCCACTGCGGCGGTGAGGATGATGGTTTCGCCGAGTTGAATGGTGACGGCACCATCGGCCTGGCGGGCGTAGCGACCGGACTCAATTGTGATGTCCTGGTTGCCTACGTTGACGATAACTTTCTCTGGCATATGCGGATTAATCCGCCACACCCGCGAGAAACTTCAGTCAACCGCCCCGACCTGACGCTAGCAGGGTTGCCTGCGAAGTCGGGGTCGCTGAGTGAAATCGCCCGGGGGCGGGTGGACAGGTTTATTCTTTAACGCAACCGTCTTGTTTTTCGAACTGGCCGGACGCGTCTGCCGGGTTGCGCCACTGTCGGCAGTCTACCCCCACGCGGGGGTTTTGCCGGCCAAAAGCCGAAGCCGGGCGCAAGGCCCGGCTTCTTAAAATTTATTTCCGCAGCTTCAACTTCTTCACGAGAGCCTGATAGCGGCTTTCATTCTTTTTCTGCAGATAGTTCAGCAAGCGACGGCGCTGGCTGACCAGAATCAACAGACCTCGGCGTGAGCCGTGATCTTTGTGGTTCTTCTGCAGATGTTCGGTGAGGTTGTTGATGCGGCTGGACAGCAGCGCGACCTGGACTTCGGGAGATCCCGTGTCCTTGTCGTGCGTGCGGTTTTCGGTAATGGTCTTTGACTTGGCTTCCATGGTGATCTCGGTGTCGGGCAGCAAATAACCGCCCGGTAAACATCCGTTAATCGAAGTAAGGACGTTAGGGGTGAGCTGGAAAAGTGTCGAGGGTTTGTTTGGGACGAACTGGCTTGGAGGGCTCGCGGTTACGACGACCTGAGGCCAAGGACTTCCCAGGAGCCGCCTCTGGTTCTCATTTGGCTAGTGGAATTGAATGGGTCCCTGGCCGCTCATGGTGCCCGTGGCGAACTTTGAGCTTTGCCGTCGGCCCGTCGGCCCCCGCATGCTCACCGGATGAACGCTCCGGAACGGTCCCCTAGCGACTATACCCATAGTGAATCGTTCCTGCGGACCCTCATGCGCCGTCAGTTGCAGTTGTCGGTGGCGTGTGCCCTGACCTTTCTGGTCGCCCTCATCGGTCTGCCGTTACTCAATTACTTCCTGCCCGGCCCGATGGCCACCCGGGTCGGCGGGTTCACGCTTTCCTGGCTATTGCTGGGTGTCCTGTTCTTCCCCTTCGTTTGGGTCATCGCCTGGATTTTCATCCGCCGCAGCATGGCCCTGGAGGATGCCGAGGTGAAAGAAGTTGAAGACTTCGAATTTGGAAAAACGAAAGGGAAGGAAAGTGGGAGCGTGGGAAAGTGAGCGGCGGAGCTGAATGACGTATGGCGCTCACTCAACATCACTGGGACATGGAAGGGTATCGCCAAGCCATTGATCTGTTGGGTCAGGTTTTTCGCTTCACCAAAACGTCTCCCGGCGAGGAGATTTCTTCGCTGACGGATCAGATCCGGCGAAGCAAACGCCCGGTTTCGGCCATGACTACCAAAGGTGGGTGCCGCCGAAAATATGTGGCGGCTCCTGTCGACACGCTCAACCCAGCAGAGGGTGAAGCGGCCGAAACTCAATCCGGGCTCGAACCGGCCGTTCCGTGCGAATACCTCCCAACCGCAGAGGTACGGGAACTCCATCGGCTCCGCGACCTCAGTATTGGAAAACTCGTGACTAGAGACAACCAGTCCCAGAAGTGGGTGTCGAAGAGAACCCTCGCTTCTGACCGTTAGCTCACTTTCCCAGTCACCTACACTCTCACCTTTCATGTTTGCTGCGTTTGATCCCTGGATTCTGTCGTTTAGCGCCGTCACCGTTTTGGCGACGATTTGGATGGGCTATTGGGCCGCCCGAAAAGCGCGGACCGCGTCCGACTTTTTCGTAGCGGGTCGGGGTGTTTCCGTGGGTTGGAACGCGTCGGCCATTTCGGGGGAATACCTCTCCGCTGCCTCCTTTATGGGCATCGCCGGAATGGTCATGAGCTCTGGCTACGACGCTCTGTGGTATCCGGTGTGTTACGCCTGCGGATACCTGTTCCTGCTGCTCTTTATTGCCGGGCCGCTCCGCCGCTTTGGCGCGTACACGATCCCGGACTTCGCCGAAGGCCGCTACGATTCGCCAATCTTCCGCAAGATCGCCGTTATCTTCGTCCTGTTTATCGGGTTTTTCTACACAATGCCGCAGATGAAAGGCGCCGGTACGACGCTGTCCTACATTTTCCAGGATGTCTCGTGGTTCGGTCAGAAGGGCCTTCCGTATTGGGTCGGCGTGGTCCTGGTGGGCGCGGTCATCACCTTCAATGTCGCGGTCGGCGGCATGAAAGGCATCACGCTGGTCCAGGCCTTCCAATACTGGCTGAAGATGTTCGCCATTTCGGTGCCGGTCTTTGTGTTGCTGAGCGTCTACGGCGGCTATGGAACTCAACTCGGACTACAGGGAATACCGGCCTTCGAGGACGCCGCAAGAAATCGACACTTGACGGGTGCCCTCAGCAGTTCGCCCGGCGACCCAACTTCGGCAAGGGTCCAGCGGCTGGCGTTGCCAGCGAAAGCCCCGGCGGACGGGTCCTGGCTCAACCCCTTCGGCCCGCTGACCACGAAGGCGGCCAAGGCCGCGAAGCTCGAAGGTGACGCCGTCAAACCCTACGCCTTGCTCTACACATATTCCCTGATCATCGCCCTGGTTTGTGGCACCGCCGGACTCCCGCACATCCTGGTCCGCTTCTACACGAATCCCGATGGTGTCGCCGCCAAACGAACCACGATGTGGGTCATGATCCTCATCGGGGTCTTCTACGTCTTCCCCCCTGTGTTTGGGGTGATGGGCCGCAACTTCATGCCCGCGCTCTACGAAGGAACCGGGGCGAAGGGGACGGACAAAGTCGTCCTGGAATTGCCCAAGGTGTTGGATGCTTCCGCAATCAACCCGGGGATATCGGCGAATGTCACTGAGCCAGTCGAGGCAAGCGGCTTGCCTTGGGGCAGTATTCTCAGTGGTATTACCTGCGCCGGAGCGTTTGCGGCTTTCATGTCGACCTTCTCCGGCTTGCTCGTGTCGATGACCGGAGCGCTGGCGCACGACGTCTACGGACGCATGCTTCGACCAAAGTCCTCGGCGGCGGACCGGATGAGAATGTTCAAATGGTGTGCGGTTTTGACTGGCGGCGTGGCGACGGTGCTGGGGTGTTTTGTGGAGCCGCTCGAAATCAATTTCATGGTGGGCCAGGCGTTTGCCATCGCGGCGGCCAGTTATTTCCCGCTCTTGTTTATGAGTGTTTGGTGGCGTGGCATGACCATTCGCGGTGCGGCTACGGGAATGCTCGCCGGCGGTTTGTGTGCCCTCTTGGCGGTGGCCCTCACCAACGCCAGTAACCTCGCTCTCGATAAGGGACCGATGGGTCAGTTGTTCAGCGCCTTTACTCCGCTGAACCTCTTTTGGGCGGCCCATCCGTTGCTGAGGATTCTTTGCGAACAGCCTGCCATCTGGACCGTGCCGCTCGCCATCGGCTTAATGTACGTGGTCAGTAAGTTCTCGTCAGCTACGGTGCCGCCGGACATCCGCATGAAAATGCTCGTGCTGCACGCCCCGGAGAAACTCGGGCTCAAGCAAGACTACATCCGGGAACACGAGGCGGGACATTGAGGGAGGTCAGCCCTGCCTATGAATGCGCTTCAGACCCGCACCGGTAGCAGCATCAAGATCGAGGTGCCACGGCCAGGCCGCGACCATATCCGGACCTTGCCCTCATGCGCTTCCACTACCCGAGCCACCAGAGCCAAGCCTAAGCCGGTACCCTTCGGTTTGGTGGAACTCAGGAGCGAACTGAACGCCCGTAAGCGTTGCTCCTCCGGCATGCCAATCCCGTTGTCTCGGAAGCGGACCAGGACATGAGTCGCTGGCTTTTCGCCCCGTACCAGGGGCAGTAATCGAGTCCGAATTCGGAGTTGGCCGCCCGAAGGCATCGCTTCCAGGGCGTTGAGCGTCAGGTTGAGAAAGGCTTGTTCCAACAGCGTCGGATCCCCCAACAGCGAGGGAACGCGTGGATCCAGTTGGCGCACCAGTTCCACATTCTGAGCACGACATTTGTAGCGAGTCAGGATGCCCAGATCGTCGAGCAAGGCATTCACATTCACCTGCGCCAGCACCGGTTCGTTGCGGCGCGCCAGATCGAGTACGCGATCCACGATGCGGTTGAGGTGATCCATTTTTTCACCCATCACCCGCAAATCGGTGGCCCGGGCCTCGTCACCCGGGAAACCGGAGCTGACCGAGTGATGCAACATCTTCATTACGGTGAGCGGATTGCGAATTTCATGGGCCAGTTCGGCCGCGAGCAGGCCGAGTGAGGTCAGCCGTTCGCTCTCCCGCAACTGCTCCTCAACTACGACCGTGCGGTCGTAAAGCCGGGCTTTTTCCAGCGTGAGCGCCGAAAGTTCGGCGTAGGCGGAGAGCACCCGGACTTCTTCATCGGAAAAGGTATGCGGTTCGCCCGTGTAGAGATTGAGGGCGCCGGTGGCTCGGCCGCCGTAGAGCAGGGGAACACTGAGCAACGAGACTAACTTCTCGTCGCGCGCCACCGAGATGTGCTGGTAACGCCCGGAAACCTGGACGTTCTCGACCTGCATGGGTTTGCAGCGTCGAACCACAATTCCCGCAAAACTTTCGTCCACGCTCAATCGGGGCTTGGAGCGATAGCGTTCCCCGGACCCATGACTTGCGCGCAGATCCAGCCAGGTGCCCGTCTCATCCAGCATCATCAGCGAACACATCTTGGCCTTCAGCAAATTGCGGGCCTCGCGGGTGATGACCTGCAGCGCTTCGTCTAAACTTAGGGTGGAATTAATAATTTGCCCGACGCGCACGAGCGATTCGTGAAAGCGCGCCTTTAACCGGGCTTGTTCGTACAGCCAGGTGTTGCGGATAGCTGGACTGGCGAGCATGGAAAGTTCTTCCAGCAACGCCAGGCTAGCGGTGGTAAAGGAATCGCGCCGCACGGACTGGATGGCGAGCACGCCTCGAACTTCGCCGGCCACGAGGAGCGGTACCGCCAGTTCGCAGGTGACATCCGGCCGCAGTTGCAGGTAGTCGGCGTCGACCGACGTATCACTCACCAGGGTGGGTCGGCCGGTCCGAGCCACGCGACCGGGCAAACCTTCGCCCAGGCGCAAACGCACCGCCCGAGCGGCCGCGGGCAGCCCTTGTGCGGCCTCAATTTCCAGGAATCCCGTGGTGGGATTCATCAGGGCGAGGAGACCGCTCGTGCCGTCCACGAGTTGGATGGCTTCGCCTAGGATCAGTTTCAGCGATTCGCGGAGTTCGAGGGTGGAGTGGATCACCTGGCTCACCCGCAGCAGAGACTCCAGGCGCTTGAGGTGGGCGGTCAGGTCATGGGTCGTATCCATGACCGTTTAGCGAACCCGGGCGGTCAGCCACAGGCCGACCGCGCCAAAGCACAGATTGGGTAACCACGCTCCCAGCCAGGCGGGAACCATTCCGCTTTGTCCCACCGCAAAACCGAGACGTTGGACGGCGAAGAAGAGGAAACCCAGAGCAAGACTTCCCGCGACTCCGTAAAAGATGTTGCGACGTCCCGAGGGAGCGCCGAACGGGATGGCAATAACCGAGACTACCAGACACGTCCACGGCGCGGCCATCCGGGCATAGAGCTGAGTGTCTAGCAGCGCTCGGTCACGTTTTCCCAGATTGGGATGCAGTTGCAGGTAATCCAGTATGTCGCGAATGGGCAGTTCCGGTCGGCGCATAACCGCGGTACGGGAAAGCAGGGCGCTGACCTGCACTTCGCTGCGAATCATGTCGGGCGTCTCGTCGAGTTCCGGCAGATCCAACTCGGGATGAAATTGGTCCAGGACATCGCCATCGGTGCCGGATCGATAAAGGAATTCGCGTGCGTTGGTGAACCGCCACTGGCCGTTCGTCCACACGCCGGCCTCCGCGATCACCACCCGGCGAGCTCCTTCGGTTAGCGGAGCGGAGAAACGAAAGGTCTCCAGAAGCTCATTGGTCAACACCAGCGCATTGGCTTTCCAGCTTTGGCCAGTGGCTTCGTCCAACCGGAGCAGGTTGGTGATGACGACGACGACGTTGGATTCCGAAAGCGGAGTTCCGGGCCACTCGGCCAGCACGGACGGTTCACCACCCATTTCGGTCAGGGTGAAGATGGGTTTGGGTTTGTCGGCGGGCAGGGGGTCCTCGGAGTCACGAAAAATTCGTTCCAGACCGTTGGTCAGGCGCCAGAACCCATTGGTCCAGCGGGCGAAATCGGCCGTGACCTCCCGATAGGCCCTGGTGGGTAAGGGCATGGCCACGCGCGGTTGGCGAAGTTCCCCGGTCTCCAACTGGAAAGCGCCCAGGCTCCAGTCGCGTTGGGCCGGTGGATTGCGGAAATTCACCCGCTCCCGCCATTTGCCGGCATCGGTGCGATCCGACTCGGTATACCGGCGGGAAAGTTCCTTTTTTCG
>Ga0209591_10001331_pt1 | contig 31005 bp, 22 predicted proteins | sample MAT01_FD_187207 | JGI IMG/M metagenome (GOLD analysis project Ga0209591, IMG submission 187207) | Freshwater microbial communities from Lake Fryxell liftoff mats and glacier meltwater in Antarctica - MAT-01 (SPAdes) (version 2) | ecosystem: Environmental > Aquatic > Freshwater > Ice > Liftoff... | reverse complement strand
TTGCTGGAAACATTATTGTTCGTCAGCGGGGTACCAAGCATAACCCTGGTCGCAACGTAGGCATCGGTAAGGATCATACCTTATTTGCCCTCACGCCAGGGGTGGTAATTTTTAAGAAAGGTAAAGAGAATAAATCTTTTGTTTCAGTTCAAGCGGAAGTATAGAATTATAAAATTGTCGTCAAATTTTGAAAGACACCCTCCAAAAAAGAGGGTGTCTTTTTTATTTAAAGCTACTTTTTCAGACCACGTCATTTATTTTGACCCTTTGTTCAAAAAAACGTGTCGTTAAAAAAACCTTGTTTTTGGTGCCACTCAAACGAAGGATGTTTGGGTTTTGGGCACTGGGTCAATACAAAGTTCGTTTCTCTATTTTGTGTTAAGGAATTATTAATTAGCTTAGCGTTCATTATAAACCTAAACCTTAACCTATGAAGAAGTTTTTACTAGTATGCTTCTCATTCGCGTTTGTGCTCAGTGCCTGGGCACAAGATCGAGTGGTTTCGGGTAAAGTGACAGCCTCGGAAGATGGCTCCGCTTTGCCTGGAGTAAACGTGGTCCTCAAAGGAACCACTAATGGAACAGTTACCGATACTGACGGTAACTATAAACTTAACATCCCGGCTTCCGGTGGTAGTTTAGTTTTTACGTTTATTGGCCTTCAAACGCAAGAAGTTCCAATCGGAGAGCGAACTACAGTTGACATTGGCCTTGGGCTGGATGTTCAACAATTAAGTGAGGTAGTTGTAACAGCCCAGGGTATTCAACGTGATCAAAAAGCGCTTGGATATGCAACAACTACAATCTCAGCGGCACTCCTAGCGGACAAGCCAGAAACTGATGTTGGCCGAGCTTTGCAGGGCAGAACTCCTGGTCTTCAGATCTTGAATTCATCGGGTCTTGCTGGTTCTTCAAGCCGTATTAACATACGCGGTAACAGCTCTATCACAGGCGACACACAACCTCTTTGGATTGTAGATGGGGTGCCAATTAACACGGCATCAAATGATATTTCTGCTGATTTCCGTGACGGTCAGGTTGCTCCTTCCCGCTTTTTGGATATCGATCCAAACAACATTGAGTCTGTGAGCGTGCTGCGTGGCTTAAGTGCTACAACCACCTACGGTTCACAAGGTAGAAATGGTGTAATTTTAGTTACTACTAAAACTGGAGCAAAAGGAAAAGGTAAAGGCAGATTTACAGGATCCATTGGACAATCTTATTTTGTTTCAGAAGCTGTATTACCTGAATACCAAAACAAGTGGGCCAATGGTTTTGACGGTGCCTACGGTGAATTCTTCAGCAACTGGGGTAGCTTGTTTGATGGAAAGCCAACTGGTGTTCGCCACCCCTATTGGGAGCATAGAGCTCTTTTTCCTGATAATCCTGAGTTTGCACAAGCTGGAACTGATAACGGAGGATATATTCCCGTTGCCCAGCCTAACAACGTGAAGAGTATCTTCCAGAAAGGGTCTTCAGCTACTACTTCCCTTAGCCTTGGCTCGTCCAATGAGTTTGGAAATGCGGCTTTCAGCTATAGCCATTTGGATGAAAAGGGTTTTATCCAGAACAATAATGTAAAAAGAGATAACCTTTCTTTTGGCGGTAACTTAAAACTTACCAAAAAGTTGACGCTCTCAAGCAGTTTTAACTTTGTGAAAACAGATTTCCAAACCCCACCGTCAGCAGGGGGTACTGGTTCAAACTCAATTGGTGGTCCTTCCATATTTGCGAACTTATTTTATACTCCGCGCAATATGGATTTGAACTGGCCATTTGAAAATCCGATTACAAAAGCAAATGTCTACTATCGTAACAATAATAGTATTTCTCACCCTAAGTGGTTATTGAAAAATACGTTGCAAACCAGCGTAACAAATCGTTTCTTTTCAAGCAATAGCTTGAGCTACGATATTGCCGATTGGTTTAATTTAACCTACCGTCTTGGTTATGATACTTACAGCGAGCGGCAATCGTATGAGATAAATAAAGGTGGTGTTGGTTATGACATAAACCTCCTTCCAGGTGCTTACAGGACATCAGTATCAAACAACACTGTAATTGACCATTCAGTACTTGCTACGTTCAAGAAGCAATTAAATCAGAATCTGGACTTATCAGCTTTGGTTGGTTTTAACTATCGTTCCAATGCTTTTGAGCAAACAGGTCTTGAGAGTTTAGGTCAGGTTGTATACGGACTAAAGGAGCACCGCAACTTTACATCAACTCAGCCAAAAGACTTCAGAGGCAACCAGTTGAACTTAGTAAGAAATAGCGCGATTGCCGGGGTGTTCTTCGATGCTAACTTGGGCTACAAAGACTTCTTATATGTTAACCTTTCCGGAAGAAATGACTGGTCTTCTACGCTGGAGCAGGCCAATCGTTCATTATTCTATCCCGGTGGTAGTATAGCGTTTGTGCCTTCAGCAGCTTTCCCCAACATGGCACCTAACGTATTGGATTTTTTAAAGGTGAGATTTGCCTATGGAACTTCTGCAAACTTTGGTTCGCCATATAATACCCGCCCAACCTTAACATTAAATGCTCAGACTCGGGTGGATAATATTGGAAACGTGGTTACTTCAACTCAGCCATTGCTGTTGGCAAATAGTAACCTGAAGCCTGAATTACTTACTGAAACTGAGTTTGGTATCGAATCCAAATTGGCTCAGAATCGTCTGAGGCTGGATTTGTCTTTTTATAACAGAGAAGCTAGAGATCAGATTATTAACCGGCCGTTGGATCCCTCTACCGGGTATGGGTCTGTGTTTATTAACGCGGGTACTATCCAAAACAAGGGTATAGAAATGCAGTTAGGTGGTGTGGTTCTTAAGACCGGTGATTTCACTTGGGATCTTGCTGTAAATTACACCCTTAACAGAAGTTTGGTAAAGGCATTGCCCGAAGGATCGAAAGAGATTTTGGTTAATGGATTCAGCAACCTTGGAAACTTTGCCATTGAAGGGTTGCCTCTTAACGTAATCAAAGGTACGCTTGTGGAAAGATCGCCTGATGGTCAGTTGATTGTTAACGACCAGGGTGACTATAAAGCAGCTGACGAAATTGGAATTATCGCAGATCCAAATCCGGATTGGTTAGGTTCTTTAATCTCTACCTTCTCATGGAAAGGTTTAACATTCGGAATGCAGTGGGATTATGTACATGGTGGCCAAACTTATTCTTATACCGCAGCAACTATGGTTGGTCGTGGAGTATCTAAGGATCTGGAAGTATTTGATCCTACTTTGCCTCTGATTCTTCCCGGTGTACTTGAACTAACCGATGGTAGCGGAAATGTAACAGGCTACGCGCCTAATAACATTCCATTAACTACTTCAGGTGTGTTCTTTGGTAATACCATCATTGGCGGAAGCCCTGACGATCGTGGTGTGTATGATGCAACCCGCGTGCGTTTCAGAGAAGTATCCTTAGGATATAGCATACCTAAGTCTATAACTTCAAAACTTAAAGTAGGCGCCATCAACATTAGCTTGTTGGGTAATAACCTTTGGTTCCGCGCTATCAATGCACCTAAGTATGCCAGAGCTGACTTTGATAGAACAGCGTTTGGTACAAATAATGGTGCTGGTTTTGACTTTTTGGGAGGCCCTTCGGCCCGCAGATATGGAGTTAACGTTAAAATCACATTCTAAACAGTAGAAAGATGAAACATATATATAAGAAACTTGGAATTGTTCTGCTGTTGATGGTTGCCTTTTCCTGCGATCTGAACAGCGATTTGCAAGACCCGAATCAAGTCAGTGTAGACGGAGCCGATATTGAGTTGATCTTGAACTCAGTTGAAGCTGACTTTGCTGTCTTTTACAACAATGTAATCAGTGTTGGCAGCCAGCTAACCCGATTGGAATCAATGACAGGTGGCGACCGGTATGCTACGGCAATTCGTTCAACTACAACAAATGGTGTCTGGTTCTGGTCGTATCAGCGTGTGTTGGTAAATGCGGAAACCGTAAATCTTTTGTCGACAGCGGAAGGCACAAGACCTGACCGCCCTACGCACAGAGCGGTTGCTAATTTATTGACGGCCTATACCTACATGGCATTGGTTGATGTTTATGGAGATGTTCCTCGTACAGAAGCACTTCAAGGCCCTATTGGTAATTATAACCCTGTAGCTGAAGGCGGTGCCGCAGTGTATGATTATGCATTGTCTTTAATTGCAGGTGCCAAGACAGATTTGGCAGCAGCGGTTGCTCCGGCCTTGTCACGCGATCCTTACTATGCAGGTAATAGAACTCGTTGGACAGCCTTTGCGAACACACTTGAATTGAAAGCCTGGATGAATATCCAGATGATATCTTCAAGAAAGGCTGAAGCAGAAACCAAAATTGATGCTATCCTTGCTTCCGACATTATTGATACTGAAGCTGAAAACTTTACCTATAAGTATGCCGCTGTAACAGTACCAAATTCTCGTCATCCATTGTACGAGCAGTATTATGGTCCTATCTCAGGTTCTGCCGGTGGTTATATTGGCAATTTCTATCAGAAGGAAATGTTTGACGGCTATACCGGAGTTCAAGATCCACGCTGGAGATATATTTTCTATCGCCAGGTAGGTAGTAACGCGGAGGCCTTTAGACGTGACCCTAAGAACGTAGGTTGCGGCAGCAAGCCAGCACACTACGCTGCAACAGATATTTTCTGCCAGTTTGAGCCCGGTTTTTATGGCCGCGATCATGGTGATGACTCGGGTACAAACCCTGATTCACCGTTCATTACCGCTGCAGGTATATATCCTGCCGGAGGTAAGCTCGACAATCAGCCTACCACCAACAGAACATTCTTTGCACCTACCATCCGTGGTGATGGCGCCAATGGAGTGGGTATTGAGCCTATATGGATGTCATTCTTCACTGATTTTATGAAAGCAGAATATGCATTGCGCAAAAGCAATGACGTTGCCGGAGCAAAAACACAGTTGGCAATAGCCATTGCAAATTCGATTACACAAATCAGAAATTTTACAACCTCAAAAGGCTTCACTCTTACAGCAGGGTTAGAACCTTCAACTGGTGCGTATCAATCTGCAGTTGCAACGGCCTATGACAATGCAGCCGTTAAAATGGATGTAGTTGGCAAGGAATTCTGGAAGTCATTATTTGGTAATGGCCTTGAAGCTTACAATTTGTATAGAAGGACCGGTGCGCCTACTAACATGCAGCCAACCCGCACACCAAACCCAGGTAATTTCTACAAGGCTTATGTGTATCCTGCTACCTATGTTAACCTGAATAGCAATGCAGCGCAAAAGGATTTGGATAATCCACAAGCTCCTTTTTGGGATCCTAATTTAACCCTGAAATAAGACAACTATGAAAAGTATTATAAAAAGTATATTGATCTTAACATTAACAGCTGTCGGATTTTCATGTGCCGATCCTGAGTTAGATCCTTTGCAACAAGAAAAAGTGATAAAGGGCACGTTGCTAACACTTAGAGGCCCGCAGTTGGATGCAATCTATTTTGATGGAGCCGATTACGGTGACGCATTTTATTTTAATTCAGTAACCGGAGCCGAGGTGTTTGACTACGATGCTGAGTTCTTATCTGGCGATCTTAATTCCCTTGAGAGCGTTGACATTTTTGTTATCAAAGAAGGTTCTCCTGATCAGCGCTTGTTGCTAACCACCATTCCTGGTTCAAGCTTTAAAACTGATGCAACGTATCGCGGTCCATGGACTTCTGTTTCTTTAACATTGGCCAGTATTCTCACCAAAATTGGTGCTGACCTATCCACACCGGCAGGTCGATCAGCGTTCATTGCTTCGTATGCAAATGGTATCAAGATGGAATCTGATCTGAACCTGAAAGATGGAACGAAAGTATTGGCTGCAGATTTAGTAGCATCGGGTCTTTACGAAAGTGATCAGTTTTTTCCGGCTCAATTCTTGACTTATGGCGTTGAGAACATTGATGATGCAAAACCTGTGGCCACAACTAGTTTGAGAGGTCAAGTTTCTACGGTTTCCGGAAAAATTGTTCGTACAGTGCTTCCATTAAAAAGTGGAGCTAAAGACACGTTGAACATTACTTTCGATCAAAAAATAGCTACAGCACCAACTGTTACATTCAGCCCAGCTTCGGCAGGTACAGCTGGAACTCCTGTGGCTGTGGGTACATCTGGCAAACAGTTTTACGTTCCGTTTGTAGCAGGTGCGTCTTATACAGGCGATGCAACTTTTACCATTAAAGATGCTACTTCGGGCGAACCTGCGCCACTCGGTGGTCTTGTGCAAAAAACTAAAACTGCCAGCCTTGCCGTTGACAACTTAGCACCTCAGAACACTAGTTTTACCACAGGTGGTCCGTTGGGTAAAGGGCAGAATTCAGTAATTACACTTCGGTATAACGAACCGCTTGGCACAGCACCTACCATTACAGTAGCTCCTGGAACTACAGGTATTGACGGTGTTACTGCTGTTAAGGCGAACTTAAGTGCAGATGGTTTAACTGCTACATTGGTTTATGAGTATAAGGACCTCGATGGTAATGCAACCCATGGTAATGCAATTGTTACTGTGGTTACTAGTGGTAAAGACAAAGCCGGTAATGATGTAGCGGCAATCGCTGACAAGCCATTAACTATTGATCTTGGCCCCGCTAATGCACCTACTATAACTTTAGATCCTACTCAGTATGACTGGGGAACTCAGATTAAATGGTCTGTTAGCAGTGCGGCTTCTCCTGCCGCTGGCGGAGCTGTTGGTGGTTCTATTTACTTTGTTGCTCAAACAGCAGGTGATGCACCTCCAACAGGTTTTGTTGGTGGTGACGTTCCAGCCTTTATATTAGCAACAGATGTAACCGGGAAACAAACGGGAGTTGTTGCAGTTAGTTCAAGTACTGGAAATTCAGGGACAGTGTACTCTGCATTTGCCCCTAACGGTACATTAGATGTTTATGTAGTGCATTTAAGCAGCACGGGCGTTATTAGCGCTATTTCGGCACCCACTACTGTAACCATGAATTAATAAAGTATCATTCTATTTTAGAAAAGGCTGCTCTAGAAAGAGCAGCCTTTTTTTGTTGGCTATTATCATTGCAAAGCCTTTTGCAATGGGCGCTAAGGTTTTAATAGTGAAGATAGTTCGAGGTGAAGGTCGGCTCGAGCGGTTAGGCCGCTTGCTTTGGCCATTTTATTAGGATTTACTAATGCATTATTATGGTTAATTTTTTAGGCGATGTGTCAATAATTGAAAATTAGTGAGTTGATGTCAAGGATAAACCCTGAGGAAGCATCTAACAAAAATATCTTCGTCAGTTAATTGCTGCGCACGCATTTTTTTATAGCTAATTTCTTGACCGGATTGTTTGAAGCAGGCAGAAACCTTATCTTTTGAGCATATTATATAGTGCGATTAAAGTTGGAATAAACTAACTCTGGGTGAAAATTTTCATTGCGTTAATTGGTTGTTCGCTCGTAGGCTTTTCATCTTATTCACAAGCTATTCTCGACACCCGGCTTGATGGAACCGAAAGAGGAAAGAGCCTGACTTCTTATCTAAAGGAAGTGGAAAAAAGCAGTGGGGTTCGGTTTTATTTTATTCCCGAGTGGGTTGATAAAATAAGTTTTACCGAGGGCTATTCGGGGTTAACCTTGCGCGAGGCGTTGAACGAATTATTTCTGGGCTCGGAACTAAGTTATGCAGTAATCAATGCGAATACGATTGTTATTGTAAAAGACCCAACCCAGGCACTTGAACGAAATAAGGTTATTCGCGAAGCTATACGCGAACAACGGGAGATAAATAAACAGGTAATTGGCGATCCGGCTAAGGCGAGTACAAAAAAACGGTATTTGTTTTCGGGTACAGTGCGTGATGGAAAGTCCAAAGACCTATTAATTGGAGTAAATGTAGTGGTGCGAGACCTAAAGACCGGCACCGTAACCAACATGAATGGCAAGTATGAGTTACAGCTAACCCCCGGTTTGCATGCCATCAGTTATACCTATATCAATTTCGAAGAAAAGATTGTTGACCTCGAGATCTATGCGGATGGTGAGCTATCAATCGAACTGGAAGAAACGCCCACCTTATTGCAGGAGATTGTAGTGGAAGATCGTTCAGCCCGCGAAATCACCACGAGTGGCATAGGCCAGACGCAACTGAGTTTGAAAGAAATTAAGCGAGCCCCGGCCCTGTTGGGCGAGGTGGACCTTATTAAACAAGTTCAGGTACTGCCTGGTGTAACCACCACAGGCGAAGCTGCCTCGGGGTATAATGTGCGTGGCGGGAGTGTCGATCAGAATTTGATTTTATATGATGGCTTGCCTGTATTCAATAGTTCGCACGTGTTTGGTTTTTTCTCATCCTTTAATTCCGAAGCCATTCGGGATGTTACTTTTTTTAGAGGTGGCATACCTGCGGAATTCGGGGGCCGCGTTTCCTCTGTGCTCGATATCCGATCAAAAGAAGGAAGCTATGAAAAATGGAATGCGAGTGGAGGTATCGGTATTGTTTCAACTAACTTAATGGTAAATGGCCCCATTATACGCGATAAGACATCACTGGCTGCTTCCTTTCGCACTACGTATTCCGATTGGTTGATGAATACGGTACGCAGTAATTATGTTGGGTTAGACCAAAGCTCAGTAACTTTTTATGATGGGGCTGCTAAACTAACTCATCTTTTCAGTGAAAAGACGAAGCTGACTTTTTCTGGTTACCTAAGTCATGACGACTTCAGGCTGCAGGGTGATACAACTTATCGATGGGATACGTATTTAGGTTCTATGCGCCTCGACCACCAGTTTAATTCGAAATTAACTGCAGCCCTTCAGGTTGGCATTGGCAGTTATAGCTATGATGTTGGGGATAAGGATTCCCTTACGGGTTTCAATCTCCGCTATAAAATTACCTACCCTACACTGAAACTGGATTTTCATAGGACAGCGGGAAATCATAAAATAGGCTTTGGAGTTCAAAGTACCTACTACGATTTCAATCCAGGCACGTTAACGCCTTCTGGCGAGAACTCAAATAAAAAATTCATTCAAATGAAAGTTCAGCAATCACTTGAAACAGGAATCTATTTGGCCGATCAGTTAGATGTGACTAAAAAATTTCATGTAGACCTGGGCATACGGTTTTCCATTTTTAATTCATTAGCTCCAGCGACTGTCTATACCTATCAACCGAGCCAGCCACGGGAGACACTTTACATCATCGATACATTGACATACGATAAAGGTGATAAAGTAAAATCGTATAATAATTTTGAGCCAAGAGTCGGCCTGCGCTATGATCTGCCCCGCGAAGCATCACTTAAATTTGGCTACAACAGAATTTATCAATACCTGCATTTGGTGACTAACACCACAGCTGTTACGCCTATCGACATCTGGCAACCGAGCGGGTACTATTTTAAACCGCAGCAGGTTGATCAATTCTCGCTGGGATATTTTAAGAATTTCAAGGAAAAAAAATATGAAGCTTTCGTTGAAGTGTATTACAAGGATATTAATAATGTTCTTGAATTTAAAGATGGCGCTCAGTTAATCTTAAATCAACACATTGAAACTGATTTGTTACAAGGTAAAGCGCGGGCTTATGGTGTGGAAACTCAGGTGGTTAAGTTAACAGGGAATTTCACCGGATCATTAAGTTATGCGTTCTCCCGTTCCCTGAGGACTATTAAAGGCGAGTTTGATAGTGAGACTATTAACAATGGCAATGAATATGCTTCGAATTTTGACCAGCCACACGTAGTTAATTTTAACTGGAAATATAATTTTACCCGGAGGCATTTCTTAACCGGATCATTTACCTATCGAACAGGCCGCCCCATTACATTACCATTAACCGCCTTTAGCATCGATAACTTTACAGCCTCTGCCTTTTCAGATCGCAATCAGTACCGCATACCAGACTATCACCGACTGGACATTGGCTTTGTCATAGAAGGCAATCACAAACGCAAAAAATTTCTGGATGGCACCTGGACGATCTCCGTATACAACGTCTATGCAAGAAAAAACCCCTACTCTATATTCTTTAAGGAGGCAAGGCCCGGTATTTTGCGACCCTATCAGTTATCGATTATTGGAATTGCGTTGCCCTCGATTTCTTACAGTTTTAAAATTTAGTTCTCCATGAAGAGAAGCTTGATGATTTATGGTTTACTACTAACATGCTGGGCCTGCGTGGACAGGATAAATTTTGAGGTTGATACTCCTGAAAAATTTCCTATTGTAATCGATGGATACATTTCGGATGAGCCCGGACCCTACACAATTAAAATCTCAAAATCATTTGATATCGAATCTAAGCAGTCGATAAAAACACCTATCTCCGTACGAAGATTAATGCTTGCTGATGACCTCGGCAACAGCGAACAATTGACGGAAGTAACGGATGGTCAGTATCAAACAAGCCCCACAGGTATGCACGGTAAAATTGGGCAAACGTACACACTGGAAGTTGAGTTGCTGGATGGCCGTATCTTTCGTTCTAAACCAGACCCCCTATTACCAGCCGGAAGTGTAGATGGCGTTTTTGCTAAATATGAAGAAAAGAAAAATAATGATGGCGCTTCAGAATATGGATTTAATGTACTGTTCAATTCCTCAGCCGGAGCTCAGGAAAATTATTATTTTCTGTGGAAGTTCGTTGGTACGTTTCAGGTAAAAACCAATCCTGAACTTTATACGGTTCGATGTGGAGAAAGCCGTTGTCCGGCCCCATTGCCTTGTGGTTCGTATGTTCTCTCGGCCAATGGTCTTGAATACGTAAAACCTTGCGAATGCTGTACATGCTGGGCGAAGGTATTTAACCCCGAACCGATAGTAAGTGATAATCAAGTAGTGCGGGACGGTCGTTTTTTAAATGTACAAGCAAGCTACCTTCCAATTACACAATGGATCTTTCAATATAAAGTTCATGCCGAAGTTCAACAACTAAGTCTTTCACCGCAGGCGTTTGCTTTTTGGAAAGCCTTACGGGATCAGAAAAGAGCAACAAGTAGTTTGTTTGCACCACAGTCGGGTAAAATACCCTCCAACTTCACACAAGTAAATGGTTCGGAAGGATCTGTTGAAGGATTGTTTTTTGCAACGTCTATCAAAAGACGGTCTATTTACATCACGCCTAACGATGTGCCGAACCCATCCGTAATTCCAGCAGTTAACCCCTTGTTTGCCGATACTTGTGAACGATTATTTCCGGGGTCAACAACCGTAAAACCGGACTTTTGGATCGACTGATGAGGAGTTGAGTTTGTTTTTTAAACGATGATATTTAACCGGTAATGAAGATTATTAAAATACTGGCAATACTAATTCTGCTTACGATAGCATGCTCGTGGATGCCCTTGGATTTTTTAACTGAACTTGAAAATAAGTATCAGCTTTTTAAAGGCAAATATCCATATACAAGAATTTATCTTTCCTTTAATCAACCTACGTACACTACTGGCGATTCAATTTTCTTTTCTGTCCACTATGTGCATGAAAGCCACCAACGCGTTAAAGGCACACACCTGATTAATATTAATTTAGTTTCTGATGAGGGTCAAACGGTTCAGCGCCTACGGTTTAAAGTGGTCGATGGTCTTGGGAATAATCAATTGGTTATTCCAGCCGAAATTGAACCGGGCATTTACAAGATTGTTGCCTTCACAGACTGGATGCGCAATTTTGGTTCCGATGCACTTTATCAAGCTGACATACCGATTGTTTCTAAATTTCAGGTTGCTAATTCAACCTTAACTGAATCGGCAATAGAATTCTTTGCAGAGGGTGGCCACCTGATTGAGTCTATAAATAATAATTTACTGGTTGTTGGATCGCCTAACAAAAAACTAGCGATAGGGGATAATTTGGGCAACACAATTGATACTGTTATTCTGAGTAATACAGGAACTGGTATCCTATCAATAAAACCAGAAGCAGGGAAGCGCTATTATGGCACTTCACTTTTAAACAATACGAAGTTTCCACTTCCTGAAGTTGAAAGCGATGGAATCGGGTTGCGCCTTGAAGCGGGAACCAATTGGAAGGCCAGCATTTCAACCAACCCAAAGTCAAAGTTGATCGGTCAACCAATCTATGTTATTCTTCTTTCGGAAGGCAATATTCTTTTTAAGAGAGAGCTGATACTAAATTCGCCTTTAAGTTTTGAACTACCAACCGGAATGAATAGCGCCCTACACCAGTTATTTATAGTAGATTCAAAGGCCAAAGAATTAGCCCAACGTGTATTTATACCCAACACCAGTAACCGTGTTAATGTTGAGTTTCGGCTACAAGAAAAAAGTAAGCAACGGGAGAATTTCACATTTGCTTTTGGCATTGTGGATGAGTCTGGAAAATTATTGGAATCGGATCTGAGTATAACAGTTTTTCAGGAAGGACTATTTAAATCCACAAAAGATTTGGTTGCTTACACATTTGATGGATTTCCTTCAGTGGCGCGATGGGCAACTAAGTTTTACAATAACTATCGGCCGAACCTGAATGATTATTTGATTTCGGAAAAATGGACAAGAATTGATTGGGAATCGCTTTACAGAGATAAGGCGCCAGCTTTTAAATTTCCATTTATTAATCAATTTAAGATAAAAGGTTCTGTGTTGTCCAAATCGGATAACAAACCCGTACCAGATTCAACGCAGGTAATTGCTTATTTGCAGAAGAATGCGATGGGCTATGAAGTGTATACAAAAAATGGAAGTTTTGAGATACCATTAATTTTTGATTTCTGGGGTGAAGATGTTGTTTTCTTAACGGTAAGAATTAAAGCGAAGTGTGTTGATGATCAGTATTCAATTTCGATTGCGAAGGACAATGTTGATTTAATGACCAAATGGAAATCGAAGGAAACTGAAGAGGAGGATAGTTATGGCACCTACGCTTTAAAGAGAAATGTAATAAGCAAGTCTTTCACTTTTTTTGCACAAGATAATGCAACTAGTACTGATGCGAAATCATCCAATGAGGTGTTAGAAGAAGAATTTCAGGGTCCAGATTATGTTAGTAATATTGGTGACTATGTTGTCTTTCCAACCATGGAAGACTTTCTGAAGGAGGTTGTATCCTTTGTGCAGGTTAGAAGGAAAGGGTCAGACGTCTCTGTTCGATTGTATTATCGGTACGAAAAATCAGTAACCTTTTATAAGCAAGACCCTATCTATATTATTGATGGAGTAATGACTTCTAGCACTGCGAAATTCTTAAGCATTAAACCCGAAGATTTACTTTCTATAAAGATTATTAACAATCCTAACAAGCTTTCTCAACTTGGCAGCCTTGGACAATATGGAATAATCTTTATCGAGTCTAAAAAGGGCAATCTATTCAATAAAGTAAACGATAATCTTTTTCCTGTTATTGGGCTGAGTAAATCGGTATGGAAGCCAGAGTACGAATCGCTGATAACAAATTCGAAAGGGGGAATTCCAGATCTCAGATCTACGTTGTATTGGAATCCAAGATTAAAATCTGATCTGAAAGGTTTTAATGAGATAACTTTTATGACCAGTGATGATGCTGGTCCAATGCTGATAAAAGTTCAAGGGATTACATCAGACGGTAAACCATTTTCTGTAGAAAATGCATTTTCCGTAGAGTTGAATTCGAATCGTAAATAAATCCGTTTTACTGAATCATTTTCAACAAAGTAGTCAACCGAGTCTTCAAACTTCTTCTATCAATAATAAAATCAAGGAAGCCGTGATCCAATACGAATTCGGAACTTTGAAAGCCTTGTGGTAAATCTTTGCCAATTGTTTCGCGAATAACGCGCGGGCCGGCAAACCCGATCAGTGCGTTGGGTTCAGCAATATTAAAATCACCGAGCATAGCGTACGATGCAGTTACTCCTCCTGTGGTAGGATCTGTAAGCAAGGAGATATAAGGAATCTTCGCTTCGTCCATCAACGCTATTTTAGCTGAGGTCTTAGCCATTTGCATAAGAGATAATCCAGCTTCCATCATGCGTGCTCCGCCTGAACGGGATATCATAAGCATGGGAGTTTTAGTCTTCAAACTATGATCCATTGCCCGGGCTATTTTTTCACCCACAACCGAGCCCATGGAACCACCAATAAAACTAAAATCCATACAAGCTATTGTGATGTCGAGTCCACCCATTTTACCATAAGCAGATCGAACAGCATCTTTCAAGTTTGTTTTTAGTTGCGATTCTTTAACTCGTTTTGGATAGGGTTTTGTATCAGTGAATTTTAGCGGATCGGCAGACTCCATGTTTGCATCCAACTCTGTGAATTCATTATTATCAAAAAGTATTTCGAAATATTCCTGTGAGCCAATCTTTACGTGATACTCTTCTTCAGGAACAACAAAAGCGTTGTTCTTTAATTCCCGGGTGTGAACGATTTTCCCGGCTGGAGATTTAAACCATAACCCATCAGGAACTTCACGCTTCGCTTCTGTGGGAGTTAAGATTCCTTTATCTGTTCGCTTAAACCAAGGCATAATTAAAATTTGTTGATTTAGTGATTTGAGAATTTGAAAATTTTGGAGATTACTTTGCAATCTCCAAATCAAAACATTTTCAAATCTTCAAATTATTTATGCGATGTCAATAGACTTATCTAAATACACATCTTGAATTGCCTGCATAATTTCAACGCCTTCTTTTAGTGGACGTTGAAATGCTTTACGACCGGAAATCAATCCCATACCACCAGCACGTTTATTAATAACGGCTGTGCGAACTGCATCGGCCATGTCACTGGAACCTTTTGAATCACCACCAGAATTGATAAGTCCGGCACGACCCATGTAGCAATTTGCCACCTGGTAACGACACAAGTCAATAGGGTGATCGGAAGTTAACTCTGTGTATATCCGTTCATCTAATTTTCCATAGGTGCTGCCACCTGTATTCAAAGCCTTATAGCCGCCATTATTTTCAGCAAGCTTTTGCTTAATAATGTCTGCTTGAATAGTAACTCCTAAGTGATTTGCCTGGCCAGTTAAATCAGCAGAAACATGATAATCAATGCCATCTTTTTTGAATGCAGCGTTACGCACGTAACACCATAAAATGGTTGCCATTCCTAATTCATGAGCGCGCTCGAAAGCAACTGCCACTTCTTGAATTTGACGGGTTGAATTATCTGATCCAAAATAGATTGTTGCTCCAACGGCCACAGCTCCTAAATTCCACGCATCTTCAACTGAACCATACATGACCTGATCAGCTTGGTTTGGATAGGTAAGTAATTCGTTATGATTTATCTTAACTATGAATGGAATCTTATGTGCGTATTTGCGCGACATCATAGCCAATCCACCAAATGTGGTAGCAACTGCATTACACTCACCGGCAATAGCAAGCTTGATAATATTTTCAGGATCAAAATAAATTGGGTTTTTAGCAAATGAAGCTCCCGCGCTGTGCTCAATTCCTTGATCAATCGGAAGGATTGACAAGAAACCTGTGCCTCCTAATCGTCCATGGTCGAAAAGGGTTTGAATACTTCTTATAGTTTGAGTATTTCTGTTTGAAATTGAGAAAACACGGTCAACGAAATCCGGCCCAGGCAGGTGAAGCTGATCCTTCAAAATAGTTTTGCTTTTGTGCGTAAGAAGCGATTCAGCGTCTTTACCCAATAGTGAATTTACATTGATTTTCGCCATAATTTTATTTGAAGTGAGGGGCAAATATAGGTCTCTAAGCCATTTTCTGCAATGTGATATTGACCAATAAAAAACCCATTCCAAGAGTCTTGAAATGGGCCTATATAAAATTGTTTTAATGAAGCTTTATGAAGGCTTATTTGTAGCCAGTTTTTCTTTGATCCTGGCTGATTTGCCTTGACGACCTTTCAAGTAGAATAATTTCGCTCTACGAACCTTACCGGCTCTGATAAACTCTATTTTTTCGATGCTCGGGCTTAATATTGGGAAGATTCTCTCTACACCAACTCCGTTAGAAACCTTTCTTACAGAAAAACTCTCGCCATTGGTTCCTTTTCCCCTGCGGTAAAGCACTACGCCTTGAAACTGCTGAATTCTTTCTTTAGTACCCTCACGGATTTTTACGTGAACGTTAATTGTATCTCCGGATTTAAATACCGGCAAATCAGCTCTTTTGGTTGCTAATTCCTTCTCTACTTCTTTTATTAAATCGGCCATGACCTAAGTCTTTTTTAAAATGGACTGCAAATATAGGTGTTAAAGGCAGAATAAGGAGATTTCCTTTATAGATTTTTTAGACTTTAGTCTGACAACATCCCCGGTCTGCGTTTTTTTGTTCTTTCAATAGATTTGTCGTGTCTCCATTCTGAAATTTTTCCCTCATGCCCAGAAATCAATACTTCGGGCACTTTCCAACCTTTATATTCAGCAGGTCTTGTATAAACCGGAGGCGCTACTAAACCATCTTGAAAGGAGTCTGTCAAGGCCGAACTTTCGTCTGAAAGTACACCCGGAATAAGGCGGATAATACCATCGGACACAACAGCTGCTGCCAATTCACCACCTGAAAGCACATAATTTCCAATACTTATTTCACGGGTTATTAAATGTTCGCGAACACGCTCATCGACTCCTTTATAATGACCGCAAAGTAAAATCAGATTCTCTTTCAGACTTAATTCATTGGCGATAGCTTGTGAGAAAAGTTCGCCATCCGGACTCATATAAATTACTTCATCATAATTGCGTTCTGATTTTAACTGCGCGATACAATTGTCAATTGGCTCAATCATCATAACCATACCCGCTCCACCACCAAAAGCATAATCATCTGTCGCCCGATGTTTATTGGTTGAATAAGCGCGTAAATCATGAACACAGACTTTTACGATTCCTTTTTCCTGAGCCCTTTTCAAAATTGAATCTGAAAAAGGACTTTCAAGAAGGCGTGGAAGGCATGTAATTATATCGATGCGCATGATGCTAAATTACTATACTATGGCAAATGTCTTTTGTTTTGTTTTCAACCTTCTTGTTTTTTGCCCGCAAGTGGTTTCAAAAAGATTGCCGATGACATTCATAGAAGAAAAATATTTTAAAGTCAGTCACACTCTCCTCCGGAGAGAGCAGGGGTGAGGTAACTATAAATCCAAAAAGCCATCGGGCAATTCTACTATAATTTTCTTTGTGGTTTTATTTATGGATAGAATGAAAGGTCCATTTGTGGGGATCAGAACCTCTTTCCCTAAATAATTCAATACAAGCAAACGATTTGGACCGGATTGCATAACTCCAGTAACTGAACCCAGAAGTCCCAATTCTTTGTCTTCTACACTAAAGGCAACAATCTCATCATCATAAAATTCACCTCTCTTTGACTTTGGCCTTTCCGTTTTACTCAAATAAATGCTGCATCCCTTCAGTTGATTGGCACCTTCTAAAGAATCCACGTCTTCAAATTTAACAAAGGCCTTATCGGTTCGATCTGAGGCGGCTTCTATAAAATAAGGGATTAAGTTTTCAGTTCTTTCAAGAAAGACTGACTTGATAGAATTAAGATCAACCGATTCAGAAAGAATAACGGTCACTTCGCCCTTAAGGCCATGCGTTTTTGCAACGTATCCTATTTTAAAGCAAGATGATTTATCCATTTTACTGATAACTGAACTGAAACAAAAATGCCAATACAAATCGCATTGGCATTTTAATATTGTTAAGCGAATTTTTAAGCTTCTGGCTCAACGGCAACTTCACCTTCTGTAGCAGGTGCTTCTGGTGCTTCTTCAACAGGAACGGCCGCTGCTACTTCTGCCTTCTTACGAATTGCTTCAGCACGAGCTTCTTTCACTTTTGTTTCTGCATCCTTACGGGCTTTAGCCACTGATTGTTTAGCCGATGAAAGAGTTTCTAATTTAGATTGAATCTTGCTTTCCTTTGTTTTTAACCACTCAGCCAATTTAGCATCAGCTTGTTCTTGAGTAATTGCGCTCTTGCCAACGCCAATTTGTAAATGTCTTTTAAACATAACGCCTCTATACGAGAGCATAGCACGCACGGTATCGGAGGGTTGTGCGCCTTTCATTAACCAATCAAAAGCTTTGGCATCATCCAAAACAATTGAAGCGGGCACGGTGGCCGGGTTATAAGTACCAATTTTTTCAATGAATTTGCCGTCACGTGGTGATCTTGCGTCAGCAACTACTACATCATAAAGGGCCAATTTTTTACGACCTCTACGAGCTAATCTGATTTTTACTGCCATTTTCTTACGTTTTTAATGTTGGAACACGTCCGTTTTTAAAGGACTGCAAAGGTAGTTTTTTTTCCAATTTTAGCAATTGGATGTTTAAATAATCTGTAAGTATCTCATTATCCATTATATTTGAATAAGCGATTATTGGGTTTTTATAATTTATTAGGCCTCTTTACATTTGGTTTCCTTTTAAAAACAAACATGGATAAGTTTTCTTACATCTCGAACGCAGATGTTGGCTACCTGGACCAACTCTATCAAAATTATAAAAGCGACCCAACTTCAGTAGATGCCACCTGGCAGAAATTTTTTGAAGGCTACGATTTTTCGCAGCAACGCTTTGGGGAAAATGGTGCAAGCCCAACTGCAAATGACTCACTCTCTATAAAGGAGACTCAGGTTCGAAACTTAATTTTTCAATATCGTTCTTTTGGTCATTTAAAATCAAAAACAAATCCGGTAAGGGAAAGAAGGAATCATAACATCAATCTTGACCATACCAAAGTTGGATTGACCGATGCAGACTTAGATATAGAGTTTGATGTGGCCGCTGAGATTGGTATGCCTCGTGCCACACTGAGAAAAATTATTGAGAAATTGAATATGCTATACCTCGGTCCGATCGGATTCGAGTATAACTTTATTCGTAATGATGACATCAGAGATTGGCTGCATAATAAAATAGAAAGAGAATATTACGAGTATAATCCAAACCTGGATGAGAAGAAACGAATTCTCTCCAAACTGAATGAGGCTGTTGTCTTTGAAAACTTTCTTCATACTAAATTCCTGGGGCAAAAAAGGTTTTCATTGGAAGGCGGAGAAAATACAATCCCTGCCTTGGATGCAATCATAAATAAATCAGCGGAGCTTGATGTTAAAGAAGTTGTAATCGGGATGGCTCATAGAGGTCGACTCAATGTGCTTTCAAACATTCTGGGAAAAACATACGAACAGATTTTTACTGAGTTCGAAGGCAATGTGAATCCTGATTTGACAATGGGTGATGGTGATGTGAAATACCATTTAGGGTATGCCAGTCACATTAACACACCGTCAGGAAAAAAGATTTATGTTAAACTAACTCCCAATCCCTCGCACCTCGAAGCAGTTGATCCACTCGTTATTGGATATACACGCGGACAAATAGACGAAGAATATAAAGGCGACCTTAAAAAAGCAATGGCCATTCTTATTCATGGCGATGCAGCGTTGGCCGGTCAGGGTATTGTTTATGAAGTTGTGCAGATGTCTGGTTTACCAGGTTATACCACAGGCGGTACAATTCACTTTGTAATTAATAACCAGGTTGGCTTTACTACCGATTTCGATGATGCACGTACTGCTATTTATTGTACCGATGTTTCTAAAATTGTAGATGCACCCGTGCTGCATGTAAATGGTGATGATGCCGAAGCAGTAACTTTTTGTGCAAACTTAGCGGTTGAGTATCGGCAGAAGTTTGGTAAAGATATTTTCATTGACTTACTATGCTATCGCAGGCATGGCCATAATGAAAGTGATGAACCTAAATTCACACAACCGAAGTTATATAATATTATTGCCAAGCATCCAAACCCACGGGAGATTTATGTGAAGAAGCTCGTTGAAAAAGGTGTTGATGCTTCGCTGGCCGATGAAATGGATAAAAACTTTCGGAATCAGCTACAGGATAGACTCAACGAAGTAAAACAAAAACCGCTTCCTTACAAGCCACAAAAAATTGAAGAGGAGTGGGAGCAACTGCGAAAAGCAAAACCTGAAGATTTCGATAAGTCACCCGTTACTGCCATTAGTCAGGAGTTAATTGATAAAGTAGGGAAAGCGTTAACAACTATACCGGAAGGATTTAAGCCATTAAAACAAATTGAGAAACTTCTTAAAGATAGAAAGGCAGCTTTCTTTGATGATAAAGTTTTAGGTTGGGCAGAGGCTGAATTGTTAGCCTATGGCTCGTTGGTAGCAGAAAATGTTCCTGTTAGGATGTCGGGTCAGGATGTGAAGCGTGGCACATTCTCGCATCGCCATGCCTATTTCTGGGATGCAAATACCAATGAAGCTTATTCAGGACTAAATCATGTTGATAAGAGTCAGGCTCGCTTTTCGATTTTCAATTCCTTGCTTTCTGAATTTGGTGTGCTTGGATTTGAATACGGATATTCAATGGCAACACCATATGCATTAGTACTTTGGGAAGCACAGTTTGGAGATTTTGTAAACGGAGCGCAAACAATTATAGATCAATTTATTTCAAGTGCCGAATCAAAATGGCAAAGAATGAATGGGCTGGTCATGTTATTACCACATGGATATGAGGGTCAGGGACCTGAACACTCAAGTGCTAGGCCAGAGAGATTTTTACAGCAAGCGGCTGAATACAATATGGTGGTTGTTAATGTTACAACATCTGCAAACTTTTTCCATTTACTGCGCAGGCAGGTAGCGTGGGAATTCCGCAAACCTTGCATAGTGTTCACGCCAAAATCATTATTAAGAAATCCATTAGTGGCCTCGCCTATGAGCGAGTTTACATCAGGTTCTTTTACTGAGGTGATTGATGACCCTACTGTTAAGGCGAAAGATGTAAAGCGAATTATTTTGTGCACGGGTAAAGTGTTCTTCGACTTACAGGAAGTTCAGCAGAAGAAGAAAATAAAGGATGCAGCTGTTGTGCGGCTTGAACAACTCTATCCATTCCCCGATAAGCAAGTGGACAAACTGATTAAGAAATACAAGGATGCAAAACTTCTATGGATTCAGGAAGAACCGAAAAATATGGGGTACTGGTCATTCATTAAACGCATGTTACCAGATGTTGAGATACAGTTAGGCGCCCGCAAATCAAGCGCATCTCCGGCAACAGGATATTCAAAGATTCATAAAATGGAGCAAGAGAAAATAGTTAATCAGGCTTTTGAAATTTAAACATGCCGAAGATTTTTGAATACTTGGGGATTGTGATATTTTTTTACGCGCATGAGCACGAGCCGGTTCATGTTCATGCACGTTATGAGGGTCGTGAGAATAAAGCAGAGTTTATAATTGAGAATGGTAAGATTACAATTAAGGTAGTTGGTAATTCTAAGTCATTAAAATCGTCAGAACTCAAAAAATTTGATGATTTTCTCGAGGTCTATACCCCGAAAGAATTATTGAAAAATGGATAGACTTTTTTGTGCTTAAAAAACAAGTGAGTTTTGAACGGATAACCAAGAGAGTAAAATGAAAATTGTAAGAGAACTATCAGATCCTGGAAAAATTGTAAAAATTGTTTCGGCTAAATATCTGAGTGATTATGTAATCAGAGTGCGGTTTGATGATGATACGAATCGTGTTGTTGACTTTAAACCATTTCTTACTAAAGCTACACACCCTGAAATTACCAAGTACTTGAAGGAGTCAAATTTTAAGAAATTCGTAATTGATAATGGCAACCTGAACTGGAACGATTACGAATTAATTTTTCCAATTGCCAATTTATATGAAGGCACCATAAAATAGAAATTTTAATAAAAACATAAACTACATGGCACAAGTAAAAGTTCCAACCGTTGGCGAATCAATAACCGAGGTTACCATTGCCAACTGGCTTAAGAAGGATGGCGATATTGTAAAGATGGATGAAGTGATAGCAGAGCTTGAATCTGATAAAGCAACCTTTGAATTGCCTGCCCCTAAAGCAGGAAAATTGAAAATTGTAAAACCTGCTGGTGAGACAGCCGCTATCGGTGAATTGATTTGTGAGATTGATGAATCAGCTGCCGGATCAGAAAGCAAAGAAAGCACACCGGCTCCTGCTAAAGAAGAATCGAAATCGGCTGAACCGAAATCAGAGGCACCTAAAGCGACTGGTGGAGTTAAGGAAATGAAAGTGCCAGCTGTCGGTGAATCGATAACAGAAGTGACAATTTCAACCTGGTTAAAGAAAGATGGAGATACAGTTGCGCTTGATGAAATTATAGCTGAAGTAGAATCTGATAAAGCAACCTTCGAGTTGCCTGCAGAAGCGAATGGAATATTAAAGATTGTGGCTAAAGAAGGAACGGTTCTTCCAATCGGTGGATTGATTTGTAAAATTGAAATCACAGAAGGCGGTTCTTCTTCCACACCGGCAGCAAAGACTGAGAAAACAGAAACTGCGGCATCAGGAGATAAATCCTATGCATCGGGTCATCCTTCTCCAGCGGCAGGAAAAATTTTAGATGAAAAAGGAATCTCTGCTTCACAAGTTTCAGGAACGGGTGTTGGCGGTAGAATTACAAAAGAGGATGCAACCAAAGCTCAGCAATCATCAGCTAAACCAGAGGCGCCTAAAACTGCTGCCACAGCGCCAGTAATTACTTCTGGCGGTGGCAGAAACAAACGCAGTGAGAAGATGTCTTCACTTCGCAGGACTATCGCGAAGCGTTTAGTTTCTGTAAAGAATGAAACGGCTATGCTTACAACCTTCAACGAGGTTGATATGAAGCCGGTGATGGATTTGCGTTCGCGATACAAAGATAAGTTCAAAGAAAAGTATGGTGTAGGCCTTGGCTTCATGTCGTTCTTTACCAAAGCAGTTTGTATGGCATTGAAAGAATTTCCAGCCGTGAACGCGCAGGTAAATGGGGATGAGGTTTTATACCATGACTATTGTGATGTTTCAATTGCTGTTTCGACACCACGTGGATTAGTGGTGCCGGTAATTAGAAATGCGGAATCACTTTCTTTTGATCAAATTGAAGCTGAAGTAGTTCGTTTGGCAACCAAAGGTCGTGATGGAAAACTTTCCATTGATGAAATGCAAGGCGGAACATTCTCCATCACCAATGGTGGTGTATTTGGTTCTATGCTATCTACGCCAATTTTAAATCCTCCGCAGTCTGCAATTCTTGGAATGCATAATATTGTTGAGCGTGCCGTTGTTCAAAAAGGAGAGATTGTAATTAGGCCAATCATGTATCTGGCTCTTTCTTACGATCACCGGATTGTAGATGGTCGCGAGTCTGTAAGTTTCTTGGTGCGGGTGAAAGAGTTGTTGGAAGATCCGGGAAGACTGATTTTAGGTATTTGATTTTTCGATAATGATACCAAGTATTTCCATAAAAAACTTTAAGACTGTAAAAGATTTGCAATTTGACTGCAAGCGAGTGAATCTTTTTATTGGAGATGCAAATACTGGCAAGTCAAATCTTTTTGAAGCATTTTCCCTGTTAAACTTTCATAAGGACTTATCTAAATTTATTAGATTCCACGAAATTTCACACTTATTTCATGATTATGACACTAAAAGGGAAATAATTGTAAGAGCAGGAGATTTAATTTCTAGATGCTGGGTAGAATCGGATGAGTTTATAATTGAGAGTATTTTCGATATTGAATCTCCATTTAAGGCGCATTATAACCTAAGAGGAAAATTGAATTATAATTTCACAAGTTTACAAAGAGCCCCTAAGATCTTGCTCTATAAATACAATCCTAGTGTAGTTTTTGATCGAAGTGATAGATCATATTTAGAACCGCCATTTGGAGAAAATCTACCTTCAGTTCTGCTTTCAAACAAAGAACTTGAATCTATGGTCAAGGATTTATTAGAAGATTTAGGCTTCAAGTTATTGATTAAACCATTTGAGAGTGACTTCGAAATTATAAGAGAAACTAATGGCTCTTTTTTATCTTTTCCTTTGGTCTCGATGTCTGATACGGTTAAGAGAATTATTTATTATTTGGCAATTATCAAGTCGAACAATAACGCAACAATTCTACTTGAGGAGCCTGAAGCCAACACTTTTCCTTTTTATACAAAGGCATTAGCAGAAATGATTGCTAGGCATGACGAAAATCAATTCTTTATAATTACCCACAATTCTAATCTACTTAATTCAATTATTGAGAAGACCCCAATGGATAACCTCACGGTAAATTTAGTCTATACGGAGAATTACAATACGAAAATCCGCCCCTTATCCTCAGAGGGAATTGAAAATGTTCTTGATTTAGGGAGTGATGTTTTTTTAAACTTTGATAAACTATTGCTGGCTCAATGATTTATTTCGAGTGCTACTCAGACCAAGCTTTCCTTCAGAGTTTAGGATTATCAGCTAAACAATTGGATCATTCGTTTAGTAAAGGAAATGTTTGTAACAAACTTGAAAAAAATAGCAATTCAATTGGCTTTGCCGATGAAGATCCAAAAGAATTTCAACCAAAGTTTATTCGTGAGCTTATTCAATCAAAACGAATGGTATACGAAGACTTATATTTGATATTATTTGATATTCCTAAGACGGAGAATAAATTAGTACTGATTCGACCTAACATTGAAGCTTGGTCGATCAGAATAGCCCAAGAGTTAAAAATTGATTTAACTAGCAGTCAATATCGTTTGTCGAATAATGAAGAGGAATTACACGAAATGCTAGGCTTTGCTAGAAATAAACGTAAGCTGACAGCTTTCAAGAATTTCTTCACCAACAGTACGAATCATTCATCAATTTTGAAAATAAAGGAATTTATAAAGTAATTTTTCAGATTATGCAATACAACGTAACAGTAATTGGATCAGGCCCGGGTGGATATGTTGCAGCCATTCGCTGCGCACAACTTGGTTTTAAAACAGCCCTTATTGAAAAGTATGACACCCTTGGTGGTACCTGTTTAAATGTTGGTTGCATTCCATCGAAAGCATTACTTGACTCTTCAGAGCATTTTCACAATGCCGCACATACATTTAAGGAGCATGGTATTGATATCAATGAGCCCAAGGTAAATATCATTCAAATGATTAAACGGAAATCGGGTGTTGTGAAGGCCAATGTGGATGGTATCGCCTTCCTGATGAAGAAGAATAAAATTGAAGTTCACACAGGTGTTGGTTCGTTCATTGATAAGAACACGATCAAAATTGTAGGTAAAGATGGAAAAGAATCACAGATCACTACAGAGAAAGTAATTATCGCTACCGGATCTAAGCCTACACCGTTGCCTTTTGCTCCTTTCGATAAGAAAAGAATTATTTCGAGTACAGAAGCTTTAGAGTTAAAAGAAGTTCCTAAACACTTAATCGTAATTGGTGGTGGTGTAATTGGGATGGAGTTAGGTTCTGTATATGCACGCATAGGATCGAAAGTAACGGTGGTTGAGTATATGGACAGTTTGATTCCAACTATGGATTTGGCTTTAGGTAAAGAACTTATGAAGTCTACCAAGAAGTTGGGTATGGAATTTTACATGGGTCATAAGGTGACAGCTGTTGAAAATAAAGGAAAAGAAGTTGTGCTGATGGCTGAGCCAAGGAATGGGGGTGCTGCCATTGAATTGAAGGGTGATTATTGCTTAGTGAGTGTCGGTCGCAGACCTTATACCGAGGGATTGGGATTAGATAAAATCGGAATAGAATTAGATAAAGGTAAAATTCCGGTTGACGATCATCTTAAAACGAAAGTTGATAATGTGTATGCTCTTGGCGATGTAATCCGCGGAGCTATGTTAGCGCACAAAGCTGAAGAAGAAGGCGTGTTGGTTGCAGAGCAATTAGCCGGACAAAAGCCACATATCAATTATAATCTTATCCCGGGTGTGGTATATACGTGGCCTGAAGTGGCCAGCGTTGGTCTTACGGAAGAACAATTGAAGGCAGATGGCAGAGCGTATAAGACTGGTAGTTTTCCTTACAAAGCACTAGGGCGTGCGCGTGCATCCATGGACTTAGATGGCTTTGTAAAAATATTAGCCGATAAAAATACGGATGAAATTTTGGGTGTTCATATTATTGGTGCCCGCGCAGCCGACATGATTGCGGCAGGAGTTACTGCCATGGAGTTCCGCGCTTCCGCAGAAGATATTGCACGTACTTCACATGCGCATCCAACCTATATGGAAGCTGTGAAAGAGGCTTGTTTAGCAGCTACTGCTAACCGACCGATACACATGTAATTTTAGTTGATAAGCAGCTTTGAGATCAGGAATGATCGGATAGCAAGGGCAATTACTGCCGGAATTAAAAAAACATTGAGTTGCTGTGGGATCAGCCACCAAAACAGAAGTGTTGCGACTAGTACTATCGTGCTAATTTGAAAATATTTTGCTAAAAAGGGGGCTGGTCTCTTTTTAATTAAGAACACTCCTGCAAAAAAGTGAAGCGGAAATGCCCACAGAAGATTGAAATTTCGGGCAGCATCGTGATGATCTGTAAAGAGCCATAATGTTGTTAGTAGTACCCCAATCAGCCCAACAACAGTAAACAGGGTTACATCCAACCATCTGCTTAATTTTTTTCGACTCCAATCAAGCCACGAGAATAAAACAATAGCGACCAATAATGATGTAAAAGCGATCCAAGGATGTACGAATGCAATTTTTGATTTATCCTGTGTGTCTGCATTGATAATATTTTTTTTCTTTACCAGGGATACAATGCTGCTATCTGATTTTATTTTCATGTGATCTACAAATGATTCGATGTAATCCGGTAAGAACATGTATTCATTCCGGCTCATTTTCCGGTCGATGGGCAGGCCCAGACAAATATCAATTCCTAAATCCCCCCATGGTAGTAAATCCAAATATTCATCTGTCTTTTCACGAAAGGAATGTGATGGATTAAAAAAAGTACTATCAACTTGTAGATCACTACCCAGTTGCTGAATTAAAACATCCCGAATTTTTGTGGCACAATTATCATGGTAATAATCATAACGGTAGGTTCTGTTTTCTGGTCTTGCATTCCACATTAGAAATGTGAAAATCTTTTCTTTCTGACCTTGAGTTAATTCCAATACTTGCTCGTGAACGAATCGTTTGTCGCGCATGTAAGGCCATTCAAAATTCTCATAATCATATACAGCCAGCATATAGTAGTTTCTTCCGCGCGCAAAGTTTAGGTAGAAATTAGGCTTGTCGAAATCAAACACTCCGTAATTATAGGCGTAATCGATTCCCAAATCAGTATCCACAACGCGAAAAGCGCTATGCCCAAAAGCACTATATACTTCTTTGTTACCAGGACCACAGGTAATAACTGAAATTGCTGCGTTTTCGGATAGTCGCATTGGCTGTGCGAAACTTTGCCATCCAATTAGAACAAATAGGGCGCTTACTACTTTTTTCATTTGTGAAATAAATGTGCGGAAAGATAAAACAATCAGGCTCCAAACGGTAATTTTGATTTTGAACTTTGATGTATGATTGGAAATTTGAACGATACGTGGAATTTGGTACGCAAGATGACTCCTGCACGTACTGCGAATGCTTTAAAAGTACTTTCAAGTTATCATTACTCCAGACTTACAGGCAAAGCAGCACATAATGCCATGCCCATCAGTATAGCCATTGAGCCTACAACTTCCTGCAATCTTCGGTGCCCTGAATGCCCATCAGGACTGCGCTCTTTTACACGGCCTACTGGAATGCTACAAGCAGATCTATTCAAGAATACAATTGATGAATTAGCAACTACTTTATCGTACCTCACTTTTTATTTTCAAGGCGAGCCTTATTTGCATCCTCAATTTTTGGAATTAGTGCAATACGCATCTTCAAAAAAGATTTATACCGCTACTTCAACCAATGCCCACTATTTATCTGAGGCAATGGCTAAACGAACCATTGAGTCTGGATTGGATCGGATAATCATTTCGATTGATGGTACCTCACAAGAAACGTATGAGGCTTATCGTGTGGGTGGTAAACTTGATAAAGTACTAGAGGGTGCTAGAAATATTGTTCGGTTGAAAAAAGAGTTAAAGTCAATTACACCCTTTGTCGTATTTCAATTTTTGGTGGTAAAGCCAAACGAACATCAGATCGATGCTGTTCACAAACTCGCGAAAGAAATTGGTGTCGATCATGTGGCTCTTAAAACTGCGCAGATCTATGATTACAAAAATGGGTCGGACTTAATCCCAACCATTGATAAATATTCACGCTACCAAAAAGAAAATGACGGAACGTATTCAATTAAAAATGAATTGCTGAGTCATTGCTGGAAGATGTGGCAGAGTTGCGTGATTACCTGGGATGGTAAAGTGGTGCCATGCTGTTTTGATAAAGATGCTCATTATGTAATGGGTGATTTAACTAAACAATCTTTTAAAGAAATCTGGTGCAGTAAAAATTATAATTCTTTCCGCGAAACTATCCTGCGATCAAGGGATGAGATTGAGATGTGCCGTAATTGCACTGAGGGAACAAAGGTGTGGGCTTAGAACTTCATTGCTAACCAACGGCCGAGGAATACATCATAAATACGATACGCATCGTTTTCATAAAAAACAATTCCTCTTTCTTCCAGAGCTTTGATGGAACGCTGAACAGTACTAGCGCTTAGCTTGTATTTATTGAGAAATTCTCGTTGATTTATTTTAGAAACAAACTCCTCTTGAGCAATTGCCTTTAGTAAATTCCATTGTTGATCAGTAAGCAGGCGTTGGTAGTTATAATAGTATGGTTCATTTTCCAACAAGATATCCTGCATGCATCTGTTCACTGCCTCATGGGTGAGTGCCTTTTCTGGTTGCGTATATAGCGCAAAATGCGTTACGCAAAACGCGTAATTTCCTGACAAGAAGCAATATTGAAAATTTTACTTTGACGGTGGGAGTTCCTGCAATTGCTTTTCAATCTTTTCAAGATCAAGAGCCCCGCATTTAGAACAACCCGACTGACAAGCATTTTTAGCTTGAAAAGATCGGTAAGCTAGCCTGCCTATATAAAAAGCAGCTCCTAGAAAAAGCAACACTATTAATACCTGTTGAAGCATGTCTCAAAGGTAATGATCCTGATCGTTCGATACAATTATGGGTCACTCTAATCGTCCGACTTCGGACAATTCCGCACGTAATTGAACGAGCTGGAATCTAACAATCATTCTATTTAGCTAGAAAACTGTGTTTTCCCATTGGCATCATACTTGACTTCAAGCGTAGTTAAATTCTTTGAGATGCTTAAAAACTATTTTACGATTGCGTTTCGAAATCTGTTGCGCAACAAGAGCTACACATTCATTAACGTGGCTGGCCTTGCATTAGGAATCACCACCTGCATTATCATTTTTTTAATTATTAAACGAGAGTTGAGTTTTGATCTGGCATTTTCCAATTCAAAAAATATTTATCGAATAGTACGCGCAACCAGCGATGCTTCAGGTGTTGAAAAAACAACGGTTACACCTTACCCCTTGGCAGAAGCGTTGAAGAATGATTTCCCTGATTTAATCTCAACGCAGTTCCATTTTCAAGAGGATGTATTGATGACTATCGATGCAGAAAAGAGCAGAGTGACAAATATTATGTTTGCTGAACCTTCATTTTTTGAGGTCTTTGATATCGAGGTGTTGTCAGGCAATCCAAAGAAGGATTTGGCTGATCCCGGCAAGGTTTTTTTAACGGAGGAGTTTGCAAAGAAACTTCTTAAAAAAGATGTTAAGAATTTTAAGCTTGATAATCTCCTCGACCTTGAAGTAGCGGGTATAATCCGCATGCCTGCAACACCTACACACATGGACGTAAACATGATTGTTTCGCGCGCTACCTTAACTCCGGATGTTACCAAGCAATTTCTTGGATTTCCCATGGATCAATGGGGTTTGAATGCTGCCGGATTTGCGTATGTCGTTCTGCCTTCTTCTGAAACTCGTGAGTCGATGGAAGAGAAGTTTCCAGCTTTTGTTAAAAAGTATTACCAAGCTAAAGATGTTGAACGACAAACCTATTTATTACAACCACTCTCTCAAATTCATTTCGACACAGAGTTTAGTGAAAACCCGGGCACAACTTCAACTAATTCATCTACACTGATTGTTTTGGCATTCATTGGAGCTTTTATTTTATTGGTTGCTTGTGTTAATTTCATCAATCTTTCAACAGCACTTTCAGTTCACAAATCTAAAGAAGTTGGCGTCAGAAAAACGCTTGGTGCACAACGGCACCAACTTACCTGGCAGTATTTGAGCGAAGCATTTCTAATAACACTTTGTGCCGGTATTATCTCCGTTGGCATTGCTGAGTGGATTGCACCATTTGTAGGAAACTTTTTAGAACGCGATGTACAGTTGAATTTGCTAAACAATCCGCAGTTAATTATCTTCTTGATCACAATTATTTTCGTGACTGCACTGTTCTCCGGATTTTATCCGGCATTGGTTTTGTCAAACTTTAATCCTGTAAAAGCGCTAAAGAACAGCATGTCTACAGATAATAGATCGCCTATATCTGTAAGGAAAATTCTGGTAGTGGGTCAATTTTTTATTGCGCAGGTGCTGATCATTTGTACGTTAGTTGTATCGAGCCAACTTTCTTTTTTTAGAAATTCATCGCTTGGATTTGGGAAGGAGGCGGTAATAAATGTAAATATCCCCGATAATAATCCGTCTAAGTTGGAGGCCTTTCGAAATCAGCTAGCAACTTTTAATGATATTAAAGGAATTTCGTTCTCACTTGGCGCTCCCATTTCAGACAATAATTTTGGAACAGGCATGTTTCTCACTGATAAGGGTGAAACAGATCGGTATTCTATCAAATTGAAACTAGCCGATGTAAATTACAAAGATGTTTATGGACTCGAGTTAATTGAAGGGCGCTGGTTTTTAGAGAGTGATGAAAAGATCACGAATCTTGGAAGCACAGAGCGCAAATGGTCTTATGTGCTAAATGAGGAAGCAGCAAGAACTTTGGGATTTAACTCTCCAAAAGAAATTATAGGTAAAAATATTACTACGGGATTTAATAATATCTCTGGCCCTGTAATTGGCGTAGTAAAAAACTTCCATACAGCGTCTCTGCAGCACGGCCTTGAACCAGTTGTACTACTTCCCTTTAACTATTTTTTTGATGCGGGTATTAAAATCAGTCCAGCCAATGCCGCAGCTA
>Ga0209591_10001330_pt1 | contig 31009 bp, 31 predicted proteins | sample MAT01_FD_187207 | JGI IMG/M metagenome (GOLD analysis project Ga0209591, IMG submission 187207) | Freshwater microbial communities from Lake Fryxell liftoff mats and glacier meltwater in Antarctica - MAT-01 (SPAdes) (version 2) | ecosystem: Environmental > Aquatic > Freshwater > Ice > Liftoff... | reverse complement strand
AGTGATTCCACACCGTAGACGCAACAAACAGCTTATGCCGCAGCTTCCGATCTTTCTTGTCGGCGCGGAAAAGTCGGTATTTGTACATCTTGTGAAGGGTGATAGAGTCGCTCATGCTTTCGACGCTCTTACGTCGGGGGTTGGTTGGGGATGTTTTCTCATCCTCAACTTCCCCGATTATACCTGTTTCAGCAGAAGAAAACACAAGACCGACGCCTTATATCTCCATGCCTGAAGGCAGGGGTTTTACGGCGCTTTTCAGATAAAAACGGGCACAGAACGCTGCAATTGCCGAGGGCGACCCACCGGGTCGCCCTACCAATACCGCATCAATGTGTAAATCGCTTACGGAGCTTTTACAAACAGACTATGCGGCGTGCTAATCCCCGATGGCGAATTCGGGTTCAGCGACTTCGTTTTGCCAGAATTCAGCATCATAAGCTGGAAGTTCGCAGCGCAACGGACGATCATCGCGGAAACCGAAGGCGTAATCAGCTTGCATCAACTGATGAATTTCGCTCGTGCCTTCGTAAATGACTCCGCCTTTGCTGTTACGCAGATAGCGCTCAACCGGGTATTCATTACTAAAGCCATACGCGCCGTGAATCTGCACTGCTTCGAGCGCCGCTTGCACGCTGTGATCGGTCGCGTACCACTTGGCGACGCTGGTTTCGCGCGTATTGCGAATGCCTTGATTCTTCATCCAGCCGACGCGCTGGCACAACAAATTAGCGGCGTCATACCACTGCTGCATATAAGCGATTTTTTGCTTGATCAATTGGTGTTCGGCAATCGCTTTACCGCCGGTTTTGCGTTCCAGCGCGTACTTGGTACTTTCTTCCAGACACGCGCGTATCAAGCCGGTTGCGCCGCTTGCCACGGTATAACGTCCGTTGTCGAGCGCCGCCATCGCAATCTTGAAGCCTTCGCCTTCTTCACCGAGCCGATTTTCAATCGGCACTTCCACATCTTGCATGGCGATCCATCCGGTGGAACCAGCGCGCACACCGAGTTTGCCATGAATATCGCCGGTCGTTACGCCGGGCATATCGTTAGTGACGATGAACGCCGACATGCCGCGATGTCCTGCGTCAACATCGGTTTTGGCGATGACGAGAAAGTGATGCGCCTTGCTCGCCAGGCTGATCCACATCTTTTCGCCATTCAAAATGTATTTGTCACCAACGCGGCGGGCAGTGCTGACCATGTTCAGCACGTCGCTGCCTGCGTCGGGTTCGGTCAAGCCAAATGCGGCATATTTTTCGCCGCGTGCTTGCGGGACAAGAAAACGCTGTTTCTGGTCTTCTGTTCCCCATTGCAGCAGTGATAGGCTGTTCAAGCCAAAATGCACGCTCATAATCACGCGCAGGGTGGTGTCGGCGCGTTCGAGTTCTTCACACACCAAGCCGAGCGTAATGTAATCGAAACCCTGACCGCCATAACGCACGGGGATCGAAATGCCGAGAATGCCGAGTTCACCCATACGCGGCAAGATCGCCGGGTTCATCTCTTGTTTATGATCCCAGTCACCGATCGTGGGCATGACTTCTTTGCTCACGTAATCGCGTACCATCTTTTGTGCTTGTAAATGTTCTTGACTAAGGCTGAAATCCATGAGTCTACCCTATTGGTAAAAACTGACAATGAATCATGCTCGAACTTTGGCTATCCGCCCCATCGAGTCCATGATCAATTTTACGGACAATAGACACATTATAGCGAAATTTGATGGTCGTCGTGAGGTATTTTATGGCACTCGCTCGGCAGTTTATCCCCGAAACACTGGTTACTTACCACCTGCTCATGAGCGATCCAGCGCAGTTCAAGCCCGCGTATGCCGATAACACGCGCGGCGTAAGTATCGTCGAGATGGGTGCGCCCGATGTCAGCTTTTATCGCTACCTGTATGAAGGCGTGGGTGAGTCGTTCGGTTGGCGCGACCGCTGCATTATGAGCGACCACGAACTCGAAGCGGCGATCAGCGCGGCGCATATCAGCATCTATGTCATGTATGTCGATGGCGTGCCTGGTGGCTATTTTGAACTCGGTCACTATGGCGATCATACGCAGATTGAATATTTTGGCTTACGTCCGAAATATCATGGGCGTGGCTTGGGGAAACACCTGCTGACGACCGCAATTGCAAAAGCCTGGGATCGCGGCGTGGACACGGTTGGCGTGCATACCTGCAATCTCGATAGCGTATCGGCGCTGCCCAATTACACCAAGCGCGGTTTTTTCATCGAACACACTGAAGAAGAACCGATGCCACAGCGCTACGCTGACTAGCGCCAATTCTAAAATGAGCGATGATAAAGGCATGAACGACGACTCGTCTCATGCCTTTTTTATTATGTAAAGGACTTTTTATGTCGGATTATCTGACGCGCGCGCGCGCCGACACGACCCCGCTCATCGATGAACAATGCGTCACATTTGTGTGGTTTGGCGACCACGCGCCCGATTTGATCGGCGACTTCAACGGATGGAATCGAACACAGCCGCTCGCGCTGACCGAGATTGAACCTGGTGTATGGGTGCATACGCTGATGTTTCCGATAGATGCGTATGTCGAATATGCGTTTTTCGCTGATGACGCACGCGTTATCGACCCGCATAATCCGCGCATGACGTGGAACGGTATCGACGAGATGCAGCAGTGGGTACGAATGCCCGATAACACGCCAAGTCCCTATACCGCACGTGTACCCGGCTTAGCGACGCGCGGCATCATCATCGAAGATCGCGTGCGCGGGAACAATCTAATCGTTGGTGGGTCGCGCGATGTGTTTTTGTATAAGCCGCCGACCGATGAGCCAGTGCCGTTGATCGTGGTATGGGATGGGCGTGATTATCTCAAGCGTGCGTATCTCGCCAATATCGTCGATAACCTGATCGCGGCGGACAAAATTCGTCCGGTCGCGCTGGTCATGCCCGATAACGGCGCACAAGCGCGTTTTATCGAATATTTCACCACGGATGTCACGGTCTATTTCGCGGCGGATGTGTTGATCAAATTCGCCGCGCAGCACCTTACATTGATCGATTCAGATGAACAACCGGGTATTCACGGCGTACTCGGTGCGTCGATGGGTGGCTTGATGGCACTGTATACCGGGCTGCGCGCACCAGAGATTTTTGGTCATGTGATTACACAGTCGGGCGCGTTCAGTTTTGAAGTTCGCGGGCGCGAAAGCGTGATTTACGAAGTGATCCGCGCGCACGACGTGCTGCCAATCAAAATTTGGCAGGATGTGGGCACCATGGAATGGCTGCTGCCAGGCAACCGTAAAATGAACGCGCTCCTGCGCGAAAAAGGCTACAACGTCGCGTACCGCGAATTCAGCGCCGGACACAATTATACGGTGTGGGCGGATCAACTCGCGGACGCGCTGATTTTTCAGTATGGAAGGTGATGCGTAACGAGTGATGAGTACTGAGGCAACGTGAGAAACTCAGCACCCATCAATGCTTTTCTTATTCGCCTTGTCGTACTGGATTCAAGACGATACGGTCAAAGACGCGCTCCGAGACACAGCGCCCTTGACGCGTCCCGTTTTCGACGCCAGCGCGGAAGTGAATACCGCCGTAAATACGCGAAATTGCGGCTTCGGTTGCGGCTTGCTCGAACGAGAAGTAGGTGCGCGGTGCGAACCCACGTCCAACATGGGTACTATCGGTGAACGCGACCTGACCGAACAACTGCGTCAGCGTATCAGCGGCGGCAGCGCTGCTCACGCTGTGCCCGGATGGATATTCGGGGAAGGGTGGACTTTCGACGAATGGTGTCCAACGGGGGCTGATGTACTCTTGAATATACGTGACGGGGCGCAGCAAATTAACTTGATACTTCAATGACCAGCACGAAATGAACGAGTCTGCCAGCGTAACGCCGAGCATGGCATACATTTCGGCTGTACGCTCAAGATCGAGGTCAAGTTGTTCGACCAATTGGCTGCCGATCATCATCCAGTGCCCGGCGGGGGCGCCCGTCAAACCGGGCGTATCGATCCAAAACTCGACGGTGTCGCGTTGTTCTTCGGTCAAGTCATTGCCGATTTCGTAGACTTCCATCGCTTGTTGATAGAACGCCGAATTTTCTTCGGTGCTGAACTCGTAGTTCATTTCGACGTTGCATTCGTCGGCGTAATCCATCACGAACGGACGAATCTGACCCCACAACGGTTCGATAGCGCGGCTGCCTTCGGTCGTCAACTGCCAGAACGACTCCGCGCCTGTCAGCAGCGTGTACACTTGCGAATCGGCGCGCGTATCTTCGTAATTGTCGTCGCTGATCCATTCCAGCACGCCCGCCGCGAATTCTTCACCAAACGCAACCGAGTCCGTGATCACATCGTCGCCCATGTCGGCGCGGCGCGCTTCGACATGCGTATCGCGCAATTCAACGAACGAATCGAGAATTGTTTGATCTTTGCCTTCAAACAGTTTGTTCAGCACGGTTTGCATGGCGGTCGCGGTCACGACTTGCCAATCGTAAATGTCGGCTTCATCGGGGTAGGGCAAATCGCGCAGCCCGTTCAACTGACCGACGAAGGAACGATTGAGCGGCATTCCAGGATACAGCGCTTCGTACATGGTGACGCCTGCATAGGCATACACGCGCGCCGAATTGGGCGGGTTCAACGCTGCGGCTTGTACACCATCATAGACCGCTTGCATCCATTCGACCGCGAATGTGGGGTCGAGGTCAGCGACAATTTGTGCTTGCTGTGAGTCTTGCGCGCGGGCGGCTTGAGGCGTCAGTATCGCCGATAGCGTAAACGCTGTCAGCAGCATCAACGCAAATGCAGTGAGAAAACGGCGCATTACAGGTTCCTTTTCTGCTGAAAAACGATTGAAACATGACTTATTGTACAATGCGCTTTTGTGTTTCGTACGCTTGATTTACAGACGCTCAACCCACGTTTTCTATGCGTCTTTACGACGTTTTTACAGGTGCTTGTATTCAAAAAAGGGGGCGTATGAATAACCTGCTGCTGATCGGTTCAATCGTGCTGCTGCTGCTCGGCGGCTTTGCAGTGCTGGGGCGGAACGCGCTGTATGCCGCGCATGTACGCCGTGCCACTGTACGTCGGCGCGAGCCGGGTGATGCGCAGACATGGACGCGTAATTTGTTGTTGGGCGGTGGATTTTTGGTGATTATCGGGGTACTGGGCTTGATCGCGGTGTTTGGCGCGGCGGCGACCGCGCCGATTTGACGAACCGTGTACATATCCAGATGAAAACGCAGAAACGCTAAACCTCACTCGTTTGGCTTCGCTCAACAGCCCCTTTTCCGCGCGGAGAAGGGGCTGGGGGGGTGAGATTTTTAATATTTCGCCATCGTCGGATCGACTTCGTCCGCCCAGGCGAGAATGCCGCCATCGAGATTGACCAGCTTGGTCGGGTCGTAACCGAGTTCGCGCAGCAGATAGATCACATCGGTACTGCGTTTACCACTGCGGCAGTGGACGATGATCTCACGGTCTTTTGGAATTTGTGCCAGCTCGCTTTTGTCGGCAGGCGTGCGCCCGCTCAACACATCATCGGCGGCAATTTCGATCTGTGGCTTCGGTAGTTTGACCGTGCCAGGAATGGTCGAAATTTCAAATTCCGGCGGATTTCGCACATCCAACACGTATAAATCTTCACCCGCATCCATACGCACTTTGAGTTGGGCAGGGGTGATCTGAGGGACGGGAATTTCTTGAGTCAAAGCTTGCTCCTGAATATGGTCGTTGGCGGGGACACCACAGAACTGCTCGTAGTCGATTAATTCTACCTGTTCATGTGGAATTCCACAGACAGGACAATCGGGATTTTTGCGGATTTTGATGGTCATGAAGCTCATTTCCAGACCATCGTACAACAGCATCCGCCCGATCATCGGGTCGCCCATACCTGTGATCAACTTGATGGCTTCGGTCGCCTGCATGGTGCCGATCACGCCGGGAAGCACGCCCAAAACACCCGCTTCGGCGCAGTTTGGGACAAGACCGGGCGGCGGGGGTTCGGGGAACATGCAGCGATAGCACGGACCTTCTTTGGCGTAAAAGACGCTTAGCTGACCTTCAAAGCGTAAAACACTGCCATACACGTTCGGCTTACCCAGCTTGACGCACGCATCGTTGACCAGGTAGCGCGTTGGGAAATTATCGGTGCCGTCGATGATCACATCGTAATCCGCCATAATTTCCAGCGCGTTATCGCTGGTGAGCGGCACATTGTAGGTCTCGATTTGCAGCGTCGGGTTCAGATCGAGCAGGCGCGTTTTGGCGCTTTCGACTTTCAACATGCCGACGGTGCTTTGTCCATGTACGATCTGGCGCTGCAAATTGGTATCGTCAACGATGTCGTAATCACACAAACCGATGCGCCCGATGCCAGCGGCGGCTAAATACAACGCGAGCGGGCTGCCCAAGCCGCCGGTGCCGATGATCAAAACGCTTGACGCTTTCAGACGTTTTTGTCCATCGATGCCCATTTCGGGCATGATGACATGCCGCCCATAACGGCGAATTTCGTCATTCGATAATTCGCCTAGTTCTTGTACGATGGGTTTCATTGATTTTCCTTAATGCTTTCGTAAAAAGGCGACTCGCCAGTTGACGTTGTAATTTGACGCATCAAGGTCGCGTAATCTGCCACGCCATGATTGACAGCGCGTGTGACGCCACCTGCATCGATGACGAATGTCGTCGGCGCGCTGAACACGCCCCATCGGTTGGCATCGTCGGGGCGTTCGGTCGCATCGATCTGGATTACCTGTAAATCATCCCCGAATTCGCTTAGTAACCGCGCTAGAGTTGGCTGCTGCACTGTCCGACATGGGATGCACGTCGGCGTCGTAAAATACACGATCACTGGTACGCCGTGGCGCGTTTGGCTCATGATCGGGTCAACCGCCGCGAGTTCGCTCGTGCGCCGTTTTTGCGCGCCGATTAACGCCCGATAAACCAGTACGCCGATGATGAGCAGCGCCAGCGCGAATAACAACCGTTCGATCATGATTTAGGTCACGTCCGTAATTTTGGCGACGGTAAAACCTGGCACGCCTAAGCGATTGAACTGGTAATACATCCAACAGCCCGCGCAGAAGTTGAGCCAGAAATTGAGATTTGCCAGCCCGATCACGATCCATACCAACGCCCACCCCAATACAGGCGCACCCGCCAACAATGCCAGCGTGCCTACCCCATTGAAGATTGCACCGACCAGCATTGCGAAACGATGTGGTTCAGGGTTATCGACGATCAGGTTCGGCTTGACGATGCCTGATGGACGCAGAATGCGCGTGTAAAACAGGCGATAGGGCGCGAACGAGACATCGACCGCGCCCAACAACTGCGCGACTGCAACGAACGCGACCAGCATCGGCGATTCGATGATGAATGCCACGACCAGAATGATGATGGTCGCGGCTTGTCCGACTTTCAAACCAGATTGATCGACTTTACGTGGCGTACTAGCAGTGGCTGTCATCAAATCGGCGCGAGATACCCCTGCCTTTAGGCACGAGGAGAGATAGCGCCTTTTTCCTTTCTGTTATACAATCAGGACAGTCGATAAGGCACTCTGCTCAGGCAGAGCAACGATTTCTTCTGGCTCAACACCAGACCGACAACGGAACGGGAGTTCCAGAACGCGGCTCGTGTAATTGCGAGTCGGGCGGCAGTCTATCCGCCATACGCGGTTTGTGTCTTGGGCTTCGCGCCCGCCATAACTGCAAGCCCCTAGCTTTAGCTATGGGATCGTTGACGAGAGTCCTTGTGTTTAGTGGGTAACCCACTGGGTCGCCCCATCGGTTTGTTTTGGACGGGTCTGAGTCTCGTCCCTGCAAGAGGCTTCTTGCGTGTTTCTTTGCGGCTTTGGGTTGACGTTTTAGTCGCTGCCACCCGCGATGCTGGGGATAATCCGCACGAGATCGGTCTCGTCTAAATCGGTTTCCATGCCGTTCAGAAAACGCACATCTTCTTCACCCAGATACACATTGACGAAGCTGCGTAGTTGATCGCCATTGAACAGATGATTCTTCAATTCGGGGTACTGCGTCACCAGATCAGCTAATGCGCCGCCAATCGTGCTGCCGCTCACCGTGACTTGTGTCTGTTCCCCTGTGAACACACGCAGGGGAGTCGGAATTTTAATGCTTGGCATGTCTTGATTCGTCCTTCTATCCACTCACAAACTCAACCATGGCAGCACCGGATTTTGTTTAAGCGCTTCCGGCAGCGCCTTACTCATAAACGGTTCGACAGGGGTATCGATTGGTGCACCCAGCCATGCGTCACGCAGATAGCCCCCCACCAACGAGGTCATGGTTTCGACTTCCACTAAAAAGGAGTCGTGACCCAAATTGGCGTGGATCATATGATGCTGCACGGGTTTTCGTCCGCGTTCCAACGCTGTGACTAAATCGAGCGCCTGCTCGGCGGTGTACAGCCAATCGCTCGAAAAGCTGACCACCAAAAACCTGGCGCGCGTTCGCGCCAATGCCGCCGCCAGCGACGGATACCCATCGGCAATATCAAAATAATCGAGGGCTTTGGTGATATATAAATATGTGTTGGCGTCGAAGCGTGTTACGAACTTTTCGCCTTGATGCTGAAGATAACTTTCGACGCGGAATTCTGGAACGTCGAAGCGATATGGAATCGCGTCGTGATGCTGTAAGCGCCGCCCGAATTTGCTTTCGAGCGAGTGTTCACTCATGTACGTGATGTGTCCGATCATGCGCGCCACCGCTAACCCTGCACGCGGCGGATCATCGGGTGTATACATACCGCCATTCCATTTCGGGTCAGCATAAATTGCTTGACGCCCGATCTCATTGAAGGCGATATTTTGTGCGCTTGAACGCGACGTGCTCGCCAGAAACAGCACATTTTCGACGCGCGTTGGCTGATCAACCGCCCATTGCAGCGCTTGCATCCCGCCCATGCTGCCACCAGCGACGGCGAACAACGTATCGATACCCAACGAATCGAGCAAATACGTTTGCGCGCGTACCATATCACCGATGGTGACGACCGGAAAACGCAGCCCGTACGGTTGACCATCTGGCGCGAGACTGATAGGTCCCGTGCTGCCCTGACACCCGCCGATCACGTTTGAGCAGATTACATAGAAACGATTGGTATCGAACATCTTACCCGCGCCTACAGCTTCATCCCACCAGCCAGGACGTTCTGCCGCGTCATCGGTGTAATAACCGGCAACATGCGAATCGCCGCTTAAGGCATGGCAGATTAGGATCGCATTGCTGGCGTCGGCGTTCAGTGTGCCATAGGTTTCATACGCAATCGTAAATGTTTCCAGCACGCCGCCCGCGCGCAGCTTGAGAGGCGTGTTGAAATGCGCGTAATGTTTCTCGACGATCCCCACCGACGATGGATCGTGTGGGCGGGTTTTGCCGCGCCCGTTCGCGCGCGCGTCATTATCACGGTATCCAGCATCTATTTTGGACATGTTGTTGACCTCAACGACCATCACCCGTCGTCTTTACCCCTCCGATGTCAGAGCGGGGAGCAAGCGAGCCGTCCCTATTCTCATCTTACGTTCGTAAATGATGGGGCAGGTTTTAGACCTGCCCCGACAAAACTTTGCGGCTTTGCGTTGAATCGTTGTGCTTTTAGCTGACCGCGTGAATGGTAACGCCTTGTGCGATCGTCAGTGCTTGATCCAAGTCCCACAAGATATCGTCGATGTTTTCGATGCCGACGGCGAGACGGACATAATCGGGCGTGACGCCAGTCGAAAGCTGTTGATCTTCGCTCAATTGGCTGTGCGTGGTCGTTGCCGGATGAATCGCTAGTGAACGTGCATCCCCGACATTGGCAAGATGCGAGAACACCTTGAGGTTATCGATGAAGACGCGCCCGTTCGATTTACCGCCCTTGATGCCAAACCCAAGCACTGCACCCGCGCCATCGGGTAGGTATTTCTTCGCGCGCTCGTAGCTGATATGGCTCGGCAAGCCGGGATAATTCACCCATTCGACTGCCGGATGTTGTTCGAGATAATTGGCGACCGCGACCGTATTGGCGATGTGTTTTTGCATCCGCAGCGACAGCGTTTCTAAGCCGATGATGTTCAGCCATGCGTTGAACGGCGCTTGACTACCGCCGAAATCGCGCAGACCGACCACGCGCGCGCGCCCGATGAACGCCGCTGCGCCGAGTACATCCGCCAGCACTGCGCCATGATACGCAGGTTCGGGTTGGACGATGCCTTCATGACGACCGCTCGCCTTCCAATCGAAGTTGCCACCATCGACAATCGCGCCGCCGATGCTCAACCCATGTCCACCGATCCATTTGGTCGTGCTGTGCAGGCTGATATTGACGCCCCACTTGAACGGCTGAAACAGATACGGCGTCGCGAACGTGTTATCGATGACGACGGGCAGACCGTGCGCCTTCGCAACCGCGGTGATCGACTCAAAATCGGGGATTTCCAGCTTGGGATTGCCGATGGTTTCCAGATAAATCAGGCGGGTTTTCTCGTTGATCAAGCGCTCGAAGTCTTCGGCGTTCGTGCCTTCGACAAAATGGACTTTAATGCCTAAACGACGCAAACTTTGCGAGAACAACGTATACGTGCCGCCGTACAGCGATGCCGTGCTGATGATCTCGTCACCCGCGTTCGCAAGTGTCAATACGGTCAGCGTTTCCGCGAATTGACCGCTTGCCGTCGCTAATGCGCCGATGCCGCCTTCGAGTGCAGCAAGGCGCTGCTCGAATACGTCGGTGGTCGGGTTCATAATGCGGGTATAAATGTTGCCCGGTTCTTGCAGCGCGAACAACGCCGCTGCGTGGTCGGTATCGCGGAATTGGAACGAAGTCGTTTGATACAAGGGGACAGCGCGTGCGCCTGTCGTGCCTTCTGGCGTGTAGCCCGCATGAAGCGCCAATGTATCGAACCCGTGTGTATGTCCGTTGCTGCCATTACTGCTCATTGTCTTGCCTTCTCCCTCATAGAGACACTGCCTGAAAACGGATTGACTCAGAAAGTGTGACGGGGGTAGCGCGCTAATGATCGCGCTCGAAACGAGACCGACAAATAAGGGAGCGCGCTAATGATCACGCTTGAAGGCTTGTCATGTCGTTCGACTGTCCGTACACGAATTCTTATATTTGGGGGTGTTTACACCCGTGTTTATTCGATCTGTAATCCCAACGGATCAAACTGCGTGCGATCCGGTCGCAGCCGCCACCCGCGTAAATCGACCGCGTGCGCGTCTTGTACTTGCGTGATCAAGTACGTGAAGTTCGGCAGCGCGTGATCGCGGTCATAGACCGACGGGATCGCCGGAGAATCGGGATGACTATGATAATACCCTACCAACGCCAGTCCGCGCGCGTCCGCCTGGTCTTCCAGCCGCATCCAGTCGGTTGGTGTCATCTGGTAGCGGTGATACTGCTCCGCTGCTTCAAACACATTCGTCACCTGCACGGTATCAACGATGGTCACATCGTCCGCATTGCGCGTGCCGAGCAGAAAACCGCCACCCTCATTCGGATACGTTGTTTGCAAATGCTCGAAAATGCGCGCTTGCAAGTTTTTCGACAAAATGACGGTCATAAAGCTCCTGAGTTAAAAGTTAAAAAAGATCGCAGCCGCTTTTTCTTTTAACTGTAGTCAATAAAAAAGCCGCTCCCATGACGGGAACGGCTCGTTTTTGCAATCCGAGTACGCGTCTTTTAACGCGCGTGCGCCATCCGTCGTAGGGGTTGACCTGCGTTCATACAACACATCAGACAGCAGCACATCGAAATGTGTACGTCGGTTGGTTGATGATGACGGATAACTGCGAAAATGTTCATAAATGAAAGGCTAACACGAGTGCGGGGGCGCTGTCAAGCATCGGCTTTACGCTCTCATCAAACCCAGTCGCATCAACCAGCGCTGCCAACGTCGGATCGTGGGCGCGCGCACCGTGACCGCACGGCTATCAACCAGCATCTTGCCGGGTCGGGTTGGGCTCATTTTATTGACCAGTGTTTTGTGCAGTGAAGCGGGCTGGGTGGGGGATTCAAAAAATCGATTGTCCCCGATGACCGTGTTGACCAGGAGTTGCACACCGCGCGCATACCGTCGCGGGTCTCGCAGATCGATCCGCTGCACCCCGGCATAGCCGAACGGCACCGACTCGCGGTCGCTGCCGCGTATGAGTACGGGAATCACGCGCACTTCGTGTTGTTCGGCATATTCGATTTCTTTTTGTACCCATTCGCTTGCGAGCGCATCTGGCGAACACAGCGCAATCATGGCGGTGCTATCGCGGATTGCATGGGCAATGGTGCGCCGCCAACTTGGTTCGCCGGGAGGCAAACCGGTCTCGTCGATCCACACACGCAATCCTTTGGAGCGCAAATCGAGGTAAATGCGGCGGACGAATTCATCATCTTTTTTGCTGTGGCTTAGAAATACGTCGTAAGTTGTCATGGTAGAATCGATAAAGTCGGCTGCATCTCTATAGTGTAGCCGATCAATCATGTATTGCGTGTGTAGGCTTTGTTATACCGATAGCAAAATTGTCCTACTGACGACGCTTACGCAATGGCTTTTCTTGCTCCACGTTCGCCTGTGGGCGCGGCGCAGGCAGTTGTGGATAACTGTGTGATGATGGGCGTATTTCTGGCAGATCATCCGGCATATCGGGGATGCTATGCCACGTCGCTTCGGTTTCGTCATCGGTATAGGACAGATCGGCGAAACCAGGGAGTTCGCTTTCCCAATCGTGCAGGTGATCCTGGATATCGTTCCATCGCGACTCGACGGGCTGAGTCCATTCATCCTGCTCGTTATGGAGCGCGCGAACCTGCTCGTTCAAATTTAAGAGCTGTTCCTGAACCTGTTGTTCTTTCTTGCTCAATACACGGTAATCATCTTGTAGTTTTTGGCGTCGCAGGGCGACAAAATCCAACTGCAAGCGCAGATCGTGTTCTTCCTGTGCGGCGTGTTCGAGTTTGTCCTGCAATAACTGACGTTGATGCGCTAACGCTTGCACCTGCAACCGAATCTCTTCCAATTTGCGGCGTTTTTTCTCGCGTTCGGCGTTGAGCTGACGTTCGCGTTCGATGCGTTCCAGGCGTGATGTGCGGCTTTCGATACCGATTTGCCGGCACAGTGTATCGATTAATTTGAGAATGCCGTCGTGGTAGTGCTTATCGTCGCGTATATCTGTCCATTGCGCGGTCGAAAAACCGAACGGAATCGCGTCTTGTGCTTCGCCCGATGCCAACAGCGGAAAAATGCGCTTACCGAGTTGTTTGGCATAATGAAGTTCTTCGCGCACCCATTCGCTTTTGCGTGCACCTGGTGAAAGAATCACGACCAAGCAATCTGAATTGACAATGGCTTCTTCGATAGCGCGATCCCATGCCAGCGTACCAGGTTCAAGATTGGTCTGGTCAATCCAGACCGTTAAACCTTCGGTGCGCAAATCATTGAACACGCGCCACATGACATCGGCGTCTTTACTGATATAGCTGAGAAATATATGATAGCGTGTCATGATGATCACCCAGTCGGTTGGGATTCCATAGAAAGCAAAATGATTCAAACTACAGTTGAGGTGATGAATACTAATATGTGAAATTATATTCTGATTCTTATCGAATTCGCAACCTTAGTTCGTAAAAAATGCCGAAATGTTTTGTGAAATATATATACGCCTAATGTGAAATAGAAAAAGACAGCATATCCAAAATTGAAGCAGCGGGACAGGACATGTCGAAAGACGAGAGAAGCGAGCTTGGCAGCAACACGGACATGCAGCCCGCGCTCGCGTTTAGCCAGGAGCCGTTCAAGATTGCGACCGGCGTTCTGCAAGGAATGAAAGACCCCTTCACACCGCTTTGGAAGATGACTTGCAGTCGAATGTTTATACGCTGGACACCCGTTCGCTGACAGTCACCCCAGTCACAAATGATGGTGCTTCCTATAATCCTCAATGGTCATCAGATGGAATGCAGCTTTCTTATATTTCGTACTTCGATGACACAATCACTACGTCTATTTATGACGTTACGGTCGGTCGCACTACAACCATTCTTCAAGATACTGGCGGTTATCCCTTATGGGTATAAAATAATCAGGGGCTTTTGTTCTCTACAAACGAGTTTGGTAGAACGACCTTTTTTACACTCGATGTCGATCATGACGTGCAGATCGAGTTATTTCGTGGTCGTTTTCTGGGTGCATACGATGTCTCGCAAGATCAGACAAGTTTCGCCTACATCAAGCCATTTAACGATCACAGCCTTTTATGTGTCTATCATTTGACCGATGCAAGTGAAAGTTGTGCAGCTTCACCCGCTTTTTCATCGACACAACCACAATGGTCAAATTAAACACCGAAAGATTTCATACGACTTTCGTGCGTCACCCCGCCGATGGATGAACGTTAACGTTATGATGTGGTAGAATGCGCGATATGAAAATGACACGCACGACCCTCATTTCGACCGCCCTGCTGCTCTATATGGGCGTCATTTTGCTCGCCTGTACGCTGAGCAGTGAACCCGCGCCGACCATTATCCCACGCGCGACCGACACGCCGCCGCCCACGATTGGCTACCAAACGCTCGCGCCAAACCAACTGCCAACGGCGGCGGTCACGGTCGCGGCACGCGTCGATGCGCGCCTCATCAACCTGATCAACCAGGTCGAGCAGGATCGACTGTTTTTGCATATCAGTACGCTGCAAAACTTCAGCACGCGCCATGTCAATTCACCCTTCAATCAGCCTAATTTTGGGATTGGCGCGGCATATAATTATATACGCGGACAATTCGAGTCGATTCGGCAGGCGTCACAGGGGACGTTCGTCGTCGCCAACGATCATGTCTTTCCGATTGAATGGGGCGGCGTGATCAGCGAAGGACGCAATATCGTCGGTGTCATTCCCGGCACAGAGACAGGTGCGGGGATCGTGCTGATCGGCGCGCACTACGACAGCGTGAGCATCGCCTTTGAGGATGGCAACGCTTATGCACCAGGCGCGAACGACAACGGCAGCGGTGTCGCCGCGATGATAGAAATGGCGCGCATTATGAGCCAGCGTCAGCATCGCGCGACGGTGATGTTCGTCGCGTTCAGCGCCGAAGAGATCGGTCGCTTGGGCAGCATCGAATTTGTCAATAATTATTTGATCAACAACAATATTCGCATCGATGCGATGCTCAATCTCGACATCATCGGCAGCAGTACGGGACCCGATGGGTCGATCAACGACCGCGAAATCCGCTTGTTCAGCGCCGGCGATGATACGCTGAGCGACCCAAGTAATTCGAGTTCGCGGCAGTTAGCGCGCGCGCTCCAGTTAATCGGACGACGGCACGCGCCCGATATGGCGATTTTGATGCAGCCGTCGGCAGACCGCGAAGGACGTTACAGCGATCATATGAGCTTTAGCGATGTCGGTTATCCCGCCGTGCGCTTTATCGAAATCAACGAGGACAGCAGTCGTCAGCACAATGACCGCGATACACTGGAAGATGTGCAAGCGCTGTATCTGACACGATCCACACAAACAGTACTCGCATGTGCGTCGGCGCTGGCAGATGGGATTCGTCCGCCAGCAAATGTGCAGCTCCGCGATGATGGCGACGGGCTGCGAACGTTGGTGTGGGAGCGCCGCGACGAGGCAGTAGGTTATCTGGTGGCGCTGCGTGGCGTCGGGCGGATGGAGTACAACGAAATTTTTGAAGTCTCGGAGCCGTTCGTACGTTGGGATGGGTTCGTGCCGTCGCGTTTTAGCGGGGTAGCAGTGGCGGCGATTGATTCCGACGGGTTGATGGGTCCGTTCTCGTTCGAGTATCAGATTTTGAATTAACGCAGAAAATAACAATCCGTTCGCTATGACTCGAATAACCGTTTGAGCGGCAGTTGAAAACCGGGCAGCACCGTGCCGCCATCCCACGCATCGTCTATCGTCAAGGTTTGATACGTCGTGGGGGTGTAAACCGACGCGCTTTTGCGTTTGGGATAAAACAACACCACCATTTGCGTTCCATATTTCAGGTAATCGTTCACTTTTTCGTCGATCTCATCGGCACTTTCACTTGGCGAGATCACTTCGATAGCGAGGTCGGGCGCAAAGTTAGCAAATCCATCTTGTAGTGGATCAGGCAGGCGGGCGGACGAGACAAACGCCAGATCGGGGGCGCGAACAATATCTTTACCGCCAAGGTTAGGGTTCTTATACAGGATAAACCCGGTTTCTGCGCCGAACATCATCCCTAAATCGTACTCATCCACAAAATCGCCGACAAAACGTCCTAACCGATTTGTGTAACCCCCATGAATTAATCCGGTTAGCGACATGACGATCAATCTTCCTTTGCTCAGTTCAAGGCGCATATCGGCATATTCGGGGCGCTGAGAAAGTTCCCAAAATTCGTCGGCGCTGTACACCGTGTCGCTGCTTGAATCGGGCGCGATCATGACCATGATCAAACTCCTGTCTTTGCTCAAAATATCATAACATGGAATGCCGTCCCTTCGGTTACGCGGCGGCGCGGTGTACGATGCAGCGCATAACGTCCAATCACGGAAAGCGTGGGCATGACCGACACGATTGAACCGATCCCCGCAGAAGAAGCGCGCATCTTACTCGAACGCGCGATCCGCGAGCGCTGCGGTGAAGTATGGCGCGAAGAAGAATCCGGTTGGGTATACGTGACCGGACACGATTACATGGCGCGGCTGATGCGCGGATGGAGTACAACGAAATTTTTGAAGTCTCAGAGTCGTCGCGTTTTAGCGGGCTGGTAGTGGCGGCGGTTTAGTATTAGATTTTGAATTAACGCAGAAAATAACAATCCGTTCGCTATGACTCGAATAACCGTTTGAGCGGCAGTTGAAAACCGGGCAGCACCGTGCTGCCATCCCACACATCGTCTATCGTCAAGGTTTGATACGTCGTGGGGGTGTACACGCCTGCCGACTGCGTATCAGGGTAAAACAAGACGACCATGCGCGTACCATACTGTAAATATTCGGCGACTTTCTCGTGAATTTCGGATGCACTTTCACTCGGTGAAATCACTTCGATGGCGAGATCGGGCGCGAATGGAATAAATTTTTTGGATAATTTTTTCGGCACATGCGCCGCCGCGATGAATCCAACATCCGGTACACGAACGATATCTTTGCCATCTGGATCAGGATTGTTATAAAGAATAAAGCCTGCTTCTCCAGTGGTTACACGTCCTAATTTGTTTTCCATCACAAAAACATTGACGAACGTGACCAGCAGTGCGGTAATATCTCCGTGTTCCCATCCGGTTGGCGACATGACGATCAATCTTCCTTTGCTCAGTTCAAGGCGCATATCGGCATATTCGGGGCGCTGAGAAAGTTCCCAAAATTCGTCGGCGCTGTACACCGTGTCGCTGCTTGAATCGGGCGCGATCATGTCCATGATCAAACTCCTGTCTTTGCTCAAAATATCATAACATGGAATGCCGTCCCTTCGGTTACGCGGCGGCGCGGTGTACAATGCAGCGCATAACGTCCAATTACGGAAAGCGTGGGCATGACCGACACGATTGAACCGATCCCCGCAGAAGAAGCGCGCATCTTACTCGAACGCGCGATCCGCGAGCGCTGCGGTGAAGCATGGCGCGAAGAAGAATCCGGTTGGATATACGTGACCGGACACGATTACATGGCGCGGCTGACGCGCAAGCGTATCAACGTGGATTTTTATGTCGATTTGTTGGGCGATGTGAGCGTCACCGAAAGCGTGATCAACCCGGCGCAAGAGACAGGGCGCATTCTGGTATGGATGCTGCTGCTGCTCTCATTGGGAATCGCGTATTTACTGGCGCGCGCAGCAGGATTGGTATAACGATGTTAATGACGAATGTACAAGAGACACTGCTGCGCCCGATGATGATCGACCATATTCTGGTCGAAAGTCCGCTCACACTCGCGCCGATGGCAGGACAAACGGGCTACGCGCTGCGTACACTGGCGCGCGATTTTGGCGACTGCGGTTTAGTGTGTACCGAACTGATCAGCAGTGACGCGCTGCATTGGCGCGGTGTGAAGGGCAACCACTTGATCGACTGGACGCCGGAAGAATCGCCGCTGGCGGTACAGTTATTCGGCAGCGACCCGGCGATCATGGCGGAGGCGGCGGCGATCATCGCGGATTTAGGCGCTAACATCATCGATATCAACATGGGGTGTTGGGTGCCAAAAGTCGCTAAACGTGGCGCGGGCGCAGCGCTGCTCAAAGATGTGGGCGCGGCGACGGCAGTTGTCGATGCGGTGATCAAGGCGGTCAATGTGCCGGTAACGGTCAAAATCCGCGCGGGCTGGGATCAGACCAACCCGACCTGTGTCGAGTTCGCGCGTGCGGCAGAACAATCAGGCGTTAAAGCGATCGCGGTACATGCGCGCTTCGCCACCCAGGGGTTCACCGGAACGGCTGACTGGTCGTGGATCAAGCGCGTCAAGGAAGTCGTGACCATCCCTGTGATCGGCAACGGCGATGTTGAAACCGCCGACGACGCGCGCCGTATGCTGACCGAGACAGGCTGTGATGGCGTCATGATCGGGCGGGCGGCGATGGGCAATCCATGGATTTTTCGCCAGATCGCGCATGAGTTACGCACGGGCGACACGATGCCGATTCCGGGACCTCGCGAACGTGCCGAAACCGCGCTCGAACAGGCACGGCGCACGCTCGGACGCACGCCACCAGGAAAACACAAAATCGCCATTTATGAACTGCGTGGTCAGTTATCACGTTATGTCAACGAAGTGCGCGGCGCAGCAGAAATACGCGCGCAAATCGTGCGTATGGAATCCGTTGCGGATTTGGAGGCGATACTTGCGCCCGTCTTACGCGGCGAATGCGAAGATTAACGACCAAAAACGCGAAGCATTTGATAGAGACACGGTTATGCCATGCCTCTATCAATGCTGGTGGTTGACCGCATCAGTCGCCCTCATTGTATGAATTCGTCGTTCAATATGCCAATCGCCAACGTCGTAACATCGCTGGTTTCAAAACTTTCGACCACGCCACACGGCGCGAACCACGCGGTCAGAAAAGCGACGCGCTGTTCGGGCGTACGGTCGAGCACGACAACATCGTCGGGCGTTTCGCCCAACAAAATCATCGCTACATGCGGATACCCCGCCGGATACACCATTTGATCACAGCGCAGTTGGAAATAAAGGTTGTCGTCTACAGGACCGGTGCGAATCGGCGTGGTTGGCAGTGCGCCGATATGCCGATACGCATATTCTCCGCCGATCAGGATCGCGTCGTCTGGCACAAAATCTGCCAGCCGTTGCAAAATCCAATCTTCCCGAAACGGCTCGATGTTGAAGCTCACCCCACGTCCAGTATTGACGGCGGCAACGGTAATTCCGCTGTAAACATAGAGCGCCACCACTACAATTTCGATCACGCGCGGAATTTTCAGCCGCCGCGACAGCATCAGCACCCATAAGATGAAGCCGATAAACGAGGGCATCAGGTAACGCGCCGCTTCGGGAAAGCTGTAGGGCATAAATGCGGTGATACCGAGATACACGACTGCGTAAATTATGGTGACGAGCGTGACCAGCCAAAATGCTGACGCCGCCGTGACAACGGGCGGGCGCTGTTTGCGTACGAACCAAAATCGGACGAGCAGCACAATCGGGAGCACGATGATAAGCACGCGCCCAATCACCATTATGCCGCCTTGACGCAGACCGACCATAGACAGCGCGGTACGCACGCCATGTGCGGATTGATGCGAGAGTACAACGATCGCGTTATTGATGTCATCGAGTTTGAACGTGCTGACAAGGCGGTGCATCCCCAACGGATTATCGTTGACGATACCGTTGTACAGGCTGAAAAGCCCGAATGGGATCACCGATGCGGCGACGATGACGATATGCCAATAAGGTGACGGACGCACGTGCTGACCGCGCAGGCTCCACGCCCACAGCAGCAGGTAGGCGCACAACGCCAGTGTGATCACGAACATCAAATTGCGGATAAGCGCGCCAGCCGCCAAAAGCACGAGCAAAATCAGCGCACGCCGCAGCGATGTGACCGGGACGCCGAACTGATAATCGAGCGCCAGGATACACACGCCCAACACGAGCGGGATGAACACGGTTTCGACCGCGCCGCGCGATGCGGGCGAGATCAGACCGTAGATAGAGATCAGGAATAACGCGGCGGCAATCGCATGAAAACGGCTGCCAAGCACGCGATATGCCAGCAACGCCATCAGCAGGGCGGTGGCGACCAAGCCGATGTAGCCCATAAAAATCAAGCCTTGACGTGGATCGCCACCCAACGAAACCAACGTGAGCAGCAGCGGATACAACGGCGGCCACCACGCAATCGTGTGCGATATTTCCGCGCTGTCATACGCGGCGCTCAACATGGTCAAGCCACGCCCTTGCTGGACACCGAGCGCATAACCGACAAAATGTGCCTCGTCGGGGGCGATGTTCGGTCCGTTTCGCATCGAAAGTGCGCCGATGAGCAGGGCGATGCTGACCAGGAAAATAGTGCCTATGACCAGATCGCGGCGGGTAAGGGGCATATGTTCTCCGGCAATTTGCAATGAATATCCAGAACATAGCTCAAACTTACGCTGATGAAAAGTTGTCAGTTGTAGGGTGTTTTTATTGTACTGCGTTTTGAATGCACGAGACATTTCTGCATTTACACTCAATCCGGCTGATACACCACGCGCCACACATTTCCATATACAAAATCCGCGACGATCAGCCACCCATCGGGCGACACCGTGACATCGATCGGGCGGATCAGCCCGGTCACGAATGGTTCGGGCGCGGGCGGCGGTTCGGGCGTCACGGTTGCCCACGGCGGCGGCGTCATACCGGCTTCGGGCTGACTGGCATCCGGCGGGATCGCGCGTGGATCGATGCGAACGACGCGCTGCCCACTTTCGACGCCGTTCCACAACGCGACGAATACGCTGCCGAACAAATTGGTCGGGTAGCCCGCGCCGAGATACACGGTGATGCCACGCGGCAGCGTATACGGCGGGAATGTCCATAAATCCGGCGCAATCGTGATGTTGCCCGGTGTGAACTCGCATTCTTCGCAGCCGCGTTCGCGCCAATACGGAAAACCATAAGTCTCACCCACCAGCGCGCGCAGCACGCGGTCGCCTTCCCCCGTGATTAAGCCGCTGTCGGTCGCGTATAGACCACCGCCCGCGTCGAACGCGACATCGTAGGGATTGCGGATTCCGCTTGCGACCACGTTGATCTCACCTGTGTGCGGTTGAATCCGCAGAATCGCTGCTTCGTTCGGCGTGAGTGTGACAAAGCGCGCGTTCGATCCTTGCGGCGGCTCCGTGTGGTCGGTCAGCGCGCCAACGCCCATATATAAATAGCCGTCCGCGCCGAACGTGATGCCGTTGGGCTGGTTATCGATCAACATGTAACAGCACGGTAGCGAGTCGATCACAAGGTCGGTTTGTCCGTCTGGCATCACCCGGTACAGCGCGCCGCCGCTCGTTTCGGTCAAGCGCGCGGTCACATATAAAATCGCTGTTCCCGGCTGAAACGCCAGACCGAGCGGCGAGACCAGTGTGGCGCTGATGCGCTCACTTGTACCGTCGGCGTTCATAGCGTAAACCGCGCCAGATCGTGTACCATTTTCCAGCACTGTCGCGTATAAACGTCCATCGTCGCCATACACAATTTGCATCGGCGCGCCGGGGAAACGTCCGACATGTTCGAGCAGATAACCTTGCGGCACTTGAATCCGCCGCAGCCAACCGTCGATGTCGTCTTCACATGGGAACTCACCGCACGACCAGCCGTCGCGCGCGCTCAATGCGGCGGGCGGATGGATATATTCGGGCGGCGCGCCGAAATTGAACGCGGGCGTTGGCGTTATCAGGCTTTGCGTCGGGATCGGCGCGGGCGTCAGCGTATACGTGGGGAGTGGGGTCAGCGTTGGCACGGCATCTTGCGCGGAAGCAGTCCTAAAAAACAAAAGATTCAACGCAAAGACGCAAAGGATGAAAGGCGCAAAGACGTTTGTACGAGCTTGGCTGTGCCATGCCCGCGCACGTCCGTTCAAATTGATTAATCGTCTCATGCAAATAATTGGCTGACCTGCAGACTAAATTCGGGGAGGATTGGCACGGCAGTGAGCGTATCTTTGGCGCCCAACCGCAAGATTTCCGCGTGTCCAGGTTGATATACGTAGATCAATTTGGGATCGGGGTCGATCACCCACACCAGCCGCACGCCGTCGTTGATATACAGGTCGGCTTTGCGAAAAACATCACGTAAATTGTCGTTTTCAGAGACGATCTCGACAACTAAATCGGGTATTAATGTGAAAGGACGGTCACGCCAACTCGAATCATCCCCTACATAAGCATTCCAGCGATGCTCTGCATAAAATGACACATCCGGCACGCGTGATCCGCGTACCCAATCGGGTGAATCGACCATCGCAAACGGAAATTCGACCATGACCTTACCAAGTCCGAGTGGTTCTGCACAGTCCCTCAGAAATTTTGCTAAAAGATTCGATAAATAGGCGTGACCGGGTTTTACTGGACTCAAAATAATGTTGACCTGTCCATCGATGTACTCGAATTTTTCATGCGGGATACGCAAAAAGTCCTCAAGCGGCATTCCCTCACGGATTTGATCGACCATGATCCACGTCCTCATCTGGGCGATGTTGGGGCAGGTGTGAATCCTGCTCCTACGCACGATTGTATCATGACGGATGACGCGGGCGGCGAGCAAGTGGTACGAAACGATAAGTCAGCGACCCACCGGGTCGCCTCTACACATCCCTGCGTCTTTCATCCTTTGCGTTTCTGCGTTGAATCTTTTTGCTTTTTGCCTCTACGCGAGTTCGACCGCCGCGTTCGCCAGCACGACAGCATCGCGCTCCGAGACGCGCACGCGCAAGACAATGCGCGTTGCGCTTTCGCGCCACATCTCGGTGATCAAGGTATCGCCGGGGAAAACATGTTTGACGAATCGGACTTTAATGCTGCTAAAGCGCGCTGGATCGTTCTCGCAAAAGGCTTTGAGGACTGCGCGTCCTGCATACCCGAACGACGCCAGACCATGCAGGATCGGCTTATCGAAGCCGCCGAACGCCGCCATCATCGGGTCGGCATGAAGCGGATTGATATCACCTGACAGCCGATAGATCAGCGCTTGCTTATCGCTCGTACGTTCCTCGATCACAGCGTCGGGGGCACGATCAGGCGGGTCATTGGCGTCGGACGCGGCGCCGCGTTCGCCACCCCACCCGCCGATTCCCCGAATGAACATGGCGCTCTCGTTATAGATAAGTTCAGTCCCGTTCTCATCGTAACACGGCGTGGCGGTGATGAGTACGGCGCCGCTGCCTTTATCGTAGACCGCCTTCACGCGCGGACGACACGTGATCGTCGCACTTTCGGTGAGCGGCGCTTTGAACGCCAGATATTGTTCGCCGTGCAGCAGCATCATCGGGTTGTAAGTAAGACCGGGCAGTTCACCTGTGAGCAAATGGTCGATCATTTTGCCGGGAAACAGGACGCCGAACGTGGGGAGCACGCGAAAGCCCGCGCCGCTGCGTTCATAGACGAAGCGGAGTTCGTCCTGATCGAGTGGGTCGGCGGGCGCACCGACGCCGAGCGCGTAAAGCGAGACATCACGCGGGGTATAGGTAAAGGTAATGGCGGGAAACTCGTAAGCGAGCAGTTGTTCGACATCGACGGTCATTATAGTAAGCCTTTCGGGATAAGGTTGGTTAATTGCCGGAATGACCATTTAATATCATAAAGTAACAAAAGCGTGATCAAAGTATAGCGCAAGACCCGGTACAGAAGTATGTGTGTGCGGAAACATGCGTTGATCGTTATAATGGGCTTTTGGGCAACCCAAAATTGGCTTGAGCATGAGTGGAGACACCCGCGTGAGTGTATTTGTATTCAAACACGGGCTGCCGATCTTGTTCGCGGCAGTATGCGTGATGATGACAGGCTGCGGCGGAAACGCCGCGCCGACCGAAGGCGCAGCACAAAACCTTGAGGTCGCGCCGACGAACGCGCCGATCGATACGTCGGCATTACCGACGGATGAAAATGGGCAAACGTTGGTGGCACGGGTCAACGGACAGGCGATTACCCTGGCAGAATATCAAGTGACGTTATCGCGCTTTGAACAGCAGTTATTGGTCGTCGCAGACGAAGCCTCGCTGCGCGCGGCGGTGCTAGGCACACTGGTCGAACAGGCGTTGATCGATCAACAGGCGGCGAGTGATGGCATCGCCATCACCGAGGACGAATTGACCGTCGAAGTTCAGACGTATGTCGATCAAGCAGGTGGCGCGCCCGGCTGGAACGAATGGCTGCGCGTCAACGGCTACAACGAGGCGGATTTCCGCGACTCGCTGCGCCAATCGATGACCGTCAATCGACTGCGTGACCGCGTAACCGCGCCTTTGAATGGCAATTTGCCACAGGTGCGCGCGCGGCATATTTTAGTGACGGACGAAGCCGAAGCGACGGCGATTATGCTGCAAATTCAGGGCGGAGCCGATTTCGCAACTGTGGCAGCGGCGTTCTCAATCGATATGACGACGAAAGACAACGGCGGCGATCTCGGCTGGTTCACACGAGAAGAACTGCTCGATGCGACGCTGGCGGATGCGGCATTCAGCCTGGAACCGGGCAACATTATCGGACCAATCCGCACATCGTTGGGATATCACATTTTGCAGACGCTCGAACGGGGCGAACGTCCGGTTGAAGAAGCCAAACGTCCGCAGTTGGCGCAATCGCTGTTCAATGCATGGCTGCAAACGCTGACGCAAGCGGCGGAGATCGAGTATTATTTGCAGGGTTGATCGATTAAAAAGTTTTACGCGCGAAAACGCGCGTTTCGTGTAAAGCGACGGGTAGGCATGGCTTGACTATGCCTGTACAGAGGATGCGAGAGACATGGGGCGAGGCGCAGCAGGATTCTATAATTTCTTGAGCTGGGTGTTTCTTATTCTGGGGATCGTGTGGGTTGCATTCGTGATCACGCGCTTCGCCGCGCCGCCACCGCCACCGACCGCCGTCGCGCTGGCGGTGCCAACACTGGCACAACTGCCGACGGAAACGCTGACCTTTACACCGTCGCAGACCTTTACGCCGACTATAACATTTACGCCAACCGAAACCTTCACCGTCACCATGACGCCGACGATCACTGAAACACCAGAGCCAAGCGTGACGCTGAGCGAGACGCCAACCCTGACAGTGACGCCAGAAGCAGCGACGGTGACGCCGCGCAATACGGCAGCGGGTTTCAGCGCGGGGACACTGCCGCCGAGTTTCACACCTTTCACCCCGACAACGCCGACGACTACACCGCGCCCACCGACCGTGACGCCCTTAACAGGGACACCGCCGCCCGCGACCAATACGCTGTTTCCATCGGTGACGCCATCCTTGGAAGCCAGTCAAACGGTGACGCCGACGACCACCAATGAACCGCCGACGCCGCTGCCGCCGCTGGGCGAAACGCCGTCACCGTTCCCGTTCACCCTGCGTGAGCCAGCTGTGCTGGTTTCAAACTTTGCGAATTCGGCAGGCTGTTTGTTTCAAGGCGTAGGCGGACAGGTTTTCGACGTGAACGACGCACCGCTGCTTGGCGTTCGCGTTCATGTGATCGGTCCGGGAATCGACGTGTATACCACGAGCGGCTCGAACACCTTATATGGGGCGAGCGGCTTTGAAGTCCCGATTGGGACGGGCGTCACGTTGAGCAGCTATATCGTCGAACTACAATCGCCACAAGGTACCGTCATCAGCGATCAAGTTCGGCTCGATTTCACCGCGCGCTGCGATCAAAATGTCGGCGTGGTCAATTTCAAGCAGACACGACCGTTTTAAGGACATTCGTGATGAGGAATGAGTAAAAACAGTAACGAGTGCTGAGTGCTGACTAAAACCGCTGCGATCTGCCGATACTGATTACTCAGTACTCATCACGCATCACGTGGAGTTTTAATGCCTGAACGAGACGATTCGGGGTTCGCGCCCCTGCCCGACGAGATTAAGCGTACCCCAAAAAGTGCCCCAGCCAAGCCGCGCGCCAGCAATGCACTGCGCAACGTGATTACGCTGGGGTTCATCATTGGTGCGATTGGGCTGATCGTCGTATACGCCACGGTGTGGAATAACCCATATTCGGCGTTCAATCCGTTTCCGCCAGATACGCCGTTCCCGGTCGTGGTCTCGGAGACGCCCAACGCCACCGCGACACGCACGCCATCGGCTCAAACGCTTACCCCTTCCCCCAGTCCGTCTCTATTGAGCGATGCGGGCGCGATCAACCCCTCCGCCAGTGCCTCGCCAATTGTGGAGAATGGAACGGATGCGACCGCCGAGGTGACATCAGAGATTGCACCGCCGACAATGACGTTTACGCCCATCAACCTGAATGAGCTTTTACCGCTTGGCACCCCAGGAACAGCGGTTGATCCGACCGTGCCGACCCTAAGCCCAACGCCCGGTTTTGCGTACAGCGGGCGGGTGGTGTTCATCACCAACCCCGATGGACGCGGCGGATGCGCGTGGTCGAGCATTTCTGGGACGGTCGTCGATTTTGCGGGGGAAGCCGTGCTTGGTTACGGCGTGCGTATCGTGGGTGACGGCATCGATACGATCTTAGCGACGGGCAGTGATCGTGGATCGGGCGCTGGCGGTTTTGAACAGCAGTTGGGAACACAAGCGACCATCGCGACCTACACCGTGCAGCTTCTTAACCCCGCTGGCATACCCGCCAGCGCGACGATCACGGTCGTCACGCGCGACGATTGCACGTCGAATATCGCGGCGGTGCGGTTTATCGGATTGACGCCGTAATCGATTGACGCGGGTGGGTCTGTGTCCCGCCCCTACGACCCCGTTTCAAAAACCGACGATTCTCCGGCGCTGTGAACAGATCGCAAAACCCGTTGTGTTATAATGCTCCACGTGTGTTTAACAAACAGCGAGTAAATTCCCAGATGAAACAAATGCAATGGATCATGCTCAGCTTGTGCGCGGCGCTTTTGACGCTGGCACTGCCAACGCTGGCGCAAGACGGTAACGCGCTGGGCGACCCCGGCATGGAAGGCGAATATACCAATCGCGGACGCGCCGATCTGAATGTTCCCGCCCCGTGGGGACTGACGATCATCGAACAACCGCGCACGGCGGATTGGATGAACCTACAGCCTGTCGCTTTCCCGCACAACGGACCCGGTCCCGACCCGCACAGCGGCACGAAGGCGCTCAACTTCAATCGTGGTTATGCGACATTCACGGTTGCGATATATCAGACTGTCGCCGTGACGCAGGGTGGCAATGTCACCGCGAGCGCATGGGCGCAGTTGAAAACGTGTGATGTGCCCGCTGATTCGGATAACTGTACATCGAACGGGGCAAGCGGCGGGCTTGTGCGCGTCGGCATCGACCCGAACGGTGGCAACAATGTCTTCGATGGCGACATCGTATGGTCAGCAAATGCCGCGCCGCATGGCGTATGGCAGCAAATGACCAGCACGGCGACCACCACTGGTACGAGCGCAACGATTTTCCTGTACGTCACGCAGACAGCGCCGACGCAAATCAACAATGTGTATTGGGATGATGCGTTCTTCGGTGGCGGCGGCGCGGGTGGCGCAGCCGCGCCCGCTGCCGGCGTCCCGGTCGTACCGCCGACGGCGATTCCGCCACAAGAAGTGCCGTTCGTGATTCCGCAAAACGCGCGCCCCGATGGCTCGGTGGTGCATATCGTAGGACCTGGCGATACGTTGGACAGCATCGCCGTCGCTTATGGGATGACGCGCGCCGATATTCTGGCGATCAACCCGGATATCCGCGACGCGGGTTACTTACTGCTCGGTCAAGAGATCATCATCACGGCGCCAGGCAGTTTGGGCGGCATTGGCAGTGAACCAAGCAGCGCGATTGTCGGTGAAACCGGCATAAGTGGTGCGGTGACGATTCAACCCGTCGCGCCACCCTCCACGCTGGCAGGGCGCGGTACCGGATCGCGCTTGTTCTATTACTTCAATCCACAGTTCGACCCGCAAAACGTCGGCGGTGCGATCAACGGCGTCGAAATCGCCAGCGCCGAGACCCCCGCGTCTTTTAGTTCCGCGCCCGCAGACGCGACCACGACCGCCAGCAATACTGTGGCGGTCGATTCTGCGGGCGCGGCAGTAACGACGACCGATGTTGAAGAAACCGAGGCTGTAGGGGCGGCAACCACGCTTACCCCCACCCCTAGCGCCTCACCGTTAACAGGGAGCGAGACGATAGAGGCAAGTTCGACGGATGCTGTAGCGGCGGAGCTTATTCCGCCCGCCGTGACCGATTTGGTCATCGAAGTTGCTCAGGCACAGACCGAACCGACACCAGAAAATCTGCGCGAACCGATCAGCGTGCCGGATGCGCCGCCCGCGCCTGTCAATTCGGTCGGGTCGGGTGATGTTGCGCCCACCTTCGATCCGTCATCGGCGGCGGCGACGCTGTGCGTGATGCTGTTCAACGATGTCAATTTGAACCGTATTCAAGAACTCGGCGAGGAAATGCTCGGCGGCGGCGTCATTATCATCGATGACGGCGTGAATAGTGCACGCGAATACCTCACCGATGGCAGCGAACCGCACTGCCTCGCCGACGTGGTAGCAGGCGATTATATCGCGCGTGCCAGCGCACCCGACGGTTATGGGTTGACGACTCCCACGCAGTTGGTGGTGCGTGCGCAGATTGGTGTCCCGGTCAACGTCATTTTTGGGGCGGCGGCGGGGGTGATTCCCGCACAAGCGCCCACTGCCGACGCCGTTATCGCGCAGCAGGTGGTCGATCAAACGCCGCAAAGCAACCCGGTCAGCGACAATCTCGGATTGATCGTGGTCGGGGCGGCGGGTGTGGTGCTGGTGATCGGCTTAGGCGCGACATTCTTGCTGCGTCGTCGCTAAGAGAAAATCTGGCGAATGCGCGCGCAACGATACTGTGCTGTAGGGACACGGCACGCCCTGTCTGCCAACGGGCGACTCGATGGGTCGCCCCTACAATACCTGTTTCGCGCCGCTATTCCACGCGGTCTATTTAAGGTTTTTATCAGAAAAGCGCCGTAAAACCCCTGCCTTCAGGCATGGGGATATAAAGCGTCGGTCTTGTGTTTTTTCTGCTGAAATAGCGTATAATAGGGGGAGATTGATGTGCGCGGTACGAGACGTAAAAATCCGACCTCGATCATAATCCCGTAATATCGCAATACCGTAGTTAACATCAAACACAGCGGGGCATCGCTATGCTACCGGAGCGACGATAAGACGAAGGTTCGCCTTCGCAGTCGCGCTGAGGGTAGAAGCCCCCGCCTTTAGGCGTGGGGAGTATGTCACGAAACGACTTTATTTGATCTTTTTGCTTTTGCTGCTGACAACACATGTCAGCGCGCAAGGCGACGGTGGACAATTTTGGCTGCGCGCGTTTGAAGACCGCGACGGCGATGCGATGCGTGACGCGGGCGAACCGTTGATCACACGCGGTATTTCGGTCGAACTCATCGACGGCGGCGGCATGGTCATCGCCAGCGCGCTGCTCGATCAATCGCCAAATTCGACGCAAGGCTTGGTCGGTTTTCAATATTTGCCGCCGGGACAATATACGATGGTTGCCATCAGCGCCGATTTGACGCCGACGACGCCGACACAGTTCACCGTGTTGATCGAATCCGGCGCGCTGCCGACAGTGGTCGAGTTCGGCGGTCAGCGCTTGAGCGCCGCCCCGCCAAGCGCGTTGGAGACAGCGGCACAGGTGGACGCCGGACGAAGCGAAATCGTGCGCGTGGCGGCGGCTGGGTTGGGCGCGCTGGTCACTATCGGCGCGATGACCGTACTGGGCTTGATCGTGTATGCAGGCATACTGCGTCCGCGTGCGATACGGGCGGCGAACCTGAGCATGATGCGCGCGTCACAAACGAGTACGCGCACGATGCGAGTCATCGAGCCGGAAATCGACATCGATCGGTTCAAGCCGAAGGCATAAACCTGATAACGCTTAAACCCAATAGAATCCCCTTTACGCCTTTGCATTGTATTTTTCGCGGTTGACTGCTCAGCCCTCACCCAAGGGCGGACGCATGAGATAGAATTGTGAGAAAATAAACAAGGGCGGAGAAAATCACGGGGAAATGAAAATGGAAGTAGCCCATGATTTGGTTCATCATTTTGGGGATTTACCAGAACCGAGGATGATTAACAAATGTCGGCACAAATTATTGGATATCGTCATGATCGCCATTTGTGCAGTGCTTGCTGGTGCGGATGGCTGGGAAGAAATAGCAGCCTTTGCGGAGGGGAAAGAAAAGTGGCTGAAAAAGTGGTTAGAGTTGAAGAATGGCATTCCCTCGCACGACACTATTAAACGGGTGTTCGAGCATGTTGACGGACAAGCGTTTCAGGAGCGCTTTATAGCGTGGGTACAAGCTGTATTCGAGCTAACGAATGGACAAGTGGTAGCGATTGATGGCAAAACAGTGCGCAGGACATGCGACCAACAGGGTAAATCCACCTTGCATGTGGTCAGTGCTTGGGCAACTGCCAATCGATTAACGTTGGCGCAAGTGCAAGTAGCGGAAAAATCCAATGAAATTGCCGCCATTCCCGAATTGGTAACTACACAGCCATAGCCTAGCGCAAAAAAAGAAAATGTGGCATAAAAGAGAGATGAACGCCACTCGTGAAGCAGAACTCCTAGCCATTATCCGCGAACAGCGGCAGATTATCGAGCGCTTGAGCGCCGAGATCGCTGAACTGAAGGCGCAGCTCGCCAAGCACAGCGGCAACAGCAGCAAGCCGCCGAGCAGCGACGGGCTGAAAAAGCTCGCCCCCAAGCCAGCGGGAAAAGGGCGAGCGAAAAAGCGGCGGACAACCGGGGCATAAAGGGGAAACACTGGAGGCGGTGGCAGCGCCAGACATGGTGCTGCTGCACAC
>Ga0209591_10001326_pt1 | contig 31080 bp, 24 predicted proteins | sample MAT01_FD_187207 | JGI IMG/M metagenome (GOLD analysis project Ga0209591, IMG submission 187207) | Freshwater microbial communities from Lake Fryxell liftoff mats and glacier meltwater in Antarctica - MAT-01 (SPAdes) (version 2) | ecosystem: Environmental > Aquatic > Freshwater > Ice > Liftoff... | reverse complement strand
GAATGTGCGACGCTTGACCTGAGCGAGGATCGAGGTAGGCACTATGAAATCACGATGGGTACTAGGGCCCGCCTCGCTTCTCGTCGCTCTGGTGGCAATTCTTGGCTGGAACAACCCCTGGTTTTGGCTTCAAGGCCGAGCCCACCGAGGGAAGAATGATCGTGAAGACGACGATCCTTGATTCCATTACATATCCAGACTTCGCTTTGCTTGAACTTGAAGTCAACTGGCTACGCAGTCGTATCGGGCCGGGGTACACACCGCCTGAAAGCGCGAAGTAGCGGAGAGAGTCATTCTGCTTCGCTTGGCCCTTCAGCACGAGCAACCTTCCCTTGGCACGTGCTCGTAAGGATTCGATATCACTGAGAGCTGCCACCCCAGGATTCGAGGTGTTGTTCGACGGGACGACAATCGCTTCCGTCGAGGATGCGGACGCTGAGGCGGGCCTTGTCGAGCTCGCCGCGAGACTCCCGATCGGCGCTACGCCACGAGTCGCGATCGTCAGCAACTCTGGAGATGCTGAATGACCGCCGGCGGATTTCAAGAGCGCCGCAGCTGGCCCAGCGCCGCCATCACCGAGGGCTCCGGCAAATCCACGTCGCGTTCGACCGCGCCTGGGCCGAACGGTACGACATAAAGAGGGTGTCCGGCGCGCGCCTTCTTGTCGCGGGCCATCGCCCAAAGCAGAGCGTCGGGGTGCAACTCGATCCCGTAGCCCTGGCGCAGCGCGTCCAGGCTCGCCGGCACGTCCAGTTCGCGCGCCAGGGAGCGCAGCGACTCGACGAATCCTGCCTCGACCGCCAGACCCGCGGCGCGACCCGACTCCGCGGCCAGAACCACGCCGACCGCGACCGCGACGCCGTGCGGGATGCGACCGTAGCCCGCCGCGTGCTCGATCGCGTGCGCGAACGTGTGACCCAGGTTGAGGAGCTTCCGCTCGCCCTGCTCGAACGGGTCGCGCGCCACGATGCGCGCTTTCACGCGCACGCAGGCCTCGGCGACTTCGGCCAGCGCCTCGGGTTCGCGGCGCGCGATGTCCGGAGCGAGCTCGCCGAGGCGCGCGAAGAGCGGTCCGTCGATCACGGCCGTCTTGATCACCTCGCCCAGACCCGAGCGGTATTCGTCGTCGGGGAGCGTCGCCAGGAAGCGCGTGTCCGCGTAGACCTCGGCCGGCTGGTGGAAGATCCCCGCGAGGTTCTTCCCGCTCGCGAGGTTCACGGCCGTCTTGCCGCCGACCGACGAATCGACCATCGCAAGCAAGGTCGTCGGCGCCTGGACGAACGGAATTCCTCGGTGAAACAGGCCCGCGGCTAGTCCGCCCAGATCGCCCACGACGCCGCCGCCGAACGCGACGAGCCCCGAACTGCGGTCGCAGCCGGCCGCGACCATCGCGTCGAGAACGCGCTCGAGCATCGCGAAGCTCTTCGAGTCCTCGCCCGGTGCGACCGCGTGCACGAACGCACTCGGCCAACCGCGCGCGATGTCGCCGAAGAGGCGCTCCACGTTCGCGTCGGTCAGGACGAACGTGCGCGACCAGCCCTCCGCGCGGCGCGCGACTTCGCCGACGAGACCCGCGCCGACGTGCACGGAGTACGGCGGATCGACCTGGACGGCGACGATGCGCCGTTGCGGAGCGCTCGTGCTCACGCGTAGGAGGCGTTCCCGCCGGACCAGCTCGAGCGCTCCGAGAGAGCACGCTGTGTCGCCGCGATCGACGCGGCGCCGACGAGGCCTTGGAACAGGCGGTCCTGGACGGAGCCCTCGGCGGCGAGCTCGGGATGCCACTGCACGCCGATCGCGTACGGGTGTCCGTCGCGCTCGATCGCCTCGACGAGGCCTTCGTCGTCGCGCGCCGTGATCCGCCACGGCACGGCGACGGAGGCCAGCGCCTGGTGGTGCCGCGAGACGACGTCGACGCGCACTTCGCGCAGGATTCGAGCCAATTTCGAGCCCTCGAGCACGCTCACGGCGTGCACGACGCCGCCGCGGTGCTCTTGACGACCGGACCATTCCTCGGGGATGTGCTGGAGGATGCGACCGCCCTCGGCGAGGCCGAGCAACTGCATGCCGTAACAGATCCCGAGCACCGGCACGCCGCCGCGGACGACCGCGCGGGCGAGCAGGAAATCGAAGTCCTGCTTCGCGGCCGGCGTCAGCGTCGCGCTCGCGTGCACGGGGCCGAGCCCGAGGCGCGCCGTGTCGAAATCGTCGCCGCCCGACAGGACGACGCCGTCGACGCGCTCGACGAGGCGCTCGACGTCGCCCGGCCCGCCGCAGGGCGGGATCGCGACCGGGATGCCGCCGGCCTTCAAGACCGCGTCGGCGTAGCGCGTCGCGAGCTCGAGCCTCGGCTTCTCGCCGGTCGCGAGGAGTCCATTGATGGCGATCAGGGGTCGCATGGAAGTCGTCTTCGTCGGAGGCGAGCGTGGAGCGCGTGTTCGGGCACTCGCCGCTGCCCGGTGTCGCGGCGCGTGCTCTGGTGCCGAGGACCAGGCGGTGAAGGTAGCGGACGCCGGAGCGCCCTGCGCGGGGTGCTCCGGAGCCGGGGATGAGGTCCGGCGCGCCGGCCGGCACGAAGAGCGAACTCCCGCGTGGCCATTTTCCCGGTAACACTCGGAGCATCCCCGGCGGAGACCGGTGATCGCTCGCGCCACCCGCATCCGGACACCGACCATGACACGCCTCCAGCGCCTCCTTTCGCTCACCGCGGCCCTACTCCTGGCCGTGCCCGTCGCGGCCCAGGGCGTCGACACGACGCCGCCGACGTTCCTGACCCAGCCGATCGTGTCCCTGAACACGAATCCAGCCGCGCCGCTGACCGGCCGCGTCCAGATCACGAGCAACGAGCCCGTCATCGTCGAGATCGGCGTCCGCGAAGCGACGCGCGGGTTCCGGTTCCTGGCGACGCGCACGTACTCGACGACCCAGGACCTGCCGCTGGTCGGCTTCCGGCCGGACCGGCCGCACCGGATCACGGTCTCGATCCGAGACGCAGCGGGCAACCGCACGGTCTGGCCGTTCGGGTTCGTGCTCACGACGCCCGCGCTGCCGTCGAACTTCCCGCCGCTGAACGTGACGACGAGCTCGCCCGGGCTGATGGAGTTCGGCGTCACGCTCACGGCGATGCGCTGGCAGAGCCCGACCATTCCAGGTGTCGGCACGTACTGCGTGTTCCTCGACGCATCCGGACAAGTCGTGTGGCTCTACGAGACGGCGATCGGCCTGCGCGATGCGCTGCGGTTGCGCAACGGGAACCTGCTCATCCACGCGAACAACAGGCTGGCGCAAGAGGTCGACCTGTTCGGCAACATCGTGAACCAGTGGTGGGCCGCGCGCCTCGGCCTGACTGGTGCGCCGGCGGGCGCGATCCCGGTCGACTGCGACAGCTTCCACCACGAGATGCAGGAGCTTTCGGTGGCCGAGAACGAGAACTTTCTGGTGCTCTCGACCGAGATGCGCATCTACCCGAACTATCCGACGAGCGAGACGGACCCGACGCAGACCGCGCCGTTCGGCAACGTGATCGGCGACGTCATCGTCGAGTTCCAAAAGGACGGTACGCTGGTGCGCGAGTTCAAGGTGCTCGACGTCCTCGACCCGTACCGCCTGTGCTATGGCTCGCTGGCTGGCATCTACAACCCGCTCTACGGCGGCGTCGTGACCCTCGACTGGTCGCACGGGAATGCCGCCTTCCTCGACGAAAATGACAGTTCCTGGGTCATGTCGCTGCGCCACCAGGACGCGGTGGTCAAGGTGCGCCGCTCCGACCAGTCGATCGCCTGGATCCACGGTCCGCACGAGCGCTGGGTCGCACCGTGGACGCAGCACCTCCTGACTCCGGTCGGCTTCCCCTTCGAGTGGAACTTCCACCAGCACTCGCCGGAGCTCGACGCGGCCGGGAACCTCACGATGTTCGACAACGGCAACTATCGCGCGATCCCGCCGACGCCGGCCGCGCCCGCGGACCAGTGGTACAGCCGCGCGGTCGGCTACCAAGTCGACCCGGTCGCGATGACGACGACGCAGATCTGGGATTGGCGCGAGGCCACGCCCTTCTTCTCTGGCCAGTTCGGTGACGTGGACCCGCTGCCTGTCACGGGCAACTACCTGGTCACCGACGGCGCGAAGCCGGTGACGGGCTTGAACAAGACGTACTCGCGCATCGTCGAAGTGCGCGCGGCCTCGCCCGGCCAGCAGGTGGTGTACGAGGTCATCATCAACGACCCGACGGGCCCGGCGCCGAGCCCCTACAACTGGTCTCTGTACCGGGCGGAGCGGTACAGCTCGATCTACCCGCACTGATCGCGCGGATCGCGATCGATGTAACGGGTCGCGCGGATCGCGACCGATCAAACGGATCGCGCGTATCGCGATCGATCAAACGGATCGCGCGGATTGCGATCGAAATAACGGATCGCGCGGATCGCGACCGAACGAGCGACGGAGCCGGCGCGAAACGGCTCCGTCTTCCTTTGTTCAGCGCCGATCAGGTGAGGAAGCGGAACACCCACGGGTAGCGGTGGCGCTCGCCACTGACGGCCGAGATCGCGGCGAGGATGCACAGCACGGCGCCGAGGACGTAGACGAACGGGACGAGCGGGCTGACGAAGCACGTGAGGCCGAGCAGCCCGATCGCGAGCCAGAACGTGAGCTGCATGTTGAGCGCCTCGCGTCCCTGGTCCGCCATGAGCGGGTCGTGCGCGCGACGCCAGATCCACAGCACCGCGGTGGGGATGACGCCGAAGGGGAAGGGCGCGAGGAAAAGCAGGTGCGCGATCCCGATCCACCAGCGACCGCGCGGCTTCTGCGCCGGAACCGCTGCGCTGGGCGAGCTCGGCGGTGGTGGCGGCGTCGCGGAACCCGGAGTCGGTCCCGGGGGCGCCGACGAGCTCGCGGAGCTCGCCGTGCCGGCGCCGAACGTCGCCGCCGCTTCGGGGTTCGTGGGCTGTCCGCTCGGCGAGCTCGCACTCGCCTGCGCGTGGAAGTACGCGTGTGGCGCGACCGGCGGCGGGGGCGACGGCGCCACGTGCCCGCGCACGTCGAGCGCGGGTCCGTGAGCCAAACCCGGCGCGAGTCGGACGGGTTCGACGACCTGGGCCGGGATGCCCGCGCCGAACGGAGCGGTCGAGGGATCGTCGGGTCTTTTGGACGGAGTCGTGTCGTTCATGCTGCCTCTTGGTGTCGAGCGGCGCTCTTACGAAGGCCGACTCGCCGCATTTCGCTCGACCACGATCGAGTCACGCGTTCGACGAGGCCCGCGCCCCCCGGCGGCGAGTTCGCTCACGCGGGGCCGACACCACCCGCTGCGCCGGAGCGGAGCATCTCCAGATCGAGTGAGAGAATCCGCACGTCGTGCAGCGCGCCGAACTTCTCCATCACGCGGCGCAGCACGCCGACCGTCTCGAACCCGAGCGATTCGTGCAGGCGGATGCTGGCGCTGTTCGAGTCGAGCGGGCGCGCGATCACGAGCTTCACCGGCGTGTCGCGCCGTGTGCGCGCGAGCAGTTCCGTCATCAGCGCGCGGCCGAGTCCGCGGCCGTGGCGCGAGCGGTGGACGTAGACCGAGTTCTCGGCCGAGCGGCTGTAGGCCTGACGCGGCGACCAGGGCGACAGACCGGCCCAGCCCGCGATGAAACCGTCAGGTTCTGCTGCGACGACCAGCGGGTGCAGATCGGGCGTGTGCCGCACGAACCACGCTTCGCGCTCAGCGCTCGTGAAGGGGATCGTCTGCGCGGTCGCGGTCCCGTGCAGGACCTCGTGGTCGTAGATCGCGAAGATGCCCTCGATGTCAGCGCGCGTCGCGGTGCGGATGACGGCGTGCTCGGCGCGCTCCGTGAAACCGCGGTGGTCGTTCATCGGTCGCGGCCCGTCCTTCAGCGCGTCGCCAGCGCGGCGCCGATCAGCTTGTAGAGCAGGCGCGCGCCCACGATCGCGTCCCACGAGTCGTCCTCGTCGTCGGTCGCGCCGGGCGACACCTCGTTCACGTCGATGCCGACGACGCGCTTCTTCGACTTGGCGATCTCCTCGATCCACAACACCGCCTCGTGCCACGAAAGTCCGCCGGGAACGGGCGTTCCGGTGTTCGGGCACAGAGTCGGATCGAGCCCGTCGACGTCGAACGTGACGTAGATCTCCTTCGGTAGCTGAGCAATCGTCTTGCGCACGAGCTCGCGCAGGTTCGCGCCGTCGAGCTTCGCGCGCGCCCAATCGGCGTCGAAGAGCGCCGTGACGCGGCCCTTCGATTTCTGGATCAGCTCGAGCTCGCGCTCGCCGAAGTCGCGGATGCCGACGTGCACGACCTTCGCGACGCCGTCGAGGCGCGTGACGACGTTGTGCAGGATCGACGCATGCGACCAAGTGAAGCCCTCGTACGCCTCGCGCAGGTCGGCGTGCGCGTCGAAGTGCAGGACGCCCACGCCCGGATGGCGCTCGGCGACGGCCCAGATCGCGCCGAACGGCGTCGAGTGATCGCCGCCGAGCAGCGCCGGCAGCTTGCCGAGCGCGAGCACGCGATCGACTTCGCCGCGCACGATCTCGTTCACTTCGGCGCTGATCGCGTTGACTCGTCCGAGGTCCTTGGCGAGGCCCTTCCGGCCCTCGATGCGCCCGCCGACGGCGATGATGCGGTCGGCGCGTTCCGTGGCCTTCGCGTTGAGCCGCGCGATGCGCGGATCAGCCTCGATGTAGGCGATGCCCTTCTGCCAGAACCGGCCGAAGTGCACGTCGTACAGGTCGACCTGACGACTCGCGCGCAGCACGGCATCGGGTCCGCGCGCCGTGCCCTTGCGGTAGGACGTGGTCGCGTCGAACGGCACCGGGATCACATGGACGGCGGCGCGCTCGGCATCCGCGGGCAGTCCGAAGATGCCGCTGTCGTCGGTCGCGGCGGCGTCGGGATCGAAGGCGGGCGGAAGGTCTTTCTTGGGCATGGAAGGCGCTGGAGATAGCCCGGTCGGGGTTCGCGCACAACTTCTGGGCGCGTTCGGAGCGTGACTTCGCGCTCGCGACGGGGTTTTCTGCCAAGAGGTTCCCCAAGCTCGGCGTTCGAAGCCGCGGGAGACCTCCCACGCTCGCATGACCTCCGAAACTTCCGACGGCACCTTGCTCGAGGGTCACCGCCGCGGCGATCCGCGCGCGTTCCACGAGCTGGTCCGACGGCACGAGGATCCGCTGCTCCAGCACGCTCGCGCGTTGCTCGGCCGCCGATCCGGGTACGAGGACGCGGTCCAAGAGGCCTTCCTGCGACTGGCCCAGTCGCCGCCGACGCTCCCCGATGGGGTGCGCGGCGATCCCCGGGCGGAGCGCGCGCACCTCGGTGCGTGGCTGCACAAGGTGACGAGGAACCTCTGCATGGACACGTTGCGATCGGAGACACGCAGGCGGCATCGCGAGCAGAACGCGGCGCATCACGAGGGAAGGCACGACGAAGGGATGGCCGACGTCGACGAGCAGGACACGCGCGCGGCCGTGCGGCGCGAGCTCGAAAAGCTGCCCGACGACCAACGCGAAGTGCTCGTGCTGAGGCTCGTCGGCGATCGCTCCTACAAGGAGATCGCCGAGATCACGGGCAAGAAGATCGGCACGGTGGGCTGGTTGATCAGCGTCGGACTGCAGGAGCTTAGCGCGAAGCTCGGCCCGATCGTCGCGGTGGAAGGTGCAGGAAGTTCGGGGTCGGCGGCGTCTTCCGTCGTGGGAACGCATTCACGAGGAGGTTTGCGATGAACGGCAAGATCGAACAAGGGTTGCACGAGAAGTTGTGCGCGTACGTGCTGGGCGAGAGCGAAGGCGCGGAGCGCGCCGAGGTCGAGCGCGAGCTGTTGCGCTCGCCGGAATTGCGCGCGGAGCGCGAGCGACTCGAGGGCACGATCGGCGTGGTGCGCGACGCGATGCAGCCCGCGCAGACGCTGACGCCGGCCGCGAAGGCAGCGCTGGAGCGCGCGGTGCGCCCCGCGCCGATCGCGCAGTTCCCCTGGCTGCGGCTCGCGGCCGGGATCGGCGCGGTGGGGCTCGGGTGGTGGATCTTCGCGCAAGCTCCGACGCGGCAAGCGGACGTGATCGTCGAGGTGATCGATACCGAGACGAAGTCGGAGGAAGAGGCCGAGATCGATCTCGCGGTCGCGATGCTCGAGTCGCAGCTCCCTCCGAGCGCCTCCGCGCTGCGGCGCGACCAATTGCACGAGCTCGTGGAGCAGTACGAAGGCGACGCCGCGGCGAAGGTGGACCAGGCGACGCGACGGGCTGGCAAGCTCGAATCGCTCGGTTATGCGGGCGGCGGGATCGAGCTCGGCAAGTCGCTCGCTCCGTCCGCCCCGGCTTCGGCGGCGGGGTCCGAGATCGTGCAGCTGGAGAAGGAAGCGCCGGCAGTCGACGCGAAGAAGGGCGCCGACGCCGTCAGCACCGGACTCGTCGCCGTCGTTCCGGTGGAGGCGAAGGCTGCGGCGCCGGTCGAGATCGCGCAGGCGGATTCGGTGTCGCGCACCACGGATTCGAGCGGGCTGAACAGGGCGGTGGAGGTCGGGAGCACGTCGATCGGGCATGGCGCTCCGGACGCGAATCCGGCGCCGATGGGCGGCCGCAAGCTGGGGGGGGGACCTCGCAAGGGTCGCGCCGGCGGTCCGACCGTCGCGCGCGTGCAGCCGGCACTGGCGGCGCCCGCCGTCGCCAAGGACGCGCTGCCGCCGCCGAGCAGCTACCGCGGTTCCGGTGATCCCATCGCTGAGCGCGACGGCGGGACGCTCGCGAAGTCCACGGGTCCGTCCACGCTCGGCCCGTCGGGGACTTCGACCGGCGGTCCGGCCGGCCCTAGCGCCGGCACGGGCGTCCGCCTCTCCGCCACCAAGGCGACGAGCTCGGAACTCGCGAAACTCGGTTACGCGGCCGGCGACGACGAGGACGACGCGCGCCGGCGCCAAGCGCAGAGGGAGTGGGACTACCTGCCTCCCGCCGAGCAGGCGCGCCGGCTCGAACTCCGCTACGGCTCGATCATCGAGGGCTGCTTCCCGCGCCCGAACGAGCGGCCGCGCGACATGTTCTTCCGCTTTTGGGGCGACAACCCGTTCGAGGTCACTCTCCTCGACAAGCAGTCCACGTTCAGCGCGGACGTCGACACGGCCAGCTACGCGCTCGCACGGCGCTACTTGAACGAGGGCAAGGTGCCCGAGAAGGCGCAGGTCCGCACGGAGGAGTTCGTCAACTACTTCGCGTCCGACGTCGAGGCGCCGCGCAACGCGACGTTCTCGGTGCACAGCGACTTGACGCCGAGTCGATTCTCCGCGGACAGCGCGCGCCAGATGCTGCGCGTCGTCGTCCGCGCGAAGGATGTCGACAAGTCCGAACGCCAGCCGATGCACTTGACGTTCGTCGTGGACGTGTCGGGCTCGATGAAGGAAAACGACCGGCTCGAGACGGTCAAGCACGCGCTGCGCATGCTCGTCGCGCAACTCGACGGGCGGGACTCGATCGCGCTCGTCACGTTCAGCGACGACGCACGGATCGTGCTGCCCATGACGCCGGTCGTCGACCGCGCCGCGATCGAGGCAGTCATCGCACCGCTCGTGCCGCTGAACAGCACGAACTCGAACGCCGGCCTCCAGCTCGGGTATGCGCAGGCGCTCGAGGGCCTCGACCCGAACGCGGTGAACCGCGTCGTGTTCCTCTCGGACGGCGTCGCGAACGTCGGCGAGACGGACGCGACGAAGATCATCGAGGGCGTGCAGTCGATCCGTGCGAAGGGGATCTTCCTGAACACGATCGGCGTGGGCATGAACAACCACAACGACGTGCTGCTCGAGCAGCTCGCGGACAAGGGCGACGGCCTGTGCAACTACGTCGATTCGCCCAAGGAGATCCAGCGCGCTCTCGTCGACCGCTTCACCGGCGCGTTCCAGCCGATCGCGAAGGACGTGAAGATCCAGGTCGAGTTCGACCCGCGACAGGTGATGCGCTACCGACTGCTCGGGTACGAGAACCGGGCGATCGCCGACGCGGACTTCCGCAACGACGCGGTGGACGCGGGCGAGCTCGGCGCGGGCCACCAGGTCACCGCGCTGTACGAGATCGAGCCGACGGGTCGTGCCGGTGATAGTCCGATGGCGACGGTGCGCCTGCGCTGGAAGCCGATCCGCGCGGCGGGCGCAAGCGGCGTGCAGGAAGCGACCGAAGCGTCCTTCGATGTCTCCTCGAAGAGCTACCAGGCCTTCGAAACGTCGCCTCCCGGCCACCGCCGCGCGCTGATCGTGGGGCAGTTCGCCGAGATCCTGCGGCGCTCGACCCACGCGCGTGGCGAGAGCTTCGACGACTTGATCCAAGAAGCCAGCCGCCTCCAGGCGCAGACCCCGAACGACGAGGACTTCGCCGAGTTCACGACTCTGCTCCTGCGCGCCAAGGACTCGGTCCTGCGCACGATGCCGGCCTGCGACGAGCTGTGCCAGACGATCGACGCCTACCGGTCGAACACGTACCTCGGCGCGGTCTTCCACGAGACGGGCCGCGATGCGCAATCGCTGGCGGAGATCGAGAAGGCGCGGCTCGAGCTCGAGCAGCGTCTGCGCGAAGTCCTGCGGAGGCAGGCGGAGGGCTCGACGCAGAAGCTCGACGACCTCGGCGACACGCGCGGCAAGGTGAAGTAGCCGCAGCTCGCTCCGCGCGGTCCCCGCGTTCCGGCCTCGCGCCGGAGCACGGGGATCGCGCATTGGGCGGTCACGCTCGAACGCGGACGTCCTCGATTCTCGGTGCGCTGCGGAGAACGGCACCGTGAACGTTTCAGCCCGACGCCGCGGATCGGTAGGTTCTGGGACGTGGAGAAGCGCACGATCGCCGGACTCGCCGCCGCCGCGACGCTCGTCGTCGCCGCGATCGGTGCGCGCATGCTGCCCGCGCCGCGCGTGATCGTCGCGGAGGACGTCGTCGAGGAAGGACCGCGCATCGTCGAGCCGATGCAGTTCCTCGGGAAGGGCGCGGCGTTGCGCGCGCCCGAGTTGGACGAGTGGATCGCGGCGGAGCGCAAGCCGCGCTTCAAGGCGTTGCGCGATCTGGCGTTCCACGTCGCCGACTGCCCCGAGACCGTCGAATGGATCGACAGCGCGGAAGGCCAGCGCCTCGAGCGCCTGCTCGGCGAGCTCCGCGGTGGCACGCGCGAGGAAGCCTTCGCGTCGCTCGTCCTCGTGTTCCAGCTCGCGCGCGCGACCACGTGGAAGCCAGGATTCCTCTCGCAGGCGCGTGAAGCGAACGCCGAGCGCATGGCGAGCTTGCTCGCCGACTGGCTGCGCGCGCGCGGCGAGAGCGGCGCGAGGGATCCACTGCTGGCCGAGCCCGCGCGCGCAGCGATCCTCGTTTATGGGCGGCTGATGCGCACGGCGCAGCAGTCGCCGAGGATTGGTGAGAACGCGGGGTCCTACCAGCGCGGCCTGAAGACGATCGAAGAACTCGTCGGCATCGATTCAGGGAGGCGCACGGCGCTCGGCGAATCGCTGCAAGGGCGGCATCCGGAAGCGCTGCGCAAGCTGGTCGGCGACGCGGACCGCTTGCGCGGCTTCGACGACGAGGCGCGCACGCTGTTCCCCGACTTGAGCGGTGAGTGCGACGGATGAGCGCGCTCCCCGAACGCAGCGCAACCGGCGGCATCGTGCTCGGTGCGATCCTCATCGGCGTCGGCGGTCTGCTGCTCGGCCTGCAGGTCGACGCGAACGGTGCCTGGTGCGGGACGGGGCTTGCGCCGCTCGCGATCGGCGCGCTGCTCGCGCTGGGGGCCATCGCCGTACGCGTCGGCTCGAGCACCGGCCGCATGCCGCGCGACGACGTCGGCATCGCGGCCGTCGTCGCCGGATTCTTCGGCCTCACCTTCGCGATCGGCGGCGCTCTGGCGCCGGGTGGACCGTGGATGTTCTTCGAGGTGCTGCTGCTCGTCGCGGTCGTCACCTTGCGCAAGGCCGACGCGCGAACGGGGCGCTGGATCGCACCGTCGGCGCTCGGGCTGCTCGCCGTCTTCCTCTTGTTCCGACTGTGGATCAGCTACCAGGGCAGCCAACTGCGCTGGCAGGTGATGTCGGTCGACGTGCCGGTCGTGTCGTGGATCCCTTTCGACTTCCTCGATCCTGTGAAGCACGTCGCGTTGGGTTCGTTCACACCGCTCGAGATGGGTTTTCCGCCAGCGGGGCTCGATTTCGCGCTGTCGACGACGCTTTGGGCACTCGGTTTCGCCGCATGCGTCGCGGGCATGATGCTCGTGCAATCGAGCACGATCGAGCACGAGAACGACCGCATCCACGCGCTGATCCGCACGCTGCCGCCGTCGGTCGCGGACGTCGTGGAGCGCTTGCTGCCGGAAGATGAGTGGCGCGAGCTGGGCCTGCACGGTTTGCCCGAGCGCCGGCTCGCGCGCCGCATCGAGAGCGCGGTCGCCGAGCGCGTGCGTCGTCAGGACGCGCTGCGACGCGCGCTGGAACAATCGAAGATGCTCGGGAACAGTGCGGACGCGGACGGCTTCTCGGCCGACATCCGCCGCGCGCTGACCGGCGAAGATCCCAAGGACGGAGTGCGATGAAGAACTGGGTCGCGATCGGCGCGGTGTCGGCGGCGCTCGCCGTCGTGTGCGGCGCATTCGGCGCCCACGGCCTGAAAGGACGCGTTTCGGCCGAGGATCTGGCCATCTGGCAGACCGGCGTGCTCTACCACCTCGTGCACGCGCCGGCGCTCGTCTTGTACGGCCTCTACGCGCGCGCGGGCCGACAGCTCGTGGGCTGGTGTTTCCTGCTCGGCACCGTGATCTTCAGCGGAACTCTCTACGCGATGACACTCGGCGGTCCGCGCTGGCTGGGCGCGATCACGCCGATTGGCGGCGTGCTCTTGATCGCGGGCTGGCTCGCGTTCGCGTGGGAAGCGCGCGGGCGGACGGCGCCGCGTGCGTAGCGAGCTCGACGGAATCAGCGCACGCCGAGCTTCTCGCGAAACCACGCCGCCATCGCGGGATTCCCGTACGCCGTCGTCCACGCGTCGTGCTGTACACCGGGCAGCCGGTCGTAGGTCGGTTGCCCGCCGCGCGCACGCAGCGCTTCGACCACGACGTCGGTGAACGCGACCGGCACGGCCGGATCGAGGACGCCGTGCACGGTCCAGATCGGCTTCGCGTGCAGCACCTCGGCGAGGTCCGCGGCGGACGAGCGCGCCGACTCGATCGTCCAGTCGCGCGCGCGATCGAAGTCGCGCCAACCGCGCGCGGGCGCCGCCGGATAGCCGCAGATCGGCGCGAGCGCGACGAAGCGCTCCGCGTGCCGTCGCGCCAGCTCCCACGTCCCGTGCCCACCTTGCGACAAACCGGTGATGGCGATGCGGCGCGGATCGACGCCGTGCTGGCGCACCGCGCGGTCGACGAGCGCGAGCAGTGCGGCCTCGTGGTCTTCCCACTCGTCCTCGGGCGCCGGCTTCTGCGGGAAGAGCACCACGAACGGCCACCGATCCGGGTTCCCGAGGATCGCGGGCGCGAGTCCCACTGCGAGTTGTCGCGTACCGTCCAATCCGCACTCGCCCATCCCGTGCAGGAATAGCAGGCACGGATGCGATGCCGAGGCGTCGAAACCCGCCGGCCGATAGATCGACGAGCGCAGGGTTCCAGAACCGCTCGGCCCCGTCGCGTCGACGAACGTCGCAGCGCTCGCCGCGCGCGTGCTCGCGCTCGAGCGCAGGTGGCTCGACGCGACGCTCGTCGTGAACGAGTCGGCACCTTTCTGGTCCAGGAATCGTGCGGTCATCAGGTCCTCGTCACCTTCCGCTCTGCTCGGCGCCGCCGTTCCAGATTGCAGTCGTTCGCGCCGAAATCGTGATCGTCCCACGTGCAGTGAATCGGCGCGATCGCCTGCACGTCGGCGTGCTGGAAGAACACGGGCACCGTTCGAGCTGGCGCTCGAGCATTCGGGTTCGGCGGGAACGGACACGCCACGAGCGGCGAGCACGAAAGCGGCGACGAGGGCGATCGACATGCAGGGTCTCCGAAGGGCGGCGAATGCTCGCACGACAAGCTCCGCCGATGTGCGCACTTCGCGGCGAGCGGGCGGGCGGCTAGCCTCTCTCCGCCATGTCCGAGAAGAAGCCCGCCACCTACTGGGACTACATCCGCGTCGAGGACCTCCTCGGCCTGCAGACCGGGCTCGAGCACGACGAAGCGCAGCTCGGGAACGACGAGGTGCTCTTCATCACGGTGCACCAAGTCTTCGAGCTCTGGTTCAAGCTGATCCTGCGCGAGGTCCGCGCCGCGCGCGATCTCTTCCTGGCCGAGCGCGTGGCCGAACAGGAGCTGTCGGGCGCCGTGCGCAGCCTCAAGCGCACGAGCACCGTGCTGCGCGTCGCGAACATCCACTGGGACGTGATCGAGACGATGCCGACGCGCGAGTTCCTCGCGTTCCGCACGAAGCTCCTGCCAGCGAGCGGTTTTCAGAGCGCGCAGCTGCGGCAGATCGAGATCCTCATGGGCCTGCCCGAGGGCGAGCGCATTTCACTCGGGCCCGCGGGCGCGAGCGGATCGGGATACCAGGCCGCGTTGCGCGGACCCGGCGGTGCCGAGTCGCCGGCGCTCGAGCGCGTGCGCCGCGCGCTCGCGGACCTCCCGAGCCTGCGCGACGCGGTCGACGCGTGGCTGTGGCGCACGCCGATCGACGGCGTCGATGCCAATCATCCGCAGGCCGAGGCGCGCCTGAGCGCGTTCCTCGAGCGCTTCCTGGACGCGCACGCGAGCGAGATCGACTTGAACGCCGACCACGCGATGGCGATCGCGGAAGGCGAAACGGAGCGCACCGAACTGAAGCGGCGCTACGAGGGCGAGAAGGCCAGCGTGCGCGCGTTCTTCGCGCCGAGCGAATCCGAAGGCGGCGTGCGCCGACGACGCATCCGCGCGGCGATGCTCTTCATCGAGACGTACCGCGAGCTGCCGCTGCTCGCTTGGCCGCGTGAGCTGCTCGAAGCGCTCGTCGAGGTCGAGCAGCGCTTCGTGATCTTCCGCCAGCGCCACGCGCGCATGGTCGAGCGCATCATCGGCCGACGGACCGGGACCGGTGGTTCGAGCGGAGTCGACTACCTCGACGCGACGGCGCTGAAGTACCGCGTGTTCCGCGACCTGTGGGCGATCCGCACGCTGCAAGTGCGCCGCGCGGCCGCGCCCGAACTCGCGAACCCGGGCTTCTACGACTTCCGCAACGGCTGAGCGGCCGTGGCGCGGAGGTCAGGCGGATGCGCCCGCGAAGCGCGCGGCGAGCCGATCGTGCAAGGGCGGGAAGGCGGCTGACGCGGCACGTTCAACGCCGCGCGTCGTTCAAGGCCGCGCTCTTTCAACGCCGTTCGTCGTTCAACGCCGCGCGTCGTTCAAGGCCCAGTCGTACTCGATGTACTTCACTTCGGTCCCCGCCTTGACGAGCCACTCCTTGTCGTCGGGCCGGAAGCGCCCGATCCAGGCGGGCACGCTGCCGGATTCGCGCTGGAAGTCCTCGCCGTACCACTCGAACACCCGCGAGATCTCCATCCGCGAGTTCGCGCGGTCGAAGCGGTTGCGCGTCGTGTCTGCGAGCCACACCTGCGCCTGCTCGTCGAGCTGTGCATCGAGCTTCGCGGCGGTGAACGCTTCCGCGCGCAGTGGCGGGCAGCCCTTGGAGGCGCAGCTGACGGCGACGTGGACGCGCGCGTCGAGGAACAGGGGCCGGAGGAGCTTGTTCTCGATGTCGTTCAGGGTGAGCTTCTCCTTTCCGAGCTTCGGGTAGAGCCGGCCGAGCGGGACGAACTCGCGATCCCAGACCGACGCCTTCTCGTCGCCCAGGTCGCGGATGCTCTTCACCGGATACGCGTCGACCACGCGCTTCACCGTGTACGCGTTGTAGGCATTGGTCCAGAACGCGAACTGCTCCGGCTTCGAGAGCGCCTGCAGTTGCTCGGGTTTCACGCTCTCGAGCGCGGTGATGTAGGCGTCGAACTTCGCCCGATCCGTCTCGAGCGCGGCGTAGTCGAAGTCGCCGCTGCGCACGTGCGTCTTCAAAATCGCCGACCAGGGTGCGTGGATCGCATCGAAGGCCGAAGGCGCGGGTGCGGTCACACCGGCCGGTGTTTGCGCCGCGAACGGTGGTGCCGCGTGTTCCGCGGACGACGCCACGCAAGCGACCAACGGGAGGGAGAGGACGGTCAGGGCGAAGGGACGGAGCTTGATGTGCATGGGAATTCTGCGGAGGCTACGACGGCGTACCACCAGGGTGACCGACAAAGCAGGTCTCGTTCCAGACCGCTGGCGGTCCGTCGCGCCGCGAGGGCCGATTCGTGCTGGTCGCGTGCGTCGAACGCCTTGTACCTCGCGGCTCGGCGACTCGTCGACCTGCGGCGCGGCCTGACGGCCTATCCGCCCGTGATGAAAGTCCCTGCTGTAGCTGCGCGCGCCGAGTGGTTGCCTCGTCGCGCGCGTCGGGCTCGTCGCGCCGGACTCAGCGTCCGAGAAGGCCACCCTTCTCTCACGCGCTCCGAGCGCCGTGCCTCGCCCCGCGTTCTCTCCGAGGGCGCCTAGTCGAGGTGCCCGCGATCCGAGTCGCCCATCTCCATGCCGCCCGGGAAGTACTCGTTCCACCGTCGCGTGACGGTCGCGGCCGTGCGCTCGTCCGCATAGAGCTCGACCGGATACCAGGGCTTCATGCGCGCGTCGATAGCGATCGGCGGCGTGTAGCTCGGATGACCGCCGACGAGCTCGAGCTTCGCCGCATGGATGTCCGACGCGGGATCGAAGCGCGTGAACGTGGACCACAGGAAGTTCATCGAGCTGCGCACGTGGCGATCGGCGTCGTCCGACAGCACGACGAGCGGCCAGCCCGCGAACGCCGGGTCGCGCGCGATGCGCTGGGCGGCGCCCTTCTCGTCGGCGTACTTCGGCGCCTCGACGACGACGCACCCGGGGCAGAAGACGCGCACCTTGCTGACGCCCTGCGGCGGACTCCCGCTGAACTCGGTCGGCAGCTTGCGGATCGGCTCGCCGCAGCCGAGCAGGACGCCCTTGCTGCCCTGTTCGATCTTCGGGCCGGCGTAGTCGAGCGAGTCCATCGACAGGTTCGCGAAAACGAACAAATCCGTGCGGAAATCGGCCCGTTCCAGCAAATGCGGCAGGACGCGTCGGAAGTCGCGCAGATCCACGGCGATGTTCGTGAGCAAGAGGAACTTCGTCAGCGACAACTGGCCTTCGCCGAGGATGCGGAACGCGCTGCCCATCGCCTCGCGGCGGTAACGTTCGCGCACGACAGCGGCCGAGAGCGCGTGGTAGCCCGTCTCGCCGTAGCTCCAGAGATCCAGCACCGCCGGCATCACGACTGGGAAGAGCGGCGAGAGCAGCTCCTGCAGGAAGTCACCCAGGTAGAAGTCCTCCTGCCGCGGCTTGCCGACGACCGTCGCGGGCCAGATCGCGTCGCGGCGGTGCAGCAGCGTGTCGACCTGCATCCAGGGATAGTCGTGGATCTCGCTGTAGTAGCCGTAGTGATCGCCGAACGGGCCTTCGGGCCGGCGCGCGCCCGGCTGGATCGCGCCGACGAGCGCGAACTCGGCGTCGGCGACGATCGGGACGGGCGAGTACGAGGTCTCGGCCAGGCGCACGCGCTCACCGAGCATCAGGCTCGTCAGCAGCAGTTCGGGCACGTTTTCCGGCAGCGGCGCGATGGCCCCGAGGATCAAGGCCGGCGGACCGCCGACGTGAACGACGACGGGCAGCGGCTCGCAGCGGGCTTCGGCTTCGGCCAAGTGGAAGCCACCGCCCTTGCCGATCTGCATGTGCACGCCGACGGCGCGCTCGTCGTGGATCTGGATGCGGTACATCCCGAGGTTCGGACCGTGCGTCACGGGATGGCGCGTCGCGACGAGCGGCAGCGTCACGAAACGACCGCCGTCGCGCGGCCACGTCTTGAGCGCGGGCAGCTCGCCGAGCCGCGGCGGACTCTGCACGACCTCGCACACGGGTCCCGAACCGTCGCGCTTCATCCCGACCTTGGCCAGCGCGAGGAACAAGTCGCGCTCCTTCCACAGTTTCCCGATCGTCGGCGGGATCATCTCCTCGGGCAGTTTCGCCGCGCGGCGAATCACGTCGCCGGGTCGCGATCCGAACGCGAGCTCGACGCGGCGCGCGGATCCGAAGAGGTTCGTGACCAGCGGGAAGCGCGCGCCGCGCGGATGACGGAACAACACCGCCGGTCCGTTACCCGCGATGACGCGTCGGTGGACCTCGGCCACCTCGAGGTCGGGGTCGACATCTGCCTCCACCTCGACCAGCTCGCCCTCGCGACGCAGGACGTCCAAGAACGCGCGCAGGTCGCGCGGGGCGGGGAGGGGCTTCGTCATGGACACCGGAGTGTGGTGCCGGGGCGCTGGCGCTTCCAGCGCACGGATCTCGCAACTCCGTCTGGCTTCACGACAACTGGATCCGGGCCTCGACTCGAGACCGCATTCCTCGCTGTATCCAGATCGAGGTTCGGATGCGCTGCCTCCCTGCGCAGAACGTCTACTTCCCCGAGGACTTCCAGACCGGCTTCGGCCGATGGCCGATGATGACTTTTGGAACGCGCAGAACGAGTCCAAAGCGTGGACGCAGGAGGCCGTTGCGTTTCGGGCCCGTCGGATCCGACGAACTCGCGGCAGCAGCACCTTGCCGCTACCTCTACCCGGCGCGCTTCCGCATGACCTCGACGCTCAACGTGATGAACACGGTGCAGTTGACGTGGCGGCCGCTGTCGTCCGGTCGCTGCGCGCGAAACGACCAAGACGCGTCGCCACGAGGGGCGCGCAGCGCGGCTTCGATCACGTCGGCTACGTGTGCCGGCGCGCGTCCCGGAATGCGGCGAGGGGCGGCCGATCACCGGCCGCCCCTCGCCTCGACCGCGCGCGTCGCGCTCGGCCTACTTCGCCGGCTCGAGCAGCATCACGGCCGACGCATTGAACTCGTAGCCGTCCCGCGGGATCTCGATCTTCTTGCCGGCTTCTTCCGCGATGTGCTCGGCATCGGCCTCGCTGATCGTCTTGGGATAGAACGAGCCCTGGATGAGCACGCGCTTGCCGGTCCACTCGACGGGGAACATGTACTTGCCGCCGCAGCCCGACTCCCAGCGGACCATCGCGACCTTGCCCTCGTCCTCGACCTTCATCCAGCAGCCCTTCTTGATGCAGACGGCTTGCACCGTCGCTTCGACGAGCACCGTCTGGTCGAAGAACTTGGCCGGCTCGGCGTCGACGACGGAGAACCGGTGCGTCTTCTGCGGCTGAATCGCCTCACCGACGACCTGGCCCTGCGGCAGTTCGTGGGTCGTCTGGCAACCGGGGAAGACGAACGACAGGGCGACGGCGGCGAAGAGATGGACGATGCGCATGAGGTTGATCTCCGGACGAGGCGGTCGAGGCGTGATTTCGTTGAGAAGTCTAGGCGAGAGCGCGCCGCCTGACCACCGGTGGCGGGTCTCGGGGCGGAACCTGGACGGAATCACGGTGTTCCGGGAGCCTGTCCGATGAGGACCCCTTGGTCGGCCGCTCGCCGATCCACCCGTCCTCCGCTCGAGGAACATGATGACCCCCGCGATCTTGACGCTGTTTCTCTCGCTCTCGCCGGCCGCCGTCGGTCCAGAGGCCGTTCCGTGGAACGCGCAGAATGCCGAGCACTTGCTGAACCGCGCCGGTTTCGGCGCGCGCTCGGCCGAGATCGATGCCGCGGTCGCCGCGGGTCTCGACGCAACGATCGAGCGACTGCTCACGCCATCGATCGATTGGGAGATGCCGTCGTACGAGCGCATCGTCGAGCCGGCGAAGAAGGATCTCGAAGGCTTGTCGAAAGAGGAGCAGGACAAGCAGCGTCGCGTCGCGCGCGAAGCGGATCGCCGTCAGATGCTCGAGGCCACGGCCTGGTGGTTCCGCGAGATGGAGACGACCGACGCGCCACTGCAGGAGAAGATGGTCCTGTTCTGGCACGGACTCTTCACGACGTCGATCGAGGAGGCGAAGCGCAGTTTCCTGGTGCTGCAACAGCACGAGTTCCTGCGGCGCAACGCGCTCGGCAATTACGCGGACCTCTTGCGCGGCATCGCGCGCGATCCGGGCATGCTCGTCTACCTCGACAACAACGTGAACCGGAAGGGCGCGCCGAACGAGAACTTCGCGCGCGAGCTGATGGAGCTCTTCAGCCTCGGCGAGGGCAACTACACCGAGGAGGACGTCAAGGAAGCCGCGCGGGCGCTGACGGGGCGCGGCAGCAGCCGCGACGGCAACTACGAGTTCCGCTCGCGCCAGCACGACGCCGGAGAGAAGACGGTGCTGGGTGTGACGGGCAAGCTCGACGGCGACCAGCTCGTCGACATCCTGCTGAAGCAGGACGCGTGTCCGCGCTGGATCGCGCGACGGCTGATCACGTGGTTCGAGGGCGTCGAGCCCCAGTCCGCGCGCCTCGCCGAGTACGCGCGCGTCTTGCGCGCGGAGCGCTACGAAATCCGGCCGTTCCTGGAGAAGCTCTTCTCCGATCCGCGCTTCTACCGCGACGAGGTCGTCGGAGCGCGCGTGCTCGGCCCCGTCGAGTACATGGTCGGCACCGCGCGGCGCACGCAGATCGAAGTGCCGGCGGGCCTTCTCGGCGCGGGCGCGGCGCTGCTCGGCCAACGCGTCTTCTCGCCTCCGAGCGTGAAGGGTTGGGACGAAGGCTACGCGTGGATCACGACGTCGACTTTGATGCAGCGCGGCAACCTCGCGGGCCTGATGCTCGGCGTCGTGAAGGTCGCCGATGTGATGAGCATGGCCGATGTCGAGGCCGAGATGGCCGCCGAAGCGCAGAGCGCGATGCAGGACGAAGGTGGGATGCAATCCGATTCCACCGACGAGCCGGGCATGCGGCCGATGACCGGCGAGGCTGGGCCGGGCACGAAAACGGCCGCGAAACCCGCGGTCAAGCCCAAGACCGGCAAGGCCGGAGGCTACGCGATGGAGATCCTGCGGCGCATCGAAGGCAGCGGTTGGTACCCGATCGTGAACTTCCGCGTACGGCTCGAGCGAGCCGACGCGCGCACCGACGCGCAGATCGTGGATCGCATGCTCGACGACTTGCTCGCGATCCCGGCGCCGGCGGACACGCGCGAACGCATGCGCGCGTTCCTCGCGGGTGAACGCAAGGAGCGCAAGATCGCCGAGGGCCAGCTGCTCGAGACGGGCGGCGAGGCCGAACGCATCCTGCGCCGCATGGCGCACCTCATCCTGAGCCTCCCCGAAGCGCAGTTGGGCTGAGAGCCTGTGAAGAACTCCGAAGTACGAACCGTCCGGACGAACCCTGCACCATGAGCACACCGAATCACATCGACCGTCGCGCATTGCTCACGGCCGGCCTCGGCCTCGGCGGTTTCGTGCTGCTCGGCGGTCGCGGCGAAGCGCGCGTGCGCTCGTCCGGCCCGCTCTTCGGCGACGATGCGGCGCGCGCGGGCAAGGTGCTCGTCCTGGTGCAGCTCACCGGCGGCAACGACGGGCTCTCGATGGTCGTTCCGTACGGAGACGACGGCTACGGTCGCGCGCGCACTTCGACCCGCATCGCGGCGGACAGCGTGTTGAAGATCGACGAGTACCGCGGCCTGAACCCCGAGCTGAAGGGACTGAAGCGTCACTACGACGCCGGTCACATGGCGATCGTCGAAGGTTGCGGTTATCCCGACCCGATCCGCTCGCACTTCAAGTCGTACGAGGTGTGGCACACCGCGAGCGCGCGCGGCCGCTCGGCCGGCGAAGGCTGGATCAGCAAGCTCGCCGGCGTCGCGTGGGCCAAGGACGAGACGCCCGAGCTCGTCGTGCACGTCGGCGGCACGGCTCCGTACTCCGTCTACTCGCTCTCGCACCCGCCGGTGATCTTCCAGACGCCGCAGAGCTACCGCTGGATCAGCCCCGAGAGCGACGACCTCGCCGCGTACCGCAAGGCGGCCGAGGAGGATTCCGCGCGCCTCGTCGAAACGCGCAAGCAGAAATCGAAAGCGAAGAAGACCGGCTCGGAAGCCGCGATCGATCGATTGCGCGGCGTGCTGGCCGACGCGAACGATTCGTCGTCGCGGATCCGTCGCGCGGCGGTCGCGTATCAGCCGAACACGAAGTACCCCGCGGACGAGCTGGGCGAATCGCTCAAGGTCGTCGCGTCGCTGCTCGACGCCCGCGTCGGCTCGCGCGTCGTGTCGGTCGAGCTCGGCGGCTTCGACAGCCACAACAACCAGCGCGCGCAGCACGATGGGCGGATGAGAAGCCTCGACGCGGCGTTGACGGCGTTCCTCGACGACCTCGAGGCGCGTTCGGTGCGCGACGACGTGCTCGTGGTCGTCTTCAGCGAGTTCGGCCGCCGCGTGCAGGAGAACGGCTCGCGAGGGACCGACCACGGAACGGCCGGGCCCATGCTCGTGCTGGGCTCGAAGGTGAAGGGCGGCTTGTACGGCGAGCACCCGTCGCTGACGGAGCTCGACGAGGGCGATCTCGTCCACACGACCGACTTCCGCAGCGTCTACGCCACCGCGATCGAGCGCTGGTTCGGCGCGGATGCGGCGAAGGTCCTCGGGGCGAGGTACTCGACGTTGCCGATCGTCTGACGTGGTCGAGGCGGCGCGCGTAGCCCGGTCGCTGCCGCGCGCATCCTAGCAGCGCGTTGAACAAGTCGGGCCGCTCCGAGCAGCGCGCCGTCGAGCTGCTGCGTCGGCCTCGTCGCGCCGTCCCCAGCGGCCAAGGAGGCCGCTTCCGGAGTCGCGGCTTCGGCCTCCTTGCATCGCTCAAGCGCGCTGCTCGGAGCGGCCCGACTTGTTCAACGCGCTGCCAGAGCTGTCCCGATCCCGCAGGCCGGCACGCGCGTCGCGTGCATGCCACTCGCCCTCGCGCAGGGCTCGACCGAAATGTTCGTGGAGGTCGCTGCCCTGATCCGGTCCTGATCCGGTTCAGTGCCAGGCGACGGACAACCCGTTCGTCAGGTTGAACGTGCTGGCCGAGCAGAACGCCGCGGAGTTCCGGTACCAAACCTGATAGTGAGCCGTCGTCGGCGCGCCGATTCCGCCGGCGATCGAGAGAGGCGGGCTCCCGCCCGATGGCAGCGACGAACTGTTCGCGCTGTTCGCGCGCACACCGAGGCGCACGACGCTGCCCGCGGTGCAGCGCAGGCCGTCGCCGAAAATCGAACCTGCGCCGCCGTTCTGCTGTGACGTGCCTTGGAAGTACAGGGCCGACGAGTTCGGCATGCCGCTCGCGCTCAACACGAGCGTGTCGGCCGCGATGGACGCGCCGCCGAGCGCGGTCAATCGGCCCGCGAGCGCCAGCGAATTCGTGCAGCCCGCGTCTTCGCCGGGCGCGCTCGCGTTTCCGCACGGGCACGGCGTCGCGCTGCCATCGCCGAAACAGAAGACACTCGTCACCTGAGCGCGGAATCCCGCTACGGTCGCCGCGCTGTCGTTCAGCGCGCGCGCCGCCTCCGCCGCGAACGGGCTCGGGCTCGCGATGCCGAGCGGCTGTCCCTGCCACGACACCGCGGGGTTCGAGAAGTACGGCACGCGCACGCCGGGCGCGTAGGCCATGACCGTCCGCCAGGCGTTGTCGGGCGTGCGAAAGCCGTACGAGTACGTCGAGCTGCCCGGCGGGTACGGCTCGGCACGATCGAACACGTAGACGTCCGAGACGCCGTTCGTGTCGACGATCGCGACGGACGCGCGGCTCGCGAACGCGACGCGCAAACCGGTCGAGTCGATCGCCACGGGCGCGCCTTCGCCGCCGCCGCCGGGGATCTCGGCGCCGGAGCTCGAGAGGCTGACGCGCTCGGTCGCCGACTGCACGATGTCGCGCACGAACACGTCCACCGAGCCGTTGGTGTCGCCGGCGACGAGGTCGCTCGCGGCGCTCGTGAACGCGACGCGTCGGCCGTCGCTGGAGAAAGAAGGCCTGGAGCCCACGCTCGAGGGCCCGTTGCCCGGCGAGCCCAGCGTGCTCGCGCTGACGAGCAGCGCGACGCCGCTCACGCGGTCGCGTGCGAACAAGTCCGTTGCGCCATTGCCGTCGCCCGCGACCACATCGGCAGTCGCGCTCGCGAACGCGATCCAACGGCCGTCGGCGGAGATCGCCGTCAGCGGCTCGCACGGCCCGGCGATCTCCGCGCCGGCGGTCGAGAGGCTCGCGCGCGACGTCGTGCCGGCGGTGACGTCGCGCACGAAGACGTCGCGCGCGGCATTCGCGTCGTTGGCGACGAGATCGCTAGCGGTGCTCCAGAACGCCACGTAGCGACCGTCGTCCGAAACGCGCGCTCCGCCCGACGCGCCGAGAGCGGGCTGGCCGCCCGTGTTCGCGCTCACGAGCACGGTCGCCCCGGTCAAGCGATCCCAGCGGTAAACCTGCGTGTTCGTCGGGCTCGCGCCGAGGTTCGGCGCACGGGTCGTGAACACGATCCAGCGATCCGCACCCGAGGTCGAAGGCTCGAAGCAGTCCCCGTCCGCCTGCGCGCCGGCCGCGGGCAGGATGCGCGCCGTCGTCGCGCCCTGCACGTCGCGCACGTAGACGTCGATGGCCCCGTTCGTGTCACCCGTGACGAGGTTCGTGGCGCTGCTCGCGAAGGCGACGAAGGTTCCGTCGCCCGTGGACGGCGCGCCGACCGCGGGTCCGTCGGCCTGGATGCCCAGGCTCGAGACGCTGGCGCGCACCGTGGTCAGCACGCCGCGATCGCGCACGAAGACGTCCGCCAGGCCGTTCGTATCGCCGTTGACGAGCGTGCTCGCCGTGCTGACGAACGCGACGACCGAACCCGTGCGCGAGATCGAGGGCGCGCCCGAGGGGCCCGCGACTTGCGTGGACGTGCCGGCGACGCTGGCGCGCACGCACTTGTTGGTCGACGTGTCGCGATCGTGCGCGAGGCCCATGACGTGGCCCAGCTCGTGCGCGAGCGAGAGGTTCGCGGCCGCACAGTTGCGCGCCACGACGCAGAACGCGTACGGAGCGAAGCTCGCGCCCTGATTCGTCAGCGAGTTCGCGACGCCGCACGACTGGCCGGTCTCGATGATCAGCGCCACCGCGTCCGCGCCGCACGCGTCGCGCAGCGCGGGGATCTGATCGAGCCAGCCGTCGCTCGGGAACGTCATCCGCGCGAGATCGGTCACGATGCTCGCCGCCTCGGTGTAGGCGACCTCGTGCCGCGCGACGAGCCGCACGCGCTGGAGCACGCCGCTCTGCGCATAGGCCTGGTTCGTCTCGGCCAGCGCGAGGTCCACGAGCGCGTCCATCGCCGCGGTCCCGCCCTGCGTGGCGCGCGCGAGCGGCGTGTAGAGGACCATCACGTCGATCGTGGACGACGCCGCGAGCGCGCTGCTCTCGAACGGGACCGGCGCGACGGCGCGCGGGATCGGTTCGGGCTCGGCGCATGTCGCGAACCCAGCGGGATCGACGAGCTCGACGCGCGCGCCCGCGCCGAGGCGTCCGCGCACGACGCCGACTTCGGGTCCGGCGCGGACGGTGCCCGTCAGTTCGCCGTCGACGACGGCGAACGACGCGAAGCCCGCGGTCGGACGCTCGAGCACGCCGACCCACGTGAAGCCGTTCGCGGTGGACGCCGCCCTCGCGCGCAGCGCGAACATCGACGAGCCAGCGAACTCGATCCGGACGCGCTCGGTCTCGGGCGTGAGGTGCGACAAGCCGGTCGCGGACTGCGCGACCTGAATCGCACCGCGCGCCGGCATGGAACCGATGCTCGCGCACGCGATCACGGAACCGAGGAGTGCGTCGAGGAGTTGCATGTGCCGATCCGCCGCGCGCCATCGTACGGCGATCGGCCTGGAACGGCGGAAGCTCGTGCTGGCCGGACAGCCACCGCGAGGTTGCGGCGCCGGGGTGACGTCCGTGAGCGAACGCTCAGGCGGCGCGCAAGAGCGTGTGCAAGCGCAGGATTGCCGCGCGGTCCGCATCGAGCTCGAGCGTCGGGTACGCGGCGCCGAAGCTGGCCCAGCGGAACTCCGCGAAGCGCGGGTCGAGCCGCAACCGCGCCGGCGCCGTCGTGGCCTTGAACCCGTACGTCCACTCGATCACGTCCTCGTCGCCGAAGCACCAGCGCGCCGGCATGCCGAGATCGATCACGTCGGCCGGTTGCAGGATGCCGGTGTCGTCGAGGACTTCGCGCTCGATGGCGTTCTCGAGCTTCTCGCCGAAGCCGATCGTGCCCTGAACGGGGCCCCACAGGCCCTCGATGCCTTGGGCACTGCGCAAGAGCAGATAGTGGGGCTCGGGGCCCGCTTGCTGGAACACGAACACCTTGATCCGGTGGATCAGCTCGCTCATCGCTGTGACCTGGGGGTGGACTCCGCGATTTCCTAGACCCTATCTCGTCCTTCGGAACGAAACGGGGTTGGGCGGGAGGGAGATCCGCGTTCGTGGAGATCGGCCCGTTCAGCGAAAGCCGCTCCAGAGCGCCGCTCACGCGTGGAAATCGCGGGCCGCCGTCGTACGGTCGTGGGCATGTCGTCACCGCGCCTCGCCCGAGCTCTCGCCGCCCTGGAGGTTCTCGTGGACTGGGAGCGCCGGGATCGGCGCGGGATGCACGTCGGCCTCGCGCCCGTGGTCGACCTCATGGCGCGACTCGGGCACCCGCAACGGACCTTTCGCTCCGTTCACGTGACGGGCACGAAAGGCAAGGGCACGACGTCCGCGTTGGTCGCCGAGGCGCTCTGTCGAGCAGGGCTGCACACGGCTTTGTACACATCGCCGCATCTGGAGCGCGTGAACGAGCGCGTGCGCATCGACGGTCGCGACATCGACGACGAGCAGCTCGCCGTGGCGCTCGAGGACGCTCTGCGCGCGCGCGAGGCCGCGATCCTCGAGCGCACGCCGGCCGACGAGGCCACGTGGTTCGACGTGGTGACCGCAGCGGCATTTCTCTCGATTTCTCGGGCGAAATGCGCCTGGGCCGTCGTCGAGGTCGGCATCGGCGGTCGCCTGGACTCGACGAACGTGGTCGATGGCGAAGTGTGCGTCGTCACGAACGTCGATCTCGAGCACACGCAGGTCCTCGGATCGACGCGCGCCGCGATCGCGCGCGAGAAGGGCGGGATCATGAAGCGCGGATCCGTGCTCGTGACCGGCGTCCTGCGCGCCGGGCCCGCCGAGGACGACGAAGTCGCGGACGTGCTCGACGGCATGGCGGAGGCGCTCGGCGTTCGCGTGCTTCGCCCGGATCGACGCGCCGAACGCTTGATCGACCGCAACCTCGACCTGGCGCGGCTCGTGCTCGACGAACTCGGTCGACGCGGCGTCCGCGGATCCGACCAGGAACCGATTTCCGGTTCCGCGCTCGACGCCGACACGATCGCGGCCGCACAACTGCCCGGTCGGCAGGAGCTGCGCTGGGTCGGTGGCACGCCTGTCCTGCTCGACGGCGCGCACGTCGCCTCGAGCATCGCCGCCGTCCTGCGCGAGGCGGCCTTGGACCCGCGCCTCCCGCGACGCAAGCCGGTGGTCGTGCTCGCGTTGGGCCGGGACAAAGACGCGGCCGCGATCCTCAAGGCGCTGCGCGACGGGACCGATAGGCTTCTTTGCACTACGGCGGCCTCCGGGTCGCTGCGGGCAGTGGAAACCTTGGCCGAGGAATCGTCCCGCGCGGGAATCGACGCCGAAACAGCGGCGGACCCAGCGGACGCCCTCGCCAAGGGCCTCCAGCTCGCAGCGTACGCAGGGAGCTGGGTGCTGGTGACCGGCTCCTTCCATCTGGTGGGAGCGATACGCCCCCTGCTCGACGCCCCCTAGACCGCTCCCGGAACCGCGATGTTGACGATTGTCTCGGACCTGCTCTTGACGGACTCGTTCCTGATCAAGGGCAACATCGAGAACAAATACACGCGGCTCTCGCAGGTGCTCGACGAACACCGTCGGTACTTCGTGAAGGTGCGCGACGCGTCCTTGATCGACCTGAACTCGTGCGAGCGCATCAACACGCCGCTCCTCCACGTGAACGTGGACGAGATCCTGCTCGCGCACGAATTCTTGGATCAAGGTGGAGATCCGCAGCAGCGCGAGCTGGCGAAGAACCAATCGCTGCACCGCGTGCGCGTTTTCTACACGGGCAGCCTGAACGTCGAGCTGGGTGGCGAAGTGCGCCCGGGCTCGTACGAGGCCGACGATCGCTCGTCGCGCCGCTTCTTCACGATGAAGAACCCCGTGGTGCGCGGCTTCAACGACCGCGGCGACCAGGACCTCAAGCTGATCACGAAGCTGCCGTACGCGATCCTGAACAAGCTCAGGTTGTCGTACGTGTACGACTTCAACTAGGCGCGCGCGCGTACGCGCGGAGGCTTGCCGGAGCGCGCACAGGTAACGCGCGCGTCCTCGCGAGGGTGCCCCTGGTCGTGCCTCCCGTGGACCCTTGATCCGCCGCGGTGTCGACGCCTCGACGGACGACGTCAGGCCTCCTTCGCGCTGGACATTCCTCACGCCGCCCTCGTCCCACATCCGACGCTCGGCGACGCGCCCCTCCAGTTCCCGCCCATTCGCGCCGACGTTCTCCGCACAGCGCCACGGCCTGACCGGCTGGACCGCGAGCGGTCCAGAACACGATGATGGCCAGGCCGTGGCCCCTACCACCTCTCCGAGCGCGCCGTCCGCGCCGAAGCGCTCGCTCGAGCACTGGTTCCTCCTCGGCGGAACCCTCCTCGCCGCGCTCGCACTCGTGGTGCTCGGCCTGTGGATCACGCCCGATCCGCGCGGTTTCGGCACGCACGAGCAACTCGGCATGCCGCCCTGCCACTTCCTGGCCTGGACCGGCATCCCGTGTCCCGGCTGCGGCGTCACCACGTCCGTCTCGCTGGCCGTGCACGGCCAGTTCGCGGCGTCCTTTTGGAACCAGCCGTTCGGTCTCGTGACCGCCATGCTCGTGCCGATCGCGGCCGCGATCGCGCTCGTCCAGCACGCGCGCGGCCGCGACCTGGGCGAGACGCTGCGCGCAGTCCGCCCGGGCTGGTGGGCGATCGGCCTCTTCCTCGCCGCGTGCGGCGGCTGGGCCTGGAAGCTCGCCGCGATGCGAGCCTGACGAGCACGCGACCGCGCGATGCGAGCCTGACGAGCACGCGACCGCGGAGCACGCGACCGCGGAGCACGCGACCGCGGAGCACGCGACCGCCGTGCGCGGCCAACGGACGTGGCCGAACATCATCGTCCGCCGCACGAGCGCGCGCGGTGGATCGAGACGAGCGCGCCGCGAGCCCGCGTCAGGGATCCGAATCGGGCTCCACGTCCTCGACCATCTCGGGCGCCTTCTTCAACTCGTCGAGCATCTCGACGTAGCTCGCATAACGGCTGGCCGGGATCTCGCCGTTCTCGACCGCGTCGAACACGACGCAACCCGGCTCGTGGTCGTGCGTGCAGTCGGGGAACTGGCAGCGCAGCTGGTACCGGCGCAGCTCGGGGAAGCAGTCGCGCAAGCTCGCCGGCGGGATCCCATACGGCCGGAACACGCGGATGCCGGGCGTGTCGATGACCGTGCCGCCGAACGCCAGGAAGTGCATCAGCGAGAACGTCGTCGTGTGCTTCCCCTGATCCCAGAACTTGCTGATCTTGCCGACTTTCAGATTCAAACCCGGCTGCAGCGCATTCAGCAGGCTCGACTTGCCCGCGCCCGACGCGCCGTAGATCACCGACGTCTTGCCGGTGAACACTTCGCGCAACGCGTCGAGGCCCTCGGACTTCGCTGCGCTCGTGGGCAGCACGCGAATCGGGATGCGTTCGTACGTCCCACGAATCGCGGCGAGTTCCTCCGCGTCGGCGAGGTCCGTCTTGTTGAGCACGAGCACGACCGGAATGTGTTGCCACCAACACGTGGCGAGGATCCGGTCGGTGCGGTTGCTCGAGAACCCGGGCTTCGCGAGCGAGCCGACGATCACCATCTGATCGACGTTCGCGGCCAGCACTTGCTCGCGCCGGTCGTGCGAAGACGCGATGCGCGAGAGCTGGTTCTTGCGCGGCAGGACGCGCTCGAGGCTGGCCGGCGAGCTCGCGAGATCGACCTCGACGTCGTCACCGACAGCCACCGGGTTCTTCTGCTCCCTGCGCTCCGAGCCGTCGCCGTAGAGCGCGCCGCGCGGCGCGGCCTGGACCACTTTCTCGTCCACGAGTACGTGGCACACCTTGGCGTCCGTGCGCACGACGCGGCCCGTCTGAAGGGATGTCATCACCGAGCAGGGTAGCGACGCCCACCCCCTGGAGAGCGCCGTGCACGGCCCAATTCGCGCGAAAACAAGCCTGCGTGGGCCGGGATCGCTGCCAGAGACTAGAGTGCTGCGCATGTTGGAACAGAGCAGAGGTCCGCGATCCGCGGCCGGAAAACCCGCACGGCCGCATACGGGATCGAAGCACGGTCCGTCGGATCGCGAGCCGCGCGCCGCGGGAGCGGGATCGAACGAGCGGCGTCCCGCGCCGCCTGCGCCGCGCGCTCATGGAGCGCTGCCGCACGGATCGGCGCCGAGCAAGAGCGCGCCCTTCCGGCCCGCGCCGCACGCCGCAGCGCACCGTCCGGATGCTCGCGACCGCCACCTGCCGGCGCCCGATCGCCTTGATGCCGCTCCGCGCGCACCGGCGCGCGCGCCGCACGAGCGGGAGTCCGCGCACCGTGGCGAACGCGGTGCTCCTCCGCGCCCGGCGCACCGCCCGGCCGCGGATACGCACCGGCCGGTCGAACGGGACGAGCGCGCGTCGCGCCCGGCTCCGCGGGACTCTGTCGGGACTCCGCGCGAACCCGCGCACGAGACGGGGCGCCCTGCTCCGGCGTCCCGCGCTCCGGCTCACCCGCCGGCGCGCGCCGCCGCGCCGCGCGACGGGCGTGATCCGCGCTCCCTTCCGCGCCACGATCCCGCGCCGCGCCACGAAGCACCGTCGCATCGCGCAGGTCTCTCGCGTCGCGATGCGCCGGCCCGCAGCGATGCACCGGCGCGTAGCGATGCACCCGCGCGTAGCGAATCACCGGCGCGTAGCGAAGCTCAGCCGCGTCATGAAGCTGCGCCGCGTCATAAAGCTGCGCCGCGTCACGCCGCGCGAGCGGCCGACGAACGCGACGCGCGCCCCGCGCGCGCTCTCGCGCCGCTCCCCGAA
>Ga0209591_10001324_pt1 | contig 31147 bp, 44 predicted proteins | sample MAT01_FD_187207 | JGI IMG/M metagenome (GOLD analysis project Ga0209591, IMG submission 187207) | Freshwater microbial communities from Lake Fryxell liftoff mats and glacier meltwater in Antarctica - MAT-01 (SPAdes) (version 2) | ecosystem: Environmental > Aquatic > Freshwater > Ice > Liftoff... | reverse complement strand
GGTTTGGAGTTCGCGCCACTGTTCCGGTGCGATCGATTCATCAAATACCCAGTACGAGTGCATGGATTTATCGCCACTGTAAACAGTGAAAGTTGGTTCAACAAATCCTAAATTGCTCCACTTTTCAAATTGTTCTGCTAGAGGGATATCGTCCCATTCACAGAAGATGGCGCAACATTGTTTGATGTCCCCGTCGGTATGTCCGCCCCCGCTGCCGTTAACCACCACATGAACACCACGACCTTCTTCTTGGTATTTCTCGATCGCTGACCAGTTGAGTTGAGAAGCTTTGCGTCCTTTATCGGAATTCTTGCGGGGGTCGCTGCTGTGGTAGAAATATCTGAAATAAACATCATCACCTGGTTTGTATCCCAAATAATCCAAGTGCTTCTGTGCTAATTCGCGATCGATTTTGATGCTCATCTGTTTGATGCTCATGTATTTCGTTGGTAACTGGACTGTAGACAGTAATTAAACAACTAGCAAATAACTAAAATCCGCAGATAATGTGACGGGTTTTGCTATCAATACAAAATTGTAGTTTCAAAATTTAGCGATTCAAGGAATACAGCGGAATCGCATTCCTTAACTTTTTTGATCCACATTCTCCGCATTCCATCCCATGCAAAACCCGCAGATTTTGCTAAATCTTTGTCGTTGTAACTTACCTTAGCTTGGAGTTCAAGAATTGGTATTTGCGTAGGCGTAAGCCGGGGCGAAGCCATCGCTCTATACCTCGCTCAACCATTTCTTGTAGGTTTGGCGTTCGATTCAGACATTCAACCAAAAGCCGAACATCATCCCCAGCGCGGTGAGCGGTGCTGATTCCGATGCCCATCCACAGCGCCAGGTCAATCAGCTTGTATCCGCCATAGGCATTGATTCTGGTGTAGCCCCAGTCAAAGTCCTGCATCGCGCACAGCCATTTTTGTTTGCCGATGAGTGCATCAATTCGTGGTGCATCAAATTCGGCGTTAAATGCGACACAGTAATCTGATGCGATCGCCATTGTCTTGAATAGTGCTAACGACTGTTCTGAAAATTCTCTTGATGCTCTAGTCAGTTCTGCTGGGATGCAGTTAATTCCTTCTGCGTGGTTGGCAATGGTTATGGGTAACAGAGTTGATGTGGATGCGATAAAACCTGTGTTTTGTTTGTTTGCGCCTACTTGATACAGGGTACCGGCAATCTCACATATCTGGTCATTTTCACTAAGTCCTGTGGTTTCTGTGTCAATGATGAAAAGTTTCATTTGTCCACCCGCCTGTATAAATGTGGTATGCAATCTCTGATGATTTCTACTTGCCCATCGGCTGCCATTTTTTTAAGTAGCAAACTAATCCACGGCGTATCAACTGTGGCAAAGTCATTTGCTACTTCGTAAGCACTAATTGCTTTACGAGATAGTTTTGCTAAGATTTGCTGTTCAATTGGTTCGGCTTTCAAAGAAATGCCCTTTTTTCGCACTCTACGGGCTACTATTGCTGTTCGTTGCCAGTCCCAATTCAGGATTTTGGCTAACGGTTTAACCCAGTTTTTCCCAATGCCCTGATTCTTGAATTTGTTGAAGGCTTCGATTAACTGGGCTTCTTCTTCAAGTAAAAGTGAGTTGTAATTGACTCTTTTGTATTTGCCCACTTTGGGAGGAACAACATTCTGGGTAGGTGTTGCTTTCTGCTCAACTATTGGAGTAGGAGGTAAAAGTCGCGAAGCGTTGCGAGACACGAAGCAATCATGACAATCGGCACAAACTTTCCCGTCTATTAGTTGTCTGAATTTCTGGGTGCCGATGCGTGAACGGCATCCCAAACACCATCCTGTAATTTTTGATACTTTCGTTGGCATTTTCCTTGTTTTGTTGATTTTGCTGAATGTGAGATGGTTTTATGGAGCAAGGTAGGTGGTACTACCTTGATGTACTTTATTTGGAGAAAGTGTAAGGCTAGCTTGCTGTATATTGACAAGCTTGGCTTACATTGTCAAGTGTAAGATGAAAAAAAGAGTTGATTTTATGAACTTACTTAAGCGCAAAAAGTTTACACAACAACAATTTGCAAAGAAAGTTGAGTCTGCTTGGAGTAACATTTCAGGACGATCGCTTTCAAGGCAAGCCGTGAATGCTTGGATTAATGGGCGGGAAGTTCCAAAGTTTTCACCAGCAGAAATTTTGGTCGTTATAGAAATACTCGAATGCACTCTTGCCGAACTGGTGGTCGCCTTTGCAAATCAAGAACAAGAAAACTCAGAAGAGAAAAAATAGGTACTTGACAATGTAAAGGATACCTTGCATAATGTAAAAAATCCTAGCAAGAACACCTTACACTTACCCTAGCAGCCTCAATAACAACGATCTGCTAGGGCATTGGACAGCAAAACTCTGTTCAACAGTAAACCAAAACACACATTAGTCCTTTGTTTTTCTTATGGACACGCAATCTTTTTGTCAAAATTTGGAAGAAATAGATCCTTTAACACTGCCATCAGTTTTGTTAATCGATCGCGAACATCTAAACCTGCCTCGCAAACAAGGAATCTATTTCGTAATTGATTCGGAGAATGAGATCCACTATATAGGTGCTTCGTCTGATCTCCGACAACGTTTTGTGTCGATAGCAAACGTGAAACGCAAGTTCGCACATTTAAAAAATCCGAGAATTGCTTATTACCTGATGAGTGGTAATCGAGGTGGAGTTTTCAACAAAGAAGCAAAATTGATTGATTTTTACAGACCTTCGATGAACCTAAAAGTCTATCCAGGTTCGCATTATTCAACAGGCGAGTCATCCAAAAAGATGCTAAGTCTAAGTCGAAAATCTTGGTATGGACTAGAAACTCTTGCGGACGATATGGGATTTGATTCGATTGAGGATTTCTTAGAGCAAATTGGATCGTTCAACGTTGATAAGCGTTTTCTGAGTTTTCTGTTGCTTCCAATGTTAGAAGACATGGAGTTTTCTAATGTTAGTAATCGTTTTCTTTCTTTTTCGCTTCGCGCGATCGCCAATCATTTAGAAACCTTGTAAACAGGAGATGAAATCATGGCGAAATTACCAACAACATTTACGACGCTTGACTTACAAGGATTCGACATCGACAAGAATCAGACGGCAATCACCAGAGAGATGGTTGATGTTGCTTGCGCGGTGCTTCAGAAGAATAGATTAGGGATTGTAAGCCGATCGGTACAATCGGCGCTCAAGCATATCTACGGCATTGGCGGTAGCACTGATGTTATCTGCCAATTACTCAAAGAGTGGCGATCGGAAAACCTAGCGTCGCTCAAACAGGGACGCAGTGAGAAAGATTTAGCTTCAGTAATTCTTGAGGCAAGTAACGACGGTTTGCTTGAAGAGTCAGATATACCTGAAGAATATTTGGCAGTGATGCGTCAAATGGCGATCGCAGGTTTTCAGTTCGCTTACCAAAAAGCTGATACCAGTGTTTCGGGCGATCGAATGAAATGCTTGAGCCAAGAAAATAATGCGATGCAGCAGCAACTCAAGGATTTTCCTCTGTTGCTGACTGAGTTGAACTTCTACAAGTCTGAGTATGAGCGCCAACGCAACGAACTCAAGGAAGCTTACATGAATCTGAACAAACAACAGTTAGCAGATTCTGATCCTTTCAGGCAACAACTGGAAAACTTGGGTACAGAACGTAACGATTTACAGACTTTGCTATTGGTTGCCCAAGGAAGGTTAGCAGAACTGGCAGAGATGGAAGTGAAAGAGCGTGAACGGACTTTAGAGTTAGCTCGACTCAACGGTCAAGTTGAGCAAAAGCAGTCCGAGATTAGCGAATTGCACGGTGAGATTAAATCACTGCAAACGGTGGTTGGTGCTAAAAGTGCGATCGAATCACAATTGCTCACTTTGAAGACACAACTCAAGGAAGCCAACGAAACAATAACTCGTTTGCAATCTCAACAAAAGTCTACATCTGCTCTCGAAGTTGATGTGGATGTTGATTCGCTGCAAACAGCTAATGAGAGTTTGGCTGCTGAAATCAGTAATTTGCAGTCTCAGTTGCAGGAGTTTCAATCAGGCTCTGCCAAGAAAAGTAAAGCAGTAGCGAATAGCAAATAATTGTTTTGCTACTCAGGAGCAAAACATAAATCTTGCTTCTGAGTAGCGCTTTTAGTTTTGGGTGAAAAATGAATAGCATTAAGAAAGAATTGGAGTTAATGTTGACCGCGCGATACCCGCTGCTGTATGTGGTGAGTGCAGAGGAAGAAGTGGTGGAGGAAGCACTATTAGAGGTGGCACAGGTTCGGAAGTCACAGATTTATTTCTGGGATATTGCCCGTGGTTGGAGTGACCGGGAAGGTGCGGATAAAGGAAACCCGATGGCAGCCTTGGCTCGTGTTGGCAAAGCGTCCGGGGATGTGGGGAGTATTTTTGTGCTCAAAGATGTGGCAACTCTCATAGCGCCAGGAGCTAATGGGCAGATAGCAGCGGGACAGTTGCCTCTAGTCCGTGAAATCAAGAATCTGGCAAGGGAGATGGCGCGCGATGACTTACGCCCCGCTTCGCTACGCCGGTGCCTAGTATTGATGTCAGAACAGTTGCGACTACCGATCGAATTACGAGAAGAAACAACCATCCTAGATTTCAGTTTGCCGAGCATCGATGAGATATCTGAGTTGGTTTTACGATTGGTTGGCAAGAAACTGAAGTTACCAGATTTAGAGAAAGAGCAACTGCTGAAAGCCTGTCAGGGATTGACTCGGTGTCGCATCGCACGGGTGCTAGCAAAGTGTCTGGCACGTAGCGGAAAAGTGGATGAAAGTGCGATCGCTCTTGTCCTCGATGAGAAACGCCAAAACATCAGGGAGACAGGAATTCTCGAATTCATACCCGTGCAAACTGGGATGGAATCTGTGGGTGGTTTGGAGAATCTGAAGAAATGGGTGAGAGTGCGATCAAACTCATTTACCGATAAAGCCCGCGAGTATGGTTTGCCCGCTCCCAAAGGTTTGCTGTTGGCTGGGATTCAAGGAACCGGAAAATCTCTGAGTGCGAAGACCATCGCTGCTGAATGGCGGTTGCCGTTGCTGAGGTTGGATATCGGGAAATTATTCGGCGGTATCGTTGGCGAGTCAGAGTCGCGGATTAGACAGGTTATTGGGTTAGCAGAGGCGATATCTCCTTGTGTGCTTTTTGTTGATGAAGCAGAAAAAGGCTTTGGCAACATCACCAGTGGTAGCGACGGTGATTCAGGGACTTCCCGGCGGGTATTCGGCACATTATTAACCTGGATGCAAGAAAAAACGGCACCGGTATTCGTAGTAATGACCGCTAACAATGTTGAACTTTTGCCAGCGGAACTGTTACGCAAAGGAAGATTGGATGAGCTTTTCTGGCTAGGCTTGCCCACACAATTAGAGAGGGAACAGATTTTTAAAGTTCATTTGAGCCGATTACGAGCCCATCGCATCAAAGATTTTGACATTGAATCACTGGCTAAAAAAAGCAAAGACTTCTCCGGTGCTGAGATTGAGCAGGTAATCTACGAAGCTATGCAGCATGGGTTTAGTCGTGACGAAGAATTCACGATGCTTGATTTGTTGGATTCGATCGCGTCGTGTATTCCCTTAGCCAAGATTGCTCAACCACAAATTGATGCGTTGAAAAGTTGGGCTGTGCGATCGGGTGCTAAATCTGCCAGCATTGAAGAAGTTTTGCTAACAAAATCTGATGCTTCGCTTTTAGTTGTTGATAATGTTGATCAAAATTAATGCAAAAACTAACTGATTTATGCCAACCTCCGATCGTGGGCAAGAAGTACATAGTCAAGTGCATTGAAACTATCGGCTTTCAGTATGGCAAAAGTTATAACCTCCCCGTCATTGGGGATTTCCATACCGTAGGCGTAAGCCTGGGCGTAGCCATCGAGAAATTATTGGATTTCCCGACGAACATATCCATATAGACTGGCGATTTTTAAGTCGCTCTGGTCAGATTTTTCGGATCAAGAAACTAGAGCCGATTTAGTTTACACAAGGGTTATTTCTCGAAAATATGTGATAGGGGAAAAAGAGAAAGCTTTGCGTTGTAATCGAAATTTCCCAAAGTTTCCCTTGCAAATTCCAGAGCATCATATTTCTTGGTTTCCTGAACTTGAGAAAGCTTATTGCAAGATAAAAACTCAAATTGATGAATCTGACTGTCATAAAACCAAAGAGCGTTGCCCGCATCGGGGAATTAATTTGAGTTCGTAGCGAAGCGGGGCGTAAGCCATCGCTAGTGGCATTACTGGAATCAAAGTGTGTCCGGCGAATGGATTGCAATGGGATTCAGAAGGCAATCTAGTCCCACAGGTATTTGGCAAAAACAAGTAAATGCTTCGCTTTTAGTGGTGGATTGATTTGTTATTTGGTAGTAAGAGGAGTAAGACATGAAAATCGCACGAATGAAAGCCTTAATCGCAGGTGCAGAAGCAAGTCTTCGCACCGTTGCAGATGATAAAAACTTTCAAAAAATCTCAAGTGAAATTGATGTTGACCTAGAAGACATAATCCAAGGTTTGTACGATTTGTATGAGGCGATGGCTTCGCCCCGGCTTACAGGACAATAAAACCTATTCTGAGAAAGAAGTTAAGGTCACTGGGAACATCTAATTAAAGCGAATTTGTGGGTTGCTCCCACCGCTTCATCATGCAGAAATACGCAGTTTGTTTCATCTATTTTTCGATGGCTTACGCCCCGCTTTGCGGGGCGTAGCGCAACAGAAAATAGCCAAATCGTTTGGCTGACAGATTCTCCGCTAGCTTGGGTTTCCGAATTGGATGATGCAACAATTTGGGACGATCGAGGCTGAGCCGAATCTCAAATGGAAAAAGCAAGTCAATTAATTACTGGAGTTGAGAAGCAGTTTCTCAACGTAGTGACGATTAATTGGTACGAAGGATGTTGAGAAAAGATTGAAAATAAGTGAGACAATTAATCTGTTGTTTAGCTTGCAGCGGATAACATCATCTCCCCGGAAACGGGGATTTCTTCACTCTTCACTTCAAAAAGAAAGCTAATAACACGAGGAATTGATGAGTAAACTCGTGAAACCTCAGAAAAAATACAGTGTTGCGATTAAGTTTGTTAAGGAGGATGTTTGGATAGGTGTTTTCTGGAAAAAAAAACCAAGTAGATTAGACATTTATGTTTGTTTACTACCTTGTTTTCCTATCCATTGTGTCGCAATAACTTTAAAGAAAGTGTAGTCAAATGCTTCGCTTTTAGTGGTGGATTAATAATCAGGAGTATCAATCATGCAAAAATATGTGGTTTGTTTTGTTCATGGATCGAACGAAGCCAAGAAAAAAATAGTTTGGCTATCAAAATCACCCTTAGCATGGGTCTATGAAATAGACTATGCCTATGTTTTGGACGATGGCTTCGCCCCGGCTTACGCCTACGAGAAGAAGCAGAAAAATATGTCAATAACGCTCAGTCTATTGCTGGCGTTGACACAAAATTGCTTAACGTAGTATCGATTAGCTGGAGTATTTGAAAACTCAAAGAGCCTATCTGAAGCAATAGCAAGCAATGCTTCGCTTAGGATTTTGACCTTTCATCCAAAAACCAATGCTAATTAAGACAATTGCTGTAAGCTATGAACGCAAGTTCAACTTAGAAGACTTAACTCGGTAACACTAGGTTGCACACTGTGGGCGCAAATTGACCCAGCAGAAAATGAGGATGCGTGTCTCTTAATTCTCACAGATAAATGCCGAGAAGCGGTGCGAACAGAGTATAGAAAAGTCAAGAATGGCTCAGAGCCAGTCGAGATTTTCAGTGTCAATGATACTGACGAAACCAATTTAGCTCAAGCTGAAATGATTGCTAACGGCAACGTTTCAGTGAAATTCAGAGAACCATAAATTAGCGTATTAGCGGGTCGCTCCCGCTTCTTTTCATGAGACAACCAAACGACTTTTACCCAACAGAGAGTGCTGTTACTGAAGCACTTATCAAAACAGTCCCCTTGAGATCGATCGCAAAAAGTGTAATTGAACCCTGTGCCGGAAATGGTGCAATAACTGGAATCCTTCAAAAACAACGTATTGATGCTGTTTACAGCAATGACATCGATCCACAATGAGATGATTGTAATTGCTATGCAGATGCCACGAATCCCCAAATCTGGAAAGAATGGCAACAAGAAAATTCCATAAATTGGGTAGTCACAAACCCACCATTCAATCAAGCTCATTTAATTTTGCCTTTAGCTTACGAAGTAGCAACAGTTGGTGTAGCGTTTCTGTTGAGGTTGAGTTACCTGGAGCCAGCGGGTAACAGAGGTGAATGGTTACGATCGCACTCAGAGAATCTAAGCAATTTAATAATCTTTGGTCAACCACGACCAAGTTTCACAGGTAATGGTAAAACCGATTCATGTACTGTTGCATGGATGGTTTGGAGGAAAAATCATCGTTCTGGTACGAAAGTTGATTTTGTGTTTGATTGGAAAAAATAGCATCCTTCAAACTCACAATCAAACCAATTAGGGAGAAAACATGAAAACTAAAGGTACGTTCTGGTTTCTACAAGGGCCTAACTGTCAAAGAGGATTCAACACAGAGTTAACTTTGCAATCAAATTTGAACCACGTTGCACCAAAGAAATTAACCTAGTTTGTAGAAAAGTATCTTTCTTTGCACCAAGAAATTAAGCTACTTCCCCAGTATTGGAGTTGAGTCAACAAATCCTTAAGCGCAATTGGCAGGTCGCTCCTGCCATTCGATTATGCAAGAGTGCAAAATTACTTTGGGTTGGATAGTGCGTAATCCTCGTAAAAACGAGGGTTTAAGTCAAAGAGAATTATGCTCATTGATTGCTAAACGATTTAGTATTTTGTTGAACTGGAAAGATTTAAGCAAAATAGAGAACGATCGAATCGATGTACAAACAGTTGAACTTGACAGTTTTGTGTACTGTATCACAGAGATTTTTGAACTCGAGCGTGTTTGGGTTCAACAAATCCGCGAACAAACTGAAGTTAAATCAGTTAATTTTTCTTCAGCAATATTTCCAATTTACTTTGAGCAAACATGAAACAACTTTTTTTACTTGGATTGAACCTCATGGCTATCATCGGTTTGACTTGTTTTAAACAGCAGAATTTGACGACAGTTCGGGCAATCAGTTTAAAGTCGCGAAGCGTTGCGAGGGGTTGCGAGGTACGAAGCAAACTAATCTGGTTTATTTCGAGCAAAAATTAGTTGGCGAAACTACGATCGACACACCAAAAACTTACAACCCACGCCAAACCGCAGAAGTAATGGCTAATAATTGGTTCAAAGGTAAAGTCAATGCTTCGCTTTAATGTGTTGAATAATTTACAGGATTGAAGATTGTGGCAAAAGTAAAGGTAAAGTATGCAATTTGTTTGGCTTACTTTCGAGTGGAGAAGCTTGATTGGCATGGTGAGGTAAGTTGGTTGCGTGAAGATTTAGGCTGGTCATCAGAGATTGATGATTGTTTTTTCTGGAACAATCGAAATTCTGCGATAGAAATAGTCAAACAAGTTAGCAATCGGTTAGTAATTGATGAAAGTTTGTTCAATGTTGTTGCAATTAATTGGATGGAAGGATGAAGAAGAAACGAGCATCAGACTAAACAATGCAAAACCTGTCCTTGGCGGGTTGAGTCGTCACTCGCAGACATCCCCAATTACGACAGAGACAAGCACGGAAAACTCAGAAGGACGATCGCAAATCCTGGTGATGTTTCAGGATTGGGCAAACCCATCATTCTGATGGCGTGTCACCATTCCACCAATAGCCGAGATTTGGAGTGTGTTGGCTGGCTTCATAATCAGTTAGGTGTTGGCAACAATATCCCTCTCAGGCTTTCAATGGGCAATTACGAAAGTGCTGAACTGGAAGTTTTAGGAGAGCAAAATAAAACATTTGAGGAGACATTTGAGGGTAAAGCATAAAAGGTTTAGTGCAAAATGATACTTGGTTAATGCAGATGAATAAAATCATGTTGGCTGTGAGTTTAGTTTGGTTAGTTGGTTGTCAAAAAAATATCAATTCATCGAATCGTAGCGAACCGAATATCATGCCATCGGTTACGATCGATTCAGATGAATATGAAGAGGAAGCCCACCCAATCGGTCAACAAGAAGAAGCTGACAAACAAGAAAAGATTGAATCAAACAAAAGTAATGCTTCGCTTTAAAGTGTTGATTATTTTGAGGGAAACAGAGGTGAACAATGGACATAGAACAAATAAAATCAATTATTGCTGGGGCTGAAGAAACCTTGCAATTATTGGCTGAACAACCGGAATGGAAGTCGATCGAAAGTTCAGCAAAGTTTACAACACCAAACGATGTTGTGAAGGTGAAGCTATTCAGACTTTGTTCGAGTTATATCACGCACTCGACAAATTCGATGAAGTTCCCTCACCCCTGTTTGATTTACTAGGAGTCAAAAATGATCATTGATACCGTGAAAAGCTTGAAGTATGAAATGGATTTACCAAAATTCTTGGACAGTTTAGTTCTTGCTTCTGCGATCGCACCGTTGTCTCACAATCAAACTCAACAGATGAAAATTGTGTTGGCTGTGTTAGATCAGAAAACCGGGTTACAACCTCAGAGTAGTGACTCGTTTTATCTCATGACTTACGCACTTTCTAGTCAACTTTAAACCACATTTATAGCGTTCGGGCGGTTCGCTACCGTCAATCTTTGCAAACTAAGGATAAACCATGAACCAAGAAACCTTTTTCAATCTTCTATCAACCTTTGAAACTGATAAAATGACTCTCTGACAACTTGCTTCTACAATTTGGTTGGTGGAATTGTTGAATAAGTTTCGTTCAATTTAATTTGTTATCCTAGAGGTTTATCAACTAATTAACCTCACTTGATACAATGCTTGAACTCGCAAACACTTATTCACCAATCACAGACACAAAGCCAGAAAATCCGGGATGGTACAGCAGCCCAAAGATGGATGGAGTGCGCTGTCTGTACGTTCCCGGACAAGGCTTGATGAGCAGAAGTGGCAAAACTAGATATGTTGGATTTGATGCGATCGAAAGTTTCTGTGCATCACTTAATCAATCACTGGATGGTGAACTTTATATCCCTGGTGAACCGTTTGACCTGATATCGGGGATTGCTCGGAAAAAAACCAAGTTCGATCCAGCAGACAAATTGAGGATGCAGTATCACATATTTTCCATCCCCAATTTTGCCGACACCACATTAGATATGGTTGCATATATCAGTCAAATAACATCAGCATCAACTTCTGCTTCTGCTTCTGCTTCTGTTTCTGCTTCTGCTTCTGCTTCTGCTTCTGCTTCTGCTTCTGCTAACGCGAATAATGTAGTTGCCGTTCCCTACACCTATGTAGAGAATATTCCTACCGCAATTCAAGCTCAAAACGAAGTTAATGGTTCGATCGGATTCCCAGAAGGCACAATGCTACGACACCCAATCACACCTTATGTAGTTGGCAGAACCCGAAACTTATTGAAGGTGAAAAACTTTGTTCGATCTAATTTTCTGATTACTGGATTCACTAAAGGTAGTGGGAAATACTCTAAGAGTTTGGGAAGTGTAACCGTCAGTGGTATGGTTGGCAATCAGATAATCACTTCTAAGGTAGGAGGTGGATTCTCTGACGTTCTACGACAACAAATCTGGGATAATCAAAGCCAATATTTAGGTGTTGTAGTTGAAGTTGTTTATCTGGGTGTAACTTCAGGCAAAAAACTTCGCCATCCAATATTTGCAGCGATTGTGTAATTACTTGATTATTTGGATTGAGTAATTAGGAAAGCACTCTGACGCTCTTTCTAAAGCGATAAGTGCTGTTGAGCAAGTGGTATCTCAACATTATACAACTCATGAACATTGAAATTTTGGATTCAGAGACATTATTTGTTAGATTGTACATAATCGGCATTAAAGGTCAATTAGCCACCAAATCAGGGGAATTGACTGATAGTTTTGCCGAAGCTCAGTTGTTTGACTCTCGACAAGATGCAGAGAAATTTGGAAACCTTATGGCAGCCAAACATCAAATAGACGAACCAACATTTTTATTGTTATCGGCAATTGTTGAAGAGATTTAAACTGGCAATTTTGTCCAAAGTTTGATAAATGATTTTAGTTGTTTACTATGAAAAAATACAATGCTAGACCCAATTTTGCCTACTGGCAGTGCGATCGCATCAATGTTGCGCCAAGTCATCAAGGATTACAACTTCTGGGGAGAATCGGAAAGTGATTCGCCTTTAAAGATTAGTCGCAAAAAGATGGTTGGTGATGCTCAGATTCTGTCTTCTGATGCTTCAATGCGTCGAAAGATTGGCGGCACTGATTATGAAATGCCCGATCGCACGATTACTCCTAAAACTTTGCTTGAAACCTTCAGCCCATTGGTTAGCAACAGTTTGGCAGAAGTTACATCGGTTATGGAATCAATGGAGTCAAGTGATTCAGGAATCGAGGATTTGCGGATGCCAGTAGAAGCGCTAGAGTATTACGTTCAGTTGTACTCGATCTTTGCTAGCATGACCAACTCTCGCGTAGTTTATGTTGACGCGCCCGATGACCCCTATGTCGGTCTGTTTATTATTGGCGAAGTTACTGGTGAATCTGTTATCGCTCAAACCTTACTCGTTCAAACTTAGTTCAAACCAGTTAATTAGACTACCCTCCGCTTCGCTTCGCCCAATAAAAAAACGCCTTGATGTCTTTGGTCATAGACAAGGCGTTTTTTGTTTTAACTTTTTTTCTTGAATAGAATCAAGAATCAAGTAAAAAACAATATCTTGAGATATCAGCCATCGATTTTTATGTGATTAAACTCGATAACTACACTAGCCATAACATCCGCGTTAATGTATAGTCCTGGATTGTTTGCTTTCGATATGTAAGCATCTGCTTGTTTACCATCATTGTTGATAGAAAAGTAATAGTTTTGAAGAATCAGATTAAAAGGAGCCTAAAAGACTCCTTTATATAACGTTTTAAACTGTCCTATTTTTAGCGAAAAACTAGACAAGCAAATAGGCGAGTACGGGAATATCAGACGCTTTTTTCCAATCAGTTTCTGGACTCCAAAGCATACTAGAATAATTTAAGCCTTTGGATTTGAGCTCGTGTTCTGGCACTTCAAAAAATGCACCCGTTGCGTCCGCTAAATACCAATTTTTAGAGACGATCGGTGGAGGACTCATTGGCATTAAAAATGTTGGTGGTGCTGATGTTGGTGCTGATGGTAGTGTTAATGGTGTTGATGACAAAGTAGGAATTTGAGTCAAAATTTCTGACTGAATAGACTGGATAAAATTCTTAGAGAATTTGAAAGTTGGCTTTCGTTTTGCAGGAAGTGTGATTGATTCGCCAGTCCGTGGGTTCCTACCGGGGCGATCGTCATAGTCTTTGAAACTAAAAATGCCAAAGTTTCTCATTTCAACTTGGTCGCCTTTTTCCAAAGAGGTTTTGACAAACTCTACAAAAGCGTCCATGATTTTGGCGATCGTATCTTCAGGGAATCCGGTTGTTTGTTGGATAAATTGTGTGGTCATGTGAGAAAATGTGAAAGACATTAACCAAATATTATCACATATTTAGTTTTGTCCAATAAAATTCAGAGCTAAAATTCATATTGATCGCAAGATACAAAAGGCTCTCCCAACAAATAGTTTAGTTCAGAGCTATTTTCTCCTTTCTCCCAACCAGTCTCTTCACTCCAAACATAACTATCTTCATCAAATCCATTGGCTATGAGTTCATCTTCTGGGATAAGTGCAAAACTACCGTCCTCACGAGCTAAATACCACATTTTTATTGGAGGCATCCACTCTTCCGGGATTGGTGGTGGTGTCGAATTCAATAAATCGGCTGGGACTGGTGGTGGTGTCAGAGGCATCAAATTTACTGGGATTGGTGATGGGATTGTAGCCATTATGGTTCTGTTTTGCTAGTTGGTGGATTTCTAACCCAGTTTTCCATTTCGATCGTGGTCATCATATTGGGGTCAAAAAGCCAAGCCTCAGTTACCATCCATCGTGTAGGTAGACCAGGACGATAATCAGCTCTAACACGATGATTGTAAATTGCCATATCGCGAGTTTCCCCAACTTGCAAACCTGCGGTGTACTTTTCTGAAATTGTACCAAAGTAACGATATCCTTTTTCTTGTTCATTATATTTCATAATTGTAACTGCTAATCTTTTGGTACCTTTACTATTGCCGTATTTATCTTTCATATCAACCCACACAAGTCTCATACTTGCGACTTTTCCTGCATAACCTATTTTAGGATCACGATCGCCCCATGATCTATGTAATGGAGGGATATGTAATAGAAATTCGCTTAGTTGAGTACCGAAGACTAAAATTGCTTCACCTATTTCTCTGCTTGTGCCTTTCAATTCTTTAATAATTTCATCAATCCAAAGCAGAAAAACTAAACCTGCGGAACCAGCCTGGGAGCGATGACAAACTTTCCAGTAGGCTGCTGCCCAACTATCTGCACTATATGTTTTGCCATCTGGTGCTTCATTGGGTTTCAAGATATCCAAAATGCCATCACGTTTTGATTTAAAGAGTTGTGAAACTTCCTTGATTTTCTTGGAACTACCGCCATTTACTTTTTTCCATTCGATCGCATCACTAATTTGCGCTGCGTAATCCATCCGAACAATGTTCGCTAATTCTAATTGATGTTGATTTTCTGGATACAATTTAAACAAAGCATCTTTGTAAGCTAATGGTGATGAAACAATCCCTATATCAGGTTTCCGCCAGTAGCTATTGACAACTTTCACAATCTGACTAATTGTATCGGTTGCGTTTTCATCTACAGGACATTTGTATTCAGAATAAACTAATGGGTCTTTGAACCCTTTGAGCCAGGGAATCTGAGCTACACCGATCGAATCTATATATTTTGTAACGGCAGTAATTCCAACCATATTATTAGGATATGCCGATTTAAGGCTATCAACTGCAATCTGAACTTGTTGAGATAGAAAATCAATGATTTTCATATTCACAGTTTCAGTTTGCAATCCACCTGGGGGAATGTCAATGTAATGGTGTTCTACACCAGCAGCAGCAGCACGACCAGTAAAGTTATTCATGGAATTAATGGCTATTGTTCGCAAATCTCCTTTGAGTTCCATCTTATCAAACTTCACGGTTTCGGGAGCTTTAGGAAAGTTATTTATTGCTTCTGCAAGTGCGGGGAATCTTGTTACAGGTACTAATTGCATAAAATCACCATCAGTATCTCTGCCAAGTCCTAACAATTGTTTACGGGTGGCTGCTATTAATCCTGTGCCATTTGCATAAGTTCCTGTGTGTATATTCTCCCAAATTTGACAATCTCCCCAATGTCTCATAGGATTGCAAAATACTATGTAAAGTCCTTCTTTGAAATCTGGTGCACACATCACTTTTTTGCCATTGGGTGCACCATCTTTGTAGTAAATATCCAATGATTCATCAGGTTGACACATCACTGAATAAAAACGAACTCCGGCTGCGGTTGCTAAAACCAACCATTGTAGTTGTAACCGTTCCTGAATTTTGCGAATAATGTAGGGATGTAAAAGTAAAACACCATGCACATCAACCTCAATTATTCTAATCAAAGGACTAATATATTCTCCCTCCGATTGCTCGTAATTGTCAATAATATCTGCGTTGGGATTTAGCAAATTCTCATCTTTTACGGCTTGACTCACTCTCAAGATTTCTGCCAAATCTTTGATAGAGTTGTAGGCTTTTCCTAGCTTTGCACATTTTTCTCGCAAATTTAGAAGAATGCTACTGTTTGGTCTGCCATTATGCTTTAGCAAGGAACTCATGGGGAACCACTGAAAAAACATCCATCCTGGTTTAGCCATTCTTTGTTCTCCTTCAAAAACTAATCCCATCAAAATGATATCTTCATAAACACCTTCTTCCAACTTTTTCCCTTTCATACAACTACGAGGAATTACTAAGTCGTATTCTCCACCTAATTCAGTATCAAGAAATTTGTTGTAGGCGATCGTACCTTTACCTAACCATTTATCGCGCACCGCCATTCTAAATTGAATTGGAACACTCAAATCTATTATTCTGTCTTGTTCTTCCTATGAGCTTTGTTAAGTCCTAGAAATTCCATCAAACTTTTACTAGCTTTCGCGTGACTATCTCCTGTTTGCCAATGATAGGAATGTGTTTTGTCATCTTCAAGCGCACCTTTTTCATTGACTCGCTCATCGTCAACGACAATATATTTGATTTTTTTGTACACTAATTGTTTGCATCCAGTGTGCAAAATGCTACCGTAGATTATTCTTTTCCATTGAACATCGGCAGTATTGCCATAATAGTTTTCTCCAATTTCTTGAGAATTGAATAAAAATCTACCATGCGTTCTACTATTACTGGCTAAATCAAGTGTAAATCTTCGGGAGTCTGGCGGTGTAAATGGGTTTAAGAATTTCGGGTCTTTTGTTTCATTGGTAATTGCACCAATAATGAATCGATCGACTGGTTTAGGATACAATGCACCAATCATCGTATTTCGCAATACCACTGGCGGAACTGTTAAATCCCATTTACGGGTCAGACAATTCCACACTTTCCATTCAGAAATTACTGAGACACTTCCAGTCGTTTCGTCAATCTTTTTGTTTTTCCAATCACCAGCCATTAAAATTACCTCAACTTAAGTTGGATGTTTGAACTTTTCAAAGCCTATGTCAAATCAATATGGAGGTTTCAGTCCTTCTAATATCATAGCAAATGTGCCACCCATTAGAAGTGCGATCGCGGTATCTCCTTTGACTTCCACAGGAATATCTGGATTTGGAAAAAGGTTTAGTACCATCACTGGCTCATTGTCGTCCGTGAAAGCTACACCAAACATTTTTCTGAAACTAAATTTAGATTCTGCTATCAATTCTTTCGCAGTATTTTGTAATTCAGTTCTCATTTCTTCACGGCTAGTATCGTAAAGGTGAACAGTGCCTATCGATCGCATCACATCGCTAGTTTCTCCAATTACCAGTAAATTATTGCCCAACATAAGTTTTTGTCTCCTTCTCATTGCCAAGATAATAATTGAACCAACTGCAATAATAATGGGCGAAAACGAAACTAGAAAAGCCCAGGATGCTACCAAACTCCCGGCTTTTCCCAAAATCACATTAGCGTGATGTGCCTTTAAAATTGATGCAGCCAAAAAGCGATAAGCATTAGTTCCGCTACTTCCCAAAACTTTTAAAACCAATGAAGTCACGGTATGCTTTAGTGCGTCCAATAATTGCATCGGAAACGTCATTAATGTTTTCAGAAAAATATTAGAAAGTAACCATCCTGCGATCGAGCCGATGATTGCGCCAGCTCCTGATAATGTAGCAACACCTCCAACTGCTATAGGTACGTAGCGAAGCGGGGCGTAAGCCATCGCACCTGCCATACTATAAATGTTGTTTTTGTTGATGGCGATCGAACTAATATTGTATTTTGATTGTAAAGTAGAATTTATTTGCCAGTTGAGATTTGAGTTGATGTTATATTGCGGATGCGAACTAGCATATATTTCTGGCATGATGTTGTTTTTTGTTCCTTTCAATGCCAATTCAACCCTTTTAAATTGTACTCTTGCTATTTTTAGTTGGCTTTGCTGTTCTTTGTTCCCTTGCAATTCCTTGATTTTATTTTCTAGTCTATCTTTTTGGATACGTAAATATTCCAATGCTTTTTGTTTGTATTCTTCCAAAACTTTACCAGAATCAAATTTCTCAATCTCTTCAATTTTGTCTTTGACATTACTAAGTTCTGTAGACAAATAAGGTAAGTTTAAAGTTTCGTTATGTACCTGAACTGCCTTGTCATAGATGGATTTAGTTAAGCTACTGTTGGTAGCAGTGCTTAATAATGTGTTCCCACGACCTGCTAAATTACTTTGGAATTGCCTAGAGTTCCGAGCTAAATTGACCCCATAAATTGTCTCTGGCAAAGCAATCGCCACTTGCAATACAGTTTGTGTTACTGCATCTTTTACATCTAAAATACCTTTGAAAATGTCAAAAACTGGACCTTCACCTTCAGTCAAAAATCTAATTGCAGGTAATTCGTAAAACCAGTCAGCAGATTTTCTTAAATCTTGAACGTAATGTGGCAATTCTTTGTTATTTGCCCAATATTCGTCAGGATTAATCTCTTCCTCTTCCTCTTCCTTTTCCTCACTAGAACTAGAATTAGGACTCGAACTCGGACTAGCAGGACTAGGACTCGGACTAGCGGGAGCGGGAGTGGAAGTAGGAGTAGGAGTAGGAGTAGGAGAGGACATAGTAATAGTGATGTCTAAGTTTGCGAGATAAGTTTTATTTTATCAAAACTGATTTAGTTTGACAACAAACTAGCGAGAAACTGAACACGCATTAAAGCTACGGCTGCTTGTAAAGGTACGATCGATTTGCCATACAAACTCACACATTCTCTGCGTCCAGGTGTTCTGGGTTCAATGCCCGATCGAATTGGTGGGTTTCCCCAGTTTACATCAAAATTGATTCCGTCCAGCCAGGCGGGAAGTTCATCAAAAAAGCGCAGACTGCCGGATTCAGTTTCTTTGAGCGCTCTAATCTGCCTTGATCTTTCAAGATTACTTCCAAGCGATTTTGTCCAGCAGGCCCACCCTTTTCGTGACTCAAGGGCAAGGCGGTTGGCGTAGGCAATGATGAACAGGCGCTGTCTCTGGTGCGGTGCGCCAAGCTCCGACGCGCTGATAACTTCAACTTCAAACTGATATCTTTCCATTCTAAGTCCGTCAAGCACTGTTCGGAGTCCGTTAGCAACCACTCCCATAGGTTGCTCAATAACAACGAATTTGGGCTGTCCTTGCTCGATGCACCTGAGCGACTCGAACCACAACCCACTTTCTTGATGCGAAAGACCTGTTTTGGTTCCGGCTGCGGATGTGCCCGTACAAGGAAAAGAATGGAACTGGACATCGGCGATTTTGGGAATGGGCTGGTAAGTTTTGACATCTGGATGGATTGGGATATGGGGAAAGTGCGATCGAAGTACCTTTTGGGCTTGTGGATTGATTTCGATAAACTCGATCGTCCTAAATACTGGGAAATTACTGATTCTATTTACAATTGCTGACGCTAATTCCCATGCGCCTATTCCAGCAAAAAAATCTATGCAGTTTAAAGTTTTCAAATGCTTCGCTTTTAAGTAGTGAGAAAATAGGGAAATTATGGAAATTGCCCATAATTTCCCGAACTGTCCAAACTATTTCTATCTCAAGTTTATCATGAACATAACTTTTGCAGGCATTCAAGGACAAATCTTAGAGTCTAGTCCTCATGGTTCATTTTTAGTTGTGAAGTTGAGCGATCAAATTACCATAGTGGGTACCCCAAATAATCCTTATTCTTGGCAGGAATCACCAGACGAGGATTCTGGGTTTGAAAGTTTCATTACTTATGTGGGAGTTCGTAGCGAAGCGGGGCTAATGCCATCGCGGGTTGATGCCGATCGAACCTACAAAATGCCAAAAGGCTACATCGACTGGGAAACTATCAGTGGATTAGTTTCGGTTTCGTTATCAACTTACCGAGACGGAGGAGATGTTAGCACGTACATTCACAATGCCAAAATGGCGTTATGGTTTGTTCAGGATGCACCAATTTATTGCTTAACCCCGGAAATAGTTGACGCATTCGATCGAACCGATGTACTGCACAAACCACAGGTGATGATGAACTGGAAACCATCGTTACCCAGTTTTTTCTTAGCGCTTCCCGAACATTTTGTCACACCGGATGGTGGCAAGATTGATTATTTGTTAGTTTCAAACACAAGTCCAGAGCATCCAGAATGGCATCAAGGACAATGGAAACATGGAACGGTTGAGGAAAAACCCGAAGTAACAGAAAATCTATTTCACATTTCCACTGTGGATAGCAATGAAACTGTGTGGACTTCTGTTACAGGAATTGACGACAAAGGCAATTTAGTCTATGAGAAAAATGCTAACTTTGGTTCGCGTCATCTTTCAGAACTCGTAGCTTGCGGGGCGGAACGCCATCGCGAGTTTCTTGAGACAATTCGTAATTTAGTTTTGAATGTGATGTTAGCCATTGAACACACACCAGAGCTTTTTACCACAGTTACGGAATCTGAAACAACCAAGTCAAAGGGTTTTGGTACTAATCCGAAAACTCAATTAGTCAGGTTCCCTCGTTGGGTTGGCAAAAACTATCAATCAAAGTCTGATCCTTCTAATCCGAATGCGATTCGGGGCTCGGTTCGTAGCCACTGGCGACGGGGACACTGGCGTGTTCTCGAAGCCGGGGAACGTTGGAAACAATCAAAACGGATTTGGATTGAACCTGTTTTTGTTAACAGTTAACAAAGCAATCGCACAATTCATCATTTTCCCTGGTGTTTTGTGCGATTGATTTCTGCTAGAATAAAGAATAAATGAGGTTTAGAAATGCTAATAGCAGGAAATAAATATAATTGTGTATCAAAATTCGGATTTGATGGAGATACTTTAAATCTTGATTTTCCAGGGGAACAATTCAGGGCTAGATTACAATGGATAGATTGTCCCGAATCTCGAAAAAATGGACAAAATAGCAACATTCCCAGAATTGTTGAACACTGGGAATGGGCGGAAAAAGCTAAAAATGCTTTGATGAATTTGGTGGCAGGAAAATCGATAATCACAATTCCGATCGGCAAAGATTCATTCGCTCGCTGGTTGTGTGATTGTTATATCGAAAAAGTTACTGTACAAAACAATATACAAGTTTCCCTTGGCAAATTGGGAATGGCAGTTAGTTTTTTACCATTCAACCGATACTCTTACAACAGCCGAGAATTGGCGGTATTGCGAGGAATTATCACGGAAACGGCAAATGCTAACCGTAAAAAAGTTGGAATTTGGTCAATTCCTGATTTAATCCTTCCTTACGAATTTAAAAAGCTGACCATATCCTGAAGTACCTAACACTAACCGCTAGATTACTTTAAATTGAGCTTCACGCGGTTTCATAGGCTCTAAATCTGAAAACGATTTATGCACAGATATTAACCAAGAAGTAAACGATTTAATCGAGACGATTGCACAATTCATCAATTTTCCTGGTATTTTGTGCGATCGATTCCTCTGCTAAAACTTTCAGATTCTGAATATTTGTAACACTGCAATCATCTATATCATCGTTAGCATGGTTCAGCGCTACCTGAAATCGATAATACTGTGGTGAGTGCAAACTATATTCAAGTTGAATCGCTACAGATTCGCTAGTACCATCTAGCATTATATTTATTAATGGGTCAAGCCAGTTGACTAATCCCCAATTCCGAGATTGTTCGTAGGAATATTTGCGAGTTAGACTCCCGGTTCCCAGTGAAACGAGTAGAATGTCCGCTCGATTGGCAACTGTGGCTGCATCGGCTACAGCAATTGCAGACGGATTATTGGCGAAAACTCCACCATCAACAAATACTCGGTTGCCAACGCGATATGGCTCAAAAAATGTTGGTGCTGCCGATGTTGCCATCGCTGCTTCAGTCATTGTGAAACCGCTACAAACTTTCTCAAAACTTTTACCACGTTTGTTGGAATTGCTAAAGAATACTGGGATTCGTTGAGCAATATCGTAGGCTGGAATTATTATATTTGTTAGCGCTCGTAGGCGACAGCCGGGGCGCAGCCATCGAGGTTTTCCCAACCTAACATATCTTGGATTACTTGTTTACGACCTTTTGACGAATACTTGGGACGCAACAAATCATCAACTTTCATGGCAGATTCGTTCGCCTCGATTTAATCGGTGGTTCGTAAAAAATCTCTTTACCCCGACAGCGGTAAACTTCGATTATTTGTTCGATCCTCTTCGAGGGCTTCGCTAACGAATACCGTGGCTTGCCATCAAACCCCGGTGCAACCAATCCTAGCGCCAACATTCCGCCAGTTGATGTGCCTGCAATCAAATCGAACATTTCCCATATCTGTTTCCCCGTCCGTCGCTCAATCTCCGCTAATATCATTGCGGGGATTATTCCTCTTATTCCCCCACCGTCGATCGATAATACTTTCATTTTGCTAATTATAAAATGTATAATTATTATCTAATTTTATGAGGTGTATATTGTGTTAGTAAGTAAAATAATCAATTACATGGAAGCCCATAAATACTTGGTATTTAGGGGTGAAGATGAATTAAACATCATCTACATTGAAGGCATGAATACCGATGGCACTCTTAATAATGACGAACCAAATCACTTTAATGATGTGCGGATGGTCATCGGATTCGAGAACGGAGTGCCAGCAATTCTTGGCAAGTGGCAAGCTACAACCGAGCCGGGATATTACTACACAGACTATCCAATGAATCCAGACGGTGCAGCCAGAATTGCTTTCGGGCAGTATCGATCGTGGCAAATAGGCATTCATGGTATGAGTGAACCGCACGAGGCATTAGTTCAAGTTTCTCAAGTTTCTGTGTGCCGAGATTACAACAGAGATCTGGTACGAACTGGCGATCGAATCGATACGGGATTATTCGGCATCAATCAACATCACGGCTATGGACACCCTGTTTCTGATATCCACACAGCTAGCGCTGGCTGTTTGGTAGGTCGAACTCGTGAAGGTCACAGAGATTTTATGGAGATGATTAAGGGCGATCGACGCTATCAATCTAATCCTAATTTCATTTTTACAACTACAATTATCGCAGGAGATAAACTAGAACTTTAGTTGGTTAGTTTAAATCTTTAAATTTTCTACGAGGGCTTTGCTAACGAGTGTCACGTCAAAATCAATTACTTGGAGATTACCCATGCTATTCAACACTACAAGTCAATTCAACACTACAAGTCAATTTAATACTGGAAGTCAATTTAATACTGGAAGTCAATTTAATACTGGAAGTCAATTTAATGTTACACCAAAACCTACTGGTGGAACAGGTGGAACCAAACCATCAAAACCTACATCAACAACCAAAATTCGGACACTGACAGTCAACCGATGTGGCTATGTTGCTTTGTCAAGCACTACTTCTTACCCACTTTCTAAACTGGTTTCTGTTAATGGGATTTCCCGTAGCAGTATTAATTCCATTACCTTTACTCCTAGTGCAAAAGAGAAGAATCCTTCTTGCAAAGTAGGAAGCTACGGGATGCGGGTACAAGGTCGTCATTTTTCTCACAATAGCAAACTTTATGTGTTTGCCCATCCCGCAGGTCCCGGAGCTAAAATCAAATTGATTTACGACAAATAATGAACACAAAAAACTGCCCTCACGGACAGTTAATTATGGGTGAACACATTTTGTTGTAATGTCTCTAAAATTATAAATTAAATTTGCAAAAATGTCAATTTTTTTGCTAGGGTTGTTGCTGATTGGTACTTGTGCGAAGCAGGGCTAATGTCACTCTTGTTTCTGAAGACTTGGCAGTTGTTGTACCGCCCAATCATAACAATCTTTTGTACTTTGTTTTGCGAGATGCACAAAACAAAGCCCAATCAAATCGTTCGCCTCGATTTAATCGGGATTCTGGGATGATGATGAATTTGTGTTGCCGTACATTTGGAAAGCTACCAGATAATCTCATTTATCTGTTGCCAGGAAATCTACAATCTGTCTTTTGATTTTCACGTGAAAGTTTGTTGTTTTCAACAATATTTCTACTGCTAAAGAATTGATAAAGACAATTGCTAATATCCCAACTAAAAGCGATTTCGCTCCTCCTGGAATTCCACTCAAAAATTGAATAACTTGTCTCAATCTGAAGGTTTCTTTTCGATGTTGTTTGATAGCAAACGTGTTTTCTTCCCGAATTTGTTTGATTGTTGATATTAATTCTTTGTTTTCTTGGATTGCTATATCTAGTTTAACTTCCAAAGTTCGTACCCTTTCCACAAAATCATCGGGTAGGTTATGGGATAATTTAATCATGAGCTTGAAAACGAAATATTCTCATTTTAAATATTTTTACTAGCAATTGTGTTCAGTACAAATACTTAATTTTTCAAAATATCAGAGCGATCGAAAATACATTCGATCGCTATCTTTTTTATGTTTCCCTAGCTTGTTTCCTTAGTTTAGCGTTTACCAAGCGTTTGTTACTTTGTTTGGTATAAGCAGCCAAACCAAGAATCCAGAGCATTCGATGCAACTCTGCAGGTTTCCACCCTTCGTCTCTGGCAAGTACCATCATTTCTTCTAAAAGCGGTGTTGGCACCGACAGATTTATACGAGTCATATTTGGCGCGTCAGTGTCAACCATATCCTCAAAATCCATAATTTCTTATTCCTTATCGTACAAGGGGTTGAGGCTTTACAGGAGATTTACAGGAGCTTTACAGGAGCTTTACAACCCCTGTAAACATTATTTTATCGCAAAATGTACCTTCAATACCCATTGTAAGAGGTTATGAAGGGGTTTATAGTCTTGTCAAGTCCAAAAAACAACCACCCCCGCCCCTGGGTCGCAAAACTGAGGGCGGAGGTGGAATCAACACCTAGACAGATGTTTTTCCCAATTATGCCACAGCCACAAGCATCGGTATATAACGTTAATCTTCAAATCCCGCCGATTGTGGAGAGATTGAGAGCTTGTGGAAGCGTCGATGGCGTTCGCCCCGGATGGAGCCTACGCGCTAACCTCATTGAAATTCTGATTTACGCGCACAATGCACACTCACGCTTGGATGAAGCCGCCCGGCAATGTGATGTTAAATTCTCCATGGCTTCCCCAAAAACTCTGGCTCTGTGTGGATTATTTGGCGGTATTCACGGCGCTGTGGATTGGCGATCGGCATAAGCGAGCAAATCGCAAGCGAGCATCTTCGGCAAGGGCTCGGCGCTGCGGGGCTGTGGATTCTGCGCAGGCGGATACACCGCAGCACAACGAGCAATCAAGGAACAAATTGCGATCGACAAACAAATTGCAGAATACGAGCAACAGCAAAGATTAATCAGGGAAGCCACACAGCCGGCCGGAGCTGGAAGAAGCTAAGAATAATGCTGTTGTGGCTGCGGAATATCGCCAGCAATTACACAGTCTTGATGCGGGTGCTGCCTTCGCTCATGTGGCGCATCAAAATCATCCAGCCTGGGCACAGCAGCTTGCTTGAAGCTGCTCAATCTGAATCTGAATCTACTCAATCTGAATCTGAGTCTGAGTCTGAATCTGAGTCTGCGGATGAACTATCGGCGCTGGATGAATTGGCAGCGCTGAAGTCCGCTGATGATGGCAAAAAACCCCGCGGGCCGACGCGGAACTGCCGATCGCGCCTAATCTTGGAATCAAGTTTTTCAACTGGAAACGGTTCAAGAAAGAGTCGAAGTTATTTCCGCATATCCGCGCCGTCGGCGCTACGGGAATTGGCAAAACTTGTTTGATTGACTGGTTGCTTGATGTCTTCCCGGCGCTTAAGAGTCAAGTAATTACCGTTAAGCGCCGAATAAATCAGTGGCAAGGATTGAAAGTTATTGGCGTACCCGAAGATTTTGATGGGATAAAGGTTGGCTCTCAATGATTTGCAAGCCGTGAGAAAGCGTCGTACTGAGAAAATGGCAGAGGGAAAAGATTCGCCAGTTTTTAATGTGGCGGTAGACGAGTGGCGCGTTATCTCGAAAAATATCAAAGCCACTGTCGATGGCTCACGCCCCGCTTCGCTACGAGCATAAGCCAGGAAATTACTTCACCCAGCGCCAAAGACATCATGGGCAACATGATCACTCTGGCTCGTGAAGTCAACATTCGTATGCTCGTGAGGGCTACGGGGTCGGCAAGTTGAAACCTGGGGGCAAGAAGGCGAATCGGATGCGAGCGGAGTGTTTCTGTTCAATCTTTTTAGGCAAGGACGGCCATTCAAGAATGCGAGACCAATCGCAATCGACACCCCTACGACTCTCAAGCCTTTGGGCAATATCAGGCAGTGCGCGATTACTTGGAATCGATCGGCACGCCCGGCTGCTTGGATATCTTGTGCTGACGGTGAATTAAGGGCGATCGTACCGGACTTGACCAACTGGAAACGTGGCAAAAAGGAAGAGTTGAAACCAGCGATTCAGCCTCAAATTGAGTCAAAGTTTGGCACTGAAGATTTGCCTGCAGAACTGCTCGATCGCGCTAGACAGAGACTTAAAATTAACTTCGATTCGACTGAACCGAATGAACCCGCATCCACCAGCTAGTGAACCGCTGAACCTCCACAAGCGTCAAGGACTCCATCGACTCTGAACCGAAGTTCACAATTTACAATTTGAGCGCTGATCTGGCTTTAAACCTTGTTCAAAAGTTCCGAACTGAACTGAACCAAACTCAGATTATCGAGAAACTTTGGGACTGTAAGAAAGGTGGGACTGAAGCATGGAAAAAAGCAAGACAAGAATTTAAAGACCTAACAGGAGAATAGAAAATATGAAACTATTTTGGCAAAACGACAAAGAGAAATTACTTGAGAAATATCGACAAGCTTTGGAAGCTTACGCTAATCCAGAAAATTGGAGTAATGTAAGTTGCTTTGGGAATCTAAAAGCTCGTAGATGGAAAGGTGGCGGTGATGGTGCCGACTTAGCATTAGAAACATTAAAGGAGCGATCGTAAAATGAACCTAACTGATAAAAACGGTAAACCGCTACACGGTGCCGCTAAACAAGCGGTGCTAAACAAACATCTTGGTTGGCAAAATGACGAAATTGGAGTGACGCTCTTCAGTAATTGCGATCGCATAACTCGACTTGAACGCCAAACAAAGTATCTCCCGCTTACCGTTATAGCAGCGCTATTTCTCGGCTGCGCTGCTGGGAAATTCCTTAAGCCAGATTTAGCAGTGCTTGCCGTGGGGTGTAGCGCTGCGGGTGCGGGGATGATGGTGGCGATCGCACGTCATTGAAATACTCCCCGGCTTGATTTAATGCTTCGCTTTGAGGGCTGGAAAGTCAACTTAAATATTATGGCAATCAGAATCCCTCCCAAATACGGTTCACGAGTTCCTGAACCAGACCCCAATCAACCAAAAGGTAGTATATTCGATCGACTCAATGCCAAACTTAAATTTGAACGAGAAAATATCGAACCTTTTCTCGGCGAGAATTTTGGTTACTATGATCATCGCTGCACTTTGTATATAGGCGGAGAGTATGTTGGGAAAGGCTACGGGAATTACACCGATAAAACGGAAAAATATCAGGAAATTGGTCAAATCCTAGCTACTCTTTAGCTGACCTGGTTAATCTAAAACCTCTGATTTGCTTATAATCGGATGGGGCAAAGCTATCCCACAACAATAACAGAAAACTCACAGAAAACCTGGATGTTTGTTCAAAAACATCCAGGTTTTTTGTGGAAACAATGGGTTTATCTAACCGGGAAATTCACTCGCACCCATTCCTCAATTTCATCCCGTGTCCAAGTTTTGTCGTAAACATGGTCATAATCTCGCCATCTCACATAAGCTTTCTTCAGCGGTGAGTCGATGTCGATGTTGTAGGAATCGACGCGATCGTCGTAATGTCCGATAATCAGAATCTGCGGATTGACCCAACTTGGTTTCGATTTGTCCGAGATATATGTCTCAATTAGTTTTGCAGCGGATGACTCATCTCCCAGGAAACTGGGGGTTTTCTAGTTGTCTGATATTATTGATTGTAACTGCTTCAAGTAAGGTTGCCGTTATTATTTGTAATAATCAAAAAATCATTGGGATAGTAAATATGGAGCTAACAAAGTACAGTTGGTGGGGCAAACCCAACGAACCACCTCTTCACCTGAAAACTAAAAAGCAGTTGGCAGAGTTGAGTCTTGCACCTTTGAAACTGGTGGGAGTTATCGAAACTCAAAAATATAATGTCCTGCTTTACGACCCACTCCAAACAGCACCCTTGAGGAAGTAGCGATACACTACACGCCCGCAAGCTACGGACAAGTAGCATCAGTTCTTTTCGTGAAAAGCAGAATGTACAGATCCGCACTTTGCGATTATAAACTTTTTCCCGTATTGCCCATACTTCCCTACCCCTTAAGTAACTACACAAAATTAATTACATAAAGACTCCTTGCTAGGTAAGACTTTCACGCGAAATATTGTGTAATTGATTTTGCACGACTACTTACCTTGATTGATCACCGCCATGAAACTCAACGAAGAAATCCTGTGCTTGGTGAGTTAGTTTTTGCATTTCATCAGCGGTCAGAGAATCTTTATTATGAAGATTCACATAATCAGCAACAAATGCTGCATTTACATAAGTTTGCCAGACAAAGAGTTCCTTTCTGGTTCCGGCAATGGGGCGGTCAAAACTTTCACCTACATGGAAAATCGAATTATCTTCAGGATTTCCATAGAATTCGGATGATTCCTTTTTAATAGGACTGCTAAAAACTTTGTAGCGTTTCCTGACAACCGAAGTTAAATGGGTAATTTTGACTCCCACGGGTGGATTATCTTTGTCCCGATAGTTACCTTGGTTCATCCAAGCATTGAAAGCATCTATATTACCAGAGACTTGATATCGATCGCCTTCCTCACTCTGGTTTCCATAGGTAGACAGTAGCATTCCTTTGAATAACTTAAAAACATCCTCATCTGATTGATTCAAAGAAAAAGAGCAATCCTTTAAAATTTCTTTACAGCCTGTAAGAACTTTCCAAGCATCTGTTATATTTGTATGAACTGATAAGGGTTTACTAGAAACTATGTGAGCCTTTTTTCTTCTAATACCTAAGTAAACTATGTGTCGATCGCTTATCATCCCCGGAGCGATATAGCAACCAGTAATCAACTTTTGATTTGGATCGAATCCTAATCCAGCTTCTCTTCTGCGTTTAGCTTCACCCATATTCTCTCTCTACTGACAATCAACATGAAGTTTATAGTTTAACACGAATTTGTTTGCTATTAATTTTTATCCTCTCTCCGAAGTCATAAAAGCGGGATAACAGGTTATCTAAGGTGACACCTTCGACAAAACCTCCTGGATTGCTGATGGTAATTCCGTAATTCCTAGCGGATATGAACGGTTCTCCAATTGGCAAACTGCGAAATTCAGCCATCCGTGTTGTGAGCACGATCGCCTTGCGGTTGCGCCTCCATCTCAACAACCGACAGCACCTTAGCTTCCATCCCGTACAAATCCCGCAGTACAACTTTGACACCGAAAAACACAAAATACAAGCGTCAGTTTCCCTATGCGGTAATTAAAAGTTTTGTAACCCAAATTCCACAACCGCGATCGCGTCACACTGCGCCTCTTATTCTGCCAAGCTACAGATTTGGTGCTGGGCAATCCACTCTCTTTTTTTTTGCTCTAAATCTTCTTCAAAGCGATCGGGATACAACGAGGAGTCTAACCCCTTTAGATGCCTCGATCGCTAAAAACATAACGCAAAATTTACTGTTTTAGTCTAGCAATCAAACAATCTGCCGATCATGGTGATCATGGCATAACGAGGGGTTTAACCCCACAATCTGCCGATCAGGGTGATCAGGGCATAACGAGGGGTTTAACCCCACAATCTGCCCTGATCACTAAATTTTTAACGCAAAATCAAGGGTTTGAGTGTGTCGTTTCAACGCTCAGGGTGATCAGGGCATAACGAGGGGTCTGACCATACATTATGCCCTGATCACTTCAAACACAACGCAAAATCAAGGGTTTGAGAGTGGTGATCAGGGCGATCAGGGCGATCAGGGTACTACTCCCCAAAAAAATGAAGGGGTGGGGGGGGTTCCTTGGGAATAAACCACCCCCCTTTAAAAAGAGAGGAGTTGTTCGATCACACCCTGATCACCCTGATCACTTCTCTCAAACCCATATAGCGCAAGGAAAATACCAGGTGATCAGGGCATAGTATGGGGTCATACCCCTCGTTCTGCCCTGATCGCCCTGATCGCTTCTCTCAAACCCATATAGGACAAGGAAAAGAAAAGGTGATCAGGGCATAATGTGGGGTCATACCCCTCGTTCTGCCCTGATCACCTCCCCGATTCGGAAAGATTGCATGGATTTGGTGGGACGCTATGCTCGAATCGCTTAACTCAATCGGATAGGTTTGCCAAGTTCGTGCAATCGCCTGGATTAATTGGCAGCGGAATCTGATTGCTGGCAATTGAGAACATCCACCTCAACATCACTCAGCACTTTTGATTCCATCCCATACAAATCAATCAAAATAGGTTTGACATTGGGAAAGTAAAAATACTCTGTCAGTTTGCCAATCCGATAATTAAAAGGTTGATATCGGTGTTTGAAGTACAGTTCCACATTCCCTCGGCGTTCCCACAATCCCAGCAGGTTTACCACCACATCCGAGTAATGCGCTTTCATATCCCGCTGCACTTCGGCGATGCGCTGCTCAATCGATCGGGTAGTCACACCGATTTTGTGGAACATTTGACCGTCGGCTTTCACTTCAAGAAAGTACAGCGAATTGATGAGAATCCGCCCTATCTGCGATCGATAAATCTGCAAATCAGCCAATCTCTCGCCTGCACAGGAAAGTCCAGCAGATAGGGCCACCGCGGAGGAATTCTCCAACTTAGCCAACTCCTCCAGCAGCAAGGGTTCTTGGACTCGGTTGAACAACGCCAGGGGAAGCGCACCAACTGGGATTTTACCGAGATGAGTGAACTGATAAGTGCGATCGCCCTCCGACTCCACCAACCCTTTGAGTTCCCAGCGAAAACTGATTAAGTCTTTGGGAATCTCTCGGTTTTCTGCACCGTATTCTTTCCACAGCACTTTTAACTGTTCGAGTTCATCACCTTTGAGTTGGATGGTGAAGTTATCGTAGAGCGGCAGTGCGGGAAAAGCTTTTGTCTTGATTCTCTGAGTGACCGGCTTACAAGTTTCCCCGGTGTGAGAAAAGTGGTGTTCTTTCACCGAACCTTTTTTCGCCGTGAGTCCACCGCCGCAGTATAGACACGCGAGGTTAGTTTTTCCGCGTTCAACATCATCGATGCCCGCCAGTTCTCCGCCGGGAGCAACACCAAATTTTAGCCACATCGCTCTTATTTTCCTTTTAGCAGGTTTGGTTTTCGTAGGTGCACCCGCTCTACATTGAGGATTGTAACAAAACTTGAGTTGAGAGCGCCCGCGTGTGGTGTGAAGTAGAACGATCGCCTCACGCCAA
>Ga0209591_10001323_pt1 | contig 31148 bp, 34 predicted proteins | sample MAT01_FD_187207 | JGI IMG/M metagenome (GOLD analysis project Ga0209591, IMG submission 187207) | Freshwater microbial communities from Lake Fryxell liftoff mats and glacier meltwater in Antarctica - MAT-01 (SPAdes) (version 2) | ecosystem: Environmental > Aquatic > Freshwater > Ice > Liftoff... | reverse complement strand
TTACCGGTCCTTTTACCAATGCACCGGGTACTTTAGCTACCAATTTTGACTGTATTTCGGCTAATTGCTGCGGGGTAAACTTTACCTGCATTAAAAAATGTATTAATGCACCACTTACACCACCCTGGTCTTCCCGCTGGTCGGTAATATATTTTAGAAATAAAAATTCCGGCACCTGTGTTTGTGCATCTCTGGCTAATTGTACCTGTGTCGGTAAGAAGTAATAATTTTTTGATGGAACAGCCGTACTTCCTGACCCTGATAACTGGGCATACAGGGTTATACTGCTCCCGTCTGTAAGAGCAAACGTTACCTTGCTATTATAGTCAAGGTTTTGGGAATACGAATTAAAGGAGAAAGTAAAAATGCATACTACTAAAAGGAGCTTTATGCAACACTTCTTTGAAAAATGTGTGTGTGTCATATTTCTGAATTTATATTTATTATTTTTTCGTTCAATTTTTTGGCACTCCATCAATAAATAATATACCCATATCAGTTTCTCCACTGGCTGTTTTAATAGTGCCATTATTCAATGTCCATCGTATTGTATACTTATAAGTGTGCTTTCCTGCCGGAAGTGTTATTTCAAAACTCTTTATACCTTTATCCAGTGCAGGTCTTACAATTTCTTCTACCGTTTTTATACCATCAAAAAAAGGATACTCCACTTTTACTGTTACTGCCCGTACATTTTTTGCCAGCAATGTGTCGGCATTTCCTTCCAGCTCTATTTTTTTTCTTTCGTATGGTGTCAGCAGATTTATCATTGAAGTATTGTTGAGTTGCCAGCCGGTTTCCCAGCTTTTTCCCCCACGGAAACTAAACTGTGCATTATAATAATAATCAAACCACGCAATACGATCTGTATCTCCCACGGCACCATAATTCAATTCTATTTTATTGTCGTTATTTATTATCTGCGGGTTTATGTTTACTTCTTTCATTGTTACGGTGCCGTTCTGATGGTTCTTTCGGAGTTTAACCGTTACATTGTTTATCAACCTTGCTAACTCGGGCAGCAGGTCACCATCCACTCCAACTGCAATATGGCGTACCTGCGTTTCACCATCAAACAATGAAACTGTTCTGATATACTCATCGCCTTCTCCATACTTCGTATAAAAATTACCAATGTTGAAAGTGATGTAATGGTGCCGCTCGGTAGAATTGCGGCTGTTGAAGTGCAAAATGCTTGAGCCGCTGGTCTGGGTGCTTTTTCGTTTGTAAGTAAAGTGTGCACCAAAAGGAGAATAACCACTACCCGAAAAGGTAGCTTTATCATTAAGCAGGTTAGTTAATAAATCCCCGGCAGCACCCTGGTCTTCTTTTGGCAACTGCTCGGGTTCTATTTTTTGATACATCATCTCCAGGAGTTTTACATAGGCGCCATCTACTATTTTTTCCATGTTTACATCTTCGCCTTCTACTTCCAGTTTGATGGCACCGGTGCGGCGCAACATTTCATACTCTTTTTCAATATCTGTACTTATATAATATATTTTAAGGCCACCACCTGTTTTATTGATCTTGTGTACCTCTGTCCAGTCCACAGTAAGTTTAGCTTTATACGCATCCATCAAACCGGCGAAAGTCATATCAAATACAATAGATACATCTGGGGTGGGCATTTTCAAACTTTCTAACAACAGTTTTGAACGTACAGGATCCATTTCAAAAGAGAGGGCAATTCTTGATCCCTGTAATACGGGTGCAGCACCTACTGAAAGCAATTTTTTTTCTTGCTGCCCATTATCCGGATTAATTATTTTTGATACCAGAGCATACCGACCTTCTTTAAAAATTATTGGTCCCCTTATTTTTATGCGTTGCCCTGAAAACAATTCATTCAATTTTGCTTCTGCCCTGGCAATTTTTCGTTCATCTGTATCATAAGTAACTAAAAAGTGCAGGATGCCACCGCCGCCAGCTTTTGTAATGGTACTTTCGCTGCCGTCTGTTTTGACTTCTGTTTCATTTACATAACGGATGAATGAAAACTGGGGTTTTTTATTTTCGCCAATGGCTAACTGCCCATTATCCGGTAAATAAAGCCAGGTAGTTGAGTCGGTAGTAAGTGGAAAACACCAAAGCCCTTCGGCGCTTATGCCTCTGTCTATTGAAATAGCTTGTGCCAATACGGATGGCAATAGTGCCAGTTGTATGCAGACAGTTAATAGAAATTTTAAAGACAGTATTGTTTTTCTTTTACTCAATTATTCAGGGATTTTTCTTAATAAATTTTTCTGCTGGCGGTACCGATAAAAAAAGATAGTTGGAAGCCATTACACTAACATCATCATCAGCTTTTCCGGAATTTTTAAACCAACTGGATTGATAACCTACCGGCACTCCAGCATCATGATAAATGGCTACTTTGTTAATAGAGCTTTTATCGTCTGCCCGGAGAATAATTGTCCGAACTACTTTCATAGCACCGGCTTGTTTAGTAGCGAAGTTTATACTGGCGGATGCAACTCCGTTATTTAAAAATTCCCGGCGGTCGGCATCCAGTTCCACATACTCTTTTACAAGCGGTGGTATTAATGATACAGCCGGGTCGCTGCTTTTTATCCATTGGGTTGCATTTTCGGGTATTCGAACTGAGTTCGGCCTGCCTTTAAAACTCCAGAGTAATTGATACTCATATTCAAGCCAGTCTGCAGATTTAATACCAAGACGTGGGTAGGAAATATCTTTGATGCTAATTTTATTTTTTAAGTCGTTCCCGTTAATTAATAATTGAGCGGTAACATCACTATGTCCGCCAGTGCTATATTTTTTTCTGAAGTTGACGGTTACAAAATTGATAACATCATCAAAGGCATCAACAAAATCACCATCCACTTGAAAAATGATATTACGCCGCTGATATGTCTCTTCATCAATATTAACAATGCGGAAGTAGCGGCTGTCATCTCCAAGTTTGGCGTACAACCCGCCCAGATTGCCTGCTGTATGAAAAGGTACTTTAATAGTGGTTGACTTACTGAGGTTCAGATAAAATTTATTAGAACGAACATCCTTAATATCTTTTAAGATGTATTGATTATCGGTGCGATATTGCGGATTATAATTTTTATCCCTTTTTGGTGAGAACAATCCAAGTATCGGTAATGAGTTGTTGATATCAGCTATGCCTTTGGCGATATTGCTCAATAATCCTGTATCTTCCTGTTTTCCCTGATCTCTAAAACCCAGATTGGGATCTACTCTTTCCGGCTCTTTTGACCAACCTGTTTTTGTATCAAACATTATTTCGGTGACCTTAGTAGTAACAAGACTCAAGATGCCATCCATATCACTTGTCTTAACTCCTAAACCTGTTGACCTATCAAATACATCTACCTTTATAACTCCATTTTTTATCATTTCATCCACTACCTGCCGTACCTGATTTTTGTTATAGCCTGACTGGGTATTTGTAATCTTACTTAGATGAGAATAGACCACACTCATTTCTGCTGTAACTACTGCATTGTATGCCCTTACTACTGCTTCATAATATCCATTGACAGCAACTGACACATCCGAAGCAGGGCCCGTAAATGAGTTCCATAATAAAGTGGAGCCTACAGGATTTAATAGAGCAGCTACTGCCGCTTTTGACCCTGGCGTAAATGGTGCGTACCCTGACGTAACAATAGTACGGGTCATTGCATCTTTCCCATCTTTGCTGCTTAATACAGCCGACACAATTTCAAAACCCGGTTTAATATTTTCATCTCCAGTGGCTTTAGATTCCATTAAGGGAACTGCTCCTCTGATTTTTGCGCCAGAAACAATTTTTTGCAATTCTTTTTCATACAATTTCATTAAGGAATCTGGAATTGAAAATTCTACCAATGCATGCAGCAAACCGCCACTGTTTTCAGTTTTTGCACTTGTATATTTCAGGCACAGAAATTCAAAAGTGCCGTCGGATCTGGTTGCAAGGCGTGGAAATTGTGGCAGGTAATAATATTCCATCGTATCCCGGCTGCTCTGCAAAAAAGTAAGCCCTTTTATGTAGACAGCCCCCTCATCATATTTTACCTGTGCCATTGCCTGCGATGAAAATAGAAGGGTAAAGAATAAAAATATTTTTACTGGATATTTCATAATCTCGTTTTTAATATTATTTATTGCTCTTGTTCTTTTGGTTTTAGTACAATTTTATCGGGCGATGAGGTAATGTCAATTAATGCACCCCATTCTTCTTTTTGAATCCAGTCGGTGGTTACCTTATCTCCATCATGGTTTATTTCGCTTACCCGGTAATAAAACGGTTTATCAAACCTTACTGCATAACCAAAGCGGATGCTCCGGGCATATATTTCTGGCTGGCTTTGCTTAAAGGTTAAGGTGGCGGTTATCTCTTTTCCATTTACACTGGTAGCCTTTATTTCCATTTTTTTTTCAAAAAGGTCGGCTCTTATTTCATTATTGAAGTCGTAGCAATACACATCAAACAGGGCATACCTTGCAGGCAGCCTTTCATTGATATCCACTTTTTGTATTAGGGAAGGCCAACGAACAATATCCACCCCCAGGTCTATTACATCTGCTTTTGCCAACAAAATTGTTGTGGCAGTATCATTGCCGGGATTTGCTGCATGTTGAAAATGATCAGCCCATCTCTTTTTTAATTTGTTGCTGCCGGTTATAGAAGTTGTGGCAGCATTATTTTCAGTGAATGCTGAATACATCGCATACGAAAAACTTAACAGAGATTGATTTTTTTGTAATGCAGTTTCCACTAATTGCGCATCCGCATCAGTAAGGCGGACAGAAACAGTCCTTTCATTCCAGTAGCTGTTGTTTACATCTGCTTGTTCGTTTGAATTTTCGGAAACCCCTGCATTTATAACATCCGTTGTATCTGCGTTGCTTCTGTCAGCAGTAGAAGCAAAAACGAGTATGGAATAAAATTTACGGACGGGCAGCATTCGTAGTTCTGCCAGCGGATTGGTTCGTTTTAATTCTGCAGCGGCTTCTTGTATTTTTCGTTGTTGCGCCCCATCTGCTGAAATTTTAAACTGCACCAGGTTGTTGTATTTAATAATACCGGCATCAGCCGTTTTATTGGTGCCGGCATACCGCATTTGAATTAATGAAAAGAATGGCTTGCCTGAAGCATCAGCGGCTAACTTATAATCAGCCGGTAAATGATAGTAGAGATTTGGGTTTTTAATGTCTTTAAAAACTTTTTGCCCGTTGATGATAGTGGCTGATTGTACAGATGGTTGTGCTGTTGCCACCTGATACAGGTACATGAAAAAAAGAATATTGATATGTCGGACAATTGCTGTCATGAATAGTTAGCGTCTGTAATTAATTAATACCCGGAATTATCCCTTTAAAAAGTTCTTTCAACTGCGTTTTTCCAAGCAGCACTTCTTTAGAAGAGGAAGATGTCCACTTCTCTGATATGTAAAAATCCCCATCGCTGGAAGCCACCGTTATTTTATATTCAAAATCAAGATTGCCCCCCGGTGGTTGAAATAAGGGGCCTGCCTGAAAGATTTTTGTATCTTCTTTTGTAATTTTTAATCCATCTAATTCTTTAATGATCTGGCCTTTTGGATCGGCCTGGCTGCTGCGGACTGTTATTAGAAAATAAGATGCTTTTAATGTATCGAATACTGCTGGTGGGATGGTGAATTTTATCTGTTGAATTGTTTTTCCTGAAACACCACCTGTAATAGTATCCATTACTTTATTATCACATTCGGTGCAATTCATCACACTATACTCCAGCCACATTACAGCATTGGGATCATTATCAAGCCATACCGGCACCCGGCTGTTATCAAATGCTACTTGTGCCATCGGCGGTACTTCTGCACCATTCATTGCCCATGAATAAATGATGGGTTTGTTAGTAGAAATAGTTTTTTTGAGCACATGCAGGTATTGCAGTTTTAATGGATACAGGGTTTCGTTTCTCCAGTTTTTCCCCCGCCAGGTGGCGGGCTCCAGTGTTAGCTTTCCTATTACCCGGTTATCAGCCAGGTTAATAATAGCAGGAACCTGCTGATCAAGAATTTCCTCATCTGCCGGGTTTAAAAAAACCGCTGCAGAAATACCTTCTCTTGAGGTAAGTGCTGTTTGTATAAAATCCTTGGTGCCTGCATTGGTGCGCCATGAAATGTTAATATCGCCGGTAAGATCTGTACCAGATGTAACAGCAATTTTTTCCAACGGAATGTCATAGAGGCTATTTAAAGTGGCCGGAAAAGTGGTAATAAGATTTTCCCGCAGGGGTAAAAATTTTAGTTCGGTAAAAGCCGGATACTTTGCTTTTAAAAGCGATTGTACAAATAGTTTTTCCCTGTTGGAAATTCCGGGAGTAAGTGTGGCCGACATTCTTACAGGGGCATCCAGAGTGCTTTCAGTTCCTGTTTCCTGCTCTCCATAATTTATCCGTAAGCCATAGCCGTTTTCTTTACTCCACTTCAAATGATAGTCGGCCGGTAAAATATAAAAGACACCTGAATTAGGATTTTTATCATAGAAAACATTCATGTTTATACTGGAGATATCTTGCGGTCGGTCGAAGTTTACAAGGTTGTCTACCAGCAATCCATCCCAAAGATTTAATTGTACATTCTTTAGAGGTCCCAATGGTGTTTTATCAACTGGCTGGCCTGGAGTAGTTGCAGTATATAATGTCGCCATATTATCCAGATTGAGGATTGCGGGATTTAAAAAAGCGATCTTAATATTTCTTTTAAAGGCATTATTATACACAACGCTTTTATCCATTCCAAAACCCAGTGATATCTTCTGTGTGTTTTTTACCTGTAACTCATTATTGGCAAACACTATTTGTAAAACGTTACTTGTATTAGAAGACTGTTTAAAATTAGCAGAGTAGGTTACCTCATTGATTTTTGATAATGGTTTCTTCCCCCAGTCAAAATCCTGTCCTGATGTGCGGCTATACACTTGAATAGAATTGTTATTGGTAATTACCATTTTGGTAATATTCCTCGTATTAGCATCAGTATTGGTCCAGGTACCAGAAATATCTTCTGGTGTTGCCACTACATTATACCTGAAGCCAGGAGAAATGGCATTGGCTCCACCTGTGGTTCTTATTACCCCACCTGGCCTTATATTACTTTTCTGGTAATAATTGATCCGCGGATCGAAGGAAATTTTTTTTGCAGGTATTACATCGCCGGGCTGTGTCATATTTAAAGAAGCGGCAGTACCAACGGGCAGTAGCGGTACATTGATAATTACACCGGGGGCATAAGCACCTGTCTTCCACATTTTACCAAGTTGAAATACCTTTACCTTTCCACTACCATCTTGTCTTTTGGAAATATCAATTCTTAAAAAAGGAGTTACAGTTGCCAACCCAGTTGCTTCCTTGTCATCAAATGTCAATATACATTCTGCGGGTGAAGCAGCTGTGGATTGCTTAAACTTCGCATTTTTTATTGCTATTTGCCGCTGGCGGCTGGCTGTCATTGCAGACACATTGAAAAATGCATTTACATAACCAGTGTACCAGATTTTTATCCTCAGCTCATTCTCCGAGTCGTTTAAGACAATTACACTATCCAAGGAACCATCTACAGAACCTCCAATCCTTCCTGTTAAAGATTCAAGGGCTGAACCCAGATCCTCTACTTTATTCAACTTTTTGTTTTGTAACCCGCTGATGTTTTGGCCTATGCAAAACAGGGAAGAGCAAAGGAATAAGGCACTAAGAAAATAAATTCTAAATGACATATAAATAAGTTTTGGGTTTGTGACGCTACTTTTCGGGAGCCTTAACTGTCTTCAGGGGAGGGGTAGTTGCTTGTTACTTGTAAAGTACCAAATATTATCTAATATGCAATACTACTTTCGGGTTATTTATCGCAGAAATTAAAACTATTGGGACAATCAAAAATTGGGTTAATAAAATTGTAACCCAATTATTTTATATAGGGCTTGAAATTCACTCCTTTTTGTTTCCGCAAGTACAAACGAAATAAGTTACGCATAGCAAAAATATTTTATACTGCTTATTTAGTATCGAAAATAACTGTGGCAAAGACAGTAATACATATTTCTGCAAAAATGTTGAAGCCAGTGATACCTCTACCTTGAAAGAAGGGCAAAAAGTGGAGCATCAAAAATTTGGTTTTGGTGAAGTGATGAAACTGGAAGGTGCGGCGCATAATCCAATTGCTACCGTAAAGTTTGAGCATAATGGGGAGAAGAAGATTATGCTTAATTATGCGAAGCTGAGGATAGTGAAATAGCTATTGTTTTTCTACTGCCGATTGAATATACTCTTCAATAGTTGTCGGGGTCAATCCAAACTGTGCAATACTGTCTTTCGCATTCATTGTTTCGTCTGATTTTTCAGTATATATGCTAAACTTCATTATACGGGCAATGCCAGGGTGAAAAGGGGTTAACAAAACAGAGAACACTTTTAAGACACCAACAGGCACATGACTAGTTTTGAGTTTAATGTTTAGTGCTTTTCCAAAAAGAGCTGCTATTTCATTCCGGCTGATATTTTGCGGACCGGCGACTGCAATTATTTTATTATAATAGTTTTGGTTCAATGCAATAATATCAATAGCAGCAACAACATCTTTTGCAGCAATAAAATTTGTAGGGTTATTTCCTGAACCAAGAATGGCGGTCTTCCCTTTTTCAACAATATTTTTTCCAAGCAGGTTGTACACATGCCATTCCATAAAAGCTGGAAGGCGGAGGATTGTATAATTTAATCCACTATTTATTATATACTGCTCAATTAGATATTTGGTCCTGAAAAAATCAACTGGATGATCAGGAGAAGCTGTGGAGCTGGAGGTGTAAATAAAATGGGTAACACCTGCCCTTTTTGCTTCTTCCACTAAAAGTTTGTGCCCGGCTTCATCTACTGTTGCAGATTTATTTTTTCCTTTACCCAGCATTCCATGGGCCGCTGTAAGAACAACATCAATTCCATTGAAAATGCCGGTAATCGTTGCAGCATCAGTCAGGTCACCCGTTATTACAGCAGCACCTTTCTTTTCCAGGTTAATAGCTTTGTCTTTATTTCGTACAAAGACAGTTACCTGAAAACCTTTTTCCAGAAAATGAATGGCGGCGGCATTTCCTAAAACACCAGTGCCACCGATAATAAGCAGGCGAGGCATATCGGTATGAGTTTAGTGGTTAAGTTACAATAAATAAATGAATCTGGGGTAAAACTTGAATTAACAAAATACAACAAGACGGATATTTATATTTGTTTGATAATTTTCTTTTTTAGCCAGCCGCCACATGTTGACCGCCAAACAAAAAAAACAAACCCGGAAAATAGTTATTACCGGGGTAGCCGCAATAATACTTATTACCGGAAGCTGGCTGCTGTATCAGCAACTAAAATACCGCAAAGCAAAATTCACCCGGTATCCTGAATTTGGTATTAATATACCGGAGAGCTATCCAATACATGGCATAGATGTTTCCAAATATCAGTCGTTGATAGCCTGGGAAGAAGTGAAGGTGATGAAAGTAAAAAACATTCAACTGGGTTTTGCCTTTATAAAAGCTACGGAAGGAATTGGTAATACAGACCCTCATTTTAAACGCAACTGGAAAAAAACTAAAGACAATCAAATCATCCGGGGAGCTTATCATTTTTTTATCGGCTCGAAAGATGGAAGAATGCAGGCGGAAAATTTTATTGATAAAGTAGAGCTGGAACCGGGTGATATGCCGCCTGTATTAGATGCTGAACAACTGAATGGCGCAACAGCAGTACAACTAAGAAAGGAAATGAGAAAATGGTTAGAGATAGTAGAGAACCATTACGGGGTGAAACCGATTATATATACCAATGTAGATTTTTATGAAAGGAACCTAGGTAGTGAGTTTGACGGCTATCCATTATGGGCGGCTCATTATTACCAACCAGGGAAGCCCCGCATCAACCGGGGTTGGGTTTTTTGGCAGCACAGTGATGAAGGCCGGGTAAATGGTATTGTTTCTAAAGTTGATTTCAATGTTTTTAATGGAGATTCAGCAGACTTTAAAAACTTGCTGATTGAATAGCAATGTAGCGGCCTGGTTTTTAAATGCAGTAACTTGTTGCTCTGAAACAATAGTTGTATGGAACAGAATTGGGATCCGGGGGTTAAAGAATTCTTCGTCAAAATTCTTAACTCTATTGCCTTTGGACTTTTTTGGATGATGGCCTGCGCTACAGCAGGTATTTATTATGAATTGGGCTATACCAATGGCAAGCCGCTTATTTATACCATTCTTTTCTATGCCGGAATGGCTATCAGCCTTTTCTTCCTCGTTCGTTATTTATGCAAAACCTGGAAAAGCGACTGAATAAATAACTTTTTTCTTTCTCAAACGTCTGATAAAAAATACCCGGTGTTACGCAACACAACATAAATAAAAGAGCTATTTTAGAAACTCATTACAAACTGTATGGAGCTAAAACAAATAAGCAAATGGTTTATAATTACCGGAACGTTGATAATCTGGGCAATTAAATTTGTCGTCCGGCCTATGCACTTGTTTGATGACCCCACCCGGTTCTTTTTAAATATTGCTCCTAACCTGCTGGGTTCATTTTTAATTCCGTTTGGAGCCTACTGGTTTTTTAGTGGCCGCAACTTTTTAGTGGCCCGGGTTTTCAAAATAGAAACACCGTACGATCTTCGCCTTGTTTGCCTGCTTGGTTTTGGAATGCTGATAGTAAATGAATACCTGCAACTGATTCCCTTCTTTGGCCGCACCTTTGATTACAATGATATTCTTTTTTCTTCGGTAGGATTACTGGCTTCTTCTTTTGTTTTTAGCAGGCTTCAATCCCGCAAACTGCGAAATTATCAGCCGGAAACTAATTAATTTTTAGAATCCAGGATGATTGGTGCATTTCCTTTTCCCATTATAATCACTTTTGCGTTTGGAGATTTTGCCAATTCAAGGTAAGCCTTTATCTGTTCATATTGTAATTGCTGATCTGTAAGCCCGATATTAATGATACGTTGATAATCGGCGATTCCCTGAGCCTCTACCCTTTTTCGTTCAGCTTCCTGTTTTTCTTTTAATAATACAAACTGCATCTTTTGTGCATCCTGTTCGGCATTTATTTTTTGCTCAATAGTTACTTTTACAGACTGGGGCAGGGTAATATTCCTTACCAGTAATTGTTCCAGTATCAACCCTCTTTTTTTAAAATCTTCATCAATGCTTTTAAAAATTCGTTGTTGAAACTCATCTCTTTTATTGGAGTATAGTGATACCGCTTCATAATAAACAGAGTTATCCCGGATTTTGGTTCTGGTCAACGGACGAACAATTTTATCGGTATAATCAACACCCGTTTCCCGGATAAGACGAGGGGCTTCAGATGGAAGAAGTTTGTATAATACGGTAAGGTCAATGGTTACTTCCAGTCCATCTGAAGTCAATACACGGATAGCATCATCACCGTTTTGGTTTCCTTCGTCTTGGACTCCACTCATGGTATAGTTCTGCGTTTTTACATCTAATCGTTGTACCTCAACAAAAGGATTGATAAAATGTAAACCGCTGCTCAACACATCATTCTGAACTTTTCCGAATAAGGATTTAACACCTATTTGCCCGGCATTAATCTGTACTATACATTTTGTCAGAAATCCGATAAGCATCAGCGCTATGGCGATGCTGCGGATAACTTTTGCAAACCGGCCAACCTGTTGATTGTTTTGCAAGGCAAAGCCTGCAATTAAAAGGAGTATGCCAAGGATTATTAACGCCATAATTTATTTTTTTAAATATGAAAGTAGTCAACTATTAGCTGCTATGGTCTGAAACAATAACCCAACGGCCATATATTTTCCGAAACAATAAAGTGTAATGCCCTCCCACATCTCCGATGGAACGTTTCAAAAACCATTTCCCGGTGATGTGGTAATATTGTTTCGATAATTTTTTCACCTGTATCAGGGTAAAAATAAGCTTACCCATTGCGGCTGTATCGGGATAACCTTTTTTATAATTGTTTAATGTATTGGACCAGCCGTAAGTTACCCCACTCTTTCCGATAAACATCAGCGAATCATTTTCCCAATAGCCATTCATAAAGTTGTCAATATCTCCCCTGTTCCAGGCGGCAGTTTGCTCTTGCAGAATATTTCTGATAGCTGTCTCACTTTTTGACTGCGCAGAAGATTTTAAAACACAAAAAAGAATAAATAAAAAAAAAGATGGTTTCATATGCTGTTTCATCAAGAAAATGAAGGTAAATCAAAAAGCAGGGAATGCAGTTTTTCTCCCCTTTGAGATAGGAATTAATGCTCACAATCATCACTGTGGGCATGATTATGCACCCGGCAATATTTGTAATTCAGAAGATGGGCAATAATAATCAGTATAACAGCCGGTACCAGCAACCATGTTTCATACCAGATAAAGAATTGCTTAAGTACCAGGAAAATAAAACCAGCAAAGAAAAGCGAAAGCGGCAACAGGCTATGGTGATGTTTTTTATAACCATGATACAGTGAATAAGTACCAATACATAAAGCAAGCACTATCATCCCCACTTCAAAACCCGTATTATGAATAATGTTGATGCCAAATAAAGGCAGACTGCTTAGAAACAAAGGCAGCAGGGCACAATGAATGGCACAGGCCAGTGAGGCCCCGATTCCTAAAGCATCCCAGTTAATTTTTAATTTCATGAAGAGAGCAAAGGTATTAAAAAAGCAACACTGTTGCAAAAGAAAGTAACGGATCGCTTCAGAACATTTTAATGGGTAATTATAACGGAGTTCGCATCCTACCTTTGCACGGCAAATAATAAATATGTCAAAAAAACGATTATTTTATATAGGGTTCTTTGTAGCGTTGGCCTTGATTTTTTACCTCGTACTTACATTGATAATCCCGGGTTTCGGCAAGGTAAAATCACCCCCCGTCAGTTTTGTAAAACCTTTTTCTTTTACCAACCAGGATGGAAAAGTAGTAACAGAGAAAGATGTGGCTGGCAAAGTGTATGTAGCGGAATATTTCTTTACGCATTGCGAAGGTATTTGCCCCATAATGAATAATAATATGCGGTTAGTTTATGAAGAGTTTAAAAACGATAGCAATTTTATTATTCTTTCCCATACCTGCGACCCTGACCGGGATTCTGTTGGGCAAATGAAATATTATGCCGACTCCATGAAAGTGGATACAAGGCGATGGATTTTTTTAACTGGAGGAAAGCAGAGTTTGTATGATGCTGCGAGGGTAAGCTACACTATTGATGACCCTGTTAATAACCTGAAGAGTTTAGATGACCAGTTTATCCATTCCCAGTTTTGGGCATTGGTAAATAAGAAAGGAGATGTGATGAAAATCTACGACGGACTAAAAGAAAGCGAAGTAAAGAGCCTGATAAAGGCTGCCCGTCGTTTGCTAAAGGAAGAGTAGCGAACTATTAATGATGCATTTTGTTTTTAGATTTGTAATTAATTATGTCTGAGAAAACAGCAATACAAATAGATAACCAGGTAGGTGAATTGCTGAAAAAAAACAGCCTCAGCGTTACCGGTAGCAGGAAAAAAATCCTGCAACTTTTCCTGGAACAACCCGGTGCATTGGCGCATGGTGATATTGAAAGAAAAGCCGGTGAAAAATTTGACCGGGTAACAGTGTACCGCACACTGCAAACTTTTGTTGACAAAGGCATTGTACATACCATACCTACAGCAGATAATTCCATTCGCTATGCGCTGTGCAAAGATGAATGCTCGGAAGGCCATCATCATGATCATCATATTCACTTTGTATGCAGTAACTGCAACAATACTTATTGCCTCGATGATGTGGTAACACCGGAAATAAAACTACCTAAAGGCTACTCAGCCGAACATGTGGAAGTGGTGGTAGAAGGTGTGTGTAAGAATTGTAATTAAGACACCCTGTCCCTAAAGGGAACCTAGGTCAAATAAACTTTTATTAACACTGAACTTTTCAAAGGATTTAGCAGTAGCTACTTTTAAACTATATTCTTTAAAGAATTGGCGAGTAAATAATGGTTCTGTATAACTAAGTTCCTCCTGAGCTTACCGAAGGATAGGGACAGGGCAAAAAAAAGCCCCGGTGTAGAGACAGCGGGACTTATTGGTTAAGGCTCTGATTAGTAGCTATGTAAAAGTGCGGTTACCTGCACTTGTATTTTCTGATTCAAATGTAAGTGCTGTTCACCATATTTCCGAATTTATGGTATACCCCATTCGGGGTATTTTTTAGATTTGCAGGCTATCTGCTTCTTTTTTAACAAACTGCATTAGTCCGCTGATATGGGCCGGCGAAAGATCGAATTGTAAACCAGCGGCTTGAAACAATTCGGGCAATGTCTTAGTACCACCCAGTTTTAATGCTGTTATATAATTAGTAAGAGCTGCTTCCGGATTTTGTTGGTATTGCTGCCACAATCCTATTGCTCCCAGCTGTGCAATTCCATATTCGATATAATAAAAAGGGACTTCAAATAAATGCAACTGACGTTGCCATCCAAATCTTCTGTATTCTTCTAATCCTTCAACATCAATAACCGGCGAAGTAAATTCTTCCAGTATGTTTAGCCATTGATCAGCTCTTTCCTCTTCTGTATGCGTTGGGTTTTGATAAATCCAGTGCTGAAACTTATCAATGGTGGCCACCCAGGGAAACAGGGTAATTACTCTTTCCAATTGTTGTTCTTTGGCACGGGTAAGTTCTTCTTTATTATCAAAAAAAACATGCCAGTGGTTCATGCTGAATAGCTCCATAGACATGCTGGCCACTTCTGCTATTTCAGTTGGATATTCTTTAAATCCGTTTAATACTAATTCATGTGCCAGGAAAGAATGAATGGCATGACCGCCTTCATGTACCATCGTTGTTACATCATCTAACTGACCTGCCGCATTCATAAAAATAAAAGGAGCACCACTTTCTGCCAATGGGCAGTTGTAGCCACCGGGGGCTTTGCCCTTCCTGCTCTCCAAATCAAGATGACCCATTGCTCTCATCTTTCTAAGACAATCTCCAAAAAAAGATTTACCATCAGGTTCTGCTGACATCTCATCAAAACAGGCAATAGTTTTTTCTGTTAGTTGCTCTCCGTTTGTAAAAGGACGAAGCGGCTGAATGCCGGTTGGTTCTGCTTCCACATCCCATGGGCGAAGGGTGTCTAAACCAAGTTTTTTCTTCTTCGTTTCATAGATCTGGTTTACTAATGGCATTACATGCAGTTTCACAGCTTCATGAAATTTGTAGCAATCTTCTTTACTGTAATCAAACCGTCCAAGCTCCACGAAACGATAATCCCGGAAGTTTTCAAAGCCAGTATTAATAGCTATCTGGTGACGTTTTTGTAGTAAAGAAGAAAACAAATCATTCAGTTCTTTTTTATCCTGCAATCTTCTTTCGTTTATTTTACGATATACCTCTTCCCGCAGATTACGGTCCGGGTCTTCCAGAAATTTAGCTGCTTGCTGCAAAGTGTATTCCTGTCCATTTACTTCTACCATCATTTTTCCGGATATAACACCAAACTGTTGTTGCATCACACCCAGCTCTGCCTGCAATGGAATGTTTGCTTCCCGAAATAATTCAATGTTCTTTTTTACATTTCGCAGGTAAGTAAAATATAGTGGCTGATCGAGTTCTTTGGTGAAAGGGCAGTCAACTAATTTTTTATTCAGCTTGTCAGAGTAAGGCTGAATCTTAGGCTGTATCTCCATCATAAAAAAATTAAAAGCCTCTTCCAGTTCTTTATTCTCTGTGTCGCAGGTCATTTTTATCTGCCGCCAGCAGGCATCTTCGCTTATTACCGCTTCCAGTTCGCTGGCATCTTTCAGCCATTGTTCCAGGTCGGCAAGAGAATTGATTTTTCTTTCATCAAGATTTTTAAAATAAGGTTCAAGCCCTTCCCAATTGGTAACCGAAAAATTGGTTGGTAAAAAATGACGGGGCATTTTTTCTATATCCGCACTGTACTTCATAAACAGTAGTGTTTAAATTAAAAAAAGCTATTTCAAGAATATTTGAAATAGCTCGCAACTCGCAGCTAACAACTCGCAGCTTCTCTATTCCGCTTTCTTTTTTCTGGGAGTTTTCTTCGGAGTGGTGAGCTCAGTCGAACCATCTGTTGCTTCAGCCGTAGTGTCTTTTTTCTTAGCCGTAGCTTTTTTAGCTGGTTTTTCTTCAACAACGGTTTCTATTTCTTCTGCCTCAGGCTCTTCTTCCGGAACTTCTGATAATACAATCTCTACATTGTTTTTCTTCAACACATCAAACCATTTCACCATCTTCTTCATATCGCTGGCATATACCCTTTCAAAGTCCATATCAGGATATACTTTTTCGAAGTATTTTTTAACCGCAGCGGCATCTTTATCTTCAGGTAATGAACCACCTGCTTTTTCCATTGCATTCAGCACCTCCACCAGGTTCACATTGTCCCGCACAGTATATACTTCAATACTTTCCAGGTGAGAAAAATTGTGGACACGGCTGGCTACAAAACGGGTTGTTTTATCATCGAGGGAACGTACGATAGCCCCGTCTGTTTTACTGTTAATCAGTTCAAATAATCCGGGTAATCCGGTCACGGCAACAAGTTTACTGTATTCCATAAGTGTTTTGATAATTAAGGAGCTGCAAGATACTTGAGTTCGGGCAAATAGGGGCTTTGAAAATAAGTTTCCTGCCGGCGAACGGTTTTTCTAAAATTGCCGTCATATTTACCTGTTTATTATAGTGATCTAAAATAATTTCAACATGAAATGAGCCATTAGGGGTGTTTACCAACCCGGAATGAATTTTAATGGCGAATTCCATGTGGCAAATTTCTAAAACAAAAATATACACATGAAAAAAATGTCTTTATTGCTGTTGGCTTCATTTGCCGTGGTACTTACTGTTTCCGCCCAGGGCGGAGGTTTTCAGCGTCGTACTGTAGAAGAAAGAGTGGCCAGCATCCATACTAAAATGGATAGTGCTTTTAAACTGGATGCTACCAAATTGGCTGAGGTTGACGCTATTTTTACCACTTATTACAAAGAGTCTGACAAAGCCAGGGAAGAGTTGATGGCAGGTGGCGAAAGGCCAAGCCGTGAAGCGATGCAGGAAAAAATGCAGCCGCTTACAGAAGCAAGAGAAAAAAAACTGAAAGCAGCATTGCCGGAAGCACAGTACGAGATCTGGAAAAAAGAAATTGAGCCAGGTATGCGTCCGCAACGACCGCCAGGCGGTGGCGGTAACTAAGCTAGCATATTTTGATACTATATAAGGAACCGTTCAGTGTAAAGCTGAACGGTTTTTTATTATCTGCCATACAACAATTGTAGGTGTGTGGCGATAATCAGGATAAGTGTTTCAGCAATTATCTGAAATTAGCTGTCTGTTATATATAAAAAAATATCATGAGAAAACTACTACTGCTTACCGCCATAGTATTTATGTCTTCAGCACTTTATTCTCAGAGGCCATGCAGCCGCCCGGAATACCGGCAGTTTGATTTCTGGTTGGGAGAATGGGAAGCATTTGGCCTTAACGGACAAAAGGCTGGTGACAGTAAAATCAGTTTGATTTTAGATAGTTGCATTATCCTTGAAGAATGGACCAGTGCTTCTGTAAGCCAGGGTATCCGCTATGCTGGAAAAAGTTTTAATACATACAATGCAGCCACCAAACAATGGCAATAAACCTGGGTGGATAATGTGGGAGGAAGCAATGAATACCTGTTGAGAAAATTTGATAATAACAAGATCATTTACAGCTCTTCACCATTTCCTTTTAGCAAAGACACTATGGCCATCCGCAAAATGACTTTCACCAATGTAAGCCCTGTTAAGGTGAGGCAACATGGCGAAATTTCAAAAGACAATGGAGTAAACTGGGCTACTGAATATGACCTGGAATACAGGCGGAGGAAAAATGAACGGGGAAATTTTCTGGATTTATTTTATGAACTTTAGAATCCGGCTCTAAAAATTTATATTCATCACTAAAACTGCTATATGAAAAGAATATTCCTTTTCTGCACATTGGTTATTTCTGTAATTAATTTATCAGCCCAGATGGATGTGCCACCCAGTGGTGGCAACCCCCGTGCAATGATTAGCGAAGAAGTCGGCATTACCAGTATTACCATTAAGTATGGCCGTCCTGATGTAAACAAACGGGAAGGGAAAATTTATGGCGATGGTAACCTGGTGACTTATGGTTTCAATACCACCAGCTTTATTACCAATAAAAATACTGCTCCCTGGCGGGCTGGTGCCAATGAGAATACTACAATTACTTTTGAGCATGATGTAAAAGTGGAAGGAAAAGATTTAAAAGCCGGAACTTATGGCTTACACATGGCAATGGGGGCAGATAATATCACATTGATTTTCTCCAATCAATCTGATGCATGGGGCAGCTTTTATTACGAAGAAAAAAATGATGCCCTTCGGGTAAATGTAAAACCAGTTGTGTTAGATAAAAGTGTGGAATACCTGAAGTATGAATTTATTGAGCATAAAGAAAAATATTGTGTCATAGCTATGCAGTGGGAAAAACTTTCTGTTCCCTTCAAAGTGGAAGTGGATGTTGACAATATTGTAATTGCAAGGTTGCGGGATCAAATTACCAGCCAGAAAGGTTTTAACAGTACTAACATGTTACAAGCCGCACAGTATTGCCTGAATAAAAATATCAACCTGGAAGAGGCATTGCAATGGAGTATCCGGGCTATCACTGGTTTTCAGGGTCAAAAAAGCTTTATAACCTTGCGAAACCTCGGCACTGCCTATGAAAAACTGAACCGTATAACACAAGCCGATTCTACTATGACAGAAGCATTAACCATTGCTACCGCCAATCAGTACACAGCTTATGGCCGCCAGCTAATTACTCAGAAGAGAGCAGATAAAGCAATGGAAGTATTACTTGCTTCGGAAAAAAGATACGGCGATGTGTTTGGAGTAAACAATGGATTAATGAGCGGTTATTCTGCTAAAGGCGATTTTAAAAACGCAATAAAGTATGCAGAAAAAGCATTGACACAGGCACCGAATGATGCCAGTAAAAAGCAAATTGAAGGCTTTATTGTAAAACTGAAAGAAGGAAAAGACATAAATTAATTATAATGGCGGAACTAAAGACACAAAAGAACGATGCCAGTGTGGAGGCTTTTCTTCACACCGTACAGAAAGAAGAAAAAAGAAAAGACTGTATGGCCATCCTGGCGATGATGAAAAAAGCTACCAAAGAGGAGCCGAAAATGTGGGGCAACACTATAGTAGGCTTTGGCAGCTATCATTATAAATCTGAAAAAAGCAAACGGGAAGGTGATTGGTATATTACCGGGTTTTCTCCCCGCAAGTCTAATCTTACCTTGAATATTATGCCGGGAATTGGAAATTATAAAGACATCGTACAGCGCCAGGGCAAGCATAAAGTAAGTGGCTCTTGTTTGCTCATTAATAATCTGGCAGATGTAGACAGTAAAGTATTAAAAGAACTTATCGTAGCTGCCTTTAGTTATATGAAGAGTAAAAACTATCAAATGATCTATTAAAATAAACAACATGGATAATGCAATCAGCTGGTTCGAAATTGGAACTACCGACCTGGACAGGGCAACAAAATTTTATGAAACCATTTTTGGTGTTTCACTTATTCCAATGGATTTACCAAATATCAAAATGCGGATGTTTCCTATTGATAATATGCAAATTGGTATTGGTGGCGCATTGGTAGATAGTGGCGGCTTTCACAAACCATCAGCTACTGATGGCCCGTTGATTTACATGAATGGAAATCCGGATGTACAAAGTATATTAGATAAAGTAGAAGCAGCCGGCGGAAAAATTATGGTGCCTAAAACAGAAATTTCTCCAGAGCATGGCTTTATGGCAGTTATACTTGATACAGAGGGCAACAGAATAGGCTTACATAGTGTACCTGTTTAATAAAATTTTTAACACCAAAACTATAACACCATGATCGTACTGTACATCATTCCCGGCATTATTGCCGCATTGCTTGTGGCCGCATTATTTGTTCCAAAAGGAATGACAGCAATAAGGGATATTGTTATCAACAAGCCCCAAGATGAGGTATTTAATTTTATTAAATATTTAAAAAACCAGCAGCAATTCAGCAAATGGGCTACTATGGACCCCAACATAAAAAATGAATTCATCGGCACGGATGGAATGCCGGGGTTTATTAATTCATGGGAGGGAAATAAAAAAGTTGGTAAAGGGGTACAGGAAATTATTGCTGTTTCACCGGGCAGGTTAGACACCGAACTGCGTTTTGAAAAACCATTTAAGTCAGTGGCAAAATCTTTCATGACTAGCGAAGCCGCAGGTGAGAATGCCACCAAAGTCAGTTGGGGCTTTGTCGGCTCTATGAATTACCCCATGAATGTGATGAAGTTATTTATGAACATGGAGAAAGCCATTGGCAATGATTTCAGTATCGGGTTAAGTAATTTGAAAAATGTTCTCGAAAAATAATAACGACATGAAAAAAACAGCACTTCCACTTACCTTATTTATTGTACTGATTTCGGTTGGCTTCAAAGCAAACGATAACACTACCAAACAATTTGAATGGCTAAGAGGAGACTGGCGAATGGAAACAAAAAAAGGTGTTATTATAGAATCATGGAATGTTTTAAACGACAGCACCCTGATTGGAGAAAGCAGTATGACAAGAAATAGCGGCGAAACTTTTCTGCTGGAAAAAATAGAATTGCGCAGCCGGGGCAATGATTATTTCTATATTCCTGTAGCACAGGGCCAGAATAACAACTTACCGGTAATTTTTAAAATTACTTCACATGATGAGTCTGGCTTTGTTGCTGAAAATCCGGAACATAATTTCCCGAAACGGATTACATACCGGCAGGTTAATAAGGATTCGATACATGCCTATATTGATGGCGGAGAAGCAATGCCCGGAAAAAAATCTGATTTTTATTATTCCAGAGTGAAAAAGTAAAAGTGGCATATAACGAAAAACTGGCTGGCATAACAAGAGAAATAATTTCTCTCACCCATAAAAAGGTGCAAGAGAAAGCTATGTTTGGTGGCTTGTGTTTTATGGTGAATGATAAGATGTGTGTTTGTGTAAATGATGAAAGAATAATGGTGCGGCTTGACCCAAAGCAATATGACAAAGCCATGAAAAAGGAAGGCTGCCGGCCAATGGAAATGAAGGGTAAACCACTGAAAGGCTTTGTATTTGTAGATGCGGAGGTGCTTAATACAAAAACGAAACTGGCCTATTGGGTGAAACTGGCACTGGAGTATAATAAACTTGCCAAATCCAGTAAGAAGAAAACGACCATAAAAAAATCAGCCCGGAAAAATGAAATTTCATAATCTCCTGTTACTTCTGTTACCTCTTTCAGTAATTGCACAAAAAAATACTATTGATAAAGGCATTGTATATTATACTCTCGGTAATGACACCACAATTATCCAGCACTTTGAATATAATAATCATACTTACAAAACCACTTTCATTCAATTTACAGGTGCCATTACAAAATGTGAGGCAGAAGGTATGCTTGACGTAAATGGAAATCTGAAAGAGGTAAAATCATACAACTATCGAATAACGGGTGATGGCAATTGGGAACTGACTACAAAAGGTATCAATACATTTAATGGTGATTCTACAATTTATATAGCCACCAATTCACAAGGCGTTTTCGTTTCCCGGCGAAGTTTTCCCGGTCAGGGAATACTGGCTAATGGAATGGATATTGCCAGCTTTTATATTTTTCCTTATGTAGGATTTTATGCACCTCAAAAAAGGGGAGATACTTTATTTCACCGTCAGCTTAGCTTTAATAGATTTAGAAATTTTATCGTTAGCAGAAGGTCTAAAAATGAATTAAGAATCGGCAGTAATCTGATGGGCTATCTTACAAGTTCGGTGGATAAGAAGGGAAGATTGCAAAAAATTGAAGGAGTTGGCTCGTCACTAAATATAAGAGCAACAGTAAACAGAATCAACATAGATCCAAATATTCTTGATGCAATTGCGGTTAGAAGAAATGGTGCCGCTGGTACAGCCGTCCGCACCCTGCGGGATACGGCAAGGGTTATAATTGGGAACACTACCATCGAAGTTGATTATTGGCGGCCCCTTAAGCGGGGAAGGGAAATTTTTGGAAATGTGGTGCCCTGGAACAGGGTTTGGCGTACCGGTGCCAACAATGCTACGCAACTTCGCCTGACCAATGATATTACAATTGGTGAAAAAAAATTACCAAAGGGTGTTTATGGTATCTGGAGTTATCCAACCGAGTCAAAATGGGAACTCATTATTAATAAGAATGCAAATGCATGGGGTACCGACCATGATCATGTTGCTGATGTATTCAGAATACCTCTTTCAATAGAAAAAACAGCAATGCCTGTGGAGGTAATGAAAATATCGTTGGTGAAACAGGAGGAGAAGAAAGCCATGTTGCTGATAGAATGGGATACATACCGTGCCTTTGCACAAATAGCCGTTGACTAATACTGACCCTTGTTTATGCAATACAGTGTAGAAAAATCATATGAAATACTGGAACGAACACCAACTGTTCTGAAAATCATGCTGAGCAAATTGCATGAAGACTGGGTGATGAATTACGAAGGTGCGGAAACATTTTCACCCTATGATGTGATAGGCCATTTGATACATGGCGAAAAAACTGATTGGGTACCCCGTGCAAAAATTATCCTGGAATTTGGTAGCGCCAAACCCTTTACACCCTGGGACAGGTTTGCACAAAATGAAGAAAGCAGGGGCAAAAAGCTACTACAACTGCTTGATGAATTTGAGAAGGTGAGAAAAGAAAACATGCAGTGGTTTAAGTCACTTCAATTAACAGAGGCCGATTTAGAAAAAAAGGAGTACATCCGGCGCTGGGCGAGGTAAGCTTACGAAACCTTTTATCTACCTGAGTGGTGCATGATCTAACGCATATTGCACAAATAACCAGGGTAATGGCGAAGCAGTACAAAGAGGAAATAGGGGCATGGTCTGAATTTTTCCGTATTTTACGTTTCTAAAAATATTGCTATGCAATCAAAAGCGACAACAGTGAATGCTTACCTGGCAGAGTTACCAGAAGACAGGCAGAAAGCAGTTTCAAAACTTAGGAATGTAATTAAGAAAAACCTTCCTAAAGGATTTAAGGAAGGTATTGGTAATGGGATGATGGGGTGGAGTGTACCTCATTCACTGTATCCACCGGGTTATCATTGCACCCCCGAATTGCCCCTGCCATTTATGGGACTTGCATCACAAAAGAATTTTATAGCTATATATCATATGGGAGTATATGCTGACCCCAAGCTGTTTAAATGGTTTACTGAATCTCATGCAAAAGCATCTTCCAAAAAATTAGATATGGGCAAAAGTTGTATGCGGTATAAAAAACCAGAAGACATTCCCTTTGATTTAATCGGAGAGCTGGCATCAAAGATGACGGTAGATGATTGGATTGAGCTTTATGAAACTAATTTTAAGAGCGGACTGAAGAAAAAATAATTGCAGTCCCATATTCATTTTCACAAAAGACACTAACATGGGTACAGAATCTATTGACAAAGCCTACGCTACTCAGATTGCCAACATTGAAAAAAGTACCGGCAAAAAATTAAAGGAGTGGATTACCATCTTAAACAAATCTGGTTTTGCCAAACACGGAGAACTGGTTAGTTTTTTAAAAGAAAAACATGGGTTTACTCATGGCAATGCAAATACCATTGTCCATTTCGCCAAACAAAGTCATGCCGGAGCTGCAGAGAACGATACAGACTGGGTTGCCGAACAATACAAGGGTAAAGAAAACCTGAAGCAATGGTACAATAAGATAATAGCAGCAATAAACAAGTTTGGTAAGGATGTGGAACTCTCACCTAAGAAAGCGTATATGAGTATCAGAAGAAAAAAACAGTTTGCTATTATTCAGCCATCTACTAAAGATCGACTGGATGTTGGGTTAAATATTAAAGGCGTAGCTGTTTCAGGTAACGTAGAGGATGGGAGTAAATGGAATGCCATGTGTACACACCGTATCAGGGTTGAAGATGAAAAAACTGTCAATAAAGATTTAATTGCCTGGATAAAGAAAGCATACGAACAGGCCGGATAAGAAAAGCCCCGAAGAACTTGGTTCGGGGCTTTTGATTAATGGCAGTTATTATTTTTTCCTGGTGTATTTAATATTCATTGTATTAAATTCTTTGCCATCCGGCATGGTAACGTACATTGCCATTTCCTGGTTGTTATCATCTGTGATTTTAAAAGTTTCTCTCACATCCATATCTTCTTTAGTCCCAGGGTCAACCATTTTCCCTTTTAGTGTAATTGTTTTCGTGGCTTCATCCCGGGGTCCTTTTAAAACCATAATGCCACTACCCATATTATCAATTCAGGTACTTATAAACTCTTTGCGATGAATATCATAGGCTGTGGTACTCATCCCATTAAACGGCATACCCACCATATTGCCGGAATGTGTTGATTGTTGGTAAAGACTGTTCATAATCATTTTATCTACAGCAGTGGAAGTGCTTTTTTGTTCAGGAGCACCGGGTACCATCCACATGGTTGCCTCGCCGTTCCATGTACCATCCCATTTAGCCATCATTTTATGCACATCGCCAGGTGTCATGTAACGCTGCCAGTTCTTCATCATAGTGGCAGAGTCAACTTCCGGTTTGGGTTCAGTACTTGTTGCAGATTCATCTTTTTTTTGTTTCAGAGGATTTGGTTTCTTTTTTTGCATCATCTGTTTTCTTTTCATTGTTGCAGGAAGCTATTATAAAAGCTACAGCGCAGAGAGTTAAGGTTATTTGTTTCATATACTAATTTTAGGGGGGATAAGGTAAAAACTCTGCTGACAGTTATCAAGAAATAAAAGGATAAAACCGGAAATTCTCAGGATGAATCAACTATTAGTTAGCTTAATTGCTTGATTTTTATTTGCATAACGGTGGCGATACTTGTTGCTCTTTCTTTGATGATAAAAGCATTATCTCCTGCAAACAGGTCGTCAACCGTTTCTTTAAAATAGCGGAGCCATGTTTCAAAATGGTGTTTGCCCAAAGGAGATTGTTGATGCAACGCCAGGTGAGGCTGCATAGCATTCTTGTGATAAGTATCAGATTGAAATAAAACCGAATCCCAGAAATCAACCAATACAGGCAGGTGATGGGCTAAATCTATTTTGGCAACATCGGTAAAAAGATAATTGATTGAGTTATCTGCCAACAGTTTTTTATAAAACTCCTGCATGAGTAACAGCAGGTCGTTTCGGGTTTCAATGTCTTTTTTATCGTTCATTATCAGCATTGATCTCTTTCAGGATATTATCAATTCTTGCTTTCACATTTTCATAAGAGGTATAACCTCTTGCTACAAGATAAAATTTTGTTTCATTTGCTTGCAATAGTACAGCCGGAAAACCTGTTACCTGCAATTGTTTGCACAAGGAGAATTCATACAAGGCTTTCTCTTTATATTCTTCGCTGTGTAGTTTCGTATAGAAATCTTCAGCGTTGATACGGTATTTTTCCAGCAAGTGACGATAGGCTTCATCATCAGTCAAATCCCTTCCTTCGAAATGCAATGAGTATTGAAGGTCGGCTGCAAAAGCAACCTGCTGTTCAGGATATACTTCCTTGAAAATGGACAATGCAATAGCCGCCTTTTCAGAATAGGGAAACCAATCACTTTCTTCGGGATTACGGATATGCCAGAGATAATCTTCACCAAATTTAACGCCGGTCATTTCTTCCACCCTTTTATATCCTTCGCTGATATAGCCAGCCATTGCAGCAATTGGTCGTGGGTTTTCAGCAGGCATCATACCCCCACTTAGTACTTCAAAAGAAAGCTTGTCTTTATACTCGTCTGCTATTTTTTTAATTACAGGGCTAAATCCATAGCACCAGCCGCAATAGGCATCATAACAGTAATAAATTACAGGTTGCATAGAATGCAAACTTAATGCAGGTAAGCTATTAGTTTATTATGACTTTGGAAAAACCGGACACCGGAACCCGATAGCTATCGGGTCTGTTCCGGATTTTTTTAATCGGAACGGAGCTCCTATATCCGGGCTAAAAAATTATTTGCCTTTAACTTCATCAAACTTTTCATCATAATCTTTACGGATGGTACCCATCATCCTGTCCCGGAAGAAAAAATACAAACCATAGTTGCCCTTAAAATACTGATGGTGCTGATTATGATTGACAGAAGTGTTGACCCATTTTCCTATCCGGTGTTTGCTGAATCCCTTTGGATATAGTTCCCAGCCAAGATGACCATACACATTATATACAATCATAAAAAGGAAGAAAAACAACAGGTGAAATAAATGCACCGGCATGGTAAAAACAAACACAAGAAATATCCCTGCTTCTACAATGGCTTCCAGTGGATGAAAGGCATACGCTGCAAAAGGGCTGGGGTTAGTTGACTTATGGTGTATAAAATGAACGAACTTGAATATGGCCGGATGGTGCATTAACCGGTGCCTCAAGTAAAAATAAGTGTCATGCATGATGGCCATTAGAGGAAAGGCTATAATGAAATACAATGTTCCATGCTGTTTAATATCTGTATAAAACTTCGTATGGCTCCTAATTTCCGGACTACCTAAAATTAAAGCCGGGATAAATGCCATAATAAAGATGGTGAGAATAGAGAAAATAATCTCTCTTACATAGTCTTTAATTGCAGGAAACCGATTCTGAATTTTTTTCGAACGGATTATCCGGCGCAACAGGACATAGGAAATAAGAAAAGCTATACTGGTTATAATCAAATACCGGCTTCCTATTATTGTTACATCTTTAAAGTAAAGCGACCAGTTCATATTAATGTGCTTCTAACCAGTTTTCACCTTCCCCACATTCTGCAATGATGGGTACTTTATGCGGCAGCAACATGGCGGACTGCATGTTTTCTAATATCAGCGGCTTTAATTCTTTTACTTCAGTTTTCAGTGCATCAAATACCAGCTCATCATGTACCTGCAGCAGCATCTTACTTTGCATTTTCTCTTTCCTCATAGCGGCATGCACTTTTTGCATTGCCAGCTTTATCATGTCGGCAGCCGTTCCCTGTATGGGTGAGTTGATGGCATTTCGTTCTGCAAAACCACGAACAGTAAAGTTGGCAGAATTTATATCTCTTAACCATCTTTTTCTTCCCATCAGTGTTTCTACATACCCGTTTTCTCTTGCAAAATTAATAGTGTCGTCCATGTATTTCTGGATACCGGGAAATTGTTTCTTGTAGTTATCAATAATTTCTTTGGCTTCAGTTCTGCTGACACCAAGATTATCAGCGAGGCCAAATGCACCTTGCCCGTAAATAATACCAAAGTTTACGCTTTTGGCTTTGTACCGCATTTCTTTGGTTACATCTTTCTCCTCAATATTATACACCCTTGCTGCAGTGGCTGTATGAATATCTGTTCCATCCTGGAATGCTTTACACATATTTTTATCGCCGCTGATAGAAGCAACGATTCTTAATTCAATCTGTGAATAATCGGCGGACAGAAAAATGTGTTTGCTGTCTCTGGGAACAAACGCCTTTCTTACTTCTTTGCCCCGGTCTGTTCTTACCGGTATATTCTGGAGATTAGGATTATTACTTTGTAAACGGCCAGTTACTGCTACCGCCTGTCCATAACTTGTATGCACCCTTCCTGTTTTCCTGTTGATCAACTGTGGTAAAGCATCCACATACGTTGATTTTAATTTTGTCAACTCCCGAAAAGTCAGAATATCATCTACTATCTGATGGCCTTTTACGGCTAACTTTAATAACACATCTTCACCGGTTTGGTATTGGCCGGTCTTTGTTTTTTTGGCTGAAGAGTCCAGCTTTAGTTTATCAAACAATACTTCGCCCAATTGTTTGGGTGATGCCAGGTTGAAACGAACTCCGGCCTGTTTGTATACACTTTCTTCAGCCTTCTTTGCATCTTTTTCTAATTCCTTTGAATAACCGGCCAGGAAATCAACATCTACTTTTATTCCCTCATGTTCCATATCTACCAATACTTTCACTAAGGGGATTTCCACTTCGTTAAATACTTTTTCTACTTCTTTGCTTTTTAGCAACGGCACAAAAACATTTTTTAATTGCAGGGTGATGTCTGCATCTTCGCCGGCATATTCTTTTATTTTTTCAATTTCCACATCTCGCATACTTCCCTGTGTCTTCCCCTTTTTTCCTATTAATTCTTCAATAGACACTGGTTCGTAGCCTAAAAATTTTTCGCTGAGAAGGTCCATGCTTCTTTTTCCATCCGGCTCAATCACATAATGGGCCAGCATGGTATCAAATAATTTTCCAACTATTTCAACATCATACCACTTTAACACCAGTAAATCGTATTTGGTGTTTTGCCCTATCCATGTTTTCTTTTTATCTGCAAACAGCGACTCAAAATGTGCAAGAATTTCTTTTGTTCTCTTCTGATCCGCCGGGCAGGGAACATAAAATGCTTCACCGGGTTTCACAGAAAAACTTAATCCTACCAGCTCCGCATCATTTGCATCAATACCCGTTGTTTCTGTATCAAAACATATTTCATCATGCTTCTTAAGGTCGGCTACCAATTTTTTAATAGCCATATCAGTTTCCACGGCTTCATACTTGTGTGGGGTATTATTAATATTCTTATCAACGTGTAAAACCTCATCTGAACTTTCAGAGTCTTTTAAAGCCCTTCCTGCAGAGGAGTTTGGGGAGGCATCAATCATGTTTCCAAACAAATCGGTTTGCACCCCCTGTGGTATTTCTTTCTCAACCACTCCTTTTGAAGAAGAGGCAATAGAGAAATCTTCTCCCAATAATCTTTTGCCCAACGTTCTGAACTCCAGTTCGGCAAACACTTCTTTCAGTTTTTCTTTATTCCATTCTTTCAACCTGAAATCTTCTTCATGAAATTCAACAGGAACATTGGTAATGATAGTAGCTAATTTTTTAGAAAGGATAGCCATCTCTTTTCCCTTCTTTACTTTTTCACCCATAGCACCTTTTATCTTATCAGCATTGGCCAACGTATTTTCCAAAGAACCATATTCCGCTAGAAACTTAGCAGCAGTTTTTTCTCCTACACCCGGTATGCCGGGAATATTATCTACTGCATCTCCCATCATACCCAGCATATCAATTACCTGGTTTACATCCTTTATATTCCATTTGGCACAAATTTCTGCCGGACCCATTATTTCCACATCACCTCCCTGGTAGGCAGGTTTGTATATTTTTATTTTTTCAGAAACAAGTTGACCGTAATCTTTATCTGGTGTTACCATATATACTTCATAACCGGCTTTCTCTCCCAATTTGCTCAGCGTACCAATCACATCGTCTGCTTCATAACCATCAATGGCGATAACAGGAATATTAAAACCTGCAATGATTTTTTTTATATCTGGTACAGCAGCACTGATGTCTTCCGGTGTTTCCTGGCGATTGGCTTTATAATCTGCAAAGTCTGTATGGCGTTCTGTTGGTGCAGAAGTATCAAAACAAACAGCCATGTGGGAGGGCTTTTGTTTAGTAATCAACTCTACCAATGCATTGGTAAAGCCAAATTGTGCATTGGTGTTCTTGCCTTTTGAAGTCAACCGTGGATTGCGGATGAGTGCATAATAAGCCCTGAAGACAAGGGCAAATGCATCGAGTAAAAAGACTTTTTTTTCCATGCCCCTAAGGTAAAGAAATCAGTGGCAGGTATGGCCAAAAACACAAATGACCCGTCCGCTTTATGCGAACAGGTCAAAGATATAGTTAGCGTTGCTTTGCTTAATTAATTGACAGCTTTAAAGCTGTGGCATCGCTCTGCTGTGTTTTTGAAGAAGCAGGTTCTTCAGCAGCAACTGAAGCAGTAGTTTGGTTCTTTTTTTGCAGGTACTGCTCAGGATTGTCCACCAGCACGGTGCCACCAAAGGCGGCTGTTTTTGGTTGAGCAATCTGATCGCTGCCGGGCACAGAACTCTTGTCTTTATGAATAAAGTTCAGGTACAGGGCAAAGAATAGCAAGTTGAATGCAAAGAAATTTGCGACTTTACGGATACGTCTTTTCATGATACTGGATTTTGTGGTTTTATTGAACTTGGTTTTATTCGGATTCTGATGCTAAGATATACAGTGGTGGTTCTTGCTGCAAGTTTGAACAAAAAAAATTATTGAAAAAAAGAACAAATACTTTGCGGTGTTTCGTAAAACTACGAAAAGCGGTTAGTGGTTCTTCAGTACCAGACTGATATCAGGAAGGATTTCAGAGTAAACCCGACTATTTTCTTAATTCTTCCAACTGCTCTTGAAGCAAAAACATCGCATCCATCAGCCTCGCTGCCACCAGAAACAAAATCATTATTTGATTTTAATATTTTTATTATTGATAATTTATAAAGATTAGCCCCAATACTAACTGAACATGATTTAAGTTCTTTAAACAACTATTTTTTTATAAAATCCGGAGAATCTTTTTGCTTACTATTCTGCAATTCCGACTTTCATTCGCATTTGATAATATACTTTTTCCAATGGCCTGACCAATGCCCGGGGTATATAACTTTCCAGCATTAGCTCCCAAGCAAATTATAGTATCTCACAGACCTCCCGGTGAGTAAATTGACCAAAAGACATACATAAGAATTGCTTCATCATGATTTATCAATGTATAGGTTGTTGGATTTAGATACAAAGTCCAAAGAAATCACAGATAAATATTTCTCTATTAAAATAGAATCTATGGAAAACAAAAGAGACACAATAACAAAGATGTTGAACATAGTTGTTGTGCAACAAAGAAACCTCAGGTTTAATGATGGTCGCTTACAGCGGGCCAGGGAATTACCGAATGAATTGATTAATGAACTTAAAAGGGAATATCATATTGAAAGCAATTAATGAAGTACTAATGCATAATAAATGTATTTGCAAAAGCGGGGCTGGACCAGCATCAAATTCCTTAACCTTCGGCAATGCAAAACGTTACCTCCTTTCTAAAAACACTTCCGCCATCATACACCGCACACTACCGCCTTCCACTTCTTCAATGGTGGGCACTGCTATCGGCAACAATGTGGAAAAAGCTTCCAGCATTTGTTTTTGTTCCTTTCGCAGAGAGTTAA
>Ga0209591_10001322_pt1 | contig 31148 bp, 19 predicted proteins | sample MAT01_FD_187207 | JGI IMG/M metagenome (GOLD analysis project Ga0209591, IMG submission 187207) | Freshwater microbial communities from Lake Fryxell liftoff mats and glacier meltwater in Antarctica - MAT-01 (SPAdes) (version 2) | ecosystem: Environmental > Aquatic > Freshwater > Ice > Liftoff... | reverse complement strand
TGGGGCACCTAAGCCAATCATTCTTCTGCCCTCTTTCGGACGAGCATCTACCAGATGCAGAATTCGGTTGAAAAAGCTCTGATCCATGATTTGTACTAGTGGCTTGGGCTTTTTCATTCTCCCATATGTACTTATTCTTGAAGAAGTCTATTGTTAATGAGTGTGGGGGCGATCGCATTGACTATTGACAGCGATTCGGGAGCGATCGGATATTTTTAACTGTAGATTCATACGTCATTCAGCAATGCCACGAAATCTTCTAGACTATCTGTGTTGCAGACTTCAATGCGAGGTAAATCTAGTAATTGATCTGAATAGTTGCTCATACCTGGACGACAGGTCAACCCATAGAGATAACCGCAAGCTCCCATCAAATGTTGCACGATCGCATCGTAATCACCATAAGGATAGGCAATTGACCGAATCGGTCGTCCTAATCGCTGCTCTAGAATTGACCGCGAGCGCGCTCCTTCTTGCACAATTTCGGTAGGAGAGAGACTGCTCAGCGGCGCATGATTAGCAGTATGAGATCCAAATTCAATGCCCTGCGATTGCAAGTACAAAATCTCATCCCAACTCAGGAGCGGTAACGTTTCCCCGTCGACCTGATCCCAGCGATTGAATTTGCCAGTCTCTTCCGTCACAACAAAAACTAGCGCCGAAAACCCATAGCGCTGGAGCAGAGGAAACGCCTCCGTCAAAAAGTCTTGATAAGCATCATCAAAGGTTAATAAAATTGCCCGCCCAGGAAGAGGCTTTTTGTACTTGACCGCTTGCTGCCACTCTTCAAGCCGAATACTATAATACCCAGCGTCACGGAGATAGCGTAATTGGGCCTCAAATGCTTCTGGGGTAATGCGATAGCGGGCTGTAGTCGCACTACCCGTTGCTGCCACGCGATGATACATCAAAATAGGTAAGTGATCTGTTTCAACCTTCATACTCCAGCTGATAGGAGTACCACCAGTCCAGAGAATGGTATCTGCAGCCACTGAGGGCGGCGGTGTCGGTTGCGGCATCGTGATAATTTCTGGCTGCAATGAGACTGCATGTTCAAAATTGCGTTGAAAAAGCTGGATGCGGTAGAGCGGCGTTTGTAGTTCTTTTACCAGTCTTAGGGATGGCGTATGGGCAAAGGTTTCTCCAATTCTTTTCGCACCGAATAAATGATCCCAGTTGTAGCCCGTTTGAGTAGGATCATCGACGACCAAGTTGGCGTGAGCAGTGAGGAAATAGCCGCCTGGATTGAGTGCCGCTGTAACCCTAAGAGCAAAAGCCTTCAGCGCCTCAAGACTAACCAGAAAATAGAGAACTTCGCTACAAACAATTAAATCAAAAGAGTCGGAAAGAATATCTTTTGTGAGGTCAAACTGCTGATACCGAATATGGCTAAAATCAGCACAACTTTCAGATGTTCGTTGAAGTGCAATTTCCGAGATATCGACTGCTAACAATGCGTTAACGCGAGGGGCGAGTTGTACGGTAAAGTGACCCTCTGCACAGGCAATTTCGAGGGCCGTTTGAATGGGAGTTTCAGGCAACAAAGCCAGCGTCTGTTCGTATTTTGTCTGTTCATAGGAATTAGTGTATTTCCAGGGATCGGGCTGGGTCGCAAATAGGGTTTCAAAATAATGGCGATCGCCAGTCTTTGTAGAGCGAACAGGAGAAGAAACAGGAGGGAAATAGGGTTGAGCCGATCGCAGAATGAGTTCTGGCAAATAGGCGATCCCTTTGATTGGTGAATTCTCCGTTAGAGATAGAGACATTTCACTGGCAATCTGAGTTAAATCTGCGTAGGTACTGGCAGGGAGCAGAGCGCGACGAGATGCACTGGTTCCAAAGTCACCTGAATGTCGAGCGAAGGCGAGATCTGGAAGATGATGTTTTGCAGTGGCGCGATCGACTAATTGCACTTGGGGAGCCAACTGAGTCGTGCTCTGGTTGGGCAGCTTGATAGGCGAGGCTGAAACGGCTGCTGTCACCAATCGATTGCGCAAACAAGAGTCAACGGGATATCCCAACAGTCCTTCCCGTAACGCTGCTGTAATGAGTTCTAGTCCACAATGATGAATGATTGTCCTGCGTAGCATTTGGGCAGGCACCCAGCCTCGCTGATCTGTCAGCTGAATCACTCCCAAGGGCACACCCCCCAACGTAGGAACTAAATGTAGCTCAGAGCTACTCAACCAAACCGCTGGCATGGGGTTGCTGATCTCAACGACTATCCAACCATCCTCAGCGTGTTGGATACCAGCCCAAGGACTTTTACTAGCCCGTAAACGTCTACCCACTGTGATGATGTCTTTCACAAGACTTTTCCAGTATGGTCGGCCAAAATCTGATTCCGCCCACTGAGGCAATCCCCATAGTTCTTGCAGGAAAACAGTCCAACCAATTCGGTCATGAAGCTGATCCTCTAGGTTGGTTTCTGGCAATCCCTTAGCTAAGCACAGTGAACCTCGCCATACTGAGATGCCCTCGGCATCTGGTTGATAGGTAAGCTGGCGATAGAGGGGCTGAAAATAGTACCGTAAAAGCGACCAGTTAAATTGATGGGCGATCGCGTCTCGCAATACTGCACTGGACACTTGCCCATCACAAACGGGTAGTTCAACCACCCCCAGTCGATCGCCCTGAACCTCTACACGACACCACAATCGCTCGACCGAATCCGCAACGATAATCTCTGGAATGGGTTGCGTTACCTCAATTTGAATTGCATGGGTTAGCCCTAGCGTTTGTGGATAGTTAGGAATTGCATTGAGAATGAATTGCTCTACCTTTAGTAAAGTGCGGCGCGTCAGACGAGTAACCTGTGATTGAGTTTCTAGGTCAGCGAGCCGCTCGTAAATAGAATCTTTGATACTGTGCCAGTGTTCTATCCAAGTTAGAGGGAGTTGTCCGGATAGTAGTATGGCAGATTCAAACAATCCCTTTGCCAGCATCTCTGGGTCAAGGTGAGTAATGGATTCAGCAGTGTCAAGAATCGGTTGTATGGGTTCACCATCAGTAATTAGGGAAGCCAGGGAAAACGATATCCAAAGCTGTTGATGATCGCTTAAACAGTCTAAGCGAAGCCCATTGGCATACTGCGTTTGGGGTTGAGGAACTCGCAAATCAGCCGCGTGCGCACGCTGGATAACCTGCCTGCCATCAAGAAAGAGCTGCAAAGCATTGCGCGAGAGAGAATTGGGTTGGATGTGATACAGTGCTAGCGGTTCAGGGACTAGAGCACATTGAGCAGTCGATCGAAAAATCCGTTGCCATAGATCCCAGTCTTCGCAGGTTTTTAAACCGAGATCAAAGCCACCCACTGCTTGCACTAAGCTGCGACGAACCAGACAGGCATGAATGGCGAAAGGACAATAATGAGCAGAAACAGAGAATAAATCCTCAGGGGGAAGCCAGTACTGGCCAGGAAGCCATTCTCCATCTGGTGTTGTATAAACCCAGCCACAGTAAACAAAATCTAGGTTGGGATCGGCTGTCACTTTGGCGACAAAGCGTTCCAATAATACTGGAGCTATGGTATCGTCTGCATCTAAAAACAGCAGCCAATCTGACTGAGCAGCTTGAATGCCTGTATTGCGAGCACCACTGACCCCTTGATTCTCTTGAGAGATGACTCGAATGCGACTGTCTTGTTGGGCAAGTTGAGCGGCGATCGCTTTAGTTTCATCGATCGACCCATCATCGACGATGATAGCTTCCCAGTTAGGATAGGTTTGAATAACCAGTGAATTCAACGTTTTGGACAATGTTTCTGCTGCATTATGAGCCGGGATAACAATAGAAATAGTCATGGTAAGTTGGTTCCTATTGGGGATGAACGGATCAAAACTGATTTAAGACTAACCAGTAAGTAAAACCACACTCCAGCAATACAGCCCTTGATTTCTCGAAATATTGTAGAGTGGCGAAGTTGATAACCTATTAAAAATCGCTTGCCCAGTAACCTGATATAGAAGCGAGGCAATGACCAGAACAACCGGCGGAGGTTGCCCCAGTGACCTGTTCTTTCAAACTGAATGAGAAGAGCTGTGACATGACCCCGCATATAGCTAAATATCTGCTGTTTCAAGCTTTCCAACTCGCGTCGATGTTGATGAAAAACAACGGCGGTTGGCTCATACCGACAGGTTCCTCCTGCCGCCATAATGCGATACCACATTTCTGAATCGCCGCTACATCCAGCCGCTCCCACATCCAGCCGCTCATCAAAATCACCCACCTGTTCAAACAGCTTTCGACGGAACGCCATGTTCGCTCCTGCCCCCACACACCAAGCAGGTACGCCCCAAGGCTTTAGCTGCTGAAAATAGGCTGCGTCAAATTCTAAAACCCGGTAGCCACGATTGAAGCTCCAGTACTGCTCAAAAATCTCTTGGGCTTCAGTTTCTAGTTCCATAGGCAACACCAGCCCGGTCATAGCTTGGTTCTGCGGATTATCAAATGCCCGCCGTATACCCGTCAGCCAGTTGGGATGAATCTGTACATCATCATCGGTGAAAGCAACGATGTCACCTGTACTATGGCGAATTCCAGTGTTGCGGGCAATATCTAATCCTGGACGGGGTTCCAACACATACTGCACCCCTGGTATTTGTTCAACGCGTTGCCGCGTTGCATCGGTTTTAGGGGCGTTGTCTACGACGACAATTTCATGAGGCGGCTGAGGACTGGCTTGTAACGATCGCAAACAGTTCTCTAGTTGGTCAGGTCGATCGCGAGTACAAATGACAACCGAAATAGAGTCCGAGCAGGACGGGGGACGCGGTAATTGCTTTAGGGGTTGGTCGATCGCAACTATTGTTTCTAATGCTGGAGTAGGATTCACCGTTTTAGGAGTATGGGGCAGAGGTGCCCAAAAAATGTCCGGCAAGTTGTATGCTGCAATTGCAGGTGCGATCGTTGCGGCGACTCGATGCCGCAGTTGAGCAGTGGACAGCGGTAACTCTACCGCTGAAATTTCACAATGTCCTAAGGGAATTTCTCCCCACCAGAACACGGCATAGACCCCTCGATACTGGGAAGGTGCCTCTAGGTCTGGTATGCCCTGCTGTAAGTCAATCTGGCGAATTTGCCAGCCGATTGGTGATGTCATTTACTTGACCTCTAGACTATATTTGATCTCTAAACTTGCTGGGTCTCTAAACTCTATCGTTGAGTGTTTCCAGGGGGAGTTGCTGCCGGATATAGGCACTGCGAGACTGCGATCGCTGATATTCGCCAAACAATCCTTGTACCCCGCCCCACAATTCCGCTAACAGCATTGCGACAGGCAGAGGATGCTTGCCGCGCAAACTGTAAAGAACTTGGCGCATTTCGTCCTGGAACCACCAACCCATCAGTGCCCGCACCTGCGATCGCATCTCTGGATCAGACTGGTGACATTTCGAGAGAAATGCCATGATCGCTAATCCCCAGCTCCAGTACTGCCGCCGCAACTGTGCATGTTCGCGGCGATGCTGATGAAAAACCAAGCAGCCAGATTCATAAATGAGGGGATAACCCGCCCGGATAACCCGATAGAAAATATCGTGATCACCACCACCAGGAAGGGGTTTTCCAGTATCCAAGGCTTCATCAAAGCCATTGAGTTTCAGTAGCATGTCGCGGCGAAATGCCATGTTGCACCCCGTACCACAAATTCCGACCGCACTGGGATAGAAGGAGTTAGTAGGCAAAATTCTGCCAAAACGGATTGGCTCAAAAGCTCGCCGAAACCCGCCCCGTAGTTCAAATAGAATCTGGGCTTCCGTTTCTAGTTCGTAAGGCAATACTTGTCCAGTCCAAGCGCCAGCATCCGGGTGGGTTGTCCAAGAGCGCCACAGCGCCATGAGCCAATCCGAATCAACGACAACATCATCATCCATGAACGCGAGAAGTTCACCTTTCGCTTCTTGAATGGCACGATTGCGGGCAAAGTTCAGTCCCGCTTTGAGTTCCTGTACATAGCGAATCCCAGGAATCGCAGCTATTCGATCCTGGGTTTGTGAGTCGCTAGGAGCATTGTCGATCACGAGGATTTCGACGGTAGCATCTTGGTATTTCTCTTCTAACGTGTGCGTTAAATTATCCCCTGAGTGATCAGCCGATCGATGCTCTAAAACCTCTCCCACCGTGCTTTCAAATAAATGGAGCGCTTGGAGCGATCGCACACACCGCACTGCCCACTCTGGACGATCTTTTGTACAAATTGCGATGGTCACAGAAGGAAGTTTAGGATTGATCGGATATATCCTGCTCTCTTCAACAGTGGACGGTCTTTCCTGAAGTAGATTTTCCCGGAGTGTAGACTCAATCAGTTGAACACCGTATTCCTCAGTAATCCAAGCGGAAAACTGATCAGCAGTAATCTTGGACAGTGGGGGGAGCGATCGCATGAAGAATCCGATCGCTTCTCCCTTACGACGTACGATTAGTGCGATGCCCGTTTCTTGGGGTAGCAGAGTTATAGAGAGCAGGGGTTGAGTAACTTCAAGATCAATAATGCGATAGGACATGGTTGTAATTTTGAGGAGTTATGAATTGGCATAGATTTAGAGATAGGTACTCCGATGCTGTAAGCGATACATCTGAGCAAACAAACCTTCTCGTTTCAGGAGTTCCGCAAGCGTTCCTTGTTCAACGACTTGTCCTTTGTCTAAAGCAATGATTTGATCGGCAGATTCGATCGTTGATAAACGGTGAGCAATGATAATCACAGTTCGGTTCTGCCCCAAGGTATGCAAAGCCTCCTGGATCAAATTCTCAGCAATACTATCAAGCGCATTAGTCGCTTCATCAAGAATCAGAATTTCTGGATCGCGGACGATCGCTCTTGCCAAAGCCAGACGCTGACGCTGGCCGCCAGATAGCCGTATCCCCCGATCGCCAACCGGAGTATCATAACCTTCTGGAAACTGGCGCACAAAATAATCGGCATTGGCGAGCTTCGCCGCAGCAACAATCTCATCATCAGTAGCATCAAGCCGACCATAAGCAATATTTTCCCGCACTGTCGCACTAAACATATGGACATCCTGGCTAACGACTGCAATATGATTGCGCCAATCTATCAAGTTCAACTCTGGCAACCGTTGACCATCCACATAAATTTCGCCTTGAGTTGGCTCATAGAATCGGCAGATTAAGTTAATTAAGGTAGACTTACCTGCACCCGATGGTCCGACCAATGCAGTTGTTTTACCACAGGGAATCTGGATGGAAATGCTGTCTAGAGCAATCTCTTCTGGGTCATAGCAGAAACTCACTTGTTCAAAGGCGATTGCCTGGTGCAGATGGTGAAATGGACGAGTTCCCGAAAGAATATAAAGCTTATCGGTCGGATCAAGAAATGACGTAACGGCTTGTACTGAACTGGTCAAGGCAACCAAAGCAGTTCGCGCTTGATCAAGCTGCTGCACTTTAGGCTGCAACCGATAGAGAATAAAGAGAAACGTCAACAGAACGGGTAACGAGTTAGGGTCGTAGGACAAGCTAATTACCAAAATACCAATCAACAGCAGGGCTGAAAGAACCTCGTAAACCGGCGCAATAATTCCTGAAATAACTTCCAGTTTGAAGAACACTTGCAAAACCTGTTGGGATGCTTGTTCAAACCGATTTTGTTCATAGGCTTCGCGACCAAAGGCATGAATCACCCGTAGCCCCGACAACCCATCCCACATCCTTGCTGCCAATTCTTTGTTCACCTCAACCGCACGATCGCCCAAAGGCTTGACCTGCCGAGTTAAGCGTTGCGAAATTAGAGAAATTAAACCAATACAGATCGCTACAGCCAGGGTCAATTTCCAGGAGATGAGCTGAAGTAAGAACACGAAAATTAGAATTGTACAAAGGGTCGAAATGAGCCAGAATAGCGTATTAAGGGCTTCGCCTGTCCGCCAGGTTTCCGTTGCCAGGAGATTGATTAACTCGCTGGGATCATGAGCTTCCATGTAGCGATCGCTGATGTTCAAACACTGGTGAAAGACTTGGGCACGCATTTTGTGATTAATGTGAGCACTCAGCCATTGCGAAACAATGCTGCTGAAATACCCCAAGATATTTTTAAGAAGAATGCTGCTAAAAATACAAAGAGCAATGATCGCAAAACGAGACTGCGGCGGCACCTGACTAAACAAGTTAGAGAAAAAAGTGAGAATAGCATCATTCTCTGCCAGGGCTTCCGAGGACTGATTGAAGGTTTGTAAGAACGGAATGAATAAGCTAATGCCAAAACCCTCAGAAAAAGAAGTCAAAATACCTAGGCATGTTACGGCAGGTAACGCCCAAGGGTAGAGCTTAAGTAAGGGTAAGAGGGCCTTGATGGCTTCGCGTTCTTTCATAAAAAGATCCTGGTTAAAAAGCTGACAAAGATTTAGGTTAATTGCCGATCGGCGGAGCTAGCGATCGCCGAGGTTTCCCCCCTCCTCCAACGGTCTGAGAACTATTGTTATCAACAATCTGTAGGGCTTGAAACAGGCGGTTTATATCGTCATGGAAGTCACCTGAATAGGCTCCAAAACTGTAGCCATACGCCTGTTCAAATTCTGTCTCCACGCCGTTCTCAACACAAATTGCATAAGCATCCCAGGCAGTATCATCTGCGATATAGGAGCCATAGTTCTGGAGGGCATCAAAGAGTTTTTTAGCGGGTCTGGTTTTTAGTTTCAACTCAGACTTTTTGACCTGAGGTGGAATAGCTAATAATGCACCCATCGTTAAGGCTGGATTCGTTCCGCCATAGCGATCAGGAGAGCCTGGGTCAAATGCATAAGCATCTGAGCGGACAGCAGGCCAACGGTATCCAGGAGATTTTTGGTAGAGATAGCGATGGGCATCAACATTTAGTTTTAAAACATGGCGAATGTTTCCACTTGAGGGTAGCAGTTCTCTTAGTCGGATCGTACCGCCAATGCTTGATAAACCCGATCCACCATGCCCGCCAGTAATGCCTGATCCATAGATATTTTCAAACTTTTTAGGATGGCCTGGCGTTGTATAGCCATAAACTGCTCCCCCTGCTACACATCGAGCTAGAGCATTGACTTGCACTAGCGTCCGTCCATTAGGTTGTAGAAAAGCAGCGGCGTTATTAGGAGTCTGAGTTGCGGTAGCATCAGGCACGACCAGATTAGAAGGAACTCTAAGATGGCCCGTGAGTACCGAACCTGTGCAACGTCCGCTTCCCCAGTTTCCGGGTTGATACCAAGGTACGAGTGGGTCTTGGTCATTTGTGACAATGTAATGGTCTGTATCTCCGCCTGTAAAATGGGCAGGCTGAAATTCTGCCGATCGGTAGCGGGCACGACTACCGATCGGCATATTCCAGATGCTGTCGGCAGCAAAGGGTGACTGGTGTTTATTGCGGAATATGGAGGAGTTAGCGATCGGATTATCGTTGTTGATCATGATCAGTATAATGAGTGCAATTGATGCTACAAAGTGCAAAGTAGATTTTACAACGCTCATTCTTTTGCTAGATTTTGGCAAACCATAAGTTTTCATTAGCCAACACCTTTAATCTAAGACTTCACGGTTGGTCGGTTCTGAAGTATGCATTTGCTTTTGTCTTGTTTGCTCAACGTAGGCAATTCTTCGCTCTAGCATCCAGTCGAAATAGTTGCGTGGAAATTTTCGATTGTTTCGTAAATGATGTTCCTGTAATGGCTTTAATTCTGGTTCTGGAGGCAGAGGTGAAGGCTGCTTACGAAAAATATGCCAGTGGGTATGATAGCGCCCAAATAAAATCGTAATAGGTTTTAGCAAAACATTCACCAAGCTAAACAGTGTAATGCGATATAAATTGATATGTAATAGATACAGACTATCTAATCGAACTGAGTGATATAAATACTGCAAAGCTTTGGTATAATCTCCACTGTGGTTACACTTCAGAGCGATATACCAATTAAAGTGAGCGATCGACCATCGGTAAAATATAGTTGGAATATCAGGATGGCGCTGTGCCAAAATCGCGATCATGATTTCATAGGCTTTAATCATAGGCTCAGGATTAAACGACATACTGCCCATCACCTGCCGGTAACCGACTAAGCATTCTGGCACAACTCGAAATTCGTATCGTTCTGCAATGCGTAGATACAAATCCCAATCTTCACAACCCTGAGCATTAAGTGTTCTATAATGACAGGCGTAGTTCCCAACCTCCCTTAAACAACTGCATCGAATGAGTGGAGAGCTAGAATTTCCCGGAGAGTTCTCAAAAATTAGCCGAATCAGCACATTTCCTTCCAACTGTGCTGATTGACAGATGGGCAATGATCGTCCGTTCTCATCTAAAAGAACAGACCAGGTATAGACTAATCCTACAGTTTGATCAGATTGGAGAAAGCAATTAACCTGTTTTTCGAGTTTCTGAGGATACCAGATATCGTCGGCATCTAACGGTGCAATGAACTCGCCGTATGATTTCTCGATCGCCAAATTACGGGCAGCAGCAACTCCAGCATTAGCTTGCTGCAATAATACAACTCGCTGATCTTGATGAACGAAGTGAGTGACAATTTCAGAGGTCGTATCTGTTGAGCCATCATCAACGACTAAAACCTCAATGTGAGGATAAGTTTGAGATAGCACAGACTCTAGGGTTTGTCTGATGTATTTTTCTGCGTTGTAAGCAGGAATGATGACCGACACAAGAGGAGAAGTATTCATAAGTCATAAGGAAGTATTCAAAAAAATACTTAAAAAAGTGAAGGCTTGACCCAATATCACACTGCCATAATCATTAGAACCCCAACGTGAGCAATCAACCAGCAGACTGACCAAAGACAATCCTGACGCCAACAGTTGCCTGAGTGCCAGGTAAAAACTGCCTTTGAGGACTTTCTCTTTTAAACTTTTAGATGAATTCATTTATTGGTCATAAGCAATCGTTGTGGAAATTTCAGAAAAGATTCTTTCAGCCGATACACTGATTCGCGAAATTGGCTGTACCCATTAAACCCGAAAGACTGAACAAGGAACAGTGCTAGGCTCAATCGGAGATATTCGCCGGTTGAGCGAATGGCAGGATAGGAGGCTACAGCCTTTGCTCGATAGCGCCCTGCAATTTCATAGTCGCCGTTTAAACTTTGCAAAGCTTTCCAAGCAATTCGGAGATTGGCAAAGCCATAGCTTCGCGACTTCAAATGTTGTTGATGTGCTGGCGCATTAGCAAATGTTTTATCCAAGATCAGGTGATAGTCATGCTCCATGATCGTCCAGTTTTTTGAGCCGTTACTAGCGTGATCTCGGTAGTAGGTCAGAAATTCTGGAACAGCTTTAAAAGAATAGTGTTTGGCAATCCGTAGCCACATCTCCCAATCTTCTGATCCACAGGCTCCTTGAGAAACTGTTGGATCAAATAAGCCTACTGCGTCAAAGCAACAGCGCCTTACCATAGGAGTACTGCAACACTCGACAATGTTATGCTCAATTAGTTTTTCCCAAACATCTCCTTCTAGGTCATTTTCCCAAACCTTGCCTGTAGGCTTACTTTGACTATCTATCAGGGCAACCCAAGTATAGGCTAGTCCCACCTGCGGATGCTGGTCTAGAATCTGCACTTGCTTTTTTAGTTTTGTCGATTCCCAAAGATCATCGGCATCTAAAAAAGCAATATATTGCCCTTGCGATCGCTCAATCGCTGTATTTCTTGCGACAGATGCGCCCTGATTAGCCTGAGAGATTAGCTTCACTCTAGGGTCAGTGATTTGAGTCATCCAGACTTCGATATTGTCTGTGCTACCATCATTCACAACAATGATTTCATAGTCTTGTAACGTTTGTGTCGAGACACTCTTGATCGCCTCTGGCAAAAAAGACATTGCATTATAAGCAGGGATTACAACAGATACTTTTGGCATAATTGGTGTTAATTAATCAGTAAATCAGTTTATTTCTCAGGCGGCTACTGTAGCTAAAAAGTTTTACAATTCTAATGCAATATTATCGACATGATCGCAAACTTTTAGCGAGTCTAAATATTAATTGAATCGGGTTGTGAGTATCTGTCTTAATCATTTTTATACTTCTACTGTTTCTAAAGTCTGTGATACCGATTTAGCAATAGAATTCCAATTGAGTTGATGTTTAACTTTATCTCTAGCGTTTTGGGATAAAGTTGTTAATTTAGTCGGGTTGGACAGTAAATCAATCATCCAAGTTGCTAACCAATCGGGAGTGGGTTGAGGAAGAACAATGCCATTGATGCCATGATCGACAATTTCAGGCATTCCATCTTGGTCTGAAACAATGCAGGGAATTCCATAATTCATGGCTTCAACCAGGAAACATTGAAAAGGATCACAGCGAGCGGGTGCAACTACTAAATCAGATTGCAGAAAAAGCTGCTCCATTTTCGACCGAGACGAGATATATTCAAAAGTTTGAATGCCAGATTGAGTAATCGGCAGCTTTGTTCCAATGATCACCAGCTTGGCATCTGGGAGTTGATGTCGTACCTGTCGGAACGCCTCTACCAGTAGATCTCCACCTTTGCGCTCAAAATCAGAGCCATTAAATAAAATCTGCTGACTGCCGATGTGCTTCTCTCCTGAATAAGGAGCAAGAAACTGTCCGGCAGAACCAATCACAGTGACTCGATTTGGATCAATACCATAATCTTTAATCAGAGAGGTTTTAACACCACTTCCCATCGTAAAAATATGTTGGGCATTCTGGTACGATCGCTGCTCACAGTTGAGCCAGTCGGTTAGTTCAGCTTTTGTATTCAGCGCCCAAGGGTACCAGTTCTGTTGCGCTAGCGCCATCGTATAGTCCAAATACATCACATAGGGAATATCAAACTTGTCCCAAAAGGGGCTAAACATGCTAAACAGATGAAATACCAGATCGGGCGTAGATTGTAACTGTCTAATTTTTCGTTCTGTCTGGCGTGATTTTCTGATGAACGCCCCAGAATTTTTGCTAATGAGCCGATTAGTGGACGCAGTGGATAAGAAAGGAATTTTTCTATAAATTTGCTTAGTCAAGCTTCTTAATAAAGTCTGATGATACAGATTATCCATAGGTAGATAGTCAATTTGCCTCCAGTCTAAAGACAAACAATCAAATAAAAATTGGTAGCGGTTGATAAAGGCTCGATCGCCTGTTACTAAAACTCGGTCAATTTTCATAAAAATGTCTCACTTCTGTGCGGGCTTTCAAATTCAGACCAGTTCCATCCAGCGATCGCAGAAAACGCATACCAATAGAGAAAATTAGCGGTATGGCTCCAGATGTTCTCCGTGAGCATTCCCACCATGGCTGCCATGAGAAAGCTGAGTAATGCCCAGCAAAATTGCTTTTGCGATTCACTGCTAAGCGGCGACCGGATCAACCCAATGAGTCGAGTAATTTGAATACCCAAAAAACCTAAAAAGGTCATCAACCCAACGATGCCCCCCTCAAACAAGGCTCGAACGTAGTCGTTGTGGGCGGCACTGAAGATATATCCCATGTAAGGAGCCGTACCCAATCCATATCCTAAAATAGGTGCTCGCGTCCAAGCGGATACCAAAGAAGTCCATTGTGCCAATCGCCAGTTAAAGCTATTTTGATCCCCACCCGCCAATAAAATACTCCGAGACAAATCTATATCTGGATTTAACAAAGGCGTTTGAGCGATCGAAGCCAGTCTCGCTTGACCAACTTCGCTGCTAGCAAATAGAAGGATCGTCAGCGCGAACAAAATTCCAAACCCAAACAATTTAGCTGGACTGAATCGGGTCAACATCAGCGTTAGAATCATAACTGCCAGCATCACCAGTCCAACCAAAGTCTTAGTGGTGGTTAGAAAGAAAATAAGGGCAGCTAAGAGACAGAGCCATGGAAGCTTGTGCTGTGCTTGGTTTAATCGCCAGTAGATCAAGCTAATGAACAAAGCCAGAAAACTGGCGAACGTATTAGCCAGCCCAAGTGTCCCGTTAATTCGATAGCCATCCTGATTCGGATTAATCGCCAGAAAAGCAGGCAGTCCGTTGGGAATCAGAACTTGTAAAAGCGCGACAATGAACGGAATCACGAGTGCTAGCAATAAAAGATTGATCACTTTAATGGGACCAACTCGACCCCTTAACTGCATCACCATCAAATACACCATGAGCCACGAAAATAGACGCAGCCAGTCTCGAATGGAATCGGCAAGATAGGAAGCGTCAAATCCTAGTCCGCCCAGGGGCATAAGTATCACCCAAAAACCTTGGAGGGCTACCCAGCCTGCAAACACCCACCAAAATCGATCGGTTTGTATCCGTTGCCCCGCTAGCAGTCGGGTCAGCAGATAAATCAAAATCAAAATATTCAATCCCATTGTAAAAGCGGCTGGAAGCCCTTGGTCAGAAAAAGCATCCAGAGCACTTCGGATAATCAGCAAATATAGACTGGCTTGTTCAAATCGCCAGAAGAAGAAAACTGTTGTGGCAATCGACACAAATAAAAGCCCAATCAAAAGTGGGTTAGTGCCCGCTAGAGAACCCACCAACAAACCCAATAGGCTGGCTCCTCCACCTACAGCCAGCGCTAAATGATAGGGATGATTTTGTTTAAACATTACTAAAATAAGAAGCGAATAATGCTGAGCGGATTCACCACCTGCCCAAAGAAATCTAATATTTGTTGAGTTGTCTTTTTTTCAACCACAATCACATCGCCATCTCGCAGTGGCATCGACGCTTCGCCAAATCGAAAGGTCTGTTGCTCCAGTTGCCCGTTCGATGCCATACGCAGCAATCGAATTCTACTTCTGACACCTCCCGAAACGATTCCACCCGCTGCGGCTACTGCTGTACTTACATCCGCGTTAGGGGCGATCGAGATCTGTCCAGGACGACTGACCTCACCTGCGACCTGAATTGAAATAGTCTTTGGAGCCAGACTAGAGGATAAAAGCTGCTGCTGATCGGCGCTGCTGAGAACTGCTGTAGGAACAACAATTTCATCTTCATCTTGCAGCCGCAGGTCGGAAGACAAAGTACCGCTTTGGAGAATCTGCCACAGATTAACGTGCATCTCGCTTTTGTCCGAACGAGACGCGATCGCTAGACTTGTAATGGCTTTCCGGCGAATCACAATATTGCGTAAATCAGCATTCGGTGTTAGCCCGCCCGCCAATACCAGGGCATAGCTGAGGGTATAGACCTCGCCATCTGTGACATCAGTCAACTGCGTGCCCGTTGAGTCGGGTGGCGTAACCACCAAAGGTCCTGGGCGACGAACTTCGCCCGTCACACTCACTCGCAGCGGACGAATACTCACCAGCGAAACGCTAACCTGCGGACGACGCACATAAGGACGCAAAGTTTCCGTTAACTGCGTGCCAACCTGTGCAATTGTTAAACCTCTAACCGATACACTGCCCACTAGCGGGAGTTGAATGGTACCATCCGACAAAATGATTTGCTCTTTCGATAAATCTGGAAATCCCAGCACCGTAATATCGATGCGATCGCCCGACTTGAGTAAATTTTGCTCCTGAGTTACAGCGGCAGCAGCAGGAACCTGTGCCCAGCTGTTGCTCCCCCACCCCACTAAGAGGAGGGCTATTAATGCTGTCTGCATCACGGGTACTGGACGCATGAATCATCTCCTAATTGTGGTCAGTATGAGTAAAGAGCGATCGCGCACGCTGGTGCAAGGAAGATTGGGGCGGCAAGGGTGGCTGCGACAAATAATAATGATCGGAACCAGGCTTTGCTCCATTAATTGCAACTCCGACCAGCGGTAGCTCACTGTGAGTGAGTTCGGTCACAATCTGGCGCAATTTATCTTTTAACGTTAGGTGAGGTTGCACCACCAGAACGAGCGCGCTGCTCTGCTGAGCCAACGTGGTTGTTTCAGCGCAAAAGCTAATCGGTGGCGTATCAATAATAACAAGATCGTAATTATCTCTGGCATCTCGAAAGAGACGTTTCAAATTTTCTGCTCCTAGTACTGAAGTGGGATAGGGAGAAGAAGTTCCATGGGTCAGTACAGACAAAGAGGGCATTGCTGTTGACTGCACAGCCTCTACCAGAGAAATATCAGCGTTCAAAACATCGGTTAATCCGGGATAAGCCTTGACGCCAAAACACTGATTCTGAATTGGACGACGCAGATCGGCGTCAATCAGAAGAGTTCGTTTTGAGAGCGAAGCGACTGCCGCCAGATGAGACGCCACAGTCGATTTCCCCTCATCCGCTGAAACACTGCTGACGACCACTACCCAGAGAGGTCGCTGGGTGCGAATCGTCAGCGTATTCAGAAACATTTGGTAAGGCTCAACCAGATCAGGGGAATTGAAAAAATAATCGGGTTCTTGCAAAGACAGCGCCGTCGGAGGTAACTTCTGTAAAACACCCAAAATGGGCAAATTCAAAATTTCTGTAACCTCTGGAGTCGTCCGAATCGTCCCATCCAGTTGCTCTAACAGCAAGATTACTCCTGCACTTAAGATCAACCCTGCCGCTGTTGCAATCACCAAAACTATCATAGGTTTAGGCCATGTTGGTGTCGTCGGTTCCCAAGCATAATCAATAATTCGGATATTGCTGACCAACTGGGCTTCGGCAATCTGGGCTTCTTCAAGTTTGCTCTGAAGGGCAGCGAGGGTACTGGCGGCTTCTTCCCGTTTACGAGTCAGCGTGGTTAGGGGTTGCTGCGCGGCTGGCAATCTTTGCAGATACGCTTGCATCTGCATTCTGGTAGCTCGCACAACTTTTAATTGTTGCTCCAACGCCAATCGCTCAACTTCACCTGTAATTAAATTGGCAATCAGGGTTTGGCTAATGTCATCGGTTGCTATTTGCTGCTGCGGGGTGTTGACCAGAAGCTTTTTAATTTGTTGATTATAAAGCGATCGCGTCTCATCCCGCTGCTGAATTAAGGCTTCCAAATCAGGGTGCCGATCGCCTAATCGCGATCGCGCTTCAACCACTTGTGCTTCCAAATCAGTCAACTTGGCTTGCAGTACCGTCAGGGTTACGTTTTGTCCTGCCCGCACAGAGGCATAAGCAGTGCTTAAAGACTGAGTGTCGGTTAATCCCTGTAAGGCAGTCGATCGCGCATAGGTGCCTTGCAACTGAGAAACCAGCGCCCGCTCCTGGTTCGCTGTTTCCGTCAAGCTGTTAACCAAATTTCGAGTTTGATCTTCAGGCGACACCAAACCACTCTTCTGACGATACTGGTCTTCTAGCACTTCTGCCCGTTCTAAGCGATCCTGCTGTTTGGGGACTTCTCTCTCTAAAAAATCCCGCACCGAAAGTGCCCCTGAGCGAATTGCAGCTGCACTTTCTTCCACCATCGATTCTGCGATCGCATTGAGTACTACCAGCGTCAGTTTGGGATTACCACTTTGATATTTAACTTCTAAAATATTGGTAGCAGGAATAATCGAAACCTTCACTTGCTTTAAATCGTCCGTTGTCAGTGACTCATGGAGCGTGTCCAGCTTCGGTTGGAGTTTTTTTAATGCCCGTTCTACGACTTGTTGCGAAGTCACTAACTCTGACTGGGTTGCCAGTGGATTAGCACCGCCAGGGGGTTTGTTCTGTAGTTCAGCTAAGTTTTGACCTAAGGGCGAAATGCTGACAGGGCGATCGTCTAGAATCAGCCGAGCAGAAGACTCGTACCGGGGAGGCGTTTTAGCAATATAAAATACCGCAGAGCCGATAACGGAAGTAAACGCTGCTAGAGCAGGTATCCAATGTCGGCGAAGCGCTAACAAAAGAGATTCAGTTACTGTATTCATTCTCTCTATCTCTCTGCATCTATATACACCGTATCGTTCATTGCGTTAGTCAGTTTAAACAAACATCCACTTCTAAGAGCTCCCCTTAGCATACACCTCTCATTTTCAAAGGGACTGGAATCGTCTTTGCAAATCAATTTAACATCATATAAAGTAGACCATCGGTATAGATAATGTAAATCTAAGCTTACAACGGTCTTAAAAATGAGGATGTTTAATCGATCATTCGGGGACAGAGGAATGAACAACTTTAGGGATAAGCAAATGATCTAAACGAGCGACTCTATCAGGCGAAATGGATACAGGAAAATCTCTGAGTAGTGTCATTGAAAGGTGTAAACATCTCGTTCGATGAGTATGGGGTCACAGGTGGGAACCAAAAATTGATATAGGCAAACGGTATCGATTGCACTCTGATCCCAAGAATAGTTCAAGCGAATATGGTTTTTAGCCTGTTTTGCTTTACGTTTCATTTCCTCAGGGTGGGCGATCGCCCAACGGAGAGCTTGCACACAAGACTGTAAATTGCCACTTTGAAATAGCACTCCTCGATTCTCACCTACCAACTCTTGATGCGGCTGGATATCACTGGCAATAACTGGAATCCCTTCTTGCATTGCTTCCATCAGCGAAATGGGCATTCCCTCTAAATTAGAGGGCAAGACAAACAACCCTGCCTGCTGGATAACTTCCGCTAATCGACTTCCCAAAAGCTGCCCTGTAAAACTGATGTTTTCATTATTTTCAGCAAGCTGATTCAGTTGCGCCATATAAGCGGAAGTATCGCTGTGTCCACCCACCAACACTAGCTTCCAATCTGCCGGAGCTAGCGCTTGGAAAGCTTGAATTAGGAGGTCGGGAGCTTTTTCAGGCACAAGCCGACCGACAAAAACGACATAGCGCTTTGGCTGAAGATCTAAAGAACGCACATACTGCAAATCAGGGTCAGATTTTGAGAAGGCAGCCGGAGCATTCGGAATATAACTCGTTTCTCTGCCATAGACTTTCCAGAAATAAGTTTGTAACGCTTCCGAAACCACAACAATCTCATGGGCATAGGAAACAGCAGCCCGCTCTCCCAAATAAATCAGCAGACTCGATAGCTTCCCCCACTTACTCCGTTGCCAATCCAGTCCATGACAAGTAACTACTACTTTAGCCGAGGTAAACAATCGTGGTAGCCAACAAAACAGCGCCAAGCCAATGGCATGAAAATGGACAATATCATACCGCCGCAAGGTAACTGCGATCGCCCCAAATACTGCTGCCATAAGAGCATCTATACCAGGAAGACATAGACTCGGCAGAGAAATGACTCGCACACCTTTAGATAAGTAGCTGTGATACCATGAACAGTCTGTGTAAGAAGAGCGGGCATATAAATCTATCCGATGTCCATTTTTGGCAATTCGAGGATAGAGTTCTGCGCAATGATGTTCAATCCCCCCTTGTTTGGGAGGAATTCCTTTAGCTCCAATCACTGCGATATTATAAGAGGATTTTTTTCTAGTCATGATTCAGGGAAGAGGAATACGTGAATTAATTCGATCGGAACGCCAACAAAAAATACAAATGACATCACCAATCGAGAACAGCTAAACCACAGTAGTCAGAGCAATCTTCTGTTCCCAGGTCGACAACATTTCATCGCAAATCTCTCTCACGGCTGCTTGGGCGCTGTAGGGTTCGACCGTTTGCACACAGGCTTGGGACGGAAACTGTTCAGGGTGCGATAGAACATGGTTGAGCGATTCTGCAACAGCTGTGGGCGACCGCTCGTAATAAACGAAGCCGCTCTGATCCCTCAGCAATCTAGGAATTTCACCAGAGGCAGAGGTCACGACAGGCGTTCCACAGGCTAGTGCTTCCAAAACGGAGACAGGGAAACCTTCATAGCAACTGGTCAGCACAAAAGCATCGGCCACCTGATAAAGTTTCACCAAATCCGATTGACAAACCGATCCCAACATGGAAACTTGCCCAAATAGATTAAGTCGCTCTATTTCAGACCGAATTGCCCCTTCTAGTTCACCTGCTCCAGCAATCAGTAAATGAGCGCGAGGATTATTAAGCTTGGCGATCGCCTGCACCAACAACAGCGGATCTTTTTGCGGATGCAATCGCCCTGCAAACAGAATAAACTGAGTATCTGGAGCCAGACCAAGCTTTTGGACAAGTTCAGACTTCTTCTGCTGACGCTGGGTTGACGGCAATGAATAGAAAAGTTCCCGATCGACTGAATTTTTAATCCATTGGACTCGTTTAGAAATTGCCGGATACCTTTTTTGATACAGCTGAGCCGAGTCTAGATAACAAGATAAAATTTGATCAAACTGACCAATGAGCAACTTCTCCAGACCCCTATAAAGAGAAGGAAACCGCTGCCATAAAATTGCGTTAGCCCCCGACTTCGACTGCATTTGCTGCTGAATATCATTATGAATAAACAGCGTCTTTTGCCCCGTCCAGGTCAGGGCTACCAACGCTGGCTCCAAGCGATGAAAATGCATAAAATCAGAGGCAAGAGGACGCCCTGTTAAAGCCAAAGTGTATTTCAGCGTCGTTGGAATAGGATGTCGAACATCATCGTTCAGCAAATGAAAGAGGGGCATGAAGAGAAGCTCTTGTCCATGTAGCTCCGCTTGATTCCATTTGCCTAGATGGATGTTGGCATCTAGGTTCGGGGTACCGCTAATACCCACTAAACGCAGCCTTAGATCCGATGAAGCATATTTAATAAAAGATGTGATGAGAGTCTGAATTCCTCCAATAGTGGGATTCCAAGGATCATACTGATAGAAGATAGTCAAAACTGGCTTACGCATAGGAGAAAACAATAGAGAAGTATAATTTTGTCACTAAAGGCATACGTCTAAAGACATAAGTATTTCTACGTAAATAAACATATATTCCATAAACCAATAATGGAGAACAGTAATGAGGCTTAATTCTATAAAATTTGTCTTATTTGTAAATTTTTGATGAAGCCATGGATGATTAAAGATATAAGGCGAAAGTTCCTGTAATGTCAGTGGATGGTGGAAAAATCATAAAAGTGGGCAAATGACAAGCACAAAAATAATTAGCCCAAGGCAGTCATAGCAACATTTATCGGCAAAGCCAGTCTCATCCATGACACTGTCGATTGGCAGCAATTCCAAATTCAAAAATCTCAGAGGCTGAAACCCTTGATTTCCCGTTCTGTTCAGGCTTCATGGAGGGGTACTGTTCGGCTGGAATGACGTAAACCCGTTCCGAATTTGGAATTGCTGGTCGATTGGAGCTTATTAAGACTTACTTAAGCACGCAAGTTTCAGTTGTAATCAGAACAAGTTTCATGAACTGTTGGGCTACCTGAGAGAGTATCAATTAGAAATCGTTAACTATGAACGACATCTGCGAGTCAATCGGGAGTGGTCGCATTGAAAAAGCTGTAGCCTAGGTGATTGATAAACACCAAAAGCGCAAGGATAATAGTTGGAGACCCCAAGGTGGTCGGGTTTTAGCACTGCTCAGGGTTCATGAGCTTAATGGAAAGTGGCAACAAGCCTGGCTTTCTTCTTAATCTGCTTAATCAACGGATAACTTACAGATTGAATTTATCATGGTGTATCCCAAAGCTCCTCTTCCATGAAACAACGCCGATATAGTTGACAGGATTAAATCACGCAGTAACTTGGACACATATTCCTATTTTGGCTAGATATTAAAGAGTATGGCTGACACATCAGATTTGAAAGAACGAGTTTTAAAAGGAGGCATTTCCCTAACAATTAGTCAACTTTTAGTCGCAGCCCTCTCGCTCGCTAGTGTGCTAGTAACTGCTCGGATACTAGGTCCGGAAAACTATGGAATTGTAACAGTTTCATTTGGCATCTTCTATTTTCTGACTTGGTTTTTGAAGTTGGGTGCGCATGTTTATTTAGTCCGTCAGCCTGATTTGTCAGAAGAAGTTGTTGTTCAGCTACAAGCCTTTTATATAACTTTGGGGATTCTAGTTTGCGTTTCCCTCTGGCTCCTTGCCCCTGCTACGGGTTGGTGGACTAAACAGGCTGAAGTTACCAACGCCTTTCGCTGGCTGCTACCAGCTATATGGATGAGTATGGCCAGTAGCACATCTATTAGCATGTTAGAACGGAAAGTTCGGTTTGTTGAAATAGGCTTTATTGAGGCTTCCTCTCAAATAGTAAATTACCTTCTATCCATTATTTTAGTTCTTTCTGGCTGGGGGTACTTGTCGCTCATAATTGGTACAGTTGCGCGCTTTGCCATTCTGTTATTAATTTCCTACTCGTTGTATCCAATTTCTTGGTCTTGGCGATGGCGATGGAAAGTTATTGAACCTGCGCTGCGCTATGGAGCAATGTATTCAGTTTCTGATTTACTCATCAGTTTGAAAAATCTGAGGGTTGCCCTTTTGGTAAGTCGCTTTGTTAGTGTAGAAGCTGCTGGAATTGTAGGAATTTCGATCAGATTAGTAGAGCAACTGTCTATGCTGAGATTGATCATACTTCGTATGTCGATTAGTGTAATGGCTAAACTCAGAGATGATCCTGAAAAAACCCGAAGAGTAATCAGCAAAGGTATGGCTTATCAAGCGCTTCTAAATGGCGCAATTTGTGCATTCTTTTCTGTTTCATCTGCATGGGTTATTCCATTAATGTTCGATGAACGCTGGTTGGCAAGTGCTGGAATTTTTCCATTCATTGCCACTGGTGCATTAGCAACTTCTATTTTCGATCTTCATGCATCTACATTATTTGCATCAGGTCATAATCGTAGTGTTGCCATGTTCAATTTCCTATACGTCGGGATGTTGTGGTTAGCGTCATCTTTGCTCACGCCAAAGCTAGGGATTTGGGGATACGGAGTGTCAGAAATTTTAGCATTGCCCATTTTCTTTACATTGCATTATTCAGTCTCAAAACTATATGGCTCTCCTAACTATTGGAATACATTGTGGATATTTCTAGCTACTGTTATTCCTCTGTTTAGCGGTATATTGTTGTCTCCTGCCTGGGCTACTGGAATATTCATCTTGAGCTACAGCCTATTATTTATTGTTAGTAAAAATGTTAGAGGACTACTTTTAGAGCTACGGACTGTCAAGCAGATGACGTGATACTTATGATACTTTTTTGAGGGAAATCTCCAGGGTGTGTCGCAATAGCTCGATACTGTTTCAGCCTGGCAAAAATTTTCAATTTTGAGGATTCAAAATGCCTAAGGTGTCTGTAATTATTCCTGCCTATAACGCCATGCGTTATTTGCCAGAAACGGTAGAATCTTTGCTTGGTCAAACCTTCAAAGATTTTGAGGCGCTTATTATCAATGATGGCAGTACAGACAACATTGAGGAATGGTTTAGCAAGATTCAAGATTCTCGTTTGCAGCTGATTTCCCAAGTGAATCAGGGGCAAGCCAAAGCCAGGAATGTAGGCATGCAATGTGCTAAGGGAGAGTATATTGCATTTTTAGATGCCGATGATTTATGGGTACCGACTAAGCTTGAAAAGCAAGTCAATATGCTAGATTTCAATCCTGAAGCTGGTGTTGTTTACACCTGGGTTTCGGGGATTGATTCTAATGGGGTTTTACGCGGCCGTATCCTTAAAAACTTAGCGGAAGGTCAAGTTTGGAGGGCACTAATTCAACATAATATTCTTGAATGTGGTAGCACTCCCCTCCTTCGGCGAGTCTGTTTCGAGCAAGTGGGAGTCTTTGATGAAAGACTCCCACCCTGTGAGGATTTGGATTTGTGGCTGCGAATTGCCCGTGAATATGACTTCTTAGTGGTCAAGGAAGCACTGACTTATTACCGGCAACACGCTAGCAGTTCAGGGAAAAATTGGAAGTTGGCTGAGCAAAATTATTCTATTCTGCTAGAAAAAGCGTTTGCCAATCCTCCTGTAGAGCTTGTCCCTGCAGAGCTTGATGTCCTGAAATCTAAAGCTTATGCAACGACCTATCTACGCTTCTTGGCTTGGAGTGCCCTACAGAGTGGGTCTAGAGACTATAGAACAGCCATAGAGTATTGCCAGAAGGCTCGGCAATACTACCCGATAATTGTATTTGATAGGGATTTTATTCGATTAAACATTGCTATTTTAATAATGCGGTATTTAAAGCCTAAAAATTATGACAGAATTACTTCATTTTTGTATTTGCTCCGTCGAAAATCCTTTGATCAGTTGGCTTCCTTAAAGAAATTTTAAGTACCTGCGGAAGCTCAGTATAAATTTTTATCACAGACCAGTGCAGATGTTCAATGTAATCAGTGGAGTTATTAAATTTATCCTAGGGCATAATCCAGGATTCTGCTGATGTAGTACGAGGCAAGTTTTGGTCTACTAAGATGGCGGTCAAAGTAATTGCGAGCTCCTCTTGCAATCTCTTCCCGCTCCTTGTCATGGGTGATGTAAAAATTGCAAAGATCATTAAGATCTGACAGGTCTTCTTTGCAATACACAATCTCTTTGCCTGGTGTGAGGGGGACAGGCAAACTGGCGTGGTGTGGGTAGGCGATAATACAGGAGCCCACTGCCAAATAATCGACCAACCGGAAGCAAAGTGGACCGTATCCAGGTAAGTCAATGCAAACTTTAGAGCGGGCAATTTCGTATAGGGAATTTTTGTAGCTGACTCTGCCTATTCCCCCTTGATATAAGAAGTCGTTCTGAGATGAGAGTTTCTCAACGGCTTGCCCTCTGATTGTCTTAGCGAAACGACCACCAAACCGTCCATAGGCATCGTAGGGAAATATTTGCTGATCACCTAGTTTCCTAGCTTTATCAAGATGGAGATAAATACTTGAATAGGCAGGAATAAATCCCCCTGGAATAACATTATTGTAGGGATAGCCTTCTTGGGCATATTGCATCTTAAAATACACCATTACTTGTGAAGCACACTCTCCATTGACCTCAACCTTGTCGAATGCATCAATAGCAATGGGATGTATCTTCCCGTCGATTTCAACTTCTATGAAAATCGCGTTCTCATAGGCAGGCATAGATTTAAATTCAACGGCAAAACTGCGTCGAAATTCACTCAAAAGTGGAAATAGCCATTTCTGAGTTAGGGGCCACGGATAAGAAGATGGCCAAAAAAAACGAATTCTTTTAGGATTAAAATTAGCTGGAAGGCTAACTGGCTCAGTCAAGTTTGCATGAGGCTTCAAATAAGAGAGCTTCGTTTCAGTGATACGATCACCTACTCTCATCCAAGTTGCCTTGAGCGATGCCCCAAGTTTTTGCTTTAAGTCCATAGTAGAGAATGTTCTGAATCGAGAATTAATTTAGACTAAGGGGGAGTTTCAGATAGCTTGCAGAAAAACAACTATGAGTTTATGTTGCAACTGTTAGCAATCAGAAGAAAGTGGAGTATTTGACATCTGTTCTACCCGTTGCCCGAACCAGATCCCATGCTGTTAAGGCTGTAAATACTCTATAGCTACATGCATCATATAGGAACTAATTTGAAAAGTAAATCTTAAAAATAAGCACAGTCATCCACTTATAACTCAATGGCAGTGAAAAATAATGAAATCACTGGTTGAGGACAACGATTGCTAAAGGGTTTCAGTCTCTGAGATATACTGATTTTCAGTGCCATTAATCTATGTATATCAAGCCCTGGTTGACTGACAAAACTAGAAAACTGGAATGCGGCTGAGGACGGTGAATTGACGCTCAAAAGAGCGATCATGTTGTCGTTTGGAGGCAATGGCAGGTTGCGGGTCAGACTGGCTGGATAAAAACCGATAAATCTGAATTCGGGATTGCTGGGTGATCGCTCGTCGAATCCAATTCCAACCGAGTTTCAGATAACTCATGCCCCGCTGCCAATGCGCATCGACTAAACGACGCTGCCCCGTGGCTACAACTTGAGTGCCTTGGAGGATGAGAAATAACATTGTTAATGCAATCACCCCACATAATTGAGAGAGGGCAAACTTGTCTCGCAATCGGGACGCTTCCAAATTAAATCCACCCGATTTGAGATCCAAAAATGATTCTTCTACCTGAAACCGCAGTCGGTATTGAGCAAACGTTTGTAACGTCGTCGGGGCATCGCTGACAATGACCCAGTCTTCATCACTTTGTTGGTCATGGGCAAACGCCAGATAGACATTGGCATAGGGCTTGGTTTTGCCAATCGAAACAGCGGGCGTAAAATAAGCTTCTCCAGGTTTGAGTTGGACCGACGAAACTTTGTGCCACTGCCCCGCCAATTGAAACTGAAAAGAGCGTTTGATGCGAATGCGGAAATGCCAACCCAGATTCTCACGCAAATACTTCATGAATTTGCCATCTCCAAAACCTCGATCAGCTAGTAAGACAATCTCAATCTCAGGTGGTAGCAAGCGGGCGGCTTGGCGCAGCACCCGTTGAATTGTCCATAATCTAACAGTGCTGATGGATTGAGCCACAATTGTCCAAGCAATCGGGACGGTTCTCCCTCGATAAACGACGCCAACCCAAACAATGCAGAAAATATTCCAAATCATCGTGGTATCTAAGCTGAGATAGAGTCTTTTTTGCTTGCCCCAAGGTGATAAAGCTTGTTGGATCAAGGCGTGATGGGCAGCGGCGATATCGATGCGGCGATTGCATAGCCCCCGCCGAAATCGTCTTTGATGGGACTGAGCATAGCGGGCACGGCTTTTGACATAAACACCAAATCCGTTGAGATGGACGTTCTGGCTTTGAATCATGCCAATCATCATCCAGCAAATCGTTTGTAAATGTCGGGCATCTCGCCAAACGATTTGACATTGACTGAGATAATCATTCAACGCATCATAGAGACGGGAAGTTGGGGGCATGGTTTTGGCTTCGTTGTGTAGTTACTTCTTAGCCTAACCTAGCCTCTACTTCCCTCCTAGCTTTCGTTTCACCCTCTGCAAGTTTTGTCAGTCAATCAGATATCAAGCCTTGCTTTTTTCTATCTCTAATTTTCAGTGCCCTTGATTTAGGGCTGGCTAAGTGGTGCCTCTAATGCCGTTCATGGAACACGCGGGGTGGTTAGATGAAGCCTAGCTTAGCAATAGTTTGAAGTTATCATCAATTTCCTAATCGCTACCTGACATATTGGAATAGATCAAGGTAATCTAGCATCTGTACATTGGTCATGACTACAGGTTTTCGCGAATGCTCTATGTTGCCGGTGCACTGCCTTTACGAATTTAGAGCACCTCGATTAATTCACCTTGCTGAGAATAGATTATGGTTTTTCATTTTTCCTTCTACCATATATCGTTGCCTCTGCAACTTAGCTGGTCAGAGGACGTTCATAACAGACAGCGCGAAAGCTTGCTCATTGTTATGTAAACGTTGCCAGATTATGCATATTTTTAGACAGGCTGCATTTGCTATAAAAAGACCTTCAGCGTGGCGAGGCGCTCTGTTTTCACACCGTCAAGCTTGCATAAAGGTCAATGGGGTGGTTCGGTTCATCTGGTGTTTGGGTGCAATAACGTCAAATGGTGAGTTTTGAGTCATCGTTAGTGATGAGATGATGACTCTGCAACCCTTCCGAGAATAAGGCTTGCGTTTCGATATTGAGGAGAATTTTTGGATGACCAGTCGAATGGCAGGAACGTTCAGAAATCCTAAATCCACTTGGTTTATACCTTATCTCGCCTCGCGTTCATCTTGGCGGTGACCACGCTGTGTGTCACGGCTCAGAAAGAGCTGTCATGGAATCGGGAAAACGCCGTTTGGTTGCAATGCCTATTAGTTAGTTATCAGATTCAACAGAAAGGTTGAATCTCATGGGTGTTGGTGGTGCATCAGAGGTTCTGCCTAACCCGGAATTTGATTGCAAGACAATTTTCTGATTTTGAAACGGAGTAATTTTTTCATGGCTATCAACTTTAATCCAAGCGGAGCATTTAAGGGCGTTGCAGGTGATGCTATTGCTGATTTGGCAAACCCAACCTCGCTTCAGTTTGGTCCCGATGGACGACTATATGTTGCCGAACAAAATGGCAGAATTAACGCCTTTACGATCGCACTTCAGGGGGGTAACTACGTTGCCACGGCACACGAGGAGTTGGTGCTAGCCAATGGCGGTGGGGTGGTGAAATCCATCATGAACCACAACGATGATGGCACTCTTCAGCCTTTCATCGGCGATCGCCAGGTGACCGGAATGCTGGTGGTAGGAACAGCCACCAATCAAGTGCTGTACATTTCCTCCAGCGATCCACGAATCGCTGCCAATGGCGAGCAAAACCTCGACACCAATTCGGGGACTGTGACTCGGGTGACCAAGACTGCCACCGGATGGGCTGCGGTAGACATCCTCCGAGGACTGCCTCGCTCGGAAGAAAACCACGCCAACAATGGTCTGGTTCTGAGTGCCGATGGGACGAAGCTATATGTGGCAGTGGGGGGCAACACAAACAACGGTGCGCCATCAGCCTACTTCTCCTACGCAGCGGAGTACGCCCTATCGGGGACAGTGCTCGAAATTGACCTAACCGCGATTAATAACCTGCCTATTTTGACTGACTCTGATGGCAGCCAGATCAATGGTGCTGCGCTTTCTCGTCAATATATCTACGATTTACCGACCCTGGATGACCCGAATATCCCCAACGTGACCGGCGGGCTAGGAGAAAATGCTGCCGGACTAGATGAGAATGGCCCCTTTGGTGGCAATGATGGCTTAAACATGGCGATTTTGCCTGCCAATGCGCCATTAAGGATCTATGCCGATGGGTTCCGCAACCCCTATGACCTGGTGCTCAGGGCGGATGGTAAACTCTACACCGTGGATAACGGGTCTAATGGTGGACTGGGTGGCAACCCCATCTCTGTTGCCGGAGAGGCCACTAACCTACCCAATAATGGCGGGGTCGGTGATAATGAACCCTTCTATTTGATCCAAGACGGTCAATACTACGGTCACCCGGCTCCTGCACGCGCCAATCAGAACCTCTCCTGGACGGTCTACAACAATAGCGGCACTCCCGATACCACGCTAGCTGTTAATAACGTCCCAGATATATCGGCTCTGGTTCCTACCCCACTCAAGCAGAACCCAGGTAACCCAACGGGTATCCCGGCTGGCTTTCTGATCGCTCCGAGTAAGTTCACGGGCAATGCGGCTCGTCTGCTGGAAACCGGCATTCGGGTTCCAGCTGATAGCCCAGCTAGTAAGAAACTGGCGCTTCTTGCCTCATCCAGTAACGGTATGGTGGAATATACCGCCAATTCTTTTGGTGGGGCGCTAAAGGGGGCCATACTGGTAGCCTCGTTCAACGGCAACATCGCGCTGATAAATCTAAACGATGCGGGCACCGGTTTAGACCCCTTGATTGATCCGGGGCCTGATGGAATTCTGGGCACAGCCGATGATACGGTGGTTGCTGCCAGCGGTGTCACCCAATTGCTTACCGGTCTGTCAACCCCCTTGGATGTAACCGTAGGACCTGACGGTACCATCTGGGTGGCTGAAATTGGCGGTGACTTCATTAAAGCCTTCGCTCCATCGGATATTGTTGTGATCACCGACGATTTTGACGGTGATGGCATCCTCAATACCACTGACCCCTTCATTCGAGATGCTAGCAATGGAAAGGGCGTTACCCTGTTCCCTGGCCAAACCCTGAAGTGGGATTTTGACCCCAACCAGGACGGGAACCTGCCGGGACCAAATGGCTATGGCGGTGGTCTGACAGGCGTCATGATCAATGGCTCGACAGATTTTGAGAAATTCTTCCAGTTGCCGTCAACGCTACCGGGGAATCTCGTCAATATTGATAACGTCAAGTTCATCACGGCGGCAGGTGGCGGCACAACGGTGATTGAGAATGTCTCGAATGGAGATGCTACTGGCACGACCAACACCGGTGAGTATCTGTTCCATACAGGTTTCAAGCTGGCACCGACGATTGACTTGTTCAAAATCAAGTGGTCTGTCATTAATCCGTTATTGACTGGACCCAACCAACAAATTGGGGGGTATATCGGTACAGGGGATCAGAGCAACTATCTCAAGATTGTAGCGACGGCTAACCCTGCTGGTGAAATCCAGATTTTGCTCGAAAACAATAACGTTGTTCAATCACAAGTCTTCATCCAGGCCGACGACCTGTTTACCGTACCGGTTGATCAGCAAATCTTCTTTGAATTTCAGATTAACCCCTCGGCTGGCACGGCGACTCCCACAATCACCTATGAAACCGGTGGCGGTAACACCAAGACGGTCACTGGAGCAGCCATTAACTTGAGTGGCACGAACGTTCTAAAATCCATCCTCGGCACCAACACCGTCCAAGGACAGACTACTGGTCTTGCGGTCGGTCTCTATTCTTCAAATGTTGGGCAACCTGCAGCCCCGAATGGCTCTTTCCAAGCTATCTTCACCGATATTGAAGTCACTGGAGTTGGCAGTGCTGCGTCAAAGGTGCTGTACCGAGTGAATGCAGGTGGTCCAGAAGTTGCGGCTATTGATGGCGGACCGAACTGGTCGGCAGATTTGAATGTTGCTAATAGCCCGTTCCTAGCAAACGCAGGCAGCAACACCGTGAGTAACTTTAATGTTCAGCCGGGTTTAGCTCTCCCACCTAGCACGCCTGCAGCAATTTTCCTCGATGAGCGGTCTGACTTCGGTTCCCCAACTAATCCGGCTGAAATGGCATGGGCATTCGCTGTTCCATCTGGAACCTACGAGGTTCGACTATATGTGGGCAATGGCTTCGGTGGCACCGCAGCGATCGGCGATCGGGTGTTTGATGTCGCTCTTGAGGGCACTGTTCCGGCCAGCCTCAACAACATTGACCCAGTTGCCAAGTTCGGTAATCTGACGGGGGGCATGCTCAGCCATGTTGTGCAGGTCACCGATGGAACTCTCAACATTGATTTCTTACATGACATAGCCGAAAATCCCCTGATTAACGGGATCGAGATTATTCAACTGAGTGCGTTACCGGCCATATCCATTGCGAATGCTTCTTACACCGTAGTTGAAGGGGCTGGTCAGGCACAGATTTCGCTGCTCAGCAACACTACGATTCCCGCTAACGAAAGCGTGACGGTGAACTTTAGCATTATACCGGGAACGGCAACGCCTGGAGTCGACTACTCATATCCCGCAGGGCTTTTCTTGGCGGAGACGGGGGTTTATAGCGGCAGCGTCGTTATTCCAGGTGGCTCCGTTAATGCCAACATCCCAATCAATATCCTGCAGGACACCCTGCTGGAAGGCAGTGAAGGCTTCACCGTAAATATCACCAGCGTTAGCTCCAACGCTCAGATTGGAACAACTAAATCCTCCAATGTCACCATCATTGATGATGAAATAGACAGCACTGTGGTTGTTGCCATTAACGCCGGTGGACCTACGCTAACCCAAAATGGCATCACCTTCGTGGCTGACACTGCCTTTCTCAATGGCGGCACTTACACAGACGGCACGT
>Ga0209591_10001319_pt1 | contig 31197 bp, 18 predicted proteins | sample MAT01_FD_187207 | JGI IMG/M metagenome (GOLD analysis project Ga0209591, IMG submission 187207) | Freshwater microbial communities from Lake Fryxell liftoff mats and glacier meltwater in Antarctica - MAT-01 (SPAdes) (version 2) | ecosystem: Environmental > Aquatic > Freshwater > Ice > Liftoff... | reverse complement strand
AAATCGACGTCCGCAATGGCTTGCTGACGCTTGAGCGCCAACCGTTCGAATTCGCCGGAACTTACGTCCACGAGCCGAATGATTATCGAAACGGCGCTTTCCATGCTACGGGCAAGGGCTCCGGCGTCTTTCTCGAGCGGCTGCCGCAGCTGCACGATCGCTTTCCGCTAGTGGCGGGACGGCTTGAAATCGATGCCCGCGCTCGCGGCCGTCTGAACAACGGCATTCCGGACTTCAACTCTGTCGACGGTCGCGCGGTGATTCAACAAGCGGCATATGACGGCAAGGTGCTCGGTGCCCTTAGCCTCCACGCCAAAACCGAAGCGGGTAAACTAAGTCTCAGCGCCAGCGGGCTGCTGCGTGGCGCTTCGCTTACGGCGAGTTCCCAATGGCAATTAAGCGGGCCCATGACTGGCCAGGGGCAGTTCGCGCTCCAAGGCGCTAAGTTCGACGACTTTCAGGATCTGGTGGCCAATCCGGCTTCCGCCGAAGATCCTTCGCCCTTTGACTTAAGGCTCGAAGCAACGGGGACGATCCACGGTAACTTACGTGAGCCGAATGCGTTGGCGGGTAACGTGAAGATTAGCCAATTGGCTATTACTCCGCGCCAAGCGATGAGCGATGCGGCGCGCCGCGATTTTACTCTCCGCAACGATGGCCCGCTGGAGATCACTTATGACGCCAAAGGTTTTGACATTCGGCAGGCTAAACTCTTCGCTAAAGATACGAAACTGACGGCTTCCGGTTTGGTTTCCACCCAAGGCACGACTAACGCCAGCATTCATGTAGTGGGCGACGCCAACGTGGCAGTGCTGTCGGCACTCAAAACCGACTTACTCGCGGCCGGAAATTCTACTCTGGATCTGACTCTCCGCGGGTCACTGGCGCAACCCATTATGGCGGGACGGATGGAGCTTCGTGACGCCTCGTTCTTTTTACGCGATGTGCCAAACGGTCTCGAGAAGGTAAATGGCGTTGTATTCTTCGATCGCTCGCGAGCACGCCTGGAGAATCTAACCGCGCAATCGGGCGGAGGCACGATTCGGCTGGGCGGATATATCGGATTCAGCAACGAACTCACCTACCAGTTACAAGCGCAGGCCGACAATGTCCGGGTTCGTTATCCCGAAGGCGTCAGTACGGCCGTGAATACCGCGCTCACTCTCGCGGGCAGTGCGTCGCGTAGCTTGCTCTCCGGCTCAGTTACCCTCTTGCGAGCGGCATTGAATCCGCGCACAGACTTGGGGGCCTTAATCGCGGAGACGGGAAAATCCAACTCTACGCCGACTCGCATTGAGAATGAGTTTCTCAAGAATATGCAGTTCGACGTGCGGATCGATACGGCCCTGAATGCCCAGGTAACGACCTCGCTCACCCAGAATGTCGAGGCCGAAGTGAATTTACGTTTGCGGGGCACTCCGGCGCGCCCCGTGTTACTCGGACGCACTTCCTTCACGCAAGGGGAGATTAGTTTCTTTGGCACGAAATATACGATCGACCGGGGCGAAGTGAACTTCTATAACCAAACGAAGGTGGAGCCCACGATTAACCTGGACCTCGAAACCCGAGTACGCGGGGTGGTGGTGACGATCAACTTCTCCGGCCCGGCCAGTAAGCTAAATCTCTCCTACCGGTCGGACCCGCCGTTGCAATCTGCCGAGATTCTGGCTTTGCTCACCGTGGGTCGGACACCGAGCGGCGCCGTTAGTGGCGGGGCCAATGTACAGAGCCCCACGTTCTTACAGGGCGCTAGCAGCGCCCTGCTGGGCCAGGCGGTGGCTGCCCCCATTACCGGCCGCCTACAGCGGCTCTTTGGCGTCAGCCGGGTGCGAATCGATCCCCAGTTGACCGGACTTGAGAATACGGCGCAGGCGCGGCTCACCATTGAGCAGCAAGTTTCGCGCGACGTTACCGTCACCTTCATTACCAATCTCAACCGCACGCAGCAACAGATTGTCAGCGTGGAATGGGATTTCTCGCGCGAATTTTCCGCGCTGGCGATCCGGGATGAGAATGGCGTGTTCGGGCTCGATTTCTTTTACCGGAAGCGATTCAAATGAAGCTGCGGAAAGTGCAAGGCAAGTTAAAAATCGAGCATAGTATCATCGACGGCTTGCGCGACTTACTTGAACGCCTACTGAACGAAAATCCTGAGATTCGGTCCATCATCCCCGGCGTGATTCGCCCGGTGCGCGATGCCAAGGGCGAGGTGAAGCTGCGGGTGACGGTGCCCACGACGAATGGCTGGAAAGCGATTGCCCTGAGCGCCGGTGCGCGGCAGGAGTTATTCATCTCCACGGCTTGGACCCAGGAGGAACTTGAGGCGGCGATCAAACGCTCCTTGACTTAGCCTGGGCCTGCCGTTGTAACTCGCGCAGCTTCATTCCAGTGAGCGCCATCGCCACAAATCCGCCCAGCAATAGGGGCAAGGTAACTAGGCCCCAGAGTAAGAACGAGAAGCGCTTCGCCAACGCCTCATTGGCGATGAACATGGTGAGTGCTTGCGCCACTAATAACTGGAAGGTGCCTAAGTTGCCGGGAGCGCTGGGTACCACCGTCCCAAGCCGGAGCACCACGGTGACCACCGCGGCCGCGCCCAGGACACTGCCATGGGGAAGCTGCAATCCGAAGCCGCGCATCAGGGTGTAAACGGGCACCACTTGTAGGAGTAGATAGGGCAAACTGGCGGCGAACGCCAAGTAGAAAGAACGGGATTTCCCCATCGCATGTAAGTCGTCGATCAGGCGAACCAAGCCCGGTGACTTAGCGACTAAACCTTCCGTCCAGCGCCGCGCAATCAGCACGGTTATGAGGACAGTTACCAGCACCAACACCACCAGGCTGAGTACCCAGGCGAAGTGACCGACATATCCTGGCAGCGGCGTAAACTGCAGGGTGACCAGGAAGAATACGATCAGCCAGATGCCATCGAATAATCTTTCGAGCAGCACGCTCGAAAGCACGACGGGGAGGGGCATGGTCGTCCAGCGATTCAGCAAGTAACAGCGGATCACTTCGCCGGTGCGGAATGGCAGCACTTCGTTCGCGAAGAGGCCCACGTAAATGGCGCGTACGGTTTGGCGCATGCGCACGGTGGAAATGGGCGACAGCAGGATGCGCCAGCGCCATCCTTGCACTACGTAAACCAAGACGTCGGCGGCGGCGCCCGCGCAAACCCAACGCCAATCGAGGGCGCGCATTTCTTCCTGCAGCTTGGAGATCTCGCTGCCGCGCAACGCCCACCACAAACAGGCGACGGAGCCGAGATTGGCAAGGATGATCAAAGCCCGCATCCCCGGCGACGCCCCAGCCCACATGCCGGGTGCTTTCACTGGAGAGTTGTGAACTTCATCCTTCAACTCTTTATGATAGCGCCCGCCAGTGGTAGCGAAAGCAGTATCCTGATAGAGGCTATGTCCCAACTCCCAGTTCGAGCGATCAAGAAGGTGGCCGTTCTCGGCGCCGGTACCATGGGTTCGCGAATCGCGGCCCACTTCGCAAATGCGCAAGTTTCGGTTCTTCTGTTGGACCTGACACCCGCCGCCGCTCAGCGCGGGCTGGACGCGGCGACGAAGGGGAAGCCGGCTGCGCTCTACTCGCCGGCCGCCGCCTCACTCATCACTACCGGCGGCTTCGATACCGACTTGGCGGGAGTGGCAACCTGCGATTGGATTCTGGAAGCGGTGACCGAAAACCTCGAGATCAAGCGTCAGCTTTGGCCGCGCGTACTTGAGTTCGCGCCCGCCCATGCGATTCTCTCCACGAACACCAGCGGCATTCCGTTGCGCGCGATCGCCGAAGGCTGGCCGGCCGATGCACGCCGTCGCTTCCTGGGCACGCACTTCTTTAACCCGCCACGCTATCTGCACTTACTCGAAGTAATTCCCGGGCCCGATACGGATCCGTTCCTGTTGCAGGATGTGATTCGCTATGGCGATCTGCGATTGGGCAAAGGCGTAGTGTTGTGTAAAGACACGCCGAATTTTATCGCCAATCGAATCGGCAGCTTCTTCGGCTCCACGGTTTACAAGCACATGGTGGAGGGCGACTACACGATTGAGGAAGTGGACGCGCTTACTGGCTCTTTGATTGGCATCCCCAACACGGCTACGTTTCGTTTGTGCGATTTGGTGGGCCTGGATATTTGGGCGCACGTCAACTCGAACTTGTATCATGCGGTTCCGGACGATCCTTGGCGGGACCGGTTCCAAGTGCCGGCATTTCTGCAGGGCATGTTGGATCGTGGGTGGCTAGGCGATAAGAGCGGGCAAGGGTTCTATCAACGAACGGGGCCGCAGCGGGAAATCCAGGCCATTGACTGGAAGACCTTCGAGTATCATCCGGCCGCGCGTCCGAAGTTGCCCGACGCGGAGGCCGTGAAGCCGATTGAAGACTTAGCGGAACGCTTGCGGGCGATCGTGGCGAGCCCGGGCCGGGGCGGGTCATTCATTTGGAAACTCTTGAGCGACCACTTACTCTATGCCGCCGAGCGGGTGCCGGAAATCTCTGACCGCTTAGTGGAAATCGATCGGGCCATGCGTTGGGGTTATGCGAATAAATTAGGCCCATTTGAGTTATGGGACGCGTTGGGGTTTCAAGATACGGCCCGCCGCCTGGAGCGTGAGGGGCGGCGGTTACCCGATAACGTGGTGCGCATGCTGGAGGCGGGCGCCAAGAGTTTCTACCGCTCCGCCGACGCGAATCAGCGGCCGCGCAATGAATATTTTGATTTCGGGGCGAATAACTATGCGCCACTGGATCCGCCGCCCGGAACGATTTCGATGGCGCATACGAAACGGGCCCGCGGCGTGATTAAACGCAATGCGGGAGCGTCTTTGGTTGACTTAGGCGACGGCGTGTTGGCGATAGAGTTTCACTCTAAGATGAATGCGATCGCCGAAGACGCGCTTTCGATGATTTACGCGGGGCTCGACGAGACGAAGCGGAACTTCGCGGCCACCGTGATTGCGAATGAGGGCGAACACTTTTCGGTCGGCGCGAACTTAGTGCTGGCGCTGGCCGCGGCGCAAGACGAAGAGTGGGATGAAATTGACTTTGCCATTCGGCGTTTTCAACAAGCGACCATGGCGATCAAATACGCGACTAAGCCGGTGGTTGTGGCGCCGTTCGGGCGCACGCTGGGCGGGGGCTGCGAGATTGCGCTGCACGCGACGCGTTGCCAGGCTTCGGCTGAACTCTATATAGGTTTGGTGGAAGTTGGCGTGGGGCTGATCCCCGGCGCGGGCGGCTGTAAAGAGTTACTCCTTCGCTTAAAGGACGTGCGCCGGGTCTTTGAGACGATTGGGCTGGCGAAGGTGTCTACTTCCGCGGACGATGCCCAGCAACTAGGCCTGTTACATAAACTCGACGTCGTTTCCATGAATGCCGATCGTTTAATTGAGGACGCGAAGTTTCTGGCATTATCATTGGCACCGACTTACTCGCCGGGAGAGCCGCGGATGGATATTCAACTGAGTGGCGAGGCCGGTTATAGCCGGTTGAAGCTGGGGTTGTGGTCAATGCGACAGGGCGGTTACGCCACGGATCATGATGTGGCGGTGGGAGAGAAATTGGCCCGCGTGTTGACGGGTGGTCCGCTGACGGGCACGCCGGTGGTGACCGAACAGCAGATGCTCGACTTCGAGCGCGAAGCCTTCTTGAGCCTTTTGGGGACGCGCGCGACTCAGCAGCGGATGGCCCATATGCTGAAGACCGGCAAGCCGCTCCGCAATTAATTTAGCCGAAAAGGATTTCCTATGACTGAAGCCGTCATTATCGATTGTCTCCGTACGCCCGTCGGCAAGGCCCCGCGCGGAACGTTGCGTCTTACTCGCCCTGACGACATGGCCGCCGCTGTGATTCGCGCGCTGCTCGCGAAGTATCCGCAGGTGCCCGCCGATGAGATCGACGACTTGATCCTTGGCTGCGCGATGCCCGAGGCCGAAGCGGGTATGAACATGGCCCGCATTGCCGCTTTGCGCGCTGGCCTGCCGGATCAAGTGACGGCAGTGACGATTAACCGCTTCTGCTCTTCCGGGCTACAATCGATCGCCATGGCGGCGGACCGGATCCGATCAGGCGGGGCACAAATTATCCTGGCGGGCGGCGCGGAGTCAATGAGTATGATTCCCGGTGCAGGCCATGGTTTTGCGCCGAATCCGTGGCTGGTTGACCATCGGCCCGAGGCTTACATCGGGATGGGACTTACGGCGGAAAATGTAAGTCGTAAGTACAAGGTAAATCGGGAGGACGCGGACGCTTTCTCTTATCGTAGTCATCAGAATGCTTTGCGGGCGCAGGCCGAAGGTTTATTCGACGATGAACTGGTGCCGCTCGAGATTCGTAATTCTACTCTGGCCGGCACCACGACGACGACTTATGCGAAGGACGAGGGTCCGCGGGCGGATACTTCCGTGGCGGCGCTGGCGAAGTTGAAGCCGGTGTTCCATGTCGATGGCGTGGTGACGGCGGGTAACTCGTCGCAGACTTCGGATGGCGCGTCAGTGGCTTTGGTGATGAGTGCCGAGCGGGCGGCCGAGTTGGGGCTGAAGGCGATGGCGCGCTACGTCAGCTTTGCGACGGGCGGGGTGCCGCCGGAATTGATGGGCATTGGTCCGGTGGTGGCGATTCCGAAGGCGCTGGCCTTGGCTGGGCTCAAGATGGAGGACATTGGCGTCGTCGAGCTGAATGAGGCCTTTGCGTGTCAGGCGCTGGCCGTGATTCGCCAGGCGAAGGTGAATCCGGAGATCGTGAATCCGAACGGTGGCGCAGTGGCGTTGGGTCATCCTTTGGGCGCGACCGGCGCTAAGTTGACCGCGACGATTTTGCGGGAGATGCATCGCCGGGGTCATCGCTATGGGATGGTGACGATGTGTGTGGGTGGTGGTCAGGGGGCGGCGGGGATTTTCGAGCGCTGTTAGTCTAAAATCTTACGGCCTTCCACCTTCAGACCGCTACAAAATCCATCAAAGGTCGTCAGCCTGAAGGCCGGTTTTCTTGGAAATCTTGGCCAACATGGCGGGACCGATTTCAGTTGAGTCGTGGAACGAAAAGGGTAGTCTGCCCGGCCCTCCTTCTTCAAGATTTTGTGGGAACCGCTGTCCGATCATGCCCGAGGCGCTTGAGGGCGGCCAAGTACTCATGCGGCGACGTTAAACTCAGCCTTTGCCGAGTCGGGCGGCAGTTCACTGTGGGCAATACGGTCCAAAACGATTTCACGTGCGGCCGACTCGGCTTTCAGGATGGCATCCTGTTTCGTATCTCCGTAGAGCAGGATGTTGAGTTCCGAGATTTCCGCAATCCAGCGACCGTCGAATAATCGTCGAGGATTTCACTCTCGGACAGAGGGTTGGCCGGAACGTTGGCCGGGCAGGACCGTGATTCGATTGGTTGGGTCGGATGTGCCCATACGAAGTTTGTAGACGGAGGGGGCCCATCCTACTAAGCGAGCGTGTTGAGGCTGCCCAAACGGTTCGCCTCGAAGGCGGCGATTTGGGGTTCGTGGTTTTGGATGTAGCCCATCTCGTCGACGCCTTCTAATAGACAGTGCTTGGAGAAGGGTTCGACCGCGAACTCGGCGGAGGTGCCGTCGGGTAAGGTGACGGTTTGGGTGGCGAGGTCGACGGCGAGGCGGGCGTCTTCGGGGAGGGCGAATAACCTGGTGTGCAAGTCGCGGCTGACGACGATGGGGAGTAAGCCGTTTTTGAGCGAGTTACTCTTGAAGATATCGGCGAAGCTGGTGCTGAAGACAGCGCGGAAGCCGTATTGGGTAAGTGCCCAGGGGGCGTGCTCACGGGAACTGCCGCAGCCGAAGTTATCGCCAGCGAGTAAGATTTGCGATTGCTTGGCGGCTTCGGTGTTTAAGATAAAGTCGGACTTAGGCGTGCCGTCGGCGTTGTAGCGCCAGTCGCAGAAGAGCGAGTCGCCGAGGCCTTCTTTGGAGATGGTCTTTAGGAATCGGGCGGGGATGATCTGGTCGGTGTCGATATTATCGATGCCCATTTTGACCATCGGGCTGGTAAAGGCCGTGAATTTGTCCATGTTAGTTATTCCCCACTAAGGTGCGAACGTCGGTGACGACGCCGGTGATGGCGCTGGCGGCGGCAGTAAGTGGGCTGGCCAGGAAGGTGCGGCCGCCTTTGCCTTGCCGGCCTTCGAAGTTACGATTCGAGGTAGATACGCTGTATTGGCCCGGAGTAAGTTCATCGCCGTTCATGGCGATGCACATCGAACAGCCAGCTTCGCGCCACTCGGCGCCGGCGGCGCGGAAGATTTGGTCTAAGCCTTCGGCTTCGGCTTGGCGCTTGATCTCCATCGAACCCGGCACCACCATCATGCGGACGTTGGGCGATACCTGACGGCCCTTGACGACCGAGGCGGCCGCGCGTAAGTCACTGATGCGGGAGTTGGTGCAGCTACCGATGAAGACGACGTTGATCGGCTGGCCAGCTAGCGGCTTACCCGGTTCAAGGGCCATGTAAGCGAGGGCTTTGCGGAGCGATTCGCGCTCGTGGGGGTCACTTACTGAGCCCGGATCGGGCACTAAGCCATTAATGGAAATTCCCATGCCGGGGTTGGTGCCAAAAGTAATCATCGGTTCGAGCGTGTCGGCGTCGATCGAAATTTCGTGATCGTAAGTGGCACCCTCGTCGGTGGGTAACTGCTTCCAGCGCGCAACGGCGGCATCCCAGTCGGCGCCTTTGGGGGCGTACTGACGGCCGGCGAGGAATTGGTAAGTGGTGTCATCGGGTGCGATCAAACCGGCGCGGGCGCCAGCTTCGATCGACATGTTACAGACCGTCATGCGCTCTTCCATGGAGAGGGCGCGGATGGTGGAGCCGGTGAACTCGAAGACGCAGCCGGTGCCGCCGCCGATGCCGATCTTGGCGATCAAGGCGAGGATGATATCCTTGGCCGCGACGCCGGGGCGCAAAGTGCCCTCGACGCGGACGGCGTAGCCTTTGGAGGGCTTCTGCAAGAGGCACTGGGTGGCGAGCACATGCTCCACTTCGCTGGTGCCGATGCCGAAGGCGAGGGCGCCGAATGCGCCGTGGGTGGCAGTGTGGGAGTCGCCGCAGACGACGGTCATGCCGGGTTGGGTGAGTCCATATTCCGGCCCGATGACGTGGACGATGCCTTGGCGGTGATCCTGAAAGCCGAAGAAAGGAATGCCGAAGTCGGTGCAGTTCTTTTCATGCTGCGCGACCTGGGCTTTGGCAATGGGGTCGAGGATGGGCAGGCTGCGCGGGGTGGTGGGTGTGGAATGGTCGACGGTGCCGAAGGTGAGGTCCGGCCGGCGGACCTTGAGGCCGCGGGCGCGCAGGCCACTGAAGGCCTGCGGGCTGGTAACTTCGTGGACTAAGTGCAGGTCGATATAGAGCAGGGCCGGGGCGGGCGGGGCTTGCGCCACGACGTGCGATTCCCAGATCTTTTCGATGATAGTTTTTGGCTTACTCATGGGTGCATCTTTCTTATACTTGAGACGGGGCTTACAGGGCCGCGCAAACCGCGTCGCCCACTTCAACCGTGGTCTTCGTGCCGCCTAAGTCGGCGGTCACTTCGCCAGTTTTTAATACTGTTTCCATGGCGCGGGTAATCGCCGCCGCTTCTTCTTTTAGGCCAAAGCTGTACTCCAGCATTGCGCCCACGCTGCCGATGGCGGCGAGCGGATTGGCTTTGTTTTGGCCCGCAATGTCGGGTGCCGAACCGTGTACCGGCTCATACAAGCCGGTAAATACGCCGTTCGCCTTCTGCGCGCCAATCGAAGCGGAAGGTAACATGCCGATGGAGCCGGCGAGCACCGAGGCCTCGTCGCTTAGGATATCGCCGAACATATTTTCCGTCAGCACGACGTCGAAGCTCTTTGGCTTCGTGATGAGTAACATGGCGCAGCTATCGACTAACTGATGTTGTAATTCGATGTCCGGATATTCTTTATGGACATCCATGACGACTCGCCGCCACAGGCGCGAGCAATCGATAACGTTCTCCTTGTCCACGCTGGTCACCTTTTTGCGACGGCGGCGAGCCAATTCGAAGGCCATGCGGGCGATGCGGTCGATCTCCATGCGCGTGTAGACCATGGTGTTGACGGCGCGCTCGTTGGGGTAATCGCCTTCGATCCCTTTCGGCTGCCCGTAATAAAGACCGCCGAGTAACTCGCGCACGATTAGCATGTCCGTGCCACGGACTAAGTCGTTCTTCAAAGGCGAGCTCTCGATCAGGCTTTCGAAAAGAAATACGGGACGCAGGTTGGCATAGACGCCCATGGCACGGCGGATGCCGAGTAAGCCGCCTTCGGGCCGCTTTTCTAAGGGTTCTTTCTCAAAACCAGGCAGGCCCACGGCACCCATCAGGACGGCGTCGGCTTCGAGCGCCAGGGCGCGGGTAGCGTCCGGAAAGGGTGAGCCCGTCTGGTGAATCGCAATGCCGCCGAGCAGGGCTTCCTGCACCGCTACCTGATGCTTGAAACGGCCGGCCACGACGTGCAAAACCTTAATGGCTTCGCGAGTGACTTCGACCCCGATCCCGTCGCCGGGTAAAGAAAGGATATTGAATTTCATGAAAACCTAATTTGCCGAGGCGGCCATCGCCCCGACTTCCCGCAATAACGCGACGATTTCGTCGTTGCGAACGCCCTTTTTGCGGTCTGCCATTTCGGTGAAGCGCGTGTAGAAGTCGTCTAACTGCTCTTTACCGAGCACAAAACCCAAGGCCTCGGCCCGCTGTTTGAGCGCGTGCCGGCCACTGTGCTTGCCGAGGACGAGCCGGGTTTCGGGAACGCCGACCGAAAGGGGGTTAATAATTTCATAAGTGGACGGGTTTTTCAAGTAACCGTCCTGATGAATGCCGGCTTCGTGGGCAAAGGCATTTTCGCCAACGATCGCCTTATTGGGCTGCGGCCCAAAAGTAATGATTGACGTGAGTAACTGGCTCGCCGGGAAGAGATGCTCGGTGACGATGCCGGTGGTGAAGGGTAATCGGTCCGGGCGGGTTTTGAACGCCATCACGATCTCTTCGAGCGACGCGTTCCCCGCGCGTTCACCAATACCATTTACGGTGCATTCAATCTGCCGCGCGCCGGCTTGGACGGCGGCAATAGAATTCGCGACCGCCAGGCCTAAGTCATCATGACAATGCACGCTGACGATGGCCTTGTCGCCAATGGCGCTGTAAATACGGCCGATGATTTCGGCATACTCCTGCGGCACGGAGAATCCCACGGTATCGGGCAGATTTACTGTAGTGGCACCGGCGGCGACCACGGCGCGGGAGACTTGCTCGAGATAATCAAGGTCGGTCCGCGTGGCGTCCTCGGCCGAGAATTCGACATCGTCGACGTAAGTGCGGGCGAGTTCGACGGCTCGCACGGCGTCCTCGATCACCTGCTCGCGGCTCTTCTTCAGCTTGTACTGCAAGTGGATGTCGCTGGTGGCGATGAAGGTGTGAATGCGCGGGTTCTTCGCCTTGTGAAGCGAACTACCGGCGCGCTCGACGTCCATCTTGTTGGACCGCGCCAAGGCGGCCACGCGCATCTCAGGAAACTCCACGCTGAGCGTGCGCACGGCCTCATAGTCGCCATCGGAGGCGATCGGAAAGCCGCCTTCCATGATGTCGACGCCGAGATCGGAAAGCTTGCGCGCCATGCGCAGCTTTTCGGCTACCGTCATGCTGCAGCCGGGCGATTGCTCACCGTCGCGCAGCGTCGTGTCAAAGATGTAGACGCGGTTGCCCATACACCCTCTCTCCTTATGCTATCGAACCGTTTTGGGGGGTTACCCCGTGCTTCGATTCTAGAGCCGAAGTTTCGATTTGGCAAATTTATATAATTGCAGGTGGGGATAATCTATAGTAATATGATAAGCGGCGGTTCTCTCTATGTTGCTGCATTCGCTCAAAGTCTTCCTTGCCGTGGCCACGGAGAAGAGCTTCTCCCGGGCGGCGGAAAAGATGCTCCGGACCCAACCGGCGGTTTCTTTGGGCGTCCAACGGTTGGAAGCGGAGTTGGGCGAACGGCTGATCGACCGTTCGGCCAAAGAGCTCTTGCTGACCGACGCCGGGCGCATTGTGGTGGATTATGCGCGGCGCTTCGAGAATCTCGAAAGCGAGATGCAGAATTCGCTGGCGGAACTGCGAGACAATTCGGCGGGCCGGCTGATCATCGGAGCGAACGAGTCCGGGTGCTTGTATCTGTTGGGTCACATTGAAAATTACCGGAAGCTCTATCCGAAGGTGAAAGTGCAGGTGCGGCGCAGCTATTCGAGCCGCATTCCGACGCAACTGCTGGACGGTGACTTGGAACTGGGCGTGATCACCTACGATCCCAACGACGAGCGGCTGATCTCGAGCGTCATCTACACGGACCACTTGGCGTTCGTCTGCTCGAAGAACCATCGTTTTGCCGATCGGCCGGAGCTTTCCATCACGGAACTCGATATGGAGACATTCATTGCGCACAACGTACTTTCGCCGTATCGCGAAGTAGTGTTGCGCGAGTTTCAGCGCCACAAAGTGCCGCTAAATATGGATGTGGAGATGCCGACGCTCGAAACGATCAAGCGGATGGTGGAACGCAACGAGGGCGTCGCGTTTTTGCCGCAGATGTGCGTGTTGCAGGAGATCGGGCAGGGGTCACTGCGGGAGATTCCGGTGAAAGAGATGAACGTGGAGCGGAAGATCCGGTTGGTGCTGCCGGCGCGGCGTAATTTGTCACACGCGGCGAAGGCGTTTCTTGAATTAGTGGAGAAGGCGGCTAGCTAGCTTCTTATTTTCCGTAAAACTGAGCGCGATGTTCCGCCGCATAAGCTTGCATTCGTTTGGCGACCTCAGGATGCTTCTCCAGCACGTTCGTCGATTCGTAGGGATCCTTCTCCATATCGAAAAGACTCAGGCCAATTTCTGTCTGATGATATACGCCCGCCACGCCGTCGTTTCCGGCTTTGGTAAGTTGGCGGTAAGTGTGCGGTAAGTGTAACTTCCAGCGGCCATCGCCAGAAATTACCCCCTCAAAGGTGCTGCCATTCGAGAAGGCATAGTAACGGTGAGGATTGGCCTCGCCCTTTGCTCCGGCAATGAGTGGCCAAACATTCAAGCCATCGATGGGGTTACTGGGCAAAGATGCTCCAGCCAGGCCGGCAATGGTGGGTAGCAAGTCGATGGTGCAAAGGGTTTTGGTCGAAACAGAACCGGCCTTAATCTTTCCGGGATAGCGCATGATACAGGCACTGCGCGTGCCGCCATCAAAGCTGGTGCCTTTACTTTCGCGATAGGGCGTAGTCCCAGAGTGATTGCCGTAAGATGTCCACGGGCCATTGTCGGAGGTAAGGATCACCAAAGTGTTATCGGCGACGCCGGCCTGGTCGAGCGCCCCCAGAATTTGGCCAACCGACCAATCGAGTTCCGTAATCACGTCGCCATGAACGCCATGTTTTGACTTACCGGCAAATTCCGGGCTGCGAAATAAGGGCACATGGGGCATCGAATGCGGGACATACAGGAAGAAGGGTTGTTCGCGATGGCGCTGAATAAAGTCGACGGCGTGTTCGGTGTACCAGCGGGTTAGATATTGCTGATCGTCTTTGTTGACTCGCTCGATTTTGACCTTGCCGTTTTCCCAGAAGTGCAGGGGCTGCGGATAACTCTCGGGGCGCTCGGGATGATGCTCCCACATGTCGTTCGAATACATGAGTCCGCAGGATTCGTCGAAGCCGCGCGCGGGCGGGCGCGTTTCAGGCTGATCGCCAATGTGCCACTTGCCAAAGACGGCGGTGCGGTAGCCGGCGCCTTTGAGTACCTCGCCCAGGGTGGCGAACTTCGGGTCGACGCCGCGGGCGCCCGGCCCGTGGGCGCCGAACATCTTGGTGCGGTCCGGGTAACATCCGGTGAGTAGGGACGACCGCGAGGCCGAACAGATCGCTTGCGGCACATAGAAGTTATGAAAGGCGCAGCCCTGTTGGGCGAGCCGCGCGACATTGGGCGTTGGGTAAGGCGGATTGCCGAAGGGATGGAAATCGGCGTAGCCCGAGTCATCGAGAAAAATAATCACGACGTTCGGTTTCGTGGCGGCGCCACTTAAGAAGGGCGCGGTGGCGGCAGATTGCAAAAATGTCCGGCGATCCAACATGGGACTGAGTATATCGAAAGAAACGCGTTTGAAACTTGCGCCCGCTATGCTGAAGCCTGATGCTGCTTCGATTCCTACTCCTCGCGCTCCCGTGTTGCGGCCAAGCCCTGCGCATGAACCAGATCCAGATCATTGGCACGCACAACAGTTACCATGCCGGATTGGGCCCCAGCGAAATGACCTTGCTGCGCGAGCAGAACCCGGCGGCTGCTGCCGCGCTTGACTATCGTCATCCGCCGCTTGAGGATCAACTGAATGCCGGCGTGCGCCAGTTGGAGTTGGACGTCTACGGCGACACAAAGGGGGGCCTTTATGCGGATCCGCTATATCCCAAGCTGGTGGCCAAAGCCGGGTTGCCGGCCGACCCGCCGCCCTTTGCCGACCCCAGCGTGATGCGCCGGCCGGGTTTCAAGGTCCTGCACGCGCAGGACGTGGATATTCGCAGCCATTGCCCAACCTTAGTGCTGTGTCTCGAGACCGTTCGCCGCTGGTCAAAGGCGCATCCCCGGCATCTGCCGATTTATATTCAATTGGAGAACAAAGACGGCCGCTCGCGGCCGGAGTTCGTGCAGCCCGAGAAAATTACTAAGGTCACCATGGACGCGCTGGATGCCGAAATCCGGTCTGTGTTTCAGAAGAACGAAATAATTACTCCCGATTTAGTCCGCGGTAAGTTCGAGACACTGGCCGAGGCGGTACAGAAACAAGGGTGGCCAGAGTTGCGCAAGGCCCTGGGGAAAGTGGTCTTTATTCTGGACCAGGAACGAGTAACTCCCTTGTATGTTGACGGCCATCCGGCGCTGCGTGGGCGCATGATGTTTACTAATGCCCAGCCCGGCGCGCCTGACGCGGCCTTTGTGAAAGTAAATAATCCGCAAGTGCCGGAACTTCCCGGCCTGATTCGCCAAGGCTACTTAGTCCGCACCATGACCGACGGGGGCATTGCGGCCATTCGCGCCGGCAAGACCCAACGGAGGGACGCGGCCCTGGCCAGCGGTGCCCAGATCCTTAGCACTGACTATCCGTTCGACTGGAAGCTGGCTACCTACCAGGTCGCCTTCCCCGGGGGCGTGAACGTGCGCTGCAATCCCGTTAACGCTCCCTCGTCCTGCGTGGTGAAGCCGGACCGGTAGACACCTCGCCCCGCAACATGAAATGATTGGTTCTCATCCTCGAAATCCCCGTCCGATCTGTCTCGAGCGAACTTTCTCCGGAGGAACCTTTCACTTGTTCGTACGCAATCTCATCTGCCTGTTGATCGCGGTGACCCCAGGCTTGGCGCAAACCAAAAAGCCCTTCGACGTGGTCGAAAGTACCATCCAAGAAATGCGCCGCGCTATGGAGACGGGCCAAGTGACTTCGCGGGAGCTCGTTACTGCGTATCTGACGCGCATCGGGCTTTACGAAGACAAGCTCCACTGCATCATCACGGTGAACCCCAATGTGCTGGCCGAAGCCGACGAGCGGGACCGCGAACGTAAACAGGGCCGCCTGCGCGGGCCGTTGCATGGCATTCCTATTGCGCTCAAAGACAACATCCTGACTTACGATATCGTCACGACTGGCGGCGCTCTCGCCTTTGCCGGGTACACGCCGCCCTATGATGCGACGCTGGTCAAAAACCTGCGCGATTCCGGCGCGGTGATCATCGCCAAAACCGGGATGACCGAGCTCGCCAATTGGATCGCTGGCGCGCCCACGCCGATGCCCGGCAATTACAACGCCGTCCGTGGCTTCGGTTATAACCCGTATGACCCGCGCCGCGATCCGCGCGACGGCAATGACGACGGCCGCCCCGTGCTCACCACGGGCGGCTCCAGTTCCGGTGTCGGCACGGCGGCCAACTTCTGGGGCGCCAATGTCGGTACCGAAACTTCGGGATCGATTCTGAGTCCCGCCAATCAGAACATGCTGGCCGCCGTGAAGCCCACCGTGGGCCGCATCAGCCGCTATGGCGTCATCCCCATCACCGCGGATCAGGATACTGCCGGGCCGATGGCGCGCACTGTCACCGATGCGGCCATCTTGCTGGGCGCGCTTGAAGGCGCATCGCCCGACCCCAACGACGTCGCCACCAATGCCTGTAAGCCTCCGGCTGATCGCGACTACACGCCTTTCCTCAAGGAAGACGGCCTCAAAGGCATGCGCATCGGCATTCCGCGTGCCTTTTTCTACGACCCCTTCACGCCCCCCTCGCGTGGCCAGACCCCCGCGCCGACCGTGACTCCCGGCAGTGCTCCCCCACCCGGCCGGCGCGGCGGCTTCGACGGCGGTGGACTTAACCCTGAGCAAAAGCGCCTGATGACCGAGGCCATCGAGATCCTGAAGCAGCAGGGCGCCGAGATCATCGACCCGGCCGACATCCCCAGCGTGGTGAACAAAGACCCCGACCAGAACTTCCTCCTATGGGGCACCTGCGGCGGCATCACGACGAACCGCGGCCGCGATGCCAACTGCTCCGTGGTCTTCAAATACGGCATGAAGCGCGACTTCAACGCCTGGCTTGCCACGCTGGGACCGGCGGCGCCGGTGAAGACGCTGACTGAACTGCGCCAATGGAACTTGACGCATACCAACGGCGGGTCAATTCGCTTTGGGCAGAGCTTACTCGATAGTTCCGACGAGATGAATCTGGTGGCGGACAAGGCTCGCTACGAGGCCGACCGCGCCAAGGATCTGGAACTTTCCGCCAAGCAAGGCCTCGACGCCGTGATGAAGGCGCAACGTCTGGACGCGATCCTATTTCCCGGGGCCAACGGCGCGTCCATCGCCGCTAAGCCCGGCTATCCCACCGTGATTGTGCCCTTCGGAATGGTGCCCAATACGCAAGGCGGCGCGTTTCCGCAAGGCTTCGAGCCTAAGCCCTCGCCCTATGGAGTAAGCTTTACCGGACTAGCTTGCAGTGAACCCAACTTACTCAAGATGGCTTATGCCTTTGAGCAAGCTACTAAGCGGCGCGTGAAGCCGGCGAGCGTGCCCTAGCGGGGCAATTTGTCGACCAGATCGGCCAACCCTAGTTGGGGCGCCCAGAATTCGATGTAAGGCCAGTCAATTCGGGCTCCTTGTACACGGAGCACCCCGAGGATGTCGCTCCATTGCCTCTCTGACGATCGTCCGCCTTGATCGAACCAACGGAGTTTGGCGAGCACCGTATCCTCCGCGCTGGCCACGGGCACCGGCAGGTTGGAAAGGAAGTCCACCCGCACAAAGCGCTTCCGCGCTAACTGCGAAGCGGCAAAATCGTCGGTTCCGGCCGGGAAGAAATCGAACTTGGTGACATCGACCATGGAGATCACATTGAATGATCCTCCGCGCCTCAGCGCAGCCAGCGCCGTTTCCAAGTCAAAGTAAAAGCGCTTTCCCAACTGCGCGGCCAACTTCGATAAAAGGGTTTCCGAAAGGCGGGCGAATAAATCGACATCCATCGTCGCTCTGGGTTCACCGAGGGCGCTGCTGGCAACGGAGCCGACCAGGACATAGTCCACGCCGAGCCGATTCAGTTCGGCTAACAATTCCTCCGCGGGACGTCGAGCTTCCATCATGCCCGGGCGGCCAGTCGGCCAAACGCCCGATCGGCCAGATCAGCGCCATAGCGCTTCAAGGCCAGCCGATAGAGAATCTCTTCCTCATTGGCGGCCGGATACTGATCACGCAGCACGCCAAGCTCGAGAGAACGCACCAACTCCGACATCTCGAACGAGTGGCTCATTCGTTGTCCGTCCGTCTGCTCGCGCCGCAGTTTGAGAACGAGGGCTGCTACTTCAGGGGTGGTGTCGGAGATCATAGGCCGCGCCTCAATTATAAGGCGCGGCCCGCCGCATCTAGAAGTCCACCCGCAAGGCGAATTGCAGAATGCGCGCGCCGGACTGATTCGAAGCACCGGTCGGGGTCGCCGAGATCTGTCCGAAGGTCTGCGGGGTTTGTAAGTTCACCGACGGCGCGTTGAAGTTCACCGTATTGAACAGATTGTAAGCTTCCGTGCGGAAAGTGACGTAACTCTTCTCAGTGATGCGGAAACGTTTCACGATGGAGAGGTCAGTATTGAAGAAGCCCGGGCCGCGGAAAGTATTGCGGCCGGAGTTTCCGGTGGAGCCGGGCGCCGGCGTAGAGAAGAGCGCGGCTTGCTCGGGCGTAAAGAAACGCACGCCGCCGCCAAAGCGCTCGATCTTGCCGATGTTACGATTCGTGCCCTGATAATCGGCCAGGCCGCCGATGTTACTCCCCAAGGGACCGAAGTCCGTCTGGTTCGGGCCGGTGTAGACTCCGGAGGAGATACTCAGCGCCTGGCCGGAAGTAAGGATGCCAAGCGAGCCCACTTCCCAGCCGCCGGCAAAACGATCCACCCAATCGGGCATATTACGTCCGAGGAACTTACCGCGGCCGATGGGCAGAATGTAACTGGCAGACCAATTAAAGGTATGCGGCCGGTCAATATCCGAGCGCGAGCGCATCAGGGCGAAGTTATAGTTATCGAGCGGTCCGGTGTTGCCACTGCCGTCGGCCGAGGCGTTATCGATCGTCTTTGACCACGTGTAGTTGATCGCCCCGCGCAGGGCACCGGCTTGCCGCCGCAGGCTCAACTGCAGCGAGTCATACGAAGTGCGGCCGGCGTTGGTGGATAGCCACACGTTGGTGAATTGCGGGAAGTTCCGCAGGTAGAACTGGTTCAACCCGGCGTTAGCGTAACTTCCGAAAAAACTGGTGTCGAGGGTGGCTGCGGCCTGACCCACGGCGCCCTGGCGGACAGCGGTGGCCCCGATGTTGGTGATGGCGGGGGCCGGGTTGTTGGTGGGGCTGAACATGCGTACCAGGTTATTGCCGGCGCTGGGGGTCGCACTCGCGTTCGCTTGAAAGGCGCGTAGCTCATTGAAGTCCCGCAGGAAGCCGCTGTCGTAAATCCGCGTCTGGTTGACGTTTTGGTCGAACAGTTGCTTCACGGCGCGGTTGGAGACATAGCCCGCTTCCACCACCGTGTTCCGCGCCACTTCGCGCTGGAGGGTGAAGTTCATCTGCATGACGTAGGGCGTGCGGAAGTCCGGGTCAAACAGGTTGATCGCACCGAAGCGGCGATCGGCCGCAGGGGATAGCGTCGGCCGGGCCGGCGGCGCGGGGAAGACCAGATTCCGGTCGCTGGCGCGCAAGTCACTGCCTGGGGTTTGGTTCGGGAAGGCGGTGATGCTCTGCGCGAAGCCGGGGGTGGTGCCATCGGGATCGATGGAAGCGGCACCGATCACGCGGTCGTAGAACATGCCCCAGGATCCGCGCACGGAGGTCTTGCCGTCCTTAAACGGCGCCCAGGCGAAACCGAAACGCGGGGCGAAGTTATTGCGGTCATTCTTCACCCAGGTGTTGGTGCGCTGCACGGTAAGGTCGGTAATGCGGCCCGCCGGATTCACTTGGCCTGCGGTCGCTTGCACCAGGTTGCCCTGCAGTTTGTCCCGCTCTCTCGGTACGCTGAAGTACTCCCAGCGCAAGCCGATATTCAGGGTCAGGTTGTCGCGCACCCGCCAGTCGTCCTGAAAGAAGTAACCCTGGTCACGAAATAAGAAGTTCCGTACGCGCGGTGTACCGGGCTTTTGGAAGGTTTCGAGGTCGCTGTAGAAAGTAGTCTGAATAGAACTAACTCGGCCGAGTAAGTCGTTGTACAAGTTATCGAACCGGGCGCGGTCGGTAGCCGAGATGATGCCCACGGCCGGCCCCAGGCTGGCCGGGACGGCGTTGCCATTCCCTTGGCCCACGGTGATGTTCGGATAGATATTGGCGTCGTTCGTGGAGTACTGGTTAATAAAGGAAAGACGGATACCCGCCTTGTAAGTGTGCCGGCCCTTGATGAGCGAAATGCTATCGGTGATCAGCGGGTCGACTGGCGAGTATCGGCCGGAGGAAAAGCCTGTGGGAATCGGGTTGGTAAAAAGATTCGAGCCGATCAGCGCTTGGCCCTGAAAGGCGAAGCTCCGGACGCGCTGAAAGTTCACCGATGAGGCCGACGAACCGATTACGAGTTCGTTGATCAAGTTTGGCCGGATCGTCCAGTTGGCGCCGGTGGAATAGCCAGAACGGATCCCGCCCTGCGTACCATTGGGTTGGCCCGGGAAGGTGGCTTCGGCATTGTTGAGCGAGTCGGCCGGCGTCAGGGTCCGGAACCAGGAGTAGCGGAAATAGGCGCGAATGTTCTGGTTTACTTGATAGTCGGTCTTGAAGGTGTGCTGGTCGCCTTGATTGTTGGCGGGGGCGTTGAAGCGGAAGCCCGCAGTGTTCAGGCGGTCGCCAACGTCGAAATTGTTTGGCGCGGGCACCAGCGCCAAATTTCCGGCCACTTGCTTATCGATGCCAATCAAACGCGGATCAAGCGCCGGAATGTTTACTGAGCGAGTCTCGCCCGCGCCGGCTTGACCGCTAGGAACCACCCAACGGAAGATGCCCGCCTTCGCTTCCGGCGTCAGCACCGTGCGATTGCGCACCACTTGCTGCGCCACCTTCGAGCCCTGAAAATTATAAAAGAAGAAAAGCTTATCCTTACCGTTGAAGACTTTCGGAATCGTTACCGGGCCGCCGATGGAGCCGCCGTATTGGTTTTGAATGAACTTCGGCCGGGCTAACTCTACGCCACTCGACTTATTGAAGAAGTTATTCGCATTCAACACCGTGTTGCGGTGAAACTCGAACAAATTCCCGTGGAATTTATTCGTGCCGGAGCGCGTAATTAATTCCACCGTCGCGCCCGCGTTGCGGCCATACTCAGCCTTAGCACCATTGGTAATGATGCGGAACTCTTCCACCGAATCGGTGTTCGTGGCGTTCATCGTCAAGCCCAACCGCGGTAGCACGGCGTCATTGACGTCAATGCCATCGAGCGTATTGTTGTTCGAGCCCTGGCGCATGCCGTTCACCCGCGCAAAGCTCGGGTCATTGGGGCTGGTGCCTAACTGTACGCCCGGCTGATAGGTCGCCAGCGCCACCGGGTTACGGCCCAACTGTGGCAAGGTATCAATGTCGCGTAAGGTGACCGCGCGCTGAATGGTCGCTTCGGTGGTCTGGATACGCACCGAGTTGCTTTCCACAATAATCGTGTCGGTGACGGTGCCCAACTCCAGCTTCACGTCCTGACGCAAGGTGACGCCGACGTTCACTTCGATCTTGGTGACGGTCGTCTTGCGAAAGCCATTCGACTCGGCGCTGAGCGTGTAAAAGCCTGGCGGCAGCGTCGTGAAGAAGTAGCTTCCCTCCGGGTTGGCCTCGGCGTTCAGACGCACCTGCGTGCGGTCGTTGACGATGGATAGTTTGGCGCCAGGTATCACGGCGCCGGAAGTGTCCTGAACGGTCCCCTCGATACGGGCGCTCTGGATTTGTGCAAAAATCAACGGCCAAACAACGCAGCTGACCAAAGACACGTGTAGTGAACGTCTCATTACGGCCTCCCCAATGGATAATGGCCGTAGAATACCTGATTGGTGATTGGTCACGCAATAGAAATGATTGATCCCGGTTATGTGCCGGCTCACCCCAGCAGCGTCGCCAAACGGACGAAAGTGGCCGGCGAGGCCAGCGGCGACACGTCTTCGTCGGCGGAGTAGGCCACGATGGAGCCGTACTCGCCCGCCCGCGGATCTCGGTGCACCACGATGCGCTGATCCGCCAAGTCCAGTACCCAGTACTCGACAATGCCAGCGCTGGCGTATCGCGCCGCCTTGGCGCCCAAGTCATAATCCTGCGTGGTCACGGTCACTTCGGCCACCAATCGGATGTCGGTTGGGGCGGGGTTGCGGGTGCGAAAGCTCTCGGCCGGTCCCCACAGGACCGCAGCATTGGGCTCCGGTTCGTTGATGGGATGCAGACTAACCGGCAAATCGATCGGCGCTTCCTGCCGGACATAGCGCGCTCCGAATACTTCGCGCAACCACTCCACCAGCAGCAGCAAGGTTAGGGTATGCAAAGGAGATTTGGGCATCTTCGGAATCAACTCCCCATCGATCAGCTCGAAGCGTTCCCAGTCGAGTAAGCCGGCTTCGGCCAGCGCCTCACAGTCCGCGCGCGTCAGCTTCCTGTGGGCGTCCCGGGGGAGTTCGGCGGGATGGGAGGCAACGGCAATGGGCATGGCACCTTCATTCTACCCAAGCGGGTGCCGATAGTGCCCCATCCGCCTCGCCTTGGATTCTCTTTTCGATTAGCTTGGGGATGTAAGTCAGCTGCCCGCCCAGACGCTATCATTAGTTGTTGACCCTTCCCTACGCCCTCCTCCTCTTGCTCTTTGCCGCGCCAGTCCTCGCTACCGAACTCCGCGGCCGCGTCGCTGACGAGAGCCAAGCTGTCGTGCCCGGCGCGCGGGTAGCCATCGCAGGAACCGCCAAGCGCACCACCACCGCTAACAACCAAGGTGAATATCGTTTCACTAACTTACCACCGGGCCGCTACAGCGTCGTCGCCATGGCCGCGCAGATGGCGATGGCCGCGCCGGTCTTCGTCACCATCGGCGCTCAACCCGTCACCGCCAATCTTGAGCTGAAAGTAAGCGGCGCCAACCAAAGCATCACGGTAGAAGAAGTTGCGGCCAACGCCATCGCCGCTGACACGCGCAATAACCCCGCCGCCCTCATCCTCCGCGGCCAAGACCTTGACGTGCTAAGCGACAAACCGGAGGACCTCGCCGCCGACCTGCTGGCCCTGGCCGGACCTTCCGCCGGCCCCAGCGGCGGAGCTATCTTTGTCGATGGCTTCAGCGGGGGCCAGTTGCCCTCCAAGGACGCCATTCGCGAAATCCGCATCAACCAAAATCCCTTCGCGCCTGAAAATGACCGCGTTGGTTTCGGCACCATCGAAGTCTTCACTAAACCCGGCTCCGAAAAGTACAAAGGCGCCCTGTACTACAACTTCGCCAATTCCGCCCTCAATACCCGCAACCCTTACGCGTCTACTAAGGCGCCCTTCGACTTACACGAATTCGGCGGTAACTTCGGCGGCCCGCTCGGCAAGACGTCGTCCTTTTTTGTCGACGTCCGCCGCGACGATATCGACAATGGCGCCGTTATCAATGGCACCATCCTCGATCGGTTCAACAACGTCATCAATCCGTACTCCGACGTTCTTCGTATTCCGCAGCAGCGTCTGTCCATCTCCCCGCGTGGCGATTGGCAAATCGGCGCTCAACATACGCTCACCGCGCGCTACACGTTTTTGGAAGCCGGCGTCGATAACTCAGGCGTCGGCAGTTTCAACTTACCCGAACGCGGCCTGCGGGCCCGTAGCAAAGCCAACACCGCCCAGTTCAGCGATACCTGGATTCCGAACGCCAACACGGTGAACGAAACGCGTTTCCAGTTTCTGCGCCTCTCCGCCGACAATCAGCCCAACGTCGCCGGCCCCGCCATCCAAGTACTAGGCGCCTTCAACGGCGGCGGCGCTCCGCTCGGTATCTCGGCTGACACGCGCAATAGCTTCGAGCTGCAAAATTACACCTCTCTCAATCGTGGCCGGCATACCGTACGCTTCGGTCTTCGGCTGCGCGGCGAGTTCGCTGACACCACCGTGCGCAATAATTTCAATGGTACTTTCACCTTCGGCGGCAATGCCCAAGGGCTCAGTTCTATTGAGCAATATCGCCAGGCTCTGCGCGGAACGGGCAACGCCACGCAATTTACGCTCACCGCCGGGCAGCCTAATTTGAACGCCTCGCAATTTGACGCCGGACTTTTCGTAGGCGATGACCTGCGACTTCGCCCCAACCTCACCATTGGCTACGGCCTGCGCTACGAGCGCCAAACCAACTTGGGCGACGGTACTAACTTGGCTCCGCGCTTTGCCATCGCCTGGGCGCCTGGCGGCAGCAAAGCGAAGAGTAAGAGCGCCTTTCGCGCCGCTACCGGCCTTTTTTACGATCGCTTCGGCCTCGGCAATACCCTCAATGCCGCCCGCTATAACGGAGTCGTTCAGCAACAGTACGTCATTACGAATCCTGATTTCTTCCCCCGCCTGCCCACCTCCGCGCAACTGGCAGCAGCGAAAACTCCGCAGATCATCCAAACCATCAGCCCCGCCTTACGCGCGCTGCGACTCTGGCAAACCGCTGCCGGCTACGATCGCGAACTGCGCAAGGGCACCACGCTCTCACTTACCTATGCCTTCGCCCGCGGCGATCGACTCTTGCGCTCTCGCGCCACCCAGGGGCCTGTTTTTCAGGCCGAATCTACAGGCGATTATCGCCAGCACCAATGGATCACCAGCGTCAATTCGAAGCTGAATAACAAGGTTTCTTTATTTGGCTCCTATGTGCTCAACCGCGCCCGCAGTAACACCGACGGCATCGGCACTTTCCCGGCCAACCCCGCCACGGATATTGGCGAATACGGCCCCGCCGCGACGGATATTCGCCAACGCGGCACGTTCGGCGGCACCATCGTCGGCTGGTTCGGTGTGCGGCTCAATCCGCTTTTCACCACTGAAAGCGGCCCGCCCTACGACATCACCGTCGGCCGCGACCTCTACGGCAACACGCTCTTCAACGGCCGCCCTGCCTTAGTCACTGGCGGACCCCGCCCCGGCCTGATCGCCACCAAGTACGGCCTCTTCGACCCGAACCCCGCCCCCGGCGTCGCCACCATCGGCCGCAACTACGGCCGCGGACCCGGCAGTATTCTCTTGAACCTTCGCCTCAGCCGTACCTTCGCCTTCGGCCTTGGCGAAGGTCGCGAAGCTCCCACCAATATCCCCGGCGGAGGCGAACAGCGGGCCGCCACGGGCGGCGTCTTCGCGGCCGGCACCGGCACTGCCCAGGGCGGCGCGAGGACTTCGCGGAAATACAACATTACCATCGGCATGTCCGTCCGCAACTTACTCAACCATACGAACCCCGGCCCGATTATTGGTAACTTAACCTCGCCCCTTTTCGGCCAGGCGAATCAAACCGCCGGCTCGGCTGTTCCGGTCGGGACTACCTTTTCCGAATCGGCCAACAACCGGCGGCTGGAGTTACAAATGCGCTTTACGTTTTAGAACCGAATCCGCATCGAAAGAATAATTCGGCGCGAGTTCACCTGGGCTCCGCCAATCGTTCCGAAGGCCGCGTTGTTTTGCGCTCCGGTCAGGAAGTTGTAAGTCAACGTCGTATTCGGATTGTTCGGGTTAAAGTGATTCAGCGTATTAAAGCTCTCCGCCCGAATCTCGAGTGTCCGGCTTTCGACGTTGCCCAGCCGGAACTGTTTCGCCAGCGACAGATCCAGGTTGAAGAGCCCCGGGCCATAGCGCAGCGCGGGCGGCGTGTTGCCAATCCCTAAAGAGTTAATCGCCGGTAACGTGAAGTTGGCTTGGTTAAAGGGCACTTGCAGTTTCGGGTCTTCCGTGCGCGACGGAAACTGGCCCGCCGGCAGATACACGTCATTCCCCATCTGGCAGCGGAACGGAATGCCGCCGGTGGGCGTACCCGTCCAGTAGCCGGCGGGCTGATTGATGGCCCCGCAGCCAACCGTGTAAGGGCTGCCGGAGAAAATCGCGCCGTTGCCACTCACCTTCCACCCGTCGAGCGCACTCTTGGTAAACCAGTTGGCCCACAGTTGGCTGGCTCGCGGCAATTCGTAGCCCATATTGAAGTTTACGGCGTGGGGGCGGTTCACCACATTCTTTACCAGATTATTATCCACCCACTGTGTACCCTGGCCGATCTCGTAAACCGTCGTGCGAGACCATGTGTAATTCGCATTCCACTGCAGCTTTCCGAAGCGGCGATTCAACTGCATCTGCAAAGCGTGGTAGTTACTCGTAGTGTTGTAAGTCCACAACGGAATGGCGCCGAAGCCGCTAAATCCCACCATCGAGCGAATCAGGTTGGTGGAATAGAAGCCGGCGGCGGTGGTGGGGTCACGGAACCGTTGCACGGCGCCGCCCTGTGGGGTCCACGTCGTCAGCGGCCGCACGGCGTTGAAGTCGTAGTTCTGCCCGTAGCCGAAGCGCAGGGAGTTGCCGACGTAAGATACGTCCATAATCATGCCCCGGCCGATATCGTGCTGAATGCCGTAGCTCCAGTTGTAAGTGGTCTGCGTCTTCTGGTCCTGCGATCCACCCAGTACGCTTTGCGGCGTGAAGAAGGTCTGCGCGTTAGCCAGGGTGTTGAAGTCGGTGTAGAGAATCACCGGCGCCTGGAAGTTGGGCGGCGCGGCTAGCGGGCCGACGCCGGCGCCCGTCGCGCCAATGTTATCCACGGTCCAATTCCGGCCGGAGGTTACTCCGAAGCCGCCGCGCATGGCGGTCTTGCCGTTGCCGAAGACGTCCCACGCAAAGCCGAAACGAGGAGCCAACTGAATCGGCGGCACCTTGAAGAAACGGCTATCGTATTGTTTAATGCCAGAGAAGGGAATTCCGTTTGCCGGGTAAGACGCGGTGTCAAAGGTGCCCTGCCGTACAAACGGGAATGTCGCCCCCGTTGACGGATTTACCGCCACCCGCTGCCCATTCTGCAAGCCGGGGAATAGCAACTGACCGGACTTGCTGGCGCTGAACTCTTGCGTGTTGAAGAAGCCCAACGTACCGCGATCCGAATACAGGTCGCCCATGCGATGGAAGCGCAGACCCGCGTCGATGGTTAACCGCCGGCCAATCTTCCAGGTGTCCTGCACAAACCATTCCACTTGTTGATAGCGCGCATGATTCACCTGCTTTTTGTTGTCATCGCCGTAGGCGAAGATCGTGCCGAGCAGTGCGTTCGAGTAAGGATAGCCCGTGTCGTTGGCCGCGGCCCGGTCCGAACCGAAGAAGTAAGAGCCCGCGGTATTGTAAGTGGAAAAGACACTCACATTGCGCGCCATCAATTCGATATAGAGGCCCGCCTTGATGGTGTGCTGACCCTTAATCCATGTGGTCTTGTTCGTAATCGACTGCACGGTATCGGTGCCCACAAACGGCCACCGGCTATCATGCCCGAACGACGGCGCGCGCGTAATGCCTTGGCCCGCCGATTGCGCCGAAAATCCGGACGGGAACCCGAAATTCACCTGAGGCAGCAAATTCTGCGAGTTGCTGCCTCTAAAGATTCGCGGTAACGGGATCGTCTGTCCGTTCGTTCCCTTTAGGGGCAACAGGTTATCCGCGTAAGTCTTGGTGCCGCCCGTAGCCGTGGAAGTTACGTCGTCCAGCGGGTTCACGCCTTGCTTGCCGCGATTCACGCCCCAGGTGGTTTCATTGATGATCGTCGGCGATACCGTGTAGATCACCGTGCCTACCGCACCGGCCGCCGTTACATTGTAACTATGGGGAAACTGCCCCCAGGCGCCACCGGCCGGGCCCACGGTGCCCGCGTAGCCGTCTACGGCTTGATAGTCCTGAATCAACCGCAAATAAGTATTGATTTTTGACGTCGGATTGTAGTCAAAGCGCAGCACCTTATCCTGGTTCGGACGCGACTGCGCCAGAATCGCGCGGAAGTTGAATTGCCGGTTGCCCGTCGGATCCAGGCCCAGCCCCCGGTCATCCGGCTGCGGAAATAAGTTCAACATCGCCGCCCCGGCGGGGCTAAAGCGGCTGGCCGGAATGATATTACCGGCAAAAGGGACCTGGTTATTCGCCGGATCGAAAATCGGGACCTGCACGCCTTGGGTAGTGACGGTCTGCGAGAAGTCACCGCGGCGCTCCAGCACCGACGGCATGGTGAACGTATTGTCGATCCGATTCTTGTTTCGAAGATAGTCGGCCGAGAAGAAGAAGAATAACTTCTGGCGGCTCTTATTGAAATTCGTTCCCGGGATGATCACCGGGCCGCCGATGGTGCCGCCCGGATTCTGATACCGATAGCGCTGCTTGGCAATCCCCAGCTTGTTGTTGAAAAACTCATTGGCGTTAAACATCTCATGCCGCCAGTAATAGAAAGCCGTGCCGTGAAATTGCGGCGTGCCGCTCTTGATGGTGAAAGTAAGTTGGCCACCCGTGCGCCCACCGTACTCGGCGGTGTAATTTGAAACCAGTAACTTCACTTCGCTGATCGCGTCGATGCTGGGCGACAAATAGCCGGGGTTCAAGTTGCCGGAATCCTGGCTCGCCACGCCGTCCAGGTTCAAGATCACTTGCCCCGTGCGCCCGCCGTTCACGGCGGGAATGCCTCCGCCGGACCAGCCGCGGAAATCGTTCGACGCCACCGTCTGCACGCCCGGCAGGGTCATGATCAACGACAGCGGGTTGCGTCCCCGGGTTGGCGTATCTTCAATCTGCCGCAGCCCGATGGAAATCGCGCGGTCGGAGCTATCCGTCGCCACGCGCACCGCGCCCGCCGTCACTTCCACGGTCGTCGTAATGTCGCCCACTGAGAGCTCCACCGAATTCAAATCCACGCGCTCTTGCGCGCCGATCAGAATGCTCTTCTGCGAATAGGTCTTAAAGCCCGGTATGGCCACCGTGAGCGTGTACTTGCCAGGGATCAAGCCGGTGAAAAAGAACGCCCCGTTAGCCGCGGTGGTGAAGTTGCGCTCCTGCTTCGAGTCGTCCACCGTCAGCCGGACCTTGGCCCCGCTTAGCACGGCACTCGATGAGTCCACCACTGTTCCTGATAATTGGCCAGTTACCCCTTGGCCGTAAACCGCCGGCAAAAAACTCACGCCTAGCATCGCAATGGCTAGCATCTTTTCCATGGCAACGATCCCCTTATTGAAAAAAATCTTTATGAAGTATATACCATCCCTGTCCATGGCCGCAAAAGTTGCTCCTTGCCGGCGGCGGCTGATAAAGTTAGTGCGCCGCTATGCACCTTACCGCCCTTCTCCGGTTGCACTCTGGCCCCAGGGCGCGCCTGGCTCCGAAGCCCACGTTGGCAAGTCCGAAGTAACTGGCTGCGCACGCCTTCGCTGACGTGCAACGCGCCATTCGACTCGCCCGCTCCCGCGCCGCCGAATGGAATCTCAACCCCAGCAAAGTTGGCGTGATGGGCTTATCGGCCGGTGGGGCGGTGGGGCGGTGGGGCGGACCGGGTAACGAAGTTCGATGCTATTAGAACTGCAGCCGGGCGCCTACTTGGCCCGTCCGGCCGCCCCCAAAGTCGACGCCCCGCGCGCCGCGGATGACGCCAAAGGCGTTGTCGTTCAAGTTGGTCACCGGGTCGCCCAGGTTGTTCCAGTTGGGCACGTTCGTAAAGCTGCCTTCCACCCGGAACGAGACCTTCTCCGTCAGCCTCACTTGCTTCATCAAGCCCAGGTTCCAGCCAAACGTACCGGGGCCATTCACGATGCCCACGCCGGAGTTGCCGAAGCGCCCGATCGGGGCGATGTCGCGCCCGGGGGCCACGCCCACCAGGCAATCGAACTGATTCGCCGCGCCGGACGCGCGACCGGGGCAGAAGAAGTCCGAGCGCTTCAGCCAACTCGTCGCCGTAGGATTGGCGAGGCTGCCGTTGGCCGCTCCCACGCGGTCCGGCCGTTGCGACCCGCGGCTGGTGGCGAGCGTTCCCGAAGGGTCCCCTACGCTCACCGTCGGCGTCAGGAACGGGCCACTCTGCAGGGTGACGATCGACGAAAGCTGCCAGCCGCCCAGGATGCTATCCACCATCCGGTTGGCGTTGCTCATCATCATCCGGCCTTTGCCGAACGGCAGTTCGTACACCAGGTTCAACAGTGCGCGATGACGGCGGAACGCATAGACATCGCCGCGGTCACCGCGACGGTTGTAAGAATTCGTCACCCGTCCGCCACCCGTTTCGCCCGCAAAGCCGCTCGGTGCGGGGCCTGCGTTGTCGCCCAACGCCTTAACGAAAGTATAGGCGCCCGTGAAGGAAAGGCCCTTCGCGAAGCGGCGATTCACTTCCGCCTGCAGCGAATGGTAATTGGTGTTGGCGCCCGCGTCGCGGCTGAAGATGAGCCCCCAGTTGGGGAACGGCCGGTCGGTGTTGGGGCGCTGCGAGAAGAAACGCGTGTCGGGTAGCATCTGGTTCAAGTCCGGCGCCCAGGGCATGTGCGAACTCTTGTTGCCGATGTAGCTCAAGCGGAGGCCGGTTTCGCGGCTCAACTGCCGGTCGATGGTCATCGACCATTGGGTCATTTGCGGCGGCCGGAAGTCGATCTGGTTCGCCGTCCGGAACTCAAAGCTGCCCACTGACCCGGAGCGGATGCCACTACCCGGTGTACGCGTATCGGGCAACATGAAGACCGGCCGGCCATCGGTGCCCACGTTGTTGAAGAACCGCACGTCGCTTTGCACGGTGCCGGTGAGCGAAAAGAACACACTACCCAGCGTGATCATGTTATACAAGCCGGCGCTCGCCCGGATCGTCGTCTTATTGTTCAGCCGGTAGGCGAAGCCCGCGCGCGGTAGAAACTGCGTGTAATAATTCTGGCGCAGCCCTTCCGGCAGGCCCGCTTCCGCCGCCGTCACGATCGGCGTGCAGGGGATGCCGTTGATCGGCGCGCCGGGGCAGCCATTAAACGAAGTAATTGCCCCCGGCGCCACTAAGGTGCGCGCCTTGGGGTCGCTCATAATCACCACGCGGCCCGTGCGCGGCACCGTCCGGTCGAAATTGGCGATGTTAAAGCCCGCGTCGTAGTAACCGGGATGGAGCTCCCAGCGCACGCCGTACTCCAGCGTCAGCTTGTTCGTAATCCGCCAGCTATCCTGCGCGTAGAACTTGTAGTGCGTCGCGCGGCCGTCGTTATCGCTCGAGACCACCGCGATCTGGCTTGAAGCGGGCGTGCCCAGCAGGAAGTCGCCCCAGGAATTACCACTGAAGGTGCCGTTAAAGGAAAAATCGCCGTAATTGTTGCCCGTGGTAAATCCCAAGGCGCTCTTCGCCTGTAAGTTGCGGATATCGCCGCCAAACTTGAAAGTGTGCTTGCCGCGCGTCCAAATCAGGTTATCGAAAAATTGAATACTCCGCGAAATATTAAAACCAGGCCGGCCCTTGTTGAACCCCTGGTATTGATCGATGCCGAAATTCGGCAGACCGTTGAAGAAGATATCCCGTTGGATATCCTTTAGGTTCAAGCTATTCGTAAATGCCTGCCCGTCGAAGGGAAACTCCGTGCGGCTCTCGGCGTTCGTATAACCGCCCGTCACTTCGTTGATCAGGTTCGGCCGAATCGTCCAGGTGTGATGACCCACTAATTGTTGATGGTCGG
>Ga0209591_10001313_pt1 | contig 31240 bp, 27 predicted proteins | sample MAT01_FD_187207 | JGI IMG/M metagenome (GOLD analysis project Ga0209591, IMG submission 187207) | Freshwater microbial communities from Lake Fryxell liftoff mats and glacier meltwater in Antarctica - MAT-01 (SPAdes) (version 2) | ecosystem: Environmental > Aquatic > Freshwater > Ice > Liftoff... | reverse complement strand
ATCAAAGATTAAACGCCGGGCGATGCCCTTCGAGCCGGGGGAGCCCGCGCGGTTTGGCCCAGCGACCATTGCCGTCCATGATAATGGCGACGTGTTGAGGAACCGGGGCCGAATCGGGTGACGGCATGCGAAGCGCCGATTTAGGTCAGCCGTAGCGTGTTTGACAAGCCGCCATCGCGGGCCGGAAAAGTTTGAACGAAGCGAAGCAAAAGCGACGATACGATTATTGACTTCAGCTCCGGGGCCGGCAGAAAGCAGACGGGCCCGCCAATTTTATTTCCGACACCGCGTGAGTTTGCCGGAGAAATATTCTACAAAAATTGCCATGCCCCGTTCCACTCGCCTCGAGTCCGTTCCTGCCGAACTCATCCAGCGGCGTATCCTCATCTTGCGGGGCAAACGCGTGCTGCTCGACGCTGATCTCGCACGCTTCTACGGCGTGGCGACTCGCGAACTTAATAAGGCTGTCGCGCGTAATTTAATGCGTTTTCCCGAAGATTTTGCCTTTCAACTGACACGCGAAGAGACCCAAAACTTGATGTTCCAAGTTGGAACATCAAGTTCACAACCTGCATCCAAGGAGTCTGATATAAAAACGGGACGGAAGCATGGCGGCACCCGCAAACCCGCGATGGTTTTCACCGAGCAAGGAGTGGCCATGCTCGCCAGCGTGCTGCGCAGTCCGCGGGCGGTCACGATGAGCGTGGCCATCGTGCGCGCGTTTGTGCAGCTCCGGGAAATGCTGGCCGGCAATCGTCAGCTCGCGGGTAAGCTCGCCGAATTGGAGAAGCGATTGGAAGGGCACGACGAAGCGATCGGTAACTTGTTCGAAGCGATCCGCCAGTTGATCGAGCCCGACGCACCCATCCATGGCCGCAAGATTGGATTCCAACCGATCAAAGATTAAACGCCGGGCAATGCCCTTCGAGCCGGGGCAGCCCGCGCGGTTTGGCCCAGCGACCATTTCCGTCCATGATAATGGCGACGTGTTGAGGAACCGGGGCAGATTTAGGTGACGGCATACGAAGGGTCCGATTTCGGTCAGCCCCCACGCGTTTGACAAGCCGCCATCGCAGGGAACTTGGCGATACGGCTCTCGTTATGGATCGGCTTCGTCTCCTCATTCGCTACGGCGCGCTGGATGCCGTAGATGGAACCAAGCGGAGCGAGACGGACAGGAGCGGAGCGTCGTGCCCGAACGGTGCGATCGGCAGGGAGCATCAAATGTAATCGCCGAACATTGTCCGCGTGTTGGCGTAGGTCTTCTCGATGGGCGTGCCCGTGAAGCCGATGAAAGACGCTTTCGGCAAGACATCACGCTTTTACGAGAGGGGATCGACGGCCTTGATCCGTGATCATCCGGGGAATCCGTAGTCAAATGGATCGACGTTTGGTGGATGTTTTCGCATCGATTCGCGTGATTCGCGGGCAAGACCGAGCGGGTTGCGGTCACTCGCTCCACCCCTGCTGGCTCTCAACTCTCAGCTCTCGACTCTCGACTGGATCGCTCCGTCCTCACCCCACTTTCGGCCACCATTGGTAGAGGAAGAAGTACACCAGCACGCCGGTCACGGAGACGTAATACCAAAGGGGAAAAGTGAAGCGGGCCCATTTTTTGTGGGTTTCGTAATCGCCCTTGATCGCGAGGAGGAATGTGCGTGGCACGAGGTAGGCGATGGCGATCGCGAGGATGATATGGGAGATCAGCATCGTGTAGTAGATCGTGCGGATCGCGCCTTCGCCGCCGAAGGGAGTATGCACGCCGCGGACGAGAATCTTGTGGGTCACATAGCCCACGAGAAATACGGCGGAGACCGCTCCGGCGCTGAGCATCACGGCGCGGTGCGCTTCCTTTTTTCCGAGCTTGATCAGAATAAAACCAATCGTGATGAGCACGGTGGCCGTGGCGTTCAGCGCGGCGTTGATCGGTGGGATGTCGTGAATGGTCATGGGACGATGCAGTTTGGCCACAAAAAGGCACAAAGAGATTGGGGGGAGCAGGACAAACTTTTCGTGCGCCTATAGGCACCTTGATGGTTTCGTTCGCCGTCGATTATTTGTGCCTCTTCGTGGCTAACCGAAATGGGTTGGTTTGAGGCTCTCGGCCTTGGGCGCGATGCTCGTACGGAAGACACGGCAAGCAGGCTCCTACAGTTTGAAAATAAACCGGTCCGCGACCAAGGCACCGAGCGAGAGCGGCAGGTAGGCGAGGGTGATGTGGAAGAGGCGGCGGGCTTCGGTTTCTTGTTTCGCAGGATTCAGAAAGGTGAAGGCGGATTGCATGATCCACACGCCGAGTACCACGATCACGCCGAAATAATACCACGAACAATAACCGAGTAGCGTGGGCATCAGGCTCGCGATGATGAGCAGGCCGGTCCAAATGAGCGTCCAGCGCGTGAGGCTGACGCCGCTCGGATCGGTGACGGATAACATGGGCATACCGGCGGCGGCGTAGTCCTTGCGGTAGGTCCAGGCGAGCGCGAAGAAATGCGGCATTTGCCACGTGTAGAGAATGGCGAACAGCGCCCAGCCCAAGGCGGGATTGCTGCGGCCGGCGGCGGCCCAGCCGATCAACGGGGGCAATGCGCCACTGATGGCGCCGAGCTCGGTGTTCCAGCGCGAGAGACGTTTGGCGGGGGTATAGATCGCGAGATAGGCGATGATGGTGGCGAGGGCGAGGAACGCCGACATCCCGTTAACCAATTTGAAGAGCACGATCAGGCCCGCGATACAGAGTGCCCAACCCATCACGAAGGCGGAGCCGGGCTGAATGACGCCGATCACGATGGGGCGGTTCTCGGTACGTTTCATTTTCGCATCGGTGTCGCTTTCCATCCACATGTTCAACGCCGCTACGCCTGCGGCGCACAGCGCGGTGCCGATCACGAGGAGAAAGGTGCGTTGCCAGTCGAGATACGAATAGGGGACGGCGGCGAGATAACCGATCATGGCCGTGATGACGGACATGAAACTCAGGCGCGGCTTCGTCAGCTCAAGGTAATGCCGCCAAGTCGCGCGCGCGGGCGTTGACGCGGTGGTGTGGCTGGGAGTCTGTTCACTGGTCTGGGTCATGCGGAGGATTGGGCGGAAGTTTCAACGACATCGCGATGAACAAATAAAGTGACGAGAAACGTGACGGCGAGCGTCAAAGCGCCGACCACGACATGGCTGGTGGTCACAGTCACGCTGCGGGAGGTCCAAATAACAAAAGCGCCGAGGGAGATTTGCAGAATGATCAGCGCCACGAGCACGATGCTCGATGCGCGGAGGATGGGGCCGAGAGTTTTTTCGCGCCAGAGCACATGGCCGTAAGCGAGGATGCCGACTCCGAGCAGCGCGGCGATCACGCGGTGAGTGAACTGGAGTGCGACGCGATAATCCCAGGTGGCGGGCAACAGGCTGCCGTCGAGAGTGGAGAGCGGAAACGTCGGAATGGCCATGCCCGCGTAGTTGTGGCGCATGGTGGCGGCGACGGTGAGTTGCACGAAGAGCAGGGCCACGCACCACCAGCCGATCCGGCGCACGCGGAGGCTCGGGGCCGCGCTGGCTCCCCCATGGCGCTCGATCCAGGTCCGGGATTGTCCGGCGGCGATCGCGAAGAGCACGCAGACGTAGACTTGGGCGAGAATCCCGTGCGGGATGCGGAGCATTTGCCCGAACGACATTTCAAAGCCGGGCACGTGCAGGGCGTCGAGTGTCACGCGGGTGCCGCCGATGAGGCCTTGCACGATCACGATGCCGAGTGCCCACCAACCGAGTTGGCGCAACCACGCGCGGGCTTCGGTGCGATGGATCGCGATGGCGAGGGGCAGGGTGATGAATCCCATCATCATGCCGCTGAGGCGGTGGGAATGTTCGGCAAATTTGTCGATTTCTGTCAGCCAGCCATGCGGGTTGATCGAGCCGTTGGACAACGGCCAGTCGGCAAATGCCATGCCCGCTCCGATCGTGGTCGTGAACGCGCCCAAGGTCACGAGCACGAAAACCCAAGCGCTGCCGATGATGGCAAACGAGGCGACGGCGGGTTTATAGGTGGCGGTGCGGTTCATGATTGGGAAAAGTTGGGGCGGATTGATCTCAAGACGCTGACGGCATTTTTGCCTTTAGGTAGGAGCCTGCTTGCAGGCGATATAAAGTCTCGTTTAGGTATGGGCGTGTCGAATCGCCTGCAAGCAGGCTCCTACCTATAGGCGACGAAAAAGACGGCATAGTTGGTGAATGTTTATGTGGTAGTAACCTTGGATTGATTCGAGGAAACTCCGGCCGTGGTAAACATCCTTCCCGTCGGCCGGGCGCAAACCTTTTGACAAAATCTCTTATTGGCAAATGTCTGTTCGTTATGAAGCCCTGTTATTCGACTGCCAGCCGACTCGCGCTCTACGCACTAATGACCGGTTTGGCCCTGATGGGTTGTCGCAAGCGTGAGGCGGCCCCTGCGTCCGCTGCTACGCCCGCTCTTGCCGCCACCGCGCCAGCGGAGAAACGCTACGCGTTGAAGGGCGAGATCGTCAGCGTGAAGGCCGCCGAACACCTCCTGATTATTCATCATGATGATATCCCGGATTACATGCCGTCCATGACCATGGAGTTCAAGGTCGGGCAGGGGGATGTCGCCATCGCGAAGCCCGGCACGCGCATTCGCGGCGAGATGTACGTGAAGGGCGGCGATATTTACCTCGAGAAAATCTGGCCCGACGATTCGCAGACCGCTGGTCAGATCGCCGCGGCGACCAATGCGCTGACGCAGGACACGGCGATGCGCGGCAAAGGTGCCTACCGGGAAATTGGCGAAACCGCCCCCGACTTCACGCTGCTCGATCAGGAAGGCCGGCCCGTGGCGATGAGTCGTTTTCGCGGGAAGCAGGTGATGCTGAATTTCATTTTCACGCGCTGTCCCATTGCGAACATGTGTCCCGCCGCCACCACGCGGATGCAGGCGCTGCAAAAAGCCGCGCGCGAGGCCGGCATAAAAAATCTGGAACTCGTTTCCATTTCCTTCGATCCCGCCAATGATACACCGGGCGTGCTCAAGGAATACGTTGAAGCGCGCGGCATCGATACTTCTAACTTTACGTTTCTCACCGGTCCCGACACCGCGGTCCGCCACCTGCTCGCGCAGATGGGCATTATCCGGGAGTTCGAGGGCGAGACGATCAAGCACACGCTTGCGACGCTGCTCATCAATCTACAGGGCACGATCGTATACCGCGCCGATGGCAGCGCGTGGACGGTGCAGGAATTTCTCAGTAAGATGAAAAAAGAATGAGCGAGGAAATCCATACGCTAGTTCTCTGTGCTGTAGGGCCGGCCCTTGTGGCCGTGCCGAAATACGCGGCATGCCGTCAAGCGGCAGCCCTACGGCAGCAACAATTCTAGCATGAGCGACATCCTCGACAGAATGGCGAGCGAGCAACCCGGCGATCCGACGTCGAAACCACCCGTGTTGTCGAACCAGCGGCGGCAGGTGGTGATCATCACGACGGTGGCACTCGGGCTTTTCTTCATCATGCGCTGGCTCCCGACGGGCACCAATCTCAACCACATGGATTTCCGGGTGACGGGGAAGAATGCCCTGGAGTTTTGCGATCCGGCCAATCCGCAGTTCATCCCCGTGATTGCCGCTAAATCACCCGTGGTGATGACCATCAAAAGCGACGAGCCGCCGGCGAAAAACAAGCAGACGCATTTCACTTTGAAGATGAGCACCGCTGGAGGCAAAGCCATCGGCCCGCTCGACCTGAGTCTCGCGCACACGCAAAAACTTCACTTGCTCATCGTCGATCCCACGCTCTCGGATTATCAGCACATCCACCCCACGCCCGGCCGGTGGAACGGCGAATGGGAGTTTGATTTCAAGCCGGCGCGTTCGGGCGATTACCGGGTGTTTGCTGATTTCACGCCCGTCGCTACGCAGCGCGGACTTTATGCGGCAGTTGATTTCAATGTACCCGGCGAGGTGGCCAACGTCATGCAAGTCATCAATACGACGGTGCAATCCGACAACCTCACCTTTGAGCTGGTGCTGCCTCGGCGTTTTCGTGCAGGGGTGCCGGCGGATTTAAAATTGCGCATCCAAAGATCGGGCGCCGAAAAAAAACCGGTACCGCTCCAACCGGTCATGGGAGCGTTTGCGCATGTGGTGGCGTTTGACGAACAACGCAGCGGCTTCGCCCATCTGCACCCGCAGCAGACCGATCTGAGTAAGCCGCCCGATGCGGTGAAACCGGAATTAAATTTCAAAGTATTGATTCCTCAATCCGGCCGCTACGTCATCTGGGCCCAGGTGAAACTCGGCGATGATGATGAATCCTTCATTCCTTTCTGGGTGGATGTCTTGCCGGGTGGAGGAGGGCAGGAGATCGAGCCGGAGTTAGCTCCGGAGAAATCCAAACCCACCGAGCCGCAGGAAGAGAAGAAGGAAGGCCGCACCAGAGGCGGGTTGGTGTGAATGGATGAGCCCGTGCGATTCGGGTGATAAACGGTCAGGATTGTTCCGAGGTAGGTAGCGCGCTGGTCGCGCTATGTTGCGAGACAAGCTCGCAACCTACGGGGTGAGAAACGGTCAGGATCGTTCCGAGGTAGGTAGCGCGCTGGTCGCGCTATGTTGCGAGACAAGCTCGCAACCTACGGGGTGAGAAACGGTCAGGATTGTTCCGAGGTAGGTAGCGCGCTGGTCGCGCTATGTTGCGAGACAAGCTCGCAACCTACGGGGTGAGAAACGGTCAGGATCGTTCCGAGGTAGGTAGCGCGCTGGTCGCGCTATGTTGCGAGACAAGCTCGCAACCTACGGGGTGAGAAACGGTCAGGATTGTTCCGAGGTAGGTAGCGCGCTGGTCGCGCTATGTTGCGAGACAAGCTCGCAACCTACGGGGTGAGAAACGGTCAGGATCGTTCCGTGGTAGGTAGCGCGCTGGTCGCGCTACTCTGCTGGCCAGCAGAACGAGACAAGCTCGAAACCTACGGGGTGATTTGATCAGCCATTACGCACATTAACTTATCGCGCGATGCTCGATCGTTTGAGCATAACAACTCAGAATCGCTTCAGCGCCTCTATGAACGGAGCGGGGCCGCCTTCTTGGTAACCGAGTCGGCCGACGGTGTTGCCATCGCTGCCGAGCACGATAATCGTCGGATAGCCGTCGATGCGATAGCGCTGGGCAAGGGCTTGGTTGCTGGCTTTCTGGGCCTCGCTTAGCGGAGTGCGCTGAGGAAAATCCACTTCGAGGAGGACGAGTTTCTCGCTGGCGTACTGGCTGAACTCCGGTTGCGTGAGAATTTCTTTTTGCAAACGCTGGCACGAACCGCACCAGTCAGAACCGGTGAAAAACATGAACACCTTGCGGTCCTCCGCTTTGGCTCGGGCGACGGCGGCGTCAAAATCGGTGCCCCAGGTTGCGGTGGTTTTGCGAATTCCAGTCTGGGCTGATTTGGCCTTAGCGGCGGTGGGCGGAGGCGCGATGACGTGAACCACACTGGCTTCGCGCGGCGGGGGCTCGAGGGCAATGACATGGTCGGACTTGAGCTTCACCGTCTGGTCTGGGTAGCGCAGAATCTGCGTGGCTCCGACTTGCATGACGCCGGCGGGTTTCCCTTTTTCGAAGAGCACTTGCTGGTAGGTGTCGCCGATCTTCACCGCAAAGACCGGGACGACCAATGCGAGGGAGAGAGCGCACAATCCAAAATGGTATTTCATAAAGGGGACTCGGTGTGATTCAGGAAAAGCCGGATTAATCTGACGAAGCAAGCGGCAGAGCGGCACCTCGGGAAATTTCACATACGTCTGACCAAGCGGTCGGGACGGTTGGTTTTTTTTGGTCGTTGCTCGAAGCGATCGCATGCAAACCCGCCCGGAGGTCGGGTTCCACCTATGGCTGTCAGGTCGATGATTCGATATCCGCTTTCGTTACCGCGTGCCGGTAGACAAACATCCGTTCGAGTTTGCGGCGGGTAAAAGCAGCACCGAATAATCTCCCGAGCGCACCCAAGGGTAGTCGGTAATGAATCTTGTCGGTGAGTATGCAGGCGTTTTCCCCGGCGGGTTCAATGAGATGCAAGTGTTCCCATTTCGCGAAGGGGCCGCTCAGTTGCACGTCGCGAAACTGGCGTCCCTCGATGAAATCGCGGTGGACGATTTCCCAACGGATCCACCCTGGTCCGACCTTGGTGCGCAGCGAAACGCGGGCTCCATCACGAATCCCGCCTACGTGAGCCGTGACTTCCACACGCTCCCACGGTGGACACAGCCGGCCGAAAGCGCCGGGACGTTCGTGCCACGCGAAGACTTTAGCTGCCGAGCGCTCAATCCGGATCGTGCGTTGGAAAAGTTCGTCGGTCATAGAGCCGGAAAAACAATGACATTTTACGCGCGCTCGCCGGAGAGTTCCAGGATTTCGCCGGAAGTCGGGTCGAGGTGGCGGCCGAGTTGCGAGCCGGGGAAACTGCCGAAGTGGCCGGGATGGCAGCGAAGCAGGCCTTCGCGCGCGAGGCGGATGATGCTGCGCTGGTTGCCATCCGGGTCGTTGCAGAAGAAGTGGGGCCGGGCCTGGTTGGGCCAGAGCAGACTGCCGCGCAACACGTCGCCAATGAGGGCTTCGCCGCTGGCGAGGACGAGGGAAATGGAGCCGGGTGTGTGACCGGGCGTGGGGAGCACTTGAGCGCGCAGGCCGTAGGGTTCGAGCGAAATGCCTTCCTTGAAGATCAGGTCGGGCTCGAAGGCCTCGAAGGGTTCATCGACGAAAGGCCGGAGGAAGCGCGCGCAGTTGCTCTGGGCCGCGAGCACGCCGTTGCGGCCGTGGCGCACGAGTTCGAGGTCGCCAGCGTGCATGACAATTTGCGCCTTGCTCAAGCGACGCAACTCGGCGGCGCAACCGGCTGAGGAACTATGGCCGTGAGTCAGGATGATGAGCGCGAGCTGCTCGATTTTAATCCCGTGGTGTTTGAACGCAGAGAGGATGCGCCGCAAATCCCCGGGCGCACCGGTATCGACCAGCACTGGCTTTTCGCCGAGCAGGAGATAGCAGTTCGAAATCGCACCTTTGATTCGGATGAGCATCGGGTTGGGCGGGCGGGTTTAGTCGAAACGACGAATTAACGAACAGGCCAAGACATTTTTCACAGAGTACCCAGAGCGCCGACACAGAGAAATGCCGGAGGATCGAGTGACGATCGGCAATGATATTCGGATTGGAAATGTAGGGCCGTCGCTGGCCGACGCGCCGGGTTTGTGTTTCGTGAGATGAAAGCGCAGCGCGGCACGGCCACAAGGGCCGGTCCTACGACGAGGATAGTATCCGATCTCTGCTCTGTGACCTCTGGAATTGCCCTCCGGTTCGCTCTGTGCCAATAAGAAATTCAGGCTTTGCTTCCGGTATGTGCTATGTGCATGCATGGCGGGACACGATCAGAATTTCAGATGCTTCACCGCGACGCCTTTGTTGATGAGCTGCTGCAGGGAATCGATGCCGATCCGCAGGTGCAGGCTGATGTGGGCATCGTCGACGTGGCGTTCGCTGGCGGCGGTCTTGACGCCTTCAGGTGTCATCGGCTCATCCGAGACGAGGAGCAGGGCACCGGTGGGAATCTCATTGGCGAAACCGGTGATGAAGATCGTGGCGGTCTCCATATCCACGGCCATGGCGCGGATTTTCGTCAGGTATTTTTTGAAATCGGCATCGTGTTCCCAGACGCGGCGGTTCGTGGTGTAGACGGTGCCGGTCCAGTAATCGCGGTGGTGGGCCTGGATCGTGGTCGAGATGGCTTTTTGCAACGCGAAGGCGGGCAGGGCGGGCACTTCGGGTGGGAAATAATCGTTGCTCGTGCCTTCGCCGCGGATGGCGGCGATGGGTAAAATCAAATCGCCGAGCTTGGCCCGGTGTTTGAGGCCGCCGCATTTGCCGAGAAAGAGCACCGCGTGCGGCTGGATGGCGGTGAGCAAATCCATCACGGTGGCGGCAGTCGCGCTGCCCATGCCGAAATTAATAATCGTGATGCCCTTCGCCGTCGCGGTGGACATCGGTTTGTGCCGGCCATGCACCGGGACCTTGTGCCATTGGGCGAACAACTCGACGTAGGTCTCGAAGTTGGTGAGCAGAATGGTGCGGCCAAAATCCTTCAGGGCGACGCCGGTGTAGCGGGGCAACCAGTTTTTCACGATTTCCTGTTTGGTGGTCAAGCCGATGCCGGCGGGCTTGGCCGCGTTGAGGTGTTCGCTGGTGGCGGCGGATTTTTTGGAGGACTTGCGTGGACGTGACTGGGCCATGGCAGGATTTTAGTTTGCAGGTTCTGTGCCGAGCTGAAACGGGCGGACGCTGGGGGTAAATCTGCCCGAAGGACGAAGCTTCATGTGATCAACTAAATCCATCAGGCGGCGCTTGGCAATCTGTGTTCAGCATCGTGTGACGGGGAGGACCGAACGCTTTTTGGTTCAGACATCCTGATTCCGATTAATTCGAGTGAGCTAAACTCCGCCGCGAATCGGGATAAAATGCAATTAACGTGGAGGACGCGGATGGCGCGGAGCCTGACGTGATGGGGAAGTGGTACTGGTCTCAAGACCCGTGAGTAAGGTTTTGCAGCGTGCGTGTACCCTCGTTTGAGGGCGCAGCTCGAAAACGGGGCCGCTAGACACCGCGCTTTCGCCTGCGGCTCAAACGCGGGCTACTCCCGGGACGGGCCAGCCGCCGAAGTGGCACGGGTTTCAGAATTCACGGCGCATACTTCTGCCGTGGTGGAACCCGACCTCCGGGCGGGTTTTGCAGCGAGAGCCGGTGCCCAACCCGCCCGGAGGTCGGGTTCCACCTTGGGACGACACCTTGGGGTGAACCAAGTTGTCGGAAAAATAAAAAGCCCGCGGCGCGATTTCTCGCGGGCGCGGGCTGAGAGTGTTGCGAAGGTTCGCTTACTTGCCGGACTTGACGGCCTTTTGGCGGGCGGCGTTGTTCAGGATCCGCTTGCGCAGACGCAGATTCTTCGGCGTGACCTCGACGTACTCGTCGGCGGCGATGTATTCGATCGCGCGCTCGAGGGAGAACTTGGCGGCCGGGGTGAGGCCGGTGGCGACACCGGAACCCTGGGAACGGAAGTTGGTGAGCTGCTTCGCACGGACGGCATTGCACGCAATGTCTTCGTTGCGGGGATTCTCGCCGACGATCATGCCTTCATAGATTTCCTCGCCTGGATCGACGAAGAGCTTGCCGCGTTCCTGCACCATCTCGAGGGCGTAGCCAGTGGTGATGCCGGATTCGGTCGCGATGATCGTGCCCGTAATGCGGGTGAGCACTTCGCCAGCGAACGGACCGTACTCCTTGAAAAGATGGCTGAGCACGCCGCGGCCGCTGGTGGCGTTGACGACGTCGATTTCCATGCCGATCAAACCACGGGTGGTGATGGTGGCTTCAAGCATCGTGGTGTGCGGGAGCTTTTCCATGTTGGTCAGGCGGCCTTTGCGGTTCGCGAGATTCGACATGATGGCACCGACGCACTCATCGGGAACTTCGATCCAGACGGTCTCGTATGGTTCGTGGCGGGCGCCATCGACCACTTTTTCGATCACCGTTGGACGGGAAACGAGGAGCTCAAAACCTTCGCGGCGCATCGTCTCAACGAGCACGGCGACTTGCATGGCGCCACGAGCCTTGACGTTGAAGATACCGGCTTTCTCGCTGTCTTCGATTTTGATCGAGACGTTGGTTTTCAGTTCGCGCATCAGCCGCTCGCGCAGTTGGCGGGAGGTGACGAGCTTGCCTTCGCGACCGACGAGCGGGCCGTCGTTGACGCAGAACTGCATCTCGAGGGTGGGTGGATCGATTTGCGTGAAGGGGAGAGCATGGCCGTTTTCCTCGGCGGTGATGGTGTCGCCGATGTCGACGTCTTCGAAGCCGGCGATGCCGACGATGTTCCCCGCAGAGCCGGTGGGTGCTTCGGCGGTGCCGAGGCCGGTGAACTCAAAAATCTTGGAAATCTTGGCGCGGAAGCGTTTGCCGTCGGAGTGGCGGACGACGAAGATGGTGTCGCCGACCGAGGCGGTGCCGCCGAGGATTTTGCCGACGGCGATACGACCGACGTAGTCGCTCCAATCGATGTTGGATACGAGCATGTGGAACGGCTCGTTGGGTTTGGCAAAGGGTGGTGGAACGTGATCGAGAATCGTCTGGAAGAGGGGGCTCATGTCCTTCTTCTCTTCGCCGAGGTGGAGCATCATGTAGCCGTCGCGGCCGGAACCGTAGACGACCGGGGCATCGAACTGCTCCTCGGTGGCGTTGAGCTCCATGAGGAGTTCGAGCACCTTGTCATACATCTTGGCGGGCTCGGCGTTTTCGCGGTCAATCTTGTTGATCACGAGCACGACTTTCAGACCGTGGGCGAGGGCTTTGCGGAGCACGAAACGGGTCTGGGCCTGGGGGCCGTCATAGGCATCGATCAGCAGGAGCACGCCGTCGACCATGCGGAGGGCGCGCTCGACTTCGCCGCCGAAATCGGCGTGTCCGGGAGTGTCGACGATGTTGATCGTCTTGTCCTTCCAGTGCACGGAAGTGTTCTTGGCCTTGATGGTGATGCCCTTTTCCTTTTCGAGATCCATGGAATCCATGGCGCGTTCTTCGACGCGTTGGTTGGCGCGGTAAACACCGCCTTCCTTGAGAAGCTTATCGACGAGGGTAGTTTTACCGTGGTCGACGTGGGCGATAATGGCGATATTGCGGATGTTCTGGTTCATGTCAGCGATGGCGTTGGCGAGTTGCGTAATGGGCCACCTTGCAAGCCGGTTTTGCCCTTGGCAAGTCGGAAGCTGCCATAACCGAGCATCCGCGAAAAATAGTGGGTGACGAAAGGGCGACGGCTCGCGGTGGCGATGCGTAATTCGGTAGTGGCATAGAGGTTAGATTGGAAGTGAGGCGAGAAGCGTCGCTGCGAGGTAGGTTGCGCGCTCGTCGCGCAACGAGGGGGTGCGAGGTAGGTTGCGCGCTCGCCGCGCAACGATGGGGTTGCGAGGTAGGTTGCGCGCTTGCCGCGCAACGATGGGGCTGCGAGGTAGGTTGCGCGCTCGTCGCGCAACGATGGCGTGCGAGGTAGGTTGCGCGCTCGCCGCGCAACGATGGGGCTGCGAGGTAGGTTGCGCGCTCGTCGCGCAACGATGGCGTGCGAGGTAGGTTGCGCGCTCGTCGCGCAACGATGGGGTTGCGAGGTAGGTTGCGCGCTTGCCGCGCAACGAGGCGAGGGAAAGGAGGATGAATGGTGGAACGCGACCTCCGGGCGCGTTTGCATTGCTCTGACCGATAAAACCCGCCCGGAGGTCGGGTTCCACCTACGAAATAAACCACGAAATTAAACTCGGCCACGCGGTCATTTCACCGGGGCGAGAATAACTCCGGACTTATGGTTGTTGGCGGGCACCTGATCGCTGACGGTGTCGGGAAGATTTAACCGCACGCGAAAATCCATGCCGCCTGCCGCAGCAAGTTGATCGGCATTGATCGGGGCTTGGACGAGGTAGGTCGCTCCCGGACTCAGCGGAGGGATGCCATTTCTCGTGGTGGTTCCGCTGAGTGCGACGTCCAATTGCAGGCCGCTCACCGCTTGCGCGCTGCGGTTCTGCACCACGATGTTCATCAGGCTCGTCGCGGCATCGAAATACTGGCCGGCAATCGCGGTATCGACCCGCGTGGGATCGGCGCGATTCATGGCCCAGCCGAGATTGAGAATGCCGTTGCCATAGTTGGCATCGGGGCCGGGTGTGCCGCCATCACTCGCATAGTTTTGCAAGATTGACCAAGCTTGCGTGGCCGTGAGGCCAGGCGAGGTGGACATCACGGCGGCGATGGCACCAGAGACGAGCGGCGTACTTGCGGAAGTCCCGTCCATGCTGACGCGCTGGCCGTTGAGCCAGGCGGTATCCACGCCGTAACCGGGGGCCGTGATTTTCAACTGCGCGCCGGCATTGGAAAAATAAACCTGCTGCTCCAGCGCATCCACGGCTCCAACTGAAACGACGCGTGGATCGGCGGCGGGCCAGGTGAGTTGCGCGGCCCCGTCGTTGCCGGCGGCCGCGACGATGATCGCGCCTCGCGCGCTGGCATAGTCGATGGCGCTCGTGAGCACGGCCGAGGAAGCATAGGCACCCATACTGATGTTGATGAGGCGGGCCCCGGCATCGACGGCCGTGAGAATTCCCTTCGCCAACGTGTAGCTGTCGCTGAACCCATTCGCATCGGTAACCCGAATGCTGAGGATGTTGGCCGCCGCCGCGACGCCGGGTGCATCGGCGGCGGCTCCCGCGATCAAGCCCGCCACGGCGGTGCCATGACCATCTTCGGGCCCGGCACCGGGGAAGATTCCCTGACCCGCATCTAAATATTGGACACGGCCTCCGCTGAGCGTGACATCACTGGCGACCCCGGTGTCGAGCACCGCGATCGTGATCCCGCGTCCCCATTGGCGGTGGTCGCCCGTGACGCCGAGGAAGGAGAGCGAGCTATTACCCAAGGGCACCGGGTTGATCTTCGTCCGATCATCACTCGCTGGTTTGCCGGGTATTTGAACTAGAAAATTGGCATCCACCTTTTCGTAGTCGGCCGGATTTCCCAGCACGTCGTTGAGCAAAGGATCGAGTGATTCATAACGCACCCGCACCGTTCGGAGCCGGTTAAGCTGATCGACGATTTTCAGTCCGGCGGCTCCCGCTCGGGCGAGAAATTTCCGATAAGCTTCCTCATCTCTGAAGGAGAGTATCGCTTCGTGGCTCCGGGCATTTTTTTGCGCCAGTTGCTTCTGTAATAATTTTTCGGCCTTGAGCAGGCGGGCCCGCTGTTGCTGTTGGGCGGAGTCATCCACGATTCCGGAGGATGCCGGCGGAGAATTGGTTTCGGGCGACACGTGCTTGGACGGATTTTTCGGTTGAGGGGAATCGGGCCAGTTCCGACTCAACAGCCATAGTGCCCCCATCGTGCCGATTAACAGCACGCTCGAAATAACAATGCGACGGGTGAAGCTTAGGCTCATGATGGAGGGCTATTTCGAGAAGGGCCGATTTGATTGTTTGAGGTAGGGCGAGTCGTCCTCGACGAGCCGCAGGAGAACGGCCAACCGGAGGATTCGCCCAACCGACGCATCGTCTCTCGTTTTGGTAAGTTATATCGAGGATTAATCTATTTATACGCCATCACGGGTTCCCGATTTTTGGGTTTTCGGCGAGGGCGCGACGGGCACGATTGAGGATCGTCAGCGCAAGCAGGACGATGAGCAAAAGCTGGACATAGAATAACCAACTGCCCGCCGGCACGCCGAAGCCGAGCAACAGGGCGAGCAGGCCGAAGACGAAAGCGCGGTCGCTCTTGCCCATCGGGCCTTCGTAGCGGCGCGAGGAACCGATCTGGATCGCGACCACGCCGGTCATTTCGCTGATGATCGCGAGAATCGTGATTACGACGACGAGCCACAGGGAAAATCCGGGAACGAGGGCGAGCGGCAGATAGAGCGCGGTGTCGGCAGCGACGTCGCCGATTTCGTTCAGCACGGCGCCGAGGCGCGACTTCATCGCGTGTTCGCGGGCCAGCATGCCATCGATGGCGTTGAGGGCCATGCGGACGAAAAGGAATCCTGGCAGCACGAGCAATGGCCAACGCGCCGCAGGGAAAATTGCGATGCACACGCCGACGCCAACCGAGAGCAGCGCGGCGGCGAGCGTCACCTGATTGGCCGTGACGCCGGCGGAGGCCAAGCTGCGAGTCAGCGGGCGGAGCAGGTTTTGGAACGCGGGCTTGATGTCGTAGATGGAGGCCATGTTGTTTTGGAAAAGAATATCTTAATGGAGGCGGGGTGCCCTCACCCCGCGCACATCAACTATTTTCCTCGGTAAGCCGGAGTGAAGAGTGAATTTTATTAAGAGGCGTAGCATATGCGAGGTAATCATTCCGTGGTAGGTAGCGCGCTTGTCGCGCTATTCAGCCGGCCAGCAGAACGAGGCAAGCTCGCAACCTGCCGGATGATTCCGAGTACCCTCGAGCCACATCAGTCAATGGTGTGATCATCAAACGGTGAAGTAGTAGCGCACGAGGTGGAAAAATACCGGGGCGGCGAAACAGAGGGAGTCGATGCGGTCCATCACGCCGCCGTGGCCTTCGATCAAGGTGCCGTAATCTTTCACACCGCGATCGCGCTTGATCGCCGACATCACGAGGCCGCCGCAAAATCCCATGAGCGTGAGGAGGAGTGAGAACAAGCCGGCTTGCCACCAGTTGAAAGGTGTCACCCACCAGAGCGCCGAACCGATGGCGCTGGCCGAGAGCACGCCGCCGATGAAGCCCTCGACGGTTTTGCTCGGACTGATCGCGGGAGCGATCTTGTGCCGGCCAAAAAGTTTCCCCCAAACGTATTGGAGGACGTCGCTGATCTGGACCACGAGTACGAAGAAGAGCAGGAGCTTGGCGTTCTGGCCCTCGTAACCGGGGATTTGGAGCATGAGCAACGCGGGCACGTGGCTCACGCAAAACACGCAGACCATGAGCGCCCACTGGATCTTGGCGGTGCGTTCGAGAAAATGTTCGCTGTCGCCGGCGAGGGCGCTGCGCGTCGGCACGAAAATGAACGCGTAAACGGGAATCAAAATCGAGAAGAGGCCGTACCAATGCGTCGCGACGAGGTAGTATTGCAGCGGAGTGACGATGAAGAAGGCCCAAAACAAAGTGCGATGATCGGCCGGGCGGGTAGGGGTGAGCGTGATGAATTCCCGCAGCGCAAAGAAGGACACGAGCCCGAACAAAATCACCGAACCCAGCCCGCCCGTGGCGAGAGCTACGCCGAAGATCGCGACCATCACCCACCACGCATTGACGCGGGCTTCGAGGTTGGCGACGACGGCGTTGGGCGTGCCGGCCGCGCGCCGTTTGAGAAAGAAGGTGATGGTCGAGGACAGCGCGAGCAGTCCGACGATGCCGCCGAGCAGCCAGAGAAGTTCGTGATCAAGTTTCATGGACGATGGGTCGGATGTGAAGTTTGATTCGTTTCAAATGGAAGTGGGAGGGGCTTTACGCCGCGACGGTTTTTTGAGTCGGGGTGTAAAACCCCTCCCACTAAAGAATGAGGTGATGACGGCATGGGGCAGCGAGTGGTCTTGGAAAATGCCCCGGATTGCTCCGAGGTTCTTTGCGGGAAAATCAGTGGGCCAGTTGTTGAATCGCGCTGCGGGCGCGTTGCAGAAATGCGGCCTTGGTTTCGTCCGGTTCCAGTCGGAGCGTGGGGCCGAGGGTCAGGCTGGCGATCAAGGGCACGGGGAAAAAATCACCCTTGGGCAAGATGCGGCTGAGATCCTGGAGGTAAATCGGGACGAGCACGGTTTCGGGGCGGGCACGGGCGAGATGGTACAGACCGGGTTTGAAATCATGGATCTGGCCGTCGGTGCTGCGTGTGCCTTCGGGAAAAACAATGAGTGAGTCGCCGGCTGCGAGTGCGGCGAGCATCGGCGTCAGCGGATTATTTTCCGCCGTGACGCGTTGGCGTTCGATCAGGACGGAGTTGAAAAAATCGCAGGCCACGCGTTTCCGAAAAGCAGTTTTCTCCCAGTAATCGCGTCCCGCCACCGGCCGTACCTTCGCGCGAATCGACGTGGGTAATGCCGCCCAGATCGTGGCGAAGTCGAGATGGCTGGAGTGATTGGCAAAGTAGATCGCGGGTGTGGCTGGCAATACTTCCGTCGGTAGTGACCGAACGCCACAGACGAGTCGGAGGATCCAAGCGACGAGGTCTTTGCTCATAAAGCGCGGGCTTTTTCGGTGTCTGTGGTTTTTTCCGAGCCGGCTTTGCGGCGGATTTCCAGTTTGTCGAGCAACGGGGTCGCTTCCGGGTGCTCCTTCGCAATCGCGGCGGCGGTCATTTGGATGGCCGCAGTGAGATCGGGCGCACCGGGGGCATTATCGAGGGTGCGGCCGGCAAGAATTTCGCGGAGAATTTGTTCCTTGAGGCGGAGCGACCAGCGGCAATCGGCCTCGGTTTTGTCGGCCGGTGGTTCCGGTTTGGCTGGATCGTTGAAGACCGCGTTGGTCGTGAGATCAAAATCACCGGCGAGATGTTGTTCGATCCAGGTGAGGCGCTCGCGGGCGCGTTCGCTGAAATAATCAAAAATCTCAAAGGCCGGTCGCAGATCGCCCTTGTAGAGATAGACGGTTTTAAAGGTGCGCTCAAAACGTCGGCGGAGAAAGTCGGTGTCCTCTTTGGTTAGAAAATAATACTGGGGATCGAGCTCCTGGACGTAGCGGGAGATCATCTCTTTGTTTTCAAATTCGCGGAAAGCCCGGCCGGCGTAGTTATAATTTTGCAGGAGATCCACCACGACGCGGGCCTCGCGCTGGAGCTGGAGATTCTCGGCGGTCGTGAGCTGCGCGGCGATGGAGATAGTTTCGCCCGCCACGCAAACCGATCGGGCGAAGCCACAGAGGAGAAAGAGGTGAAGCGCAAGGAAGCGAAGACGCATGGATTGAGTTGAAGCCCGCAAGGAGACAGCGTCTGCGCGGCTCCGTCAATCGAAGGATAACGCGCGTGCCGGCGTCAGCCGGCGGTGTTTTTCGCGGAACGCGGATCGTGGTTGGCCGTAGCCAAAATGATGCAGTCGAGAGTTCAGCGTCGAGAGCTGAGGGCCTGAGCTTCAGAGCTAGTATGCGTGATTTTGTGACGGAAAACTGGATTCACTGTTTGGTCTGGCTCTAGTCGCTCGACTCTCAGCTCTGGACTGCATCGTTCCGGCGAAGGCGAGATATCGCTCGAAAGCTCTGCTCAACGGGGGCTGATAAATTTTCCGGCCAAGACGAGGGCGGCCGCCAAGCCAGCGGCGACGGGCAGTGTGATGATCCAGGCGAACGCCAAGTCGCGCACGGTTTTCCAACGGATCGCGCGCGCATCGCTGCGCAGTCCCAGGCCGATGATCGCTCCCGTGCTGATGTGGGTGGTTGAGACGGGTAGAGCCCAATGAGAAGCGGAAATTACCAATAATGACGTCGCGGCGTTGGCGGCCAGGCCGTCGAGGGGTGTCATGGGCGTGACTTTGCGGGAAAGGGTTTCGAGGACTTTGAAACCGCGGAGCAGACTGCCGGCGGTCATGGCCAAGGCGACGAGGACGAATGCGCCACCGAGCGGCAAGCTCAGGCTGTGGGCGGCGAGCACGCCGAGGCCGAGGACCTTGGGCGCATCGTTGAGGCCCCGGGCAAAAGCGGTTGCCCCGGCCGTCAACCAGTGGAGGGCATCTACCACCCCGAGGCCGGCGATGGTCGTCGGCGCTTGCGCGCAGGTGGCGAGCTTGTCGATCACGAGGGTCGGCATGGCTGGCACGATGGTCAGATTACTGTTTCCGGACGGAGTGGTGCGCAGGGTGATGGCGGCGGTGGTTTGCACGCAGGCACATGAGTCGGTGTAGCGTTGCAACCCGCGATGAATGAGAGGCGCGAGGAGGAACACGAGGGCGAGGGCCAGCAATGGCCCGAGGGCGAGGGGCAGGGCAAATTTCGTCAACAAAACTGTCCAGTGGATATTCGCCGCGCCGACCCAGGCCAAGCCGGCTCCCACCAAGCCACCCGTGATGGCATGGGTGGTGGAGACGGGCAAGCCGGTGGCAGTGGCGAGCCAAATCCAAATCAGGGCGCCACCAGCCACAGCCATGATGAAGGCGAGATCATCCGGCGGATTTACGAGTAGGCCGCGTCCGCTGAAAGCGGCGACGAGACCTTGGGCGGCGAATGCGGCGGTGAGGGCCCCGAGTAAAGTCCAGACGCTGCCCCAGATGATAGCGGTACGGTCGCGACCGACGCCACTGCCGACGAGTGTGGCAACGGCTTTCGAGACATCGTTGGCGCCGTTGAAAAATGCGACGCCGAGAGCTAGGAGCAAACCGAGAAGGGCCATGAGTTGTTCAACAGCACGTGGTGGCGTCGCTGTTCCCGGTAGGCGCACAACACGCGGTGGCCTTGGTGGTGGCGGTATAGTCGGCACCCTTGGTCACTCGCGGATCACGCACGGCTTGGTTGCAAGTGGTGTAGGATTTCGCTTCGGCAGGTGGGACGGGAACGCGTGGCTCGATCAATTCAAAAGCGTCGCCGTAGTGCCCGGCTTTGATGAGCTGAAAAGTTTTCTCGCAGATGGCTTCACGGATGCCGCGTCGGAAGCGGTGGCCGTCGTCGTCGAGCAGTTCCTTACCCGGTCCTTTATAGATGACGGCCTGATGGCGTTCGAGGCACGAGCCTTGTTTGCCTTTGTAGGCGCGCACGGTGATGGACCGAAATTCGATACCGTGCACGGTGCGCCAGGGCGCGGCGTCGTATTTGACGAGTTCGATGCCGTGAAATCCGGCTTGCTCGAACGCGGCGAGGAAGGCGTGTTCCGTGAGCGCCCCGGAGATACAGCCGCTCCAGAGTTCGGCGTCGCGCTGGAGTTCGGTGGGCACGGGCTCGTCACAGACGATGTCGGAGATCACGGCGCGACCGCCGACGCGCAACACGCGGAAAATTTCCGCAAACATCTGGGACTTGAGCTGGGGCTCGACGAGGTTGAGCACGCAGTTGGAAACGACGACATCAACACTGCCAGTTGCGACGAGGGGTTGCTCGGTGCGGAGGCGGGTGGTGGTGGCTTCGGTGGCGAGCCAATCGTTGGCCCCAGCGGCAGGCGACGTGCGCAGGTGTGCGTCGAGCAAGTCGAGATTGAGCGCGAGGTCTTGGATGCGGCCTTTGCGGAATTCGACGTTGGCGTAGCCGAGGCGTTGGGCCACCACGGGTGCGTTGCGCCGGGCAACGTCGAGCATGTCGTCGGTCATGTCGATGCCGATGACCTTGCCTTGGGCGCCGACGACTTGCGCGGCGATGAAGCAAATTTTCCCGGTGCCGGAGCCGAGGTCGAGGACGGTCTCGCCAGGTTGCACCCAGCGGGAAGGGTCGCCGCAGCCGTAGTCGCGCTCGATGACTTCGGCGGGGATGATCTTGAGATAGCGAGGGTCGTAAGCGACCGGGCAGCAGAGGGCGGGCTCAGCGGCGTGGGCGGCGGCGGCGTAGCGTTGACGGACGGCGGTTTCGGCGGTGGTGGACATGGAAATGGGCGGGGATGAGTAGATGCTGTGAGCTGACGTCGATGCGGTCTAGAGTATTTGCTTCAGCGCGGCGGAGTCGCCGGCGGTGGTGACGAGGCAGATGAGATCGCCGTGCATCCATTCAGCCGTACTGATGCCGTCCTGTTGGGCGAAGGTCGGTGGTCGGGATTTTCCCGGGGTGGAGAAGTCGCTACGTCGGGCGATGTAGAGGTGGTATTGTTGGTCGCGTTGGAAACAGATTTCTATCACGTCAAGGCCGGCCACGTTAAGGGTACGGCAGCCGATTTTGTGGAGGGCGGCAAAATCCAGCGGTAGCCCGACGGTGAGGCGTTGGCCGGGCGTTTCGAGCCAGCGGCCAAATTCGCCGAGCATCATCGCCTTCACTCCGGCAGCGTGCATGCCTTGAGTTTCGTGGCGGGCGAGGTCGCGGAGCGCGTTGAGTTGGGGGGATGCGACCCAAGTGGGAGTAGTCGGGGCTGTCTGCCAGCGCACCACGCCGAAAGCACCGAGCAGGCAGGCGACGGCCAACGCGGCGGCGAGGCCGAGCATCGCGGGCGAGCGCCACCAAGCGCGGGGGGCGGGTTGGGCGGCGAGGCCGGTGAGGATCATGGCGCGCAAATCAGCCGGCGGTGTGATGGTCTGCAATCCGGCGGCGACCGCCGTGTCGAAACGGGTTTGCGCGGCGAGCCACGCGGCGAGTTCAGGATCACGTTGGGCGTGGTCGAGAGCGGGGCGCATGGTGGGATGTTGGTCGTCGGCTCCGTTCGGTCGGCGGGCGTGTAGGATAAATTTTGCTTCGGCGTTATTCATGGGCGGCCTCCTTTTTTAAAGGCAGGAAAGGGAATGACGGTGCGGTCGGCTGAGGTGAATTGGTGAGCTAGGAGCTGACGCAGTTCCGCTTTGCCGCGAGAAAGCCGGGACATGACAGTCCCGACGGGGATATCGAGGGCTTCGGCAATTTCTTCATAGGAGAGATCTTTGAGATAAAAAAGGGAGAGGGGGGCGCGAAACACTTCTTTGATTTCGCTCAGCGCGGCGAGCACGAGTTGGGCGTCGTAGCGTTCGGGCTCGGGTGTCGGCTCGGTGGTAGGTTCCTGGGCGGATGGCGGCATATCTTCGAGGTAGGAGGAGCGTTGGTCGCGGCGGCGGCCGCGCAGAAATTCCCGGTAAAGGGTGGTGAAGAGCCACGTTTTGACCTTGCGATTGTCGCGCAGGGAATGGCCCTTGGTGGCCCAGATATAGAAGGTTTGCTGGACGAGATCACTGGCGTCAGCGGGACGACGGGCAAGGCTGTAGGCGAACCGATAGAGCGAGGTGTAGTGGGCATCTACCAACGGGGTGAATTGATCGGCGGGTTTGCTCATGGGGTGGGCGTGGTCAGCGGCGATCATTGAGGGCCCAGTTGTAGTCGTGGTAGGCGACGGTCCATTTTTCCGGGTGGCTGGCCAGTGAAGTGGTCGCGGTGGCGGGCGCAAAAGGGGCGAGCGCACGCAAGACGCTGGCGGTGTCGGAGCCGAAGTCGGTGGCGAACCACTTGAAAATGGAGGAGAGCACGGCGTGGTGCGCTTGGGCGTCGAATTTATTTTGACGGGTCAGGAAAAGGCGCGCTTGTTCCGCGAATTGGGCCTCGAGGCGGTCCGCGGCATAAGCTTCGGCGCGGAGTGGCGGGCAGGAGATGGCGGCGCAGACGATGACATAGTGGATGCGCGGTTCCTTGAGACGTCCGCGCAGGATATCGTTTTCGATTTGATTCAGTGTGTGCGATTGACCGCCAACGGTGGCGATGGGCAAGTCCCACGGACTGGCGACGCCGGGGTGGGGAATATCGCGAATGCTCGCGACGGGGTAGTGGGTGATGATCAGTTTGAGCGTGTAGGCATTGTAGGCGTTGATCCAGAAGGCGAGTTGCTCGGGGCGCGTGGTGGCGGAAGCTGGATCGGTGGCGGCGACTTGCGCGAGGTAGGTGTCGAGCCGCGGATCGGTGCGCAGCGCGGTGTAATCGACGTGGCCCTCGGCCACATGCGTTTTTAGGATCGCCGTGAACAGGCCTTGGTCGACGGCCGCGTGGGCCGTGACGAGGCAGCCGAGAGCGAGGAGCCATACGGCGCTACCTCGCGGGAAATGAAATTTGCTTACCATACGCCGCGTAGGAGTAGCTGAGGGTTGAAATTATTCCCAGGAAAGGTGGCCAAGAGGGAATACTGATTTCAGGCCTGCTTTTTACGGAGGCTAAAAATACCGGGAAATAATTTTTCGAGGTGTCGGTTCTGACAGGTTCACATGCCTGATTTTACCGCCTTTTTCCTTCTGCCTCGCCGGCTTGATCCCGGGCCATTACAACACCGCGCAGTTGAGTGCGCCAGGGGATGATGCGTACGGCTTGGATTTGAAATTCCTCGCGGGTCGCACCTTTGGCCGCACCCGGTTTGAGGGTGTGCTGGGTTATGCCATGAACGAGGGCAGCGTGCCGGAGTCCTGGTCGTTGGGCCTGAAAGCGATTCAACAGGTTGCCAGCAATGTCTGGCTTGAAGCCGGCTACCATTACTTCGATGCCGACGGTAGTCTGGACATCGGCGGACCTGGTTTCACCCCCGGCCGTTTGCCCGAGGTTTCTGAGAAAGGGCAAGTGCTCGAAGGGGCCGTTGCCTTCACCGACTCGGGTAAGCGTTATTACCGCGTTTATTATTCTCAGCTTTTTGAGGGCCGGAATGTCGGTCGCGAAAAGACGATCGGTGCCTCGATCAGCTTCCGGTTCTAAATTCCGCAGCAGGTTGCCCGCTGGGTTTGCCTTGGCCGCGCTTCACGATCCGTGAGGCGCGGTTTCTTTTTTTCTGCTCAACCCATACGTCGCACCGATCAGGAGCGGCAGCCAGACGCCGAGGCGTTCGGCGAGGCTGGTCTGCCAATGGCCGGTGAATTCAGCCGTGCGCCAGACGAGAAAATATAAAAAACCACTGAGGCTGACCAGGCGGGCGCCGAGGTTGCCAGTGATGGCGGCCCACGGGGCCAGCCAGACAAAATACCAAATGTGGACAGAGGGCAGGCAGAGCAGGAGCACGGTGAAATAGTCTTCCACCGCCGTCGTCCACCGACGGCGCAGGAGCAAGACCACCGCGGCAAGGGGCAGAAAGAGGCAGGGAATCCACGCATTGTTGATTTCGTCTGGCCGCCGCACGAGGTCGATCAGCCACGGAAAAAAATCCAGGCCCCGCGCTTTGGCCACAAATTCCTGCGGCCACAACGGGCCGAGCGGACCGAACTCCCCGCGAAACCACGCGAGCGCCGCCACGATAGGCAAAACGCCCAGCAGCAGCAGTGCGCCAGCCCGCAGCGGCCGCCGCCGCTCCTGCCACGCCATCCAGCCCAACAGTGGCGCGGTGATCCACTTGACGCCGATGCTCAAGCCCACGGCGAGAGCTGCGGTTTTCCAGGCGCCTTTTTCCCACGCCCACCACGCAAGGACGAGGGGCAACAACAGGAGGCTCTCGAAATGGGCACCGCCCGCCGTGGCGTAGAGCACGAGCGGATTCCACGCGAAGAGCAGCGCCGCCGAGCGGCCGACCCGTCTCGCTAGCAATCCGCAGATGGCTAGATCGGCGGCGACGAATACCAGTTTCCACGCCCACACTCTGTCGCCGAGTGTCGCGGCGAGCCCGCGGAAACCCAGTTGCAGCAGCGGCGGGTAGATCGCTGTTTTGTCCGGGTGATTGATGAGGCTCCACCACACGTCGCGCCACGGCACTAACTCCGGCGCCGTCGGCGCGAGGTGATACGGGGAAAATCCGGCCAGTTGCACACGGCCTTCCCAGAGATAGCGCCACACATCGTCGCCCGGCTCCATTGGCAGCAGTGTCAATCGCGCCACGAGGGCGACACCCCAAAACAACCACGCGGGCGTGCTCGCCTGATCGCGCCGCAACGCCGGTCGCCACGTGAGCACATAGCCGAAACCAATGACTGCTGCGCTCAACAACAGCCACGGCACGTTCGCAGCCCGCATCGCGCCATGCGGGCTCATCAGCGCGGCCCCGAACAGTACCGCCGCAGCGGCCCAACGCAGGCGCGGCGTGGCTTGGCGCCAAGCGAGGCGGGCGAGCGTGGTTAAAATAATGGAGCCAGCTTGCACGCTGCCCTTGATCGTGCCGGAAATTTTAGAACGCCCGCCCTGCCGCCGCCGATAGCCGACGGGCAGTTCAACAATACGCGCGCCAAGCTCGACGGCGCGTACCTGCATTTCAATCGTCCAGCCAAACCCGCGATCTTGCATCCCGATGCGAGTGTAGAGCGAGCGCCGGATCAGACGCAGCGGTCCGAGGTCGCGGTATTGTTGACCCCAACCCAGCCGAATGAGCGCGACGGAGAGGGCGTTGCCGAAATTCTGCACCGGCGTCATCACTTGCCGCGCTTCGGACCGGGCGCGCCGATCGCCGAGAACGAAATCCGCTCCCGCTGCGGCCTCCGCGATCAACCGCGTGACGTCGTGCAAATCGTCGCTGCCATCGGCGTCGCAATAGAGAATCCACTCCACCTCGTCCGGCAGATTTTCCGCGCCGGTCCAACACGCCTGACCGTAGCCTCGCCGGGATTCCACGATGACCTCGGCTCCCGTGGCGCGCGCGCCGTTGACGGTGGCGTCGGTGCTGCCGTTATCCACGACGCGGATGCGCGTTAATCCGAGTTCGCGCAGATTCGTGACCACCGCCGCGATCGTGCTTTCCTCGTTCAGGGCGGGGATGATAACTTGAATGCGATCAAGGGTGGACATGAGCGGAATGTTCTGAGCTTGGAGCGTGGCGCGTCTCAGTCTATTCCCGCAATGGGAATAAACTCCGGCGCCACGACTCGTACCCACGCAAATATGTTATCTCAGATATCGCGCTATGCCCATTGGCTCCACCTTCGCTGGCCAGCGGGGACCGTGGAAAAACTTCCCGAAGTAAACGCCGATGGCACGACGGCTCTGCCCGGCGTGCGCGTGGTCGGCGATCTCACTGGAGTGCCTTTGTTGAAATTTGCCGCTGACTCCGGCGCGCGGGCCGTGCGCGCCATCGCGGAGGAACTGGGCGCGGCGCGCGGTGCCAGCGAGGGCCCCGTTGATCTGGCGATTATCGGTGGCGGCGTGTCCGGCCTCTCGGCCGCACTCGAAGCAAAGCAGTTGGGATTGCGCTGCGTGTTATTCGAGGCGACGCAGTCCCTGGCTACGCTGGTTAATTTTCCCAAGGGGAAACCCATCTTCACTTATCCGACGGATTTTAAGCACGCGGGTGAACTCATGCTGACGGCCGACGTGAAGGAAACGTTGGTGGCGGACTTGGAAGCGCAACGAATTGCGGCTGGCATCGAACCGCACCGCGCGCGCATCGAGTGGTTGGAACGCAGCGGCGATCTGCTTCTGCTCCACCATCCCGATGGCCAGCCCTTTCAAGCCCGGCGAGTCATCATCGCCATCGGCCGCAGCGGCAATCACCGCAAACTCGGCGTGCCCGGCGAGGAACTGGCCAAGGTTTATAACCGGTTGTACGACCCGAAGGAATTTCACGGCCAACAAGTGCTCGTAGTCGGCGGCGGCGATTCCGCCTTGGAAGCTGCGGTGGCCTTGCGGCAGGCCGGGGCCGAGGTGGCGTTGAGCTATCGCGGCAAGGAGTTGGCCCGCGCCAAGCCCGAGAATGTCGCGGCCCTTGCGGCGACGGGTGTGGAAGTTCTGCTCGGCAGCCAAGTGCGCGCGATCAAGGTCGACACGGTGCGGTTGCAGAACGGCGCGGGTAGCGTGATGGAGCGGCCCAACGATGTGGTCTTTTCTCTCATCGGGCGGGAAGCGCCCTTGGGATTTTTTCGTCGCAGCGGTATTCCCATCCAAGGGGAAACCTCGTGGCTCGGCTGGCTGGGCGTGGCGGCGCTCACGTTGTTTTGTATTTTCGTTTATTCGTGGAAAAGCGGCGGCCCCACGGAATCGTGGCTGAATCCCTCGCTCTGGGTGGACAAACTTCGCGCGGTGTTTTCTGATCGCAGCACCTTGCTGGGCACGATCGCCGTCTCGATGAAGTCGCGCTCATTTTATTATACGCTGATCTACAGCCTTGCGATTCTGACCTTCGGGCTCGACCGCATCCGGCACCGCCGCACGCCCTATGTGAAACGCCAGACGCTCACCCTCATGGCGGTGCAATGGTTGCCGCTGTTTATTCTGCCGGAAATTATTTTACCGTGGCTCGGCTACAACGGCTTTTTTTCAAGCGGCTGGGGCGCGGCGCTCGCGGATAATCTTTTCGAAAAATATATCTCGGCGGCCGATTATGCGGCGGGCACCTGGCCCGAGTGGGGGCACCCGCGCGCCTATTGGCGGGCCTACGGCTTTATTTTGGCGTGGCCCTTGAACGTCTACAACGTCTTCACCGACGCGCCGCACTGGTGGTGGATCGGCCTCGGCGGGTTGCAGACTTTCGTGCTCATCCCGTGGGCCATCTGGCGCTGGGGCAAGGGCGCGTATTGCGGCTGGATCTGCTCGTGCGGTGCGTTGGCCGAGACGATGGGCGACCGCCACCGGCACAAGATGCTGCACGGCCCGCAGTGGAACCGCTTGAATTTGATCGGGCAGGTTTTTCTGGCTGCCGCGTTTGTGCTGCTGGGGTTGCGGGTCGTCGGTTGGATATTCCCCGGCTCCTGGCCCGACCGGCATTTTCATCTGCTGCTTGAGGGTAAGGGCGACCACGGGCAACTGACGGCGGGTTTTATTTTCAGCTACAAATGGTTCGTCGATATTCTTTTTGGCGGCGTGCTCGGGGTCGGACTTTATTTTAAATACTCGGGGCGAGTCTGGTGCCGCTTCGCCTGTCCGCTGGCGGCCTTGATGCATATTTACGGACGGTTTTCCCGCTTCCGGATATTTGCGGACAAAAAGAAATGCATTTCCTGCAACATCTGCACGAGCGTCTGCCATCAAGGCATCGACATCATGGCCTTCGCGAATAAAGGCCTGCCGATGGAAGACCCCGAATGCGTCCGCTGTTCGGCGTGCGTGCAAAGTTGTCCAACCGGCGTGCTCACCTTCGGTCGGCTTTTAGCCGAGGGCAAACCCCTCTTCGACGATCTCCCCGCGTCCCCTGTGCAGATGCAGGAAAAAGCCGCGCACGGGCGGCACTGATATCGTTTGCTCAAGCCATCGCGGTTTCCCGACGGAATATCTGACTGAAAGGTAGGGGCCGCCCTCTTGGGCGCCCTTGGTGCTCGGACATGGCACGCCGATTTTTTCTCCGGAGGCCGCAGAGAGCGCAGAGTCCCAATGCCCGGGAACGCCGAACTCAAGCTCGGCCTCAATTCTGCATCAGGGCAGGGCGCGTTATCCTTAACGCGTCGCTCCGGGTCACAGTGCGTGCAGGTTGACCAGCAGAGAGAATTTTAGCCGGGCTCTGGTGAGCCTCGGCAGAGCCCCTGCCCCAATTTCGTGTCCCCTTCGTGACGTTCGTGGACCAAATTCGGGGAAGGACTGACTCTCCGCATCGGGTCAACGCACCTCGCGACCGCGACAGAAAGCAATCGCCCTGGTGGAATACGTCGGCACTTGCCGCCTTGCTGGATTATGGGTGCCATCGCTACACCCGCATGGCCGCCCGCGCCAAATCCGTCTCGTCCGACTCTGCTGCCCACCTCGGCTTCGAGGCCCAGCGGTGGCGAACCATGGCAGAAGTCGGAATGCAGAATGACGAAGTGATTGCCCCACTCATTCATCCTTCTTCCTCCGCCCTTTTGTGGAATTTCGTCCTTCGCGCTTAGTGCCTGCCTTCCTCGGCCATTTTTCTACAACACGCAGATGCTCGTCTCCCTCTGGTTCGAGGTGAAAAGCAATGATCTCGAAGCGACGAACGAGTCCCATTTGTTCGATGGAGAAACGGAAAATCAGTTTGGTCGCGTAATGACATGAAACTCGCGGCCACCGCCAACTCCAGAGAAAGGCAGGAGGAACTCGGTCAGTTCTTCACCGCCTCGCCTGTGGCCGATTTCATGGCGTCAATGTTCGGGCCTTTTCCAAAAACGGTCCCCTTGCTGGATGCAGGCGCCGGCGCGGGCGCACTGACTTCCCCCCGGCTTTCGTCACTCGGTGCTGTGAGAAACGCGACAGCGTTCACCCCATCGAAGCGACGCTGTACGAACTCGACGGCGAATTCTTCAAGGTCTCCGAGGCCCTGCTCGTCCGCGCCGACGACGGCAAATACGGCGAGACGCCCTTCCGCATCGACGCCGCCAATCCCGGTTACGTGCCGGTGGACAACCGGATTGTCACGCGACTCTTCGGTGAGTTCACCCCCAAGAGCGACGATCTCATGTTCAGCAAGCAAGGCGACCTGATCGGCATTATGGTCAACAACGGCTATTGCGCCGTCCTCGGCAACTTCCGCGCCTCGCAGACCATCAAGGTCGGCGACACCGTCACGCAGCCCAAGACCGGCCCGATCTTCTCCGACCTCGCCGCCCGCTGGCAACGGTTGCCGATCAAGCTGCAGTGAGTGTCGCCGCCGCTGACACCCGCCGAATCTAGCTCGATCCGATTCAGCCCACTCTCAAGTCGCAGACCAAAAATTTGCAGCTTTTTTTGGCGCAGGGCGCGACTCAATCAGGTGAGATGAAGTGCCAGATCTTTTTTGATCGTTTCCAAACATTGGTCGTCTGAAGGTTTTTATTTGGTGGTATTGTTCTTGCGGATCAACTTCGCAAATTTTTCGACCGATAGCATAGGCTTGGTTCGATGAATCGCTCGATGACAATTGGAGCAGAGGACAGCAAGATCGGATAAAGTTGTGGTGATCTCTCCGGGCGAATTCGAAAGTGCGCTCCGATGGTGAACTTCAAAGACGGCATCCGCTTGGTCACCGTAGGCCGGAAAATCAAGGGTGCACGATTCACAGAAGAGTTTGCCGTGCTTCGCCGTGAACTGGTCCTTCTTTTTGCGCGCAAGCCCAGGATTTCGCTCTCTCTGCAGATGTCGGACAAATTTCCTGCCGCCTTCCATCACTCCGAGATCTACGTCGGGCAAAGTGATCTCGCCGGAAACATCGGTCCAGATATCGTTGTCTGGGTTTTCAGCGATGGTCAGTCGATAAAGTTCGGCGCCTTGGTTTTCCTGGAGTGAGTAAAATGCCCGGATCGGGCCGCCATGAAGAAAGGACGCAGTCTTCAATATTGAGCTGCCTTTGAGAAGTTGAATTCCAGGCATCCAAGCAAGTGGGGCTGTAAGGTACCGGATGCGACAGACTCGCCGCCCGTAGCTGTCGATTCTATAAAATGGCTTAATGATTTCTCCCAAGCCTGCGATCCGCTTTTGTCTCCCAGACTCCCATAGAAATACCCGGTCGTTCTTCTGCAACTCGTCTGGCAAAAATCGAGAATGCCAATCGTCTTGTCGACCAGGACCAAGCTTTTTGATATAGTTGTAATTCGACGGATTTGCTTTCGCGACCCAGTAGTTCATTTGGCGGCGGGGATTTTTTTCACTTTTGTTCTCCATATGGCAATGGGGCTTGGTTTAGCTCCTTGAGGAACTTGTTGTGCTTACGGGTCGCGGCTTGGATGCGCTGCTCGAGTTCCACCAGTTTCTCGTTGGTTGCTCCCAGCTCGATTTCCTCCTCGGCGGTCGCGGTGCTGATGTAGCGGGAAATGTTCAGGTTGTAGCCTTCCTCGGCGATTCGCTCCATGGCGATGCGCTTGGAGTAGCGGTCCTCTTCCTTCCGATGTTTGTAGGTCTCGACGATCTTGGCGATGTGGTCCGGCGTGAGGCGGTTCTGGCGTTTGCCTTTCTCGAAGTGCTCGGCGGCGTTGATGAAGAGCACATCGTCGGGCTTCTTGCATTTCTTGAGGACGAGGATGCAGACGGGGATGCCGGTGGAGTAGAACAGATTCGCGGGCAGGCCGATGACGGTGTCGATGTGGCCGTCTTTGAGGAGTTTCGTGCGGATGCGTTCCTCGGCTCCGCCCCGGAACAGCACCCCGTGGGGGAGAATGATGGCCATCACACCTTCGTCTTTCAGAAAGTGGAAGCCGTGCAGGAGGAAGGCGAAATCGGCGGCGGACTTGGGGGCGAGGCCGTGGTTCTTGAAACGCACATCGTCGCCCATCGCGTCGGTCGGGTCCCAGCGATAGCTGAAGGGCGGGTTGGCGACGATGGCGTCGAACTGGGGCTTCTTGGCG